>Ga0193699_10000020_pt1 | contig 148317 bp, 128 predicted proteins | sample L3c2metaG_FD_160095 | JGI IMG/M metagenome (GOLD analysis project Ga0193699, IMG submission 160095) | Soil microbial communities from a riparian zone of the East river system, Colorado, United States - L3c2 | ecosystem: Environmental > Terrestrial > Soil > Riparian zone | place: USA: East...
TCTTCGCGTTGCGTCGAATTAAACCACATGCTCCGCTGCTTGTGCGGGCCCCCGTCAATTCCTTTGAGTTTTAGCCTTGCGGCCGTACTCCCCAGGCGGGGCACTTAATGCGTTAGCTTCGGCACGGGAGGAGTCGACACCTCCCACACCTAGTGCCCATCGTTTACGGCGTGGACTACCAGGGTATCTAATCCTGTTTGCTCCCCACGCTTTCGCGTCTCAGCGTCAGTCACGTCCCAGCGAGCTGCCTTCGCCATTGGTGTTCCTCCTGATATCTGCGCATTTCACCGCTACACCAGGAATTCCACTCGCCTCTTCCGGACTCGAGCTTGACAGTATCCACCCGCCTCCCGGGGTTGAGCCCCGGGCTTTCAGAGCGGACTTACCAAGCCGCCTACACGCGCTTTACGCCCAATGATTCCGGACAACGCTTGCCCCCTACGTATTACCGCGGCTGCTGGCACGTAGTTAGCCGGGGCTTCTTCTGAAGGTACCGTCACCACAGACGGGTATTAACCGCCGTGGCTTCGTCCCAACTGAAAGAGGTTTACAACCCGAAGGCCGTCTTCCCTCACGCGGCGTTGCTGCGTCACGCTTTCGCGCATTGCGCAAGATTCCCCACTGCTGCCTCCCGTAGGAGTCTGGGCCGTGTCTCAGTCCCAGTGTGGCTGATCGTCCTCTCAGACCAGCTACCCATCGAAGCCTTGGTAGGCCATTACCCCACCAACAAGCTAATGGGCCGCGGGCCCATCTCGTTGCGGAAGCCGAAGCCTCCTTTCCTCACTCCTACTGATGTAGGTGTGAGCACATTTGGTATTAGCCCCGGTTTCCCGGGGTTGTCCCAATCAACAAGGCAGGTTACCCACGTGTTACTCACCCGTTCGCGGCTTTGCCCCCGAGCAAGCTCGGGTTCGTCGCTCCACTTGCATGTGTTAAGCACGCCGCCAGCGTTCGTCCTGAGCCAGGATCAAACTCTCCGTGAAGTTAGTACCGACACACCCGAAGGCGCGCCGGATACGAAGAGCTGTCAGATCTCATGTGGGGCACCCAATACACGTGATGCCCCGAGAAATGACGGAATATCTTTCTCAGACCCTCGCGGTCCCTAATGGAACCCGAGGGGTCGAACCTGGACGCGCACCCTCGACCCGACTGAGTCGAAAGGCGCGCATGCTGTTGAGTTTTCAAAGACCGTCGCGCCCTGTCGGGAAGGGGATACCTTCGAAAGGACGCTCCCCAAGGGCCGAAGCCCTCGAACCGAAGTTCTTAGGAGCGGGGCCGAGCAGTTTAGCACCACTCGGCGCAGGGTGTGGGCTCCGGGTCAGACCCGATGTCCCTGCCCCGCTGAGCGGCAGTATACGCACAGATCGAAGCCTCGCGTCGCCCGGTCGCCGGTCGGACCTCGCGCACGGCCCGCCGACCGGGCCGATCCCTTGAGAATCAAGGGTATCCGCGCTGCAGAGCCGAATGCAAGCGCCATCCGGGCCGCATCGACCCCCGTAGATCCTGCCCGCTGGGCCACCCCAGCGCGTGACCAGACCGTCAACGGGCCTGGTTCGAACCCGGCCGCGCCTCAGGAGGTCAGGCGCAGCCTGCGGAAGTGGCGCTTGCCCAGCTGGAGCACATGCCCGTCCAGGCGCTCGGGCGCGACGTCCAGGTCGCCCTCCCCCAGCGCCTCGCCGTCGAGCTTCACCCCACCCTGGGCCAGCAGGCGCCGCGCCTCGGAGCGCGAGCGCCCGAAGGCCTCGGCGATCAGCGCCGGCAGATGCACCGCGCCGTTCTCGGGGGCGAACCCGTGCTCGGCCACCTCCTCCGGCGCCTCGTGCGTGACGAAGAGCCGGTCGAAGTGCTGCTCGGCCGCCGCCGCGGCGTCGTCGCCGTGGAAGCGCGCGACGATCCCTCGCGCGAGCGCGCGCTTGGCGTCCCTCGGGCCGGTGCCTTCCGGCGGGCGCGGGACGGCCAGCAGCGAGAACCACGACTCCATCGCGTCGTCGGGCAGGCGCATCGTCTTGCCGAACTGCTCGTCGGGCGGCTCGGCCACCCCCACGTGGTTGCCCAGCGACTTGGACATCTTCTCGGCCCCGTCGACGCCCGGCAGGATCGGCATCGTCAGGATCACCTGCTCCGGCTGCCCGTAGGCGCGCTGGACGTCGCGGCCCAGCAGCAGGTTGAAGGTCTGGTCGGTGCCGCCGAGCTCGACGTCGGACTCGATCGCCACGGAGTCGTAGCCCTGCAGCAGCGGATAGAGCGTCTCGAGCACCGAGATCGGCTGCCGGGCGGCGAAGCGCTTCGCGAAGTCGTCGCGCTCGAGGATCTGCGCCACGGTCGCCACGCGCGCGAGGCGGAACAGGTCCTCGGCGGGCATGTCGAGCCATTCCCCGTTGCGCCGCACCTCGAGCAGGTCCGGGTCGTCGCGCAGGACGGTGAAGGACTGCTGGCGGTAGGTCTCGGCGTTGGCGTCGATCTCCTCCCCGCTGAGCACGGGCCGCGTCGACGACCTCCCGCTGGGGTCCCCCACGCGGGCGGTGTAGTCGCCGACGATCAGCACGACCCGGTGCCCGAGGTCCTGGAACTCGCGCAGCTTCTGCAGGACGACGGTGTGGCCGAGGTGGATGTCGGGCGCCGTCGGGTCGAGCCCGAGCTTGACGCGCAGCGGGCGTCCCTCGCGGTCGGCGACCTCCAGCTTGTGGCCCAGGCCACCGTCGGGGAGCGACTGATGGGCGTTGCGCAGCAGCGCCGCGGCGGTCTCTGAGGCGGGAGCCATGGGGGCGCAATGGTAGAGTCCAGGCCGTCAGCAGGGCATGTGCCGCCGCCCCGCGACCGCTTGTGCCCCGCGGCCGACCGCCCGGGCATCACGCCGTATGAGCGACCCGACCGGACCGCATCTCGCACCCGTGCCCGACGAGGCGGCCTTCGCCGCCCCGCGGGTCAAGCCGCGGGTCAAGAAGCTCCGGCTGCTGGCGATCCTGCTGCCGCTGACCGTCCTGGCCGGCATCTCGACGGTCTTCGGGATGATGATGGCCGTGGCGTCCGACCTGCCGGCGCTCGAGCAGCTGCCGCAGGTCGCCAAACGCAAGAACTCGGTGCTGACCGACATCAACGGCAAGCGCCTGACGACGCTGACGTCCAACCAGGGCCGGATCATCGTCTCCAGCAACCAGATCGGCGCGTACGCCAAATACGCGGTGATCGCCATCGAGGACCGCCGGTTCTACGAGAACTCGGGCGTCGACCTCCGTGGCATCGGCCGCGCGCTCTACCAGGACGTCGTGCAGGGCCGGCAGGCGCAGGGCGGCTCGACCATCGCCCAGCAGTTCGTCAAGAACGCGCTTCAGGCGCAGTCGCGACGCACGGTCTTCGAGAAGCTCCGCGAGGCGGCGATGGCCTACCACCTCACGCGCAAGTGGTCCAAGGAGCGCATCCTGACCGAGTACCTCAACTCGGTCTACTTCGGCAACGGCGCCTACGGCATCGAGGCCGCGGCGCGGACGTACTTCAGCGCCGACCCCAACCACGCGGGCTGCGGCACCAGCGGGCACCCGATGTGCGCCGAGCAGCTCACGCCCGCCGAGGCGGCGCTGCTGGCCGCGATCATCGCGTCGCCCAGCGGCTACGACCCGGTCGTCCACCAGGCGGCCGCCCGGCAGCGCCGCAACCTCGTGCTGAAGAACATGCTCGACCAGAAGCGGCTCACGGTCGAGCTGTACCGCGACGCGATCAGCTCGCCGCTGGGCCCGAAGCTCTCGCCCCCGCACGTCGACACCCGCAAGGGCTCGGAGTACTTCGTGTCCTGGGTCCGTCAGAGCCTGGTCGACCAGGTCGGTCCCCAGCGCGCGTTCGAGGGCAACCTGCGCGTACGCACCACGCTGGACGTCGACCTCCAGCAGGCCGCCCAGCAGGCCGTCAACAACTACCTGTCGTGGCCGGGCGGGCCGACCGCGTCGGTCGTCGCGATCGACAACCAGAGCGGCGAGGTCCGCGCCATGATCGGCGGCCGGGACTACAACAAGGCACCGTTCAACCTCGCGACGCAGGGTCAGCGTCAGCCGGGCTCGTCGATGAAGCCCTTCATCCTGGCCCAGGCGCTGAAGGAGGGCATCGGCCCCGGCGCCGTGTTCCCGTCGCGCAAGCGGTACTTCAAGGTCAAGGGGAGCACCGAGCAGTTCGTCGTCAACAACTTCCAGGACGAGTACGCCGGGCAGTCGACGGTCGCCAACGCGCTGACCTTCTCCGACAACGCGGTGTTCGCCGCGCTGGGCATCAAGGTGGGAACCAAGAAGGTCGCGCGGCTGGCCGAGCGCATGGGCATCCGCACGCCCGTCTCGTCCAACCTCGCGATGACGCTCGGCGGCCTGCGCGAGGGGGTCACGCCGCTAGACATGGCCCACGCCTACGAGACGTTCGCCACCCGCGGCAAGCGCGTCAGCGGCACGCTGGGGACCGCCAAGGACGGCCCGGTCGGCATCCACGAGATCAAGCGCGTCACAGGCACCGACACGGAGCCCAAGCCCTACAAGAAGAACCGGCTCGTCACCAAGCGCGTGCTCTCGGCCAAGCTGGCCGAGACCGAGACGCAGCTGCTCACCGGACCGGTGAAGTACGGCACGGCGACGCGGGCCCAGTACGGCGGGTTCGCCGCCGGCAAGACCGGCACGACCGAGAACTCGGGCGACGCCTGGTTCGTCGGCTTCACCGACCGCTGGACGATCGCGGTCTGGGTCGGCTACCCGACGACGCTGAAGCCGATGCTCAACGAGTTCCGCGGCACCTCGGTCACCGGCGGCACGTTCCCGGCGATGATCTGGCACGACTTCGTGGTCGCGGCCAACAAGATCATCACCGACCGCAACGACAAGGAGCGGGCAAAGAAGGGCCTGCCGCCGCTGAGCGCCACGTCTTCGACGCCGTCGGGCACGGTCACCAGCCCGCAGGTCGGAGCCCCCATGGCGCCGCGCGAGGGCGCCGCCCCCGCCGGCCAGGGCACGACGGGCGGCTCGACCGGCGGCACCGCGCCGCAGGACCAGGCGCCCGCCACCACGACGCCCGCGGCGCCGAGCACGACCCCCACTCCGACCCCGACGCCGACGCCGACGCCCACCCCGACTCCCACCACGCCGGGGACCCCCACGCCACCCGCCACCGGCGACCCCGGGACCGGCGGCGGAACGGGCGGGACCGGCACCACCGGCGGCACCGGCGCGGGCTGAGCCCCGGGCCGGCGCGGACTACAGCGCCGCGCGCGGCGCGACGGTCTCGCGCAGCCCGGGCGGCCACGGGCGCGACACGTGCCGGCTGCCGGCCGCGCTGAAGCGCCAGGGCAGCTCGACGGCCTTGGTGATCCCGACGCGCGGGCCTGCGACGAGCGCCGGGTCGCGCCAGCCGGCCTCGCGCGGATGGATCAGGACCGGGCCCTCGATCAAGGTGGTGGCGTTGAGCTCGAGGTCGATGCCCAGCGCCTGCGTGAGCTTGCCGGGACCGTTGGTCAGGTCGACGTCGCGCGCGACGCCGCGGCGCTCGCGCATCAGCTCGATGCCCTCGATGGGCTCCAGCGCGCGCAGGAGCACCGCGGCGCCGACCTCGGGCCCCTCGCACACCGCGTTGAGCAGCGCGTGGATCCCGTAGGAGCGGTAGACGTACGCGGTGCCGGGGGCGCCGTAGAGCACCGACGTGCGCCCGGTCAGCCCGACGTAGGCGTGGCAGGCCGGCTCGGTGTGGTGGTAGGCCTCGGTCTCGACGATCACGCCCGCGGCGCGCTCGTGCTCGAGCACGCAGCCGACGAGATCCTGGGCGACCTCGAGGACCGGGCGGTCGTAGAAGGCCGCCGGCAGACTCACAGCAGCGCGCGCGCCTGGTCGAGCTGCTCGCGGACGCGCGCCAGCGCGGTGCCGCCCTCCGAGGCCTTGGACTCCAGCCAGGAGGACTGCGACAGGACGGCGCGGGCGTCCTCGCCCAGCGCCGGGATCGCCACGTCGGCCAGCGAGCGACCGGACTCGACCGCCTCGCGGACCAGGCCCGCGATCACGCCGTGGGACTCGCGAAACGGCGTGCCCTGCTTGACGAGCAGGTCGGCGAGATCCGTCGCGGCGATCAGCTCGTCGGACGCCGCGGCGCTCATGCGCGCGCGGTCGAAGCGGGCGCCGGCGACCATGCCGGTCGCCGCGGCGAGGCACAGGCGCAGCGTGTCGACGGAGTCGAACAGGTGCTCCTTGTCCTCCTGCAGATCCTTGTTGTAGGTCAATGGCAGAGCGTGCATCACGCCGTGCAGCGCCTGCAGGTGGCCGACGATCCGGGGCGCCTTGGCGCGCAGGAGCTCGCCAGCGTCGGGGTTCTTCTTCTGGGGCATGATCGACGAGCCTGACGACCACGCGTCGGGCAGCACGAGGAACCCGAACTCCGACGAGGACCAGAGCACGATCTCGGCGCCGAGGCGCGAGAGGTGCGTCGCGCAGGTCGCGGCGGCCGAGAGGTGGTCCAGGATGAAGTCGCGGTTGGCGACCGCGTCGATGGAGTTGGGCGACACGGTGGCGAAGCCGAGCTCGTCGGCGACCATGCGGCGGTCGGTGTCGAAGTTGACTCCGGCCAGCGCGCCGGCGCCCAGCGGCATCACCGAGCAGGCCGCCTCGACGGCGGCGAAGCGCTCGCGGTCGCGTGCGGCCATCCAGAACCAGGCCAGCAGGTGATGCGACAGGTAGACGGGCTGGGCGCGCTGGAGGTGGGTGTAGCCGGGCAGGGCCCAGTCGAGGTGGCGCTCGGCGGCGGCGACCAGCGTCTCCATGTAGACCGTGAGCTGCTCCTGCGCCGACCGGGCCGCCGCACGCGTGAACAGCGCGACGTCGGTGACGACCTGATCGTTGCGCGAGCGCGCGGTGTGCAGCTTGCCGCCGGCGCGGCCGGTGATCGCCGTCAGCCGCCGCTCGACGGCCATGTGGATGTCCTCGTCGTCGGGCTCGAACGGGAACGTCCCGTCGCGCAGCTCGGCCTCGACCGCGTCGAGCCCCGCGAGGATCGCGTCGCGGTCGTCGTCGCCGATGATCCCCTGGGCGGCCAGCATCCGGGCGTGCGCGCGTGACTGCGCGACGTCGTGCGGCCAGAGCCGCTGGTCGAAGCCCACCGACGTGTTCATCTCCCGGAAGGCCGGATCCTGAGGCTCTGCGAAGCGCGACATGTGGGCGCGGAGTCTAGATGGGTTGTTCCACGAGGCGGTCCCGTCGATGGCTGGTCCGGGCGGATGCCTGAGGTCGCACGATCTCGCAGCCGATCCTGGTCGGATCGGCAAGGGATCGGGCGGCCTCAGGCGCCGGCCGGGCCGGTCAGCGGCGGCAGCGGACCCGTGGAACAACCCATCCAGGGGCGCGGGGCCCGCCCGCCGCGTGGCTGTCAGCCCAGGACGGCCGACAGGGCGGCGGCGACCCGTGCGACCTGGTCCTGCGTCATCTCCGGGAAGAACGGCAGCGCGATCGAGCGCGCGGCGACGTCCTCGCAGACGGGGAACTCGCCCTCGCGGTGCCCGAAGGTCTCGCGGTAGTACGACATGAGGTGGATGGCCGGCAGGTAGGGCTTGCTCTGCACGCCGCGGTCGCGCAGCCCGAGGATCACCCCGTCGCGTGACGGCCCGTCGGCCGGGAGCTGGACGACGAAGACGAACCACCCGCGCACGTCGCCCGCGTGGTGCACGCCGTCCTCGCACGGCAGGCCGAGGCCCCGCTCGCGGGCGAGACCGGCCAGCGCCTCGCGGTACCAGCTGGCGGCGCGGGCGCGGCCGCCGAGCAGGTCGTCGAGCCGCCCGAGCTGCGCGATGCCGACGGCGCAGGCGATGTCCGACAGCCGGTAGTTGAAGCCGAGGCGGTCGTGGTCCAACCACCCCATGTCGGGCGCGCGCCCCTGGTTGCGCTCGGAGTCGATACGCTGCTTGTGGGCCGGGTCGGAGAGCGTGATCATGCCGCCCTCGCCCGTGGTCAGCTGCTTGTTGGCGTAGAACCCGAAGACGGCGGGGTTGGCACGGCCGCCGACCGAGGGTCCGTCGTGGTGGCGGGCGCCGAGCGCCTCGCAGGCGTCCTCGACGATCGGCAGTCCCATCCGCTCGAACGCGGGCAGGTCGGCCGGGTAGCCGAAGATGTGCACGGGCATGATCGCCGCGGTGCGATCGGTGACCGCGGCGGCCGCGGCCGCCGGATCGAGGTTGAGGGTCACCGGGTCGATGTCGGCGAAGACCGGTCGGGCGCGCTCGTAGACCGGGGCGTTGGCGCTGGCCACGAACGAGAATGGCGACGTGACGACCTCGTCGCCCTCCCCCACGCCGACCGCGCGCAGCGCGAGGTGCAGGCCGGTCGTGCCCGAGGACACCGCGCTGGCCAGCGGCGCGCCGACCGCGGCGGCGAAGCCGGCCTCGAACGCCGGCACGCGCGGGCCGAGCGAGAGCTGGCCGGAACGCAGCACCTCGAGCACCGCCTGCTCCTCGGCCTCGCCGATGACGGGCCGCGCGAGCGGGATGACCTCGGTGTCGGTGTCGCTCACCGGCTGCGGACCTGCACGGTCGGGTCGGGCGCCGGGCGGCGCTGCTCGGCGAACTCCAGCGAGTCCACGAGCGCCTGCCACGACGCGGCGATCACGTTCTCGTGGACGCCCGTCGAGCCCCACACGGCGGTGCCGTCGGACGCGTCGATGAAGACCCGCGTGACGGCGTCGGTGCCGTGGGCCTCGTCGAGGATGCGCACCTTGAAGTTGACGAGCTCGACGGCGCCGAGGTGCGGGTGGACCTGCACGATCGCGGCGCGCAGCGCAGAGTCCAGCGCGTTGACCGGGCCGTTGCCCTCGGCGGTCGTGACGTAGCGCTCGCCGTCGACCCAGATCTTGATGGTGGCCTCGGTCTCGACCTTGCCGTCGGCGCGCTGCTCGACGATCACGCGCCACGACTCGAGGCGGAAGAGCGGCTCGTACTCGCCGGCCTCCTGGCGCAGCAGCAGCTCGAAGGACCCGTCGGCGGCCTCGTACTGGTAGCCCTGGTGCTCGAGGTCCTTGACGCGCTCGATGACGCGCGCCGCGCCGGCGTCGTCCATCGCCAGACCGGCGGCCTCGGCCTTCTCGAGCACCGTCTGCTTGCCGGCCAGCTCGGAGACCAGCAGCTCGCGCGTGTTGCCGACGACCTCGGGTTCGGAGTGCTCGAACGTCGTCGCGTCGGCGCGGATGCCCGCGACGTGCAGGCCGCCCTTGTGCGCGAAGGCGCTGCGCCCGACCCACGGCTGGCGCGGATCCGGGTTGAGGTTCAGCAGCTCGTCGAGGAAGCGCGAGGTCTCGGTGAGCTTGGCCAGCCGCTCGGGCCCGAGGACCGCGTGGCCGAGGCGCAGCTCGAGGTTGGCGACGATCGAGACGAGGTTGGCGTTGCCGGTACGCTCGCCGATGCCGTTCATCGTGCCCTGCACCTGCGTGGCGCCCTCGGCGACGGCAGCCAGCGTGTTGGCCACCCCGCACTCGAGGTCGTTGTGGCAGTGGATGCCCACGGCGACGTCGTCGCCCAGCGCGGCGCGCACCGCGCGCACGCCGTCGGCGATCTGCTGCGGAAGCGACGAGCCGTTGGTGTCGCAGAGCACGACGCGATCGGCCCCCGCGTCGGCGGCGGCGCGCAGGCAGCGCAGGCTGTAGTCAGGATCGTCGCGGAATGCGTCGAAGAAGTGCTCGGCGTCGTAGATCGTGCGCTTGCCGGCAGCGACCAGGAAGGCCACCGAGTCGGCGATCAGCTCGAGGTTCTCCTCGGCCGACACGCGCACCACCTTCTCGAGGTGCAGCCGCCAGGTCTTGCCGACGATCGTGCAGACCGGCGCGAAGCACGCGGCGAGGGTCTGCAGGCCGGCGTCGTCGGCCGCCGCGACGCCGCGCCGGCGCGTCATGCCGAACGCGACGATCTGGGCGTGCTGCAGCGGCTCGCCGGCCAGCAGCGCGAAGAGCTCGAGCTCCTTGGGGTTGGACGCCGGGAACCCGGCCTCGACGAGGTCGATCCCGAGCTCGTCGAGCTTGTGGACGACGCGCACCTTCTCGGCGGCGGTGAGGGACATGCCCTCGCCCTGCATCCCGTCGCGCAGGGTGGCGTCGTAGGTCTCGATGGTCTTCGGAGCGGTCATGTCGTACGGGTCTTCTCTCGTGATCGGCGGTGGACGTCAGCGGTTTCCGGAACGGCGGCGATGCGCGGGACTAGGCCGCGCACCGCCCCGGAATTCGCTGCGTCACGCCGATCGCGAGCACGGCGTCAGACCTGCGCCGCGGGCGCGGAGAAGTGGTGGGCCGGCACCGGATCCAGCCAGTGGGCGTACCGGTCCGAGCGCCCGTGCAGCGCGTCCTCGAAGGCCTTCTGGACCGCGCGGGTGATCTCGCCCGGGCGGCCGGTGCCGATCGCGTGGTCGTCGACCTCGCGGATCGGCGTCAGCTCGGCGGCCGTGCCGGTGCAGAACAGCTCGTCGGCGAGGTAGAGCTCGGCGCGTGCGATGTCGCGCTCGACGACCTCGAAGCCCAGGTCGCGGGCGATCTGGATGATCGACTTGCGGTTGATGCCGTCGAGGATCGAGGCGGTCTGCGGTGGCGTCAGGATCACGCCCTCGCGAACGACGAAGAGGTTCTCGCCCGTTCCCTCGCAGACGAGGCCGCGGTCGTCGAGGAGGATCGCCTCCTCGTAGCCGGACTTGTGCGACTCGATCTTGGCCAGGATCGAGTTGAGGTACTGGCCGCTGGCCTTGGCGTGCGGGATCAGCGCATCGCCGCTGATGCGGCGCCAGGAGGAGACGCGGGCGCGGACGCCGTTGACCTTGCCCTCGTCGCCGAGGTAGCTGCCCCACTCCCAGGTGGCCAGCGCGACGTCGACCGGCGCGTCGAGCGGGAACAGCCCCATCGTGCCGTAGCCGCGGTAGACGAGCGGGCGGATGTAGCAGGAGCGCTGGCCGTTGCGGCCGATGAGCTCCAACGTGGACGCCCGCAGCTGCTGCGCCGTGTACGGGATGTCCATGTAGTACAGCGAGGCGGACTTGAAGAGGCGGTCGATGTGCTCCTCGTGGCGGAAGACCGCGGGCCCCTTGGACTCGGTGTCGTAGCAGCGGATGCCCTCGAAGACCCCGGTGCCGTAGTGCAGGCCGTGCGTGAGCACGTGGATCTTCGCGTCCTCCCACGCGACGAACTCGCCGTTCATCCAGATGAGGTCCGCTGCGTCCACGCTGTCTCCTTCTAACCCAGTGCGGCGAGCACAGCCTCGGTCGCCTCGGCGGTGCTCGCCGTTCCTCCGAGGTCCCGGGTCCGCAGCCCTTGGTCAAGGGCCTTGTCCACGGCCGATTCTAGAGCGAGCGCCTCGGATTCCAAAGTCAGGCCGTGGCGGAGCAGCAGCGCGACGGAGAGGAACATGGCCAGCGGGTTGGCGATCCCCTGCCCCGCGATGTCCGGAGCCGAGCCGTGGACGGGCTCGAACAGCCCGGGATGCGGGCCTGGCGCGTCGGTGTCTCCGATGCTGGCGCTGGGAAGCATCCCGATCGACCCCGTGAGCATCGCGGCCTCGTCGCTGAGGATGTCGCCGAAGAGGTTCTCGGTGAGGATCACGTCGAAGCGGCGCGGCGCAGAGACGAGCTGCATCGCGGCGTTGTCGACGAGGACGTGCTCGAGCTCGATGTGCGGGAACTCCTCGGCGTGCACGCGCTTGACGGTCTCGCGCCACAGCCGGCTGGTCTCCAGGACGTTGGCCTTGTCGACGCTGGCGACCTTGGACCGCGCCGCGCCGAAGCCGACGCGGGCGATGCGCTCGATCTCGTGCACGCTGTAGGTGCAGACGTCGGTGGCGCTGGTCGCCGACCGCGACTTCTCGCCGAAGTAGATGCCGCCGGTGAGCTCGCGGACGACGAGCAGATCCGTGCCCTCGATGATCTCGCGGCGCAGCGGGCTGGCGTCGTAGAGCGCCGGCAGCGGCCGGACCGGGCGCAGGTTGGCGTACAGCCCGAGGCCCTTGCGCAGACCGAGCAGGCCCTGCTCGGGGCGCGGCTGGTCGGGGTCGGTCGTGTCCCATTTGGGACCGCCGACGGCCGCCAGCAGGACGGCGTCGGCGCTCTGGCACGCGGCGAGCGTCGAGTCCGTGAGGGCGGTGCCGTGCGCGTCGATCGACGCGCCGCCGAAGACGTGCTCCTCGACCTTGACGTCGGGGACGAAGCGCTCGAGGAGGGCGACGGCGGGGGCCAGGATCTCCGGCCCGATGCCATCGCCGGGAAGGGTGACGATGCGGGTGGCCATGCGGGGCGGGACGGTATACGAACCGCCCCGCCCCGCCCGTTCTGCCTCAGCCGCTCAGAACGGAAGCCCACCCTTGAACGGCTCGGTGCCGTTGACAAGCGTCAGGTCGGAGAACCCGTGCGCGCGTGCGTACGCGATCTCCTTGCCGATGTCGCCCACGCCGTTGGACGCGACCAGCGGCGCGAGCGCCACCGTGCTGAGCACGCCGAGCGCGGCACCCTTGGCGTTGAGGAACGCGCTGCCCGAGTCCCCAGGGATGCCCGGGGTCAGCGTGTAGAGCGAGTAGGACCAGCCGCCGGGGCTGACCTCCACGACCTTGCCGCGCTTGGGGCTGAGCTGGGTGACGCCGCCGCGCAGCGACGAGTTGCCGTAGCTGTAGACGTCGCCGAGCGCCGCCTCGGTCCCGACGCCGGTCGGGCCGCCCCACTTCGGGATCGACGGGTTCGTGTTCGCGACGTCCGCCGGGTCGAGCTTGATCAGGGCCAGGTCGTTGTACTGGCAGGTCTCCTCGTCGGCCTCGCCGCCGGCCTGCATCGTGATCCACGAGTTGTAGGCCATCGTGCCCGGCTTGCTCGCGCCGGTGACCTCGACGGGCGTGCCGACCGGCAACGACCCCGCGGTGCAGCCGTTGGTGTCGGTGGCCTGGCCGGTGCCCGAGCAGTGGGCGGCCTGGCCGAGGTAGGTGGCTCCACCGCTGGTGAAGACGAAGTTGGCCGTGCACTGCGCGCCGTCGGTGAAGACCTGCACGCCGGGATGGACGGGTGCGGTGGCGGCGGGCGCCCACGCGGACGCGGCACTCGGGATCAGGGCCAGGGCGACGACGGCCGCGCAGGCCGCCAGTACGGTTCGGTGCATCAGGTGCTTTCCTCCTGTCTCGGAACGGGACAGGAGCTGCAACGCGCCGGAGCGCCGGAACTTGCGGTCCGCTAGGCGAGCGCGGTGGTCACCGGGCCCGAGCGCTGGCGGTCGCGCTCGTAGACGTCGATCGAATCGGCCTGCTGGAGCGTGAGCGCGATGTCGTCGAGCCCTTCGAGGAGACGGTGCTTGATCTGGGGGTCGATGTCGAAGCTCGCGGTGTGGAGACCGGCGTCGGCCTCCCAGCGGACCTCCTGGGCGGCGAGGTCGACCTGGCAGGAACCCGCCTCCGCGATCGCCATGCACTCCGCCTGCGTCAGCTGCACCGGCAGCATGCCGATCTTGGTGCAGTTGGACTTGAAGATGTCGGCGAAGCTCGAGGCGATCACGACCCGGAAGCCGTAGTCCTCGAGCGCCCACGGGGCGTGCTCGCGGCTCGAGCCGCAGCCGAAGTTCCGGCCGGTCACGAGGACCTGGTTGACCGGCAGGTCCCAGCCCGGCTCCTTGGCCCAGTCGTAGAACAGGAACTCGCCGAACCCGGTGCGCTCCACGCGCTTGAGGAACTGCTTGGGGATGATCTGGTCGGTGTCGACGTCGTCGCGCATCAGGACCGACACCGGTCCCGTGATCGTCTCGATGGCCTTCATGTTCTGCGAGTCCTAGTTCCAGTTCCGGATGTCGACGAAGCGGCCCTCGATGGCGGCCGCGGCGGCCATCTCGGGGCTGACGAGGTGCGTGCGGCCGCCGGCGCCCTGCCGGCCCTCGAAGTTGCGGTTCGAGGTCGAGGCGCAGCGCTCGCCCGGCTCGAGCTTGTCGGGGTTCATCGCCAGGCACATGGAGCAGCCGGCGCCGCGCCAGTCGAAGCCGGCGGCGGTGAAGATCTCGTGCAGCCCCTCGGCCTCGGCCTGCGCTTTGACCTGCACCGAGCCCGGGACGACCATCGCGTACACGTCGCTGCTGACCTTCTTGCCCTCGACGATCTTGGCGGCGGCCCGGAGGTCGCCGATGCGCGAGTTCGTGCACGAGCCGATGAACACGCGGTCGAGCTTGATCTCCTCGATCGGCGTGCCCGCCTCCAGGCCCATGTAGACCAGGGCGCGCTCCTCGCCGTCGCTGCCGGGCGTCGGGACCGCCGCGGTCACCGGCGCGACCTGGGCCGGGTTGGTGCCCCAGCTGACCATCGGGCTGATGGCCGACGCGTCGACGACGATCTCCTTGTCGAAGGTCGCGCCCTCCTCGGTGTAGAGCTCGGCCCACGCGGGGTCGACCTCGGCGCCGTGGTCGCGGACCCAGGCCGACGTCGTCTCGTCGGGCGCGATCATGCCCGCGCGCCCGCCGCCCTCGATCGTCATGTTGCAGACGGTCATCCGGCCCTCCATGGACAGGCTCTGGACGGCCGGGCCGGAGAACTCCACGACGTGGCCGGCGGCGCCGTCGACGCCCATCTGGCCGATCGTCGCCAGGATGAGGTCCTTGGCCGTGACGCCGCGACCCAGCTCTCCCTCGTAACGGATCCGCATGGACTTGGGCTTGTTCTGGACGAGGCACTGCGTGGCGAGCACGTGCTCGACCTCGCTGGTGCCGATGCCGAAGGCCAGCGCGCCGAACGCTCCGTGCGTCGCTGTGTGGCTGTCGCCGCAGACGATCGTCATGCCCGGCTGGGTCAGGCCCAGCTCCGGCCCGATCACGTGGACGATGCCCTGATGCTCGGAGCCCAGGCTGTAGATCGGGATGCCGAACTCGGCGCAGTTGCGCTCGAGCGTCTCGACCTGCGTACGGCTGAGCACGTCCTTGATGCGCGCGGCCACCGGCGTGCCGTCGGTCGGCACGTTGTGGTCGGCGGTCGCGACCGTGCGGTCGGGCCGCCGCACCGCGCGGCCGGCGAGGCGCAGACCGTCGAAGGCCTGCGGGCTGGTGACCTCGTGGACGAGGTGCAGGTCGATGTAGATGAGGCCGGAGGCGACTTCGTGCGCCTCCCAGATCTTGTCGAACAGGGACTTAGGCATGTGATGGTCCTTAACTTCTGCGCAGCCCGGCGCTGACGACTGCGAGCAGCACGGCCTCGCCGGGTCCGGGGTTCTCGAAGTGGTGCGCCAGATCGGCGTCGAAGGTCACGGTGTCGCCCGCGGCGAGCTCGTGCTCGCTGCCGTCGATCCGCAGCGTGACGGTGCCGGTCTCGACGACGGCGATCTCGCGGCTGCCGGGCTCGTGCATCGGCGGGTCGCCCTCGCCGCCGGTCGCGGAGCCGGGCGCCAGCACGTGGCGGCTCAGCTCGGCGCGCTGGCCGGGCAGTGGCGGCGTGAGGATCTCGAAGGCGTGGCCGGCGGCGCCCCCGCCGCGGCGGCGCTCGGCGCGACGCACGACGCTGACCGAGCTCTCCTCGTCGAGGCGCAGCAGCTGGCTGAGGCGCAGCTCCAGGCCGGCGGCGATGCGGCTGGCGACGGCGAGCGTCGGGCTCGTCTCGCCGCGCTCGACCTGCGAGAGCATCGGGGCGCTGACGCCGCTGCGCTCCGCGAGGTCGCGCAGCGAGAGGTCCATCGCCTCCCGCAGCGCGCGCACCCGCGGGCCGATGTGGATCTGGTGATCGAGCTGGTCGACGACGGCCATGACGAGGCGCGTACGCTATCACGTACAAGTGTCTGTTGAGTAGCGAGGGGTGTGCGGCGGCGGACGTGGGCGCGCTGCGGGGCCGCCGGCGCGGCCTCGGTGGTTAGCCTGGGCGAGATGGCGGACTCGGCGGTGCTCCGACCCGACGTGCTCGTGCTGGCCGGCGGTGGGATCGTCGGTGAGGCCTGGATGCACGGCGTGCTGGCCGGGCTCGAGGACGGCGGGGACGTCGACTTCCGCGAGGTCGAGGCGTTCGTCGGAACCTCCGCGGGCTCGATCGTGGCGGCGCGGCTGGCGGCCGGGCGCCGCCCGCCGCGGCCCGATGACGGCGCCGAGGAGCCGGCGGACGCGGCGCTCGCGGCCGACGCGGAGGGCAGCGACGGCTCCCCAGGCGCGCTGCGCCTGGTCGCGCGCGAGGCGGCGCGGATCGGCTGGGCCGCGACGGCGCCGGTGACGGGAGTCGCGCTGGCGCTCGGCGCGCCGGCCGGAGGCTTCTTACGGGCCGCGCTCCTGTCCCGCACGGCCGGCGGCGGACGACCGCTGACCGAGCTGCGACGGCGCGTCGATCGCTGGGGTGCGCGCTTCGACGGGCGGTTGCGCGTCTGCACGGTCGATCGCCGAACCGGTCGTCGCGTCGTCTTCGGGGCGCCGGGCGCGCCACCCGCGGAGGTCGCCGACGCGGTCTGCGCCTCCTGCGCGATCCCGTGGGTCTTCTCCCCCGTGCGCATCGGCGACCGCGAGTACGTCGACGGCGGCGCGTGGAGCGTCACCAACCTCGACGCCGCCCGCACGGGCCGCGGAACGCAGGTCCTCTGCCTCGATCCGGCCGCGGCCCTGGGCGGAACCGACCGCCGCACGGCCGCGCTGCGCGCCGCCTTCCGCGTGGCCTCCGAGCTCGAGATCCAGATCCTGCGCCGCCGCGGCACCCACGTCTTGCACGTCGCGCCGGATCCCGCCGCCACCGAGGCGATGGGCGCCAACCTCATGTCGCCGGCCCACGTGGGCGGGGCGCTGGCCGCGGGCTACCGGCAGGGGCTGTCGCTGGCGGGTTAGAGCAGCGACCGCCGCACGCCGTCCTGCTCGAGCTCGACGCCGAGCACCCGCGGGTCGTCGGGGCTCGCCTGGCTCCAGTCCAGGTCCACCGCCACGTGCTGCTCGGAGGGTCCCATGGGGATGCGCACGGTGGCGACGCCGGCGGCGGGCACGGTGTAGCGCCTGCTCCCGACCTGTGCGGTGTGGCTCAACAGCGGCCCGCCCTGGAGACGGACGACCACGGTGCCGGGCCGCGACAGCCAGGTCGAGATGAGCAGCTGCGGCTCGCAGGGGATCGGCGTCTCCGGCGGGTACGGACGGAACGTGACCGGCCGGAGGTAGGTCTGGGGACGCGGGCATGGCGTCTTGACGAGCGCCTCCAGCCGCGGGTGGCCGCGCACGGTGACGAGGCGACCGAGCCTCGGGTGGGCGACGCTCGCGGTCTCGTGGAAGAACGTGAGGTGCGCGACGGGGTCGTTGAGGAACAACGTCGAGGCCGGTGGGCCGCACGCGCGGCTGAAGCGCGTACCGCCGTCGCGCAGGATCGTCCAGCGGCACGAACGCCCCTCGCCCAGCGCGGTCGGCAGCGGCGCGTAGGGCACGAAGTACTGGGTGATGTGCGCGTTGAGATCGTCCAGCACGTAGTAGTTGTCCCGCCGGCCGGTCACCTGGAGCACGGCCACCGGCCCCGTGCTGTGGTGGTCGATCCACGCGAGGTCAGCGGGAAGGCCGGAGCGAACGGCGCGGCTGTAGTCGATCTGCCAGCGCGATTGGGTCGCCGTCTGGCCGGCGAGGACGACGAGCAGGTTGCCGCCCACGACCGCGGCGAGCGCGGCGCGGTCGGCTCGCGGCCGGATCGTCAGCCACGCCAGGCCCACGACGCAGAGCAGCACGGCCACGATGGTCACCGAGGCGCCCTCCGGGATCCCGGGCAGCACGTCGCGCAGGCGCTCGGTCGTCGCGAACACGGCCCCCTCCTCGAGCCGGGCGCCGACCTCCGGCGTCAGCGCGAGCAGCAGGCTGAGCAGGGCCGTCGCCACGAGCGTGGTGCGCGTCACGAGCGCGGGCCGGGTGAGCGCCACGACGCAGAACAGCAGCAGCAGCGGCGCCGCGTAGCTCATGTAGCGCTGGATCGGCCACGGAACCTGCGAGCCACTGAGGTAGCAGCCGTTCTGCACCGCCAGCACCGCGACGGCGGGCACCAACACGGCGAGCAGCGGCCCGATCGCCGGGTCACGCCACGCAGCGCGCCGCGTGGCCAGCACCGCCAGGAGCGCCAGCGGCAGGAACCCGCACATCGCCGCGAGCTGCAGCAGCTCGAGCCCCGTGCCCCGCAGCACGCCGGTCACGCTGGGACGGAAGCGGAAGATTCCTGAGTATCCGCCGGTGAACGTGGCGGGCGCGAGGAGCACGGCGAGCGCTCCCAGCGCGAGGACGCCGCCGATCACCGCCAGCGGGAGGCCGTGGGACCGCAGGCGCGCGCGCCAACCGGCGCCGGCGCGGACGACGTCGGCGGTCAGCGCCAGCACCACGATCGGCACGAGCACGACGAGCTGCATGCGGGCCCACGCGCCGAGGAGCGCGAAGGCGAGCGCCAGCCACACGAGCCGCGATGCGCCGGGGCGGCGCAGCGCCTGAGCGGTCGACGCCAGGCAGGCGGTGGCCAGCGGCAGCGCCACGCTCTCGGTGAGCAGGCTCTGCGCCGTGGCCATCCAGGTACCGGCGAGCGCCAGCGCGACGGTCAACAACGCGAGCGGACGACCCAGCAGCTCGCGCGCAAGCAGCCAGATCGGCACGGACACCAGGCAGGCGAAGGCCACCGTCTCGACCTTGGCCAGTTGGTACGCGCCGACGCCCGAGGCCAGCCACCAGCACGGCGTGATCAGGTAGACGTACAGCGCCGACCGGAGCGACACGTCCCCGCCGCGCCACGTGAGCCCGTCGCCGCCGGCGAGCGAGCGAGCGAGGTGCTGGTAGAACGACTCGTCGGGCTGGAAGATCGGCACCGGCTGGGCCAGCGCCAGCGCGATGTAGGCCGCCCCGAACGGCACGACCACCGCGACCCACGGCATCCGTGCCGCCACGCTGCGCAGCCGCACCGCCCGCCGAGGCCCTCGCGCCGGCGCGCCCACGGGCGGAAGCGCGGGTGCGGGCCTCGTGCTCGCCATGGCGGCGACGCTAGATCGCGCGCGGGCCCTGCGCCACAGCCAACTGGCTGCGGCCCGCTGCTCTCGCGGCCGGCTACCCGCTGCGCGCGCGCAGCACCGTCAGCGCGACCGACGCGCAGTCCTGGCGGCCCGCGACGCTGAGGTGCAGCGTGGTGCGCGACCGTGGCTTGAGCCGCAGCCGGGCGCGGCCGTCGCTCTTGGTCTGCGCCGAGGCGAGCGTGCGGCGCTTCGTGCCGTAGTACGCCCGCACCCGCGCGCGGCTGAGCGGCTTGCGGCGGACCGCGACGCTGACCGTCACGGTCGTCACGCGACCGACCCGGATGCGCCGCACCGACGGCTGCACCGTGCAGGCGCGAGCCGGCGGGTTGGGCGCCACCTTCGGCGACACGCCGTCGGCGGCGCCGATGTTGGCGGGCACCGACGTTCCCGGGGCGATCGGCGTCAGGCCGGGACGGCTCCCCGCCGCATCCGCGTCCGACGCGCCCGCGGGCGCGACCGGCACGGTCTCGGGCTGCGGCTGCTGGGTCGGCGGCACGGGCGCGGGCGGCACGGTCGTCGCGGCATCGGCCAGGCCGGCGACGTAGTCGGGCCCGAGCGGGCCGTTCCACAGGCGGACGAGGTCGACGTCGCCGGTCAGCGACAGCGCGCATGTGCCCTGGTAGGTCCCGAAGTAGCTGTCGGACGAGGTCAACGCATAGGCGATGGTCAGCGGCGCAGGGTGCGGGTCGCCGACCGGGCGGCCGTCGACGTAGAGGCGCAGCGCGCGACCGTCGAAGACGCCGGCGAGGTGATGCCAGCCGCCGTTCCACACGTCGGCGGGCGCCGCGGCCGCGGAGATCTGGTATTGCCGTCCGTCGAAGACGTAGAACGCGATCCCGCCGTCGGCGCCCGTGTAGAGGCCGTAGGAGGCGGCGATGCAGCCCTCGGCGCCGTGGGACACGACGTAGCGGAAGCGCCCCGGGCTCCCGCCCGCGCGCACGACCGCCTCGAGCGTGAGCGTCTGCTGTGCGAGCTCGCCCGCCGGCGGAAGGCGCACGAAGCTGCGGCCGTCGAAGTGCAGCGCGCCACCGGCGATCCCGGCGATGCGCTTGGGATCCGCGGTGTCGGCGCCGTCGGCGCTCCCGAGGCGGCCGTCGAGGCCGAACGGGCCGTCGTCGACCGCCCGCTGGCCCGAGCCCTCCTCGAAGCGCCATTGGCCAACGACCGAGCTGTCGGCGTGCGCCGCGGCGCTCGCGCCCAACCATGTTCCCAACACCATCAACAACGCGGCACCTGCCGCCCTGCTGCGTCGCCTACGTCCGTGTCCCACGCCTGCTCCCGTCGTCGCGCGGCCCGAAACGGTACCGGGTGCCCCGGAGGACTCAACCGCCGCGGCCGATCCCGGACGAACGTCGTATGCCGGACATCCCCACTGATGTGGTGGACGGCCGCGCGGTCAGCGCGACGCCGCGCCGAACCGCGCGACCACGCCGGCGAGGATCCGCGCGAGCGTCCCGAGCTCGGTCACCGACACGCGCTCGTCGACCGCGTGGGCCAGCTCGATCCCGTTCGTCCCGAGCATCACCGTGGGGATGCCCGCCGCGCACCAACGTGTCGCGGGGCGCCTCCTCCCCCGGGTACGCGTCGTGGGCCCGCAGTCCCCGCAGGTCGTAGGACACCAACTCGGCCCGCAGGCCCAGCGCCTCGGCGAGATCGCCGAGGCGTTCCAGCGCGCCGCGCTCGTCGCCCGTGACGCTGGGGACCCGGACCAGCTCGGCGGCCGTCCGCGCGACGGCGTCCGCGGCGAGCAGGTCCGGCGTCCCCATCAGCCGTCTACGGCGTCTGCGCGAGCTCGGCTTCGGAGAGCACCGCGCGCGCCCGCCGGACCGCGTTGCCGAGGGCGCGCACGTAGGCGATCGCCGCGGCCTCGATGATGTCGGTCGCCACGGCCTGCCCGGCGCCCGTCACGCGGGCGCCCGTCAGGACCCCCGGCGTGTCGGTCTTGACGGCGTCCTCGGGCGAGCCGAGCTCAACGACGACGCTGACCTCGCCCAGCGCGTCCTGGCCGCCGGTGACGGCGTCGACGCGGAACTCGCGCAGGCGCGCGTCGATCCCCGTGGCGCTGTTGATCGCACGGAAGATCGCGTCGACCGGACCGTCGCCGGTGAACGACCCCTCGACGACCGTGTCGGCGGGCGTGCGGACCGCGACCGTCGCGTGCGGCGGGCGGCGGTTGGACGCCTCGACCTCGAACCACTCGAGCGAGTAGCCCTGGACGTCCTCGCGCAGCTCGTCGGTGACGAGCGCCTCGAGATCCATCGCCGTGACCTGCTTCTTGCGGTCGGCGACCTCCTTGAAGCGCTCGAAGGCCTGCTTGAGCTGGGCGCCGTCGACCGTGTAGCCCAGGTCCTCCAGCGCCTGGCGCAGCGCGGCGCGGCCGGAGTGCTTGCCCAGCACGAGCGAGTTGGCGTCCAGCCCGACAGACCGGGCGTCCATGATCTCGTAGGTCGAGCGCTCCTTCAGGACGCCGTCCTGGTGGATCCCCGACTCGTGCGCGAAGGCGTTGCGCCCGACGATCGCCTTGTTGGGCTGCACCGCGTAGCCGGTGAGGCGCGAGACCAGGCGGCTCGTGCGCGCGATCTCGGTGGTGACCGCGCCGGTCGTGTAGCCGAGGTGGGCGCGGCGCGTGTGCAGGAGCATGATCAGCTCCTCCAGCGCGGCGTTGCCGGCGCGCTCGCCGATCCCGTTGACCGCGCACTCGATCTGCCGCGCGCCGGCTTGCACGCCCGCGATCGAGTTGGCGACCGCCAGCCCCAGGTCGTCGTGGCAGTGCGTGGACAGCACGACGCCGCGCAGCGCGGGGACCAGCTCGTAGAGCCGCGTCAGGAACGCGGCGTACTCGTCGGGCGTCGCGTAGCCGACTGTGTCGGCGATGTTGATGGTGGTCGCGCCCTCGTCGAGGGCGATCTGCACGACCTCGGCGGTGAACTCGATGTCGGACCGCGTCGCGTCCATCGGCGAGTACTCGACGTCGTCGCAGAGCGCCTTGGCCTGCGCGACCGACGCGCGAGCCAGCCCCTTGACGTCCTCGCGCGTGGACTGCAGCTGATGCTCGATGTGGATGTCGGACGTCGACAGGAAGGTGTGGATCCGAGGTCGCTCGCTCTCGCGGATCGCCTCCCATGCACGGTCGATGTCGGCGGCGTTGGCGCGGGCCAGCGCGCAGATGACCGGGCCATTGACGTCGCGGGCGATCGTGCGGACGGCGTCGAAGTCGCCGGGCGAGGCGATCGGGAACCCGGCCTCGATGACGTCGACGCCGAGGCGCGAGAGCTGCTGAGCGATCTCGAGCTTCTCCGCCGTGTTCAGCGAGATGCCCGGCGACTGCTCGCCGTCGCGAAGGGTGGTGTCGAACAGCAGGACGCGGTTCGGGTCTTCGGGGATCAGCGACATGTGGTTCTTCTCCGTTGGTGTTCGGCTCGGGTGCTTCGACTCTCAGTGGTTCGCGGCTTCTGGCGGCCGCCACGCGCAGCTCATCCCCCTAGCGGGGGAGGAGCAGAAGAAGTCTAAGGTCGAGCAGGAGGTACGACATGTCCTGCTTGCGAGCGTAGCAGCCGGTGCCTACGGGACCAACACCACCTTGCCCACGTTCTCGCGTGCGGCGAGGATGCGGTGCGCCTCGGGCGCCTGGTCGAACGGGACCGCGGCGTGCACGACCGGCGCGACGGCCCCGTCGGCCAGGGCCTCGGCGAGCGGCCCGATCCAGGGCTGCAGCGTGCCGCGGTCGTCCCAGAGGCGCAGCATGTTGAGCCCGATGATCGTCTTGGACTCGCCCATCTGCTTGATGAGGTTGAACCCACGGAACATGCGCGCGGCCTGCGGCAGCACCCGGCGCAGCGAGCGCGTCTCCCCTTCGTGGATGGACGACGCGCCGTAGGCGATCAGCCGGCCGCCGGGGCGCAGCAGGGCGTAGGAGCGCGCGAAGGACTGCCCGCCGATCGGGTCCAGGATGACGTCGTAGCTCGGCAGATCGCGGTGCCACCCCGAGCGCCGGTAGTCGATGGCGTGGTCCAGGCCCAGCTCGGCCAGCCGCGCGTGCTTGCCCGGCGAGGCGGTGCCGTGGACCTCGGCGCCGTGGCGGCCCGCGAGCTGCAGCGCCGCGATCCCCACGCCGCCCGCCGCGGCGTGCACCAGCACGCGCTCGCCGGGCTGCAGCGAGCCGAAGCCCAGCAGCGCTGCCCACGCAGTGGCGTAGTTGACGGGGATCGCGGCGCCCTGCTCGAAGCTGAGGCGGTCGGGCAGCGCGATGGCGTCGTCGACGGCGATGACCACCTGCTCGGCGTAGCCGCCGAAGCGCGTGCCGGCCATGACCCGCTCGCCGACGCGGCCCGCGTCGACGCCCTCCCCCACCGCGGCGATCTCCCCGGCCACCTCGTAGCCGACGACGCTCGGCAGCGGCGGCGCGTCGTCGTAGAGCCCGACGCGGGCCAGCGTGTCGGCGAAGTTCACGCCCGCGGCCCGCACCGCCACGGCGACCTGCCCCGGGCCCGGCGGCGCCGGGTCGGGTCGCTGCTGCACCTGCAGGACCGATGGGTCCCCGTGCTTGGTGATGACGACGGCGCGCATGGCGCGCGACACTAGCCGAGTTGTGGCGAGCGCCTACCCGCGGGCGGTGGCCTCGGCCAGCTCCCTGCCGATGTCGGCGGGCTCCACACCCGCGATCCGCATCTCCCGCCGCGAGCGCGCGCGCTGGATCGCGACGTTGACCGCCATGAGGCCGAGGACCACGATCAGCAGGATCGTGGCCAGCACGTTGACCTCGGCCGGCACGCCCTGGCGGGTCGCGCCGAAGATGTAGAGCGGGAACGTCTGGGTCTGGCCGGCGTTGAAGCTGGTGATGACGTAGTCGTCGATCGATATCGCGGCGGCCAGCAGCGCGGCCGAGGCGACGCCCGGGGCGATGAGCGGCAGTGTCACCTTGCGAAACGTCGTCCACTCGTTGGCGCCGAGGTCCATCGCGGCTTCCTCGATGTGGCGATCCATGCCCTCCAGCCGCGCGCGGATGGTCACGACGACGTAGGAGATGGTGAACATCACGTGCGCGATGACGATCGTCACGAAGCCGGTGTTGACGTTCAGCGTCAGGAACAGCGCCAGCAGCGCTGCGCCCAGCACCACTTCGGGCGTCGCGAGCGGCAGGAACACGAACATGTCGGTGGCCGACCGACCGCGGAAGCCGTAGCGGACCAGCGCCATCGCCATGAACGTGCCGAGCGTGACCGCGATGAGCGTCGAGATCACGGCGATCGACACCGAGTTCTGCAGCGCCTGCGCCAGGTCGCTGTCGGCGAATGGATGATTCCAGTGGCGCAGCGTGAAGCCCTGCCAGGTGAAGTTGAACCGGCCCTTGTTGTCGTTGAACGAAAACAGGACGACGATGAAGACCGGGATGAACAGGTACAGGAGGGTCAGGCCCGCCCAGACGCCGAGCCCCCAGGTGCGGATCCGGTCGCGCCTGGTCACCCTGCCGACTCCATCAGGTTCCGGGCGCCGAGCACCCGGGCGTAGAGGAAGATCCCGATGAGGATCATGGACATCAGCAAGAACGACAGCGCCGCCGCCGTCGGATAGTCCAGGATGTTGAGGAACTTGCTCTGGATGACGTTGCCGATCATGTGCTGGTTCGGGGTACCGAGCAGCGCGGCGTTGATGAAGTCGCCGGAGGCCGGGATGAACGTCAGCAGCGAGCCCGCGAAGATCCCCGGGATCGCGAGCGGCAGCGTCACCTTGCGAAACGCCGTCGCGCGGCTGGCGTACAGGTCGGTGGCCGCCTCGAGCAGACGGCGGTCGATCTTCTCCAGCGACACGTAGAGCGGTAGGGCCATGAAGGGCAGGAAGTTGTACGTGATCCCGGCGATCACGGCGGGCGTCGTGGCCAGCAGCCGGCCGTCGCTCGACAGCAGGCCGACCGAGCGCAGCGTGTCGGCGACCCAGCCGTCGTCGGCGAGGATGAGCTGCCACGACACCGTCCGCAGCACGTACGAGACGAAGAACGGCAGCACCACCAGCAGGAGCAGCAGGTTCTTGTAGCGCCCGGCCTTGTAGGCGATGAAGTACGCCAGCGGAAAGGCCATGATCAGGCACAGCACCGTCGCGATCCCGGCGTACAGCAGAGAGCGCAGGAACTGCGTGTGGTATTCCGAGATCGCGTCGGTGTAGGTCGCGAAGTGCCACGCGAACGAGTACCCCGTCTCGGGGTTGCCCGTCTGCAGCGACACGTTGGCCTGGTTGGCCAGCGGGATCAGGAAGAACAGGATCAGCCACGCCAGGCCCGGCGCGAGGTACAGATAGGGCAGCAGCGCCCGCCGGCGCTTGAGGCTCAGGCGCAGCAAGCCTGCCTCAGCCTCCGGTGACCTTGGCCATGGCGTCCTGCATGGTCCGCTCGTCGGCCGGCGACAGCGCTGGGTAGGACTTCAGGCGCGAGCGGACGGCGTCGTCGGGGAAGATCAGCGGGTTGCGCGCCAGCTTGGGATCCGTCTTGGCCAGCACCTCCTGAACCCCGTCGACGGGCGTGATGTAGTTCACGTAGGCGGCGATCTTGGCGGCCACCTCGGGCTCGTAGACGTAGTTCATCATCGTCTCGGCCGCGTACGGGTGCGCGACGCCCTTGGGCATCATCATGTTGTCGGTGAACAGCATGGAGCCCTCCTTCGGGAAGACGAACTCCAGGTCCGGGTTGTCGGCCTGGAGCTGCACGAGGTCACCGGAGTAGGCGACCGCGAGCCAGACGTTGCCCTTGGACAGGTCGGTCGCGTAGTCGTTGCCCGTGAAGCGCCGGATCTGGCCGCTCGACTTGGCCTGGTCGATCTTGTCGATGGCCTTCAGGATGTCGTCGATCTTGGCCGTCGACGGGTCGATGCCCATACCGCAGAGCACCAGGCACGCCGAGTCGTAGGGCTCCTGCAGCATCGTCACCCGGCCCTTGAACGCGGGGTCGAAGAGATCGTTGACGCTCTCGATCTTGCGCCCGGTCTTCTTGCGGTTGTAGCCGATGCCGGTGCCGCCGGACTGCCACGGCAGCGTGTAGGTGCGCTGCGGGTCGTAGTTGATCGACTTCAGGTTGGCGACCAGGTTCCTGGCGTTCGGGACATTCTTCTTGTCGATCGGCTCGACGTACCCGTTGCGCACCCAGCGTGCGGCCATGAAGTCGGTCAGCGTGACGATGTCGCGATCGATCGACTCGCCGCGCGTGAGCTGCTGGCGGACCTTGCCGAAGAACTCGTAGTTGTCGTTGATGTCCTCCAGGTACTTCGTCGTCCCGCCGTACTGCTTGTCGAAGTCCTTGATGACCTTCTTGTCGATGTAGAGCGGCCAGTTCGAGAACGTCAGCTGCCCGATGGCGGTCTTCGGATGGTTCACTGCGGCGGGCTTGGGCGTGCCCTTGGGCGCGTTGGCGCTCTCGCCCTTGACGCCGCCACAGGCGGCCAGCACCGAGGACAGGCCCGCGGCGGCGAGCCCGGCGGAGCCGGCGCGGCCGAGGAACCTCCGGCGCGAGACGCCGCCCTCGAGAAACAGCCTCTCGAGCGCGCGCTCGACTGACGGATCGGTCATTCCTGGGGACTCCTCTTGACGACGAACGTGTGCATGGGCTCCCACGTCAGGAGCACATCCTGGCCTGGCCCGAAGGCCGATGAATCGGAGCCGGACCGGTTCTGGGCGAACACGGTCAGCTCCTCCCCGCCCGCTGCGCGGACGAGGTACTGGACTGAGACACCGAGGAAGGCGCCGACGGTGACGGTGCCGCGCAGGACGTTGCGCCCGGCCGGCACCTCGGTGCCTGCGGCGACGAGATCGATCTTCTCGGGCCGCACCCCGACCCGGACGGCGTCCGCCGCATCCTGTCCCAGGCGCCCGGACGGCACAAGCAGGCGCGCGCCGTCGTGGGTGACGACCGTGCACAGGTCGCCGGCCCGCTCGCTGAGCTTCGCATCGACGAGGTTGGACACTCCGAGGAACCGCGCCACGAACTCCGTGTCCGGCGTCTCGTAGAGCTCCACCGGGCTGCCGGCCTGCTCGATCCGTCCCTCGTTCATCACCGCGATGGTGTCGGCCATGCTCATGGCCTCCTCCTGATCGTGCGTGACGTGGACGAACGTGATCCCGACCTCGCGCTGGATGCGCTTGAGCTCGATCTGCAGCTGGCGGCGCAGGCGCAGGTCCAGCGCGCCGAGCGGCTCGTCGAGCAGCAGGGCCCGCGGATGGTTGACCAGGGCGCGGGCGAGCGCGACGCGCTGCTGCTGGCCGCCGGAGAGCTGGGCGGGCTTGCGCTTGGCCAGTGGCCCGAGCTGCACCAGCTCGAGCGTCTCGCCGACGCGCCGGCGCACCTCGGCCTTGCTGACCTTGCGCCGCTCGAGCCCGAAGGCGACGTTGCGCTCCACGCTGAGATGCGGGAACAGCGCGTAGGACTGGAAGACCGTGTTGACGTCCCGGCGGTAGGGCGGCAGGTTCGTCACGGCGTCGCCGCCGAGGTAGATCGTCCCGGCGCTGGGGTCCTCGAACCCGCCGATCATCCTCAGCGTGGTGGTCTTGCCGCAGCCGGACGGGCCCAGCAGGGCGTAGAAGGCGCCGCGCTCGATCGAGAGCGTGAGGTCGTCGACGGCGACCGTGTCGCCGAAGCGCTTCGTGACGCCCTCCAGCCGGATGTCGGTCTCGGACGACGCGGCGACGTCGACCGGATCCTCCGGCAGAGCGGCGATCGGTGTCCCCTCCATGTGCCCCTCCTCTGTGGACTGCACCACTCCGGCCAACACTAGGCAGAGCTGCAGACGCGCGTCAACGGGCTTTGAGCCGCCAGGGTGTACGGCCCGGACCCACTGTTGGCCAATGCGGAGTAGACGATAGCCACATCGGCGCCCCGGTTCCGACACGGAGTACCTTGCACGGCGTGCCCCCGAGGAGCACCGGACTCGCCGGCGCCGACGCCCAGGACGACTTCCTCCGCGCCCGCCGCAGGCTGGCCGTCTCGCGCCTGCGCCGCTGGCTGCGCCGCGAGCCGGGCGAGGTCGACCACATCCTGCCGTTCGACGAGGTCGTCTCCGCGCTGGGACGCCTGCAGGAGCGCGACGCCGGGACCCGCGTCGTGCCGCTGGACGCGGTCGTCGGCACCGTGGACCGCACGCGCGGCTTCGACCGCCACTTCCGCCCGACCACGCCGGAGGTCCGGGCGCGCTGGGAGCGCATCGCCACCGCGATGCGTCGCGGCGAGGAGATGCCGCCGGTCGACCTGTACAAGGTCGGCGAGGCCTACTTCGTCAAGGACGGCCACCATCGCGTGTCGGTGTCGCGGGCGCTGGGCTTCGACGTCATCGACGCCCACGTGACCGAGGTGGTCACCCGGATCGGAGCCGCCCGCGACCTCCAGATCGGCGACCTCCCGCTCAAGAGCCACGAGCGCGTGTTCTTCGAGCGCATCCCGCTGCCGGCCGACGCCCGCGCGCGCGTCGCGACGAGCGACCCTTGGGCGCTGGCGCAGCTGGCCGAGAACGTCGAGGCGTGGGGCTGGCGCTGGACGCAGGAGCATGAACGCATGATGGACCGCAAGGAGCTCGCCACGCGCTGGTACGAGGAGGAGTACGTGCCGGTCGTGACGCTGCTGCGCGACGCGGGCATGCTCGGCCGGGGCACGGAGGCCGACGCCTACCTGCGCGTCGGGTCCGATCGCTACCGCCTGCTGCGCACGCACGAGTGGAGCGAGGACGTCCTCGCCCGCCTGCGCGCGGGGCAGGGCTGAGGCTCCGGGCCGGACGCTAGGGGTGCCGTAGGCGGCCAGCGAGGCCGAGGCCCACGACGGCCAGCCGTCGCCGCCGGAGGTGGGTCCCCAGTCGCGATAGCGACACAGTCTCCTACGCGGTGGGCGCCGCCGCGGGCGCCGACGTCGCCTCGGCGCGGATCGCGCGCCCGTCCTCGGGGTCAAACAGCTGGATGCGGCTGCTGTCCATCCAGAGCTTGGCCGGCGAGCCATGGGCGATCGAGGTCTCGGCGTCGAGCCGGGCGACCGCGCGGCCGCCCGTGTCGGGCAGGTCCGCAGCGCCGGTGTCGGCCGCCAGGTCGGCCAGCTCGTCGTGGGTGACGTCGCCGCCCTCGTAGGCGAAGTAGGCGTACACCTCGGAGCCCATCGACTCGGTGACCTCGATCGGCGCGTCGAACGTGACGCCGTGCACCGACTGGTCGCCGACCAGCGTCGCGTCCTCGAAGTGCTCGGGTCGGATGCCCACGATGATGTCGCCGCGGATCCCGCCGGACTCCAGCGCGCGCCGGTGCGCGTCGTCGAGCGGGACGTCGACGAACGGCAGCCTGAGGTGGTCGCCCTCGACGGTGCCCAGGAAGAAGTTCATCGACGGCGAGCCGATGAACCCGGCGACGAACAGGTTGTCGGGGCGCTCGTAGAGGTTCTTGGGGGTGTCGACCTGCTGCAGGATGCCCGCGCGCATGACCGCGACCCGGTCGCCGAGCGTCATCGCCTCGGTCTGGTCGTGCGTCACGTAGATCGTCGTGGTCTCCAGCCGCGACTGGATCCGCGAGACCTCCGTGCGCATCTGCACACGGAGCTTGGCGTCGAGGTTCGACAGCGGCTCGTCCATCAGGAAGACCGAGGGGCTGCGGACGATCGCGCGGCCCATGGCGACGCGCTGGCGCTGGCCGCCGGAGAGGTTGGCCGGCTTGCGGTCCAGGTGCTGCTCGAGGTCGAGGATCTTCGCGGTGTCGGCGACGCGCCGGTCGATCTCCTCCTGCGGGAGCTTGGCGAGCTTGAGCGGGAAGGCCATGTTCTCGCCGACCGTCATGTGCGGGTACAGCGCGTAGCTCTGGAACACCATCGCGATGTCGCGGTCCTTCGGCGCGCGGTCGTTGACGACCGCGCCGTCGATGAGCAGCCGCCCGTCGGTGATGTCCTCCAGGCCGGCGATCATCCGCAGCGCGGTCGACTTGCCGCACCCCGACGGGCCGACCAGGATGAGGAACTCGGCGTCGGCGACCTCGAGGTCGAGGTGCTTGACGGCCTCGTACCCGTCGTCGTAGCGCTTGGTGATGTCGTCGAGCGTGATGGTGGCCATGGAGTGCTCCTTTCAGCCCTTGACCGCGCCGGCGGTGAGACCCGCCACGATGCGCCGTTGGAAGAGGAGGACCATCACCACGATCGGGATGGTCACGATGATCGCCGCCGCGGCGATGGCCCCGGTCGGAGCCGTGAACTGCGAGACGCCGGTGAACGACTGGATCGCCGGCGGGACCGTCTGCGCGCGCGTCGTGGACGTGAGCGACAGCGCGAAGATGAAGTCGTTCCACGCGTAGATGAACACGAGGATCGCCGTGGTGAACACGCCCGGCGCGGCGAGCGGCAGGATGACCTTGCGAAACGCCTGCAGCGGCGTGGCCCCGTCCATCTGCGCCGCCTGCTCGAGCTCCCACGGGATCTCGCGGAAGAACGCGCTGAGCACGAAGATCGCCAGCGGCAGCGTGAACGTCATGTAGGGGATGATCAGCCCGGGCCACGTGTCGTACAGGCCGAGGGTGCGCCACATGTTGTAGAGCGGGCCGACGATCGACACCGGCGGGAACATCGCGATGGCCAGCGAGGCGCCGAGGATCACGCGCTTGCCCGGGAACTCGAGCCGCGCGATCGCGTAGGCCGCCATGGACGCGAGGGCGACGGCGATCACCGTGGAGATCAGCGCGATGCCGATCGAGTTGCGCAGCGCGGCGGTGAAGATGTTCTCGTCGAAGATGCTGCTGTAGTTGTCGAAGGAGAACGCCTTGGGGATCAGCCGGCCGTCGTTGACCGAGGCCGGGTCCTTCAGCGACAGCGACAGCAGCCACAGCACCGGGAACAGCGCCGCCACGACGATGATCACCTCCGCGCCGGCCCAGCCGAACAGGCGCTGGCGGTCGACGCTCATCCCCCGCCTCCCCGCTGGCTGAGGTTCGCGCCGAGGAACCGCACGTAGGCCGCGGCGATCAGGAGCACGCAGACGAAGACCAGGACGCTGACCGCCGAGCCGAGCCCGAGGTTCAGACGCGTCAGCAGCGTGTTGTAGCCGAGCTGGCTGACCGTCTCCAGCGAGCGGTTGGAGCCGTTGGACAGCACCTGCACCGTGTCGAAGATCCGGAACGCGTCCAGGGTGCGGAAGAGCAGCGCGACCAGGATCGTCGGCTTCATCAGCGGCACCGTGATCTTCCAGAACCGCTGCCAGGCGCTGGCGCCGTCGACCTTGGCGGCCTCGTGCAGGTCGTCGGGGACGAGGGCCAGGCCGGCGAGCAGCAGCAGCGCCATGAACGGCGTGGTCTTCCACGCCTCGGCGAGGATCGCCGTGAGGTAGGTCGACCAGGTCGTGATCAGCGGGTCATTCTGGAGGTGCAGGACCGCGGGGACGAAGCCGCCGTCGGCCTTGGAGAACGCGAGCCGCCAGGCGAACGCCGCGACGACGGTGACGATGCCGTACGGGACCAGCGCCGACGTGCGGATCAGGCCGCGGCCGAAGATCGCGCGGTGCATGGCCAGCGCGAGCAGCATGCCGAGGACGAGCTCGATGCTCACCGACAGGGCGGTCAGCACCACGGTGTGGAAGAGGTCCTTCCACCACAGGTTGGCCGACAGGACCGTGACGTAGTTGTCGAGCCCGATCCAGGCGCTGCGGTCGGGGAAGCGCAGGTCGCTGCGATGCAGCGACAGCCAGACCGCGTAGAGGATCGGGTAGCCGGTGACCGCCAGCATCACGACCGCGGCGGGCGCGCAGAGCATCCACGCCAACTTGCGCTCGGCCTTCGTGCGGTTGCTCAGCTTGGCCTTGACCGGCCTGCCGGATTCGGCGGCCTGGACTTCGGCGCTGCCGGCGGCGGTGGCCGAGGTGCTCACAGCAGCCCCTTCGAGTCGAGGGCGTTGTGCAGGCGCTGGGTCAGCTTGGAGAGCGCCGGCTCGGGGTCGGCCTTGCTGGCGGGCGACAGCGTCGTGTAGACGGCCAGCGAGACGTCGGCGTAGAGCGGGGTGACGGGCCGGACGCCGGCGTCGTCGATCTGCTTGCGGACGAGGTCCGCGAAGGGGTAGCTCTTCTTGAACTTCGGGTCGTCGTAGACCTTCGCCAGGGTCGGGGGCAGGCTGTCGAGCTGCGCGTACAGGCGCTCGGGCTGCTCGCTCGACAGGCACGTCGCGGCGTCGAACGCCTGCTTGGCGTGCTTGGTGTGCGAGCCGACGCCCCAGTTGAAGCCGCCGATCGGCGCCTTCGCCGAGCCGCCCTCCTGCACCGAGGGGTACGGCGCCCAGGCGATGTCGTCCTTCAGGGTGGGCACGGTGGTGTTGCTCTGCGCCGAGGCGTAGACGAAGGGGTAGTTGATCTCGAATGCCGTGCCGGTGGGCACCTCGAACGCCTGGCGCGCCTGATCCTCCTTGGCGGCGGGCAGCGTCGGGTTGGCGGCCGGGCTGGAGGCGAGCTGGTGCATGATGTCGATGGCCTTCAGGCCCGGCGCGCCGAGGCCGACGCCGCCCTTGGAGTTCAGGATCGACCCGCCCGCGCTCTGGATGACCGAGTTGAACCACACGGTCGTCCCCTCGTACTGGGCGTTGGTGTAGGCGATGGTCGTCTTGAGCTTCACCGCCTCGGAGATCAGCTGCGACCATGTCGTGGGCACCGCGCCCTTGACCTGGCTCTTGCGGTACCAGAGCAGCTGCGTGTTGGAGTTGCCCGGCGCCGCGTACAGGCGGTTCTGGTAGGTCGCGGTCTTCAGCGGGCCGGCGAGCCGGTCGCGCTTGAGCTCCTGCGCCTGGGCGGCGGGGAACGGGAGGATCCACTTGGCCTCGGCGAACTCGGCGGTCCACACGACGTCCATGGCCATCAGGTCGATCGAGCTGTCGCCCGCGGCGAGGCGCCGGACGAGCGACTGGCGCTGCGTGTCGGCGTCGGTGCCCAGCAGGTTGACCTTGATGTCGTACTCGCCCTTGGACTGCTGCGAGCAGTAGGCCGCCGCCTTCTGGAACGAGCCGCCCGGCTGGTTGCCCGCCCACCAGTTCAGCGTGACGGTCCCGGAGGAGCTGCCGCCGCCTCCGCACGCGGCGACGAGGGCGGCCGTCGCCAGGAGTCCGAGTGCCGTGATGACCCGACTCGTCATCGCGTCAGGTTCGGTACCCGGACCGGGCGCCGACGAACCGGAGGTCGCCGACGTCTTTTCGGTGCGCCGGTGCGCGGACGGCGGACGAGGTCTCCCCCGGCCCGCCGCCCGCGACCGAGGAGACTGTGTCGCTATCGCGACTGGGGACCCACCTCCGGCGGCGACGGCTGGCCGTCGTGGGCCTCGGCCTCGCTGGCCGCCTACGGCACCCCTAGAGCGTGATCGCCCGACCGCTGGTGAAGCCGTCGCCGGCGACCACGCCGTCGACCACCTCGCCGGGGACCGCGCCGTCGGTGGTGACGACCATCACGGCCTCGTGGTCGGCGTCGGCGTCATCGGCCTGGCGGCCGACCGCGGCGGAGACGATGTTGACGCCGGCCTCGCCGAAGGCGGTGCCGATGCGCCCGATCATGCCCGGCCGGTCGGCGTAGCGGAACACCGCGAGGTGCTCGTCGAGCTGGACGTCGAACCGCTGGCCCCACGCCTCGAGGAGGTGCGGGCGGTTCAGTCGGCCGAACGTCGTGCCGACGACGCGCTCACGGCGGTCACCCGCGACGACGGTCACGCGGACGAGGTTCTCGAAGTCGCGCGCGGTGGCGTTCTTGGTCTCGACGAGCTCGATGCCGCGCTCCTCGGCGACCGCCGGCGCGTTGACCGCGTTGATGTCCTCCTCGGTGTGGCCGTGCAGCACGCCGAGCAGCGTCGCGGTCGCCAGCGGGCGCGTGTCGCGCCCGGCGATCCGCCCCAGCAGCTCGACCTCGACGCGGTCCACCGACGAGCCCTCGGCCAGCGCCATGGCCAGGCGGCCGAGGTGCGAGCAGAGCGGGACGTAGGGCCCGAGGACCTCCAGGTCCTCCGCCTTGATCGCCGGCACGTTGACCGCGGTGGTCACCGCGCCGCCGGTGAGCGCCGCGACGACCTGCTCGGCGGCCTGGAAGCCGGCGCGGTCGGTCGCCTCGGCGGTCGACGCGCCGAGGTGCGGCGTGACGATGACGTTGGGGCGGCCGAAGAGCGGGCTCTCGGTCAGCGGCTCGGAGCGGAAGACGTCCAGCGCGGCGGCGCCGACCTTGCCGGAGTCCAGCGCGGCGATGAGGTCGTCCTCGACGATGAGCGGCCCGCGCGCGACGTTCAGCACGCGCACGCCGTCCTTGCACTTGGCGAGCGCCTCGGCGTCCAGCCAGCCCTCGGTCTCGGGCGTCTTGGGCAGGTGCAGCGTCAGGAAGTCGGCGACGTCGTAGACGCCGTCGGAGTCGTCGGCCTTGACGACGCCGAGCTCCTTGTAGCGCTCGGCCGACACGAACGGGTCGAACGCGACGATGCGCATGCCGAAGCCCTTGGCGCGCGCGGCGACGAGCTGGCCGATGCGGCCGAAGCCGAGGATCCCGAGCGTCTTGCCCTCGAGCTCGATGCCCGACCACTTCGAGCGCTCCCACTTGCCCTGGGTCAGCGCGGCGTGGGCCTGCGGCACATTGCGGGCCAGGGCCAGCAGCAACGCCATCGTGTGCTCCGCGGCGGTGACGACGTTGGACTCGGGCGCGTTGGCCACGATGATCCCGCGCTTGGTCGCGGCGGGGACGTCCACGTTGTCGACGCCGACCCCGGCGCGGCCGATGGCCTTCAGGTTGGTCGCCTGCTCGAGGACGTCGGCGGTGACCTTGGTCGCCGAGCGGATCAGCAGCCCGTCGTAGTCGCCGATGCGCGCCGCGAAGTCGAAGCCGTCGTCGTCGAAGGCGGTGTCGACGTCGAAGTGCTGCCGGAGCAGGTCGATGCCGCTGGCGCCGATCTTCTCGGCCACCAGGACGCGGGTCATGACTGCTCCTCCACGACGAAGTCGATGCACCGCGTCAGCGCCCGCACGTCGTCGGGCTCGATCGCGGGGAACATCCCGATCCGCAGCTGGTTGCGGCCGAGCTTGCGGTAGGGCTCGGTGTCGACGATGCCGTTGGCGCGCAGCGTCGCGGCGACCTTCGCCGCGTCGACGGCCTCGGCGAAGTCGATCGTGCCGACGACCAGCGAGCGCTTGGCCCGGTCGGCGACGAACGGCGTGGCGAACTCCGAGGCCTCCGCCCACTCGTACAGCGCGGTCGACGACTCGGTGCTGCGACCGACCGCGAAGTCCAGGCCGCCGTTGCCGTTGAACCACTCGAGCTGCGCGTCGAGCAGGATCAGCGTGGCGAGCGCGGGCGTGTTGTAGGTCTGGTCCTTGAGCGAGTTGTCCAGCGCCGTCGCCAGCGACAGGAACTCGGGGATCCAGCGATCCTCGCGCGCGGGGATCTCGGCGATGCGCTCCTGCGCCGCCGGGCTCAGCAGCGCCAGCCACAGGCCGCCGTCGGCGGCGAAGGACTTCTGCGGGGCGAAGTAGTACACGTCGCTCTGCGCGATGTCGACCGGCAGGCCGCCGGCGCCCGACGTGGCGTCGATCAGCACCAGCGCGCCGGAATCGGCCCCCACCCGGGTGACCGGCACCATGACGCCGGTCGAGGTCTCGTTGTGGGCCCACGCCACGGCGTCGACGCCGGCCTCGAAGGTCGGCGCGGGCGCGTCGCCCGGGTCGCTCTTGACCACGATCGGGTCGGCAAGGAACGGCGCGCCGGCGGCCACGCTCGCGAACTTGTTGGAGAACTCGCCGAAGCTGAGGTGCAGCGAGCGCTCGCGGATCAGGCCGGCCGCGGCGGCGTCCCAGAAGGCGGTCGTCCCGCCGTTGCCGAGCGCCACGACGTACCCGTCGGGCAGGGAGAAGAGCTCGCTCAGGCCGCCGCGCACGCGGGCGACCAGGTCCTTGACCGGCTTCTGGCGGTGGGAGGTGCCCAGCAGGTGGGCGTCCTCGGTGGCCAGCTTGGCGATCTGCTCAGGCCGGATCTTCGACGGGCCGCAGCCGAAGCGGCCGTCTGCGGGCTTGAGCTCTTCCGGGATGGTGAGCGTGGTCGCGCTCGTCGTCATGGGGCTCCTCGTGGTCTCCGTTGAGTGCCCAGGCGCGCGGCGTTCGTGTCCGCCGCTCCCCGGTGGTGACCCACCTCGAGGCGCCAGTTGCGACGGCCCCGAGGACGATAGCGGACGGCGCGCGCCGGGCCGGCGCGCGCTGCCCGAAGCGACTAGAACTCGGTCTGGATCCAGTCCATGTGCGAGCGCAGGTCCTTGCCGACGTGCTCGACCTGCGAGTCGGCCTGCTCGGCGCGCATGCGCTTGAAGCTCTCCTGGCCGGCGCGGTTCTCGGCGATCCACTCGCGCGCGAACGTGCCGTCCTGGATCTCGCCCAGGATCTTCTTCATCTCGGCGCGGGTGTCGTCGTTGACGACGCGCGGGCCACGGGTGTAGTCGCCGTACTCGGCCGTGTTGGAGATCGAGTAGCGCATGCCCGAGAGGCCCTTCTCGTACATCAGGTCCACGATCAGCTTGAGCTCGTGGAGGCACTCGAAGTAGGCCATCTGCGGGTCGTAGCCGGCCTCGACCAGCGTGTCGAAGCCCGCCTGCACCAGCGCGCTGGCGCCGCCGCAGAGCACGGCCTGCTCGCCGAAGAGATCGGTCTCGGTCTCCTCCTTGAAGGTCGTGTCGAACACGCCGCCGCGGGTGCAGCCGATGCCCTTGGCGTAGGCGAGCGCGAGGTCCTTGGCCGTGCCGGTGGCGTCCTGCTCGATCGCGACGAGGCCGGGCACGCCCGAGCCCTCCAGGTACTGACGGCGCACGAGGTGGCCGGGGCCCTTGGGGGCGACCAGGCCGACGTCGACGCCGGCGGGCGGATCGACCTCCTGGTAGAGGACCGAGAAGCCGTGGCCGAACAGCAACAGGTTGCCCTCGGCGATGCCGTCGCGGACGTCGGCCTCCCACACCTGGCGGTGCAGCTCGTCGGGGACGAGCAGCATCACGACGTCGCCGCGGCTGGCGGCGTCGGCGACCGGCAGCACCTCGAGGCCCGCGTCCTTGGCCTGCTGGACCGACGCGGAGTCCTCGCGCAGGCCTACGACGACGTCGACGCCCGAGTCCTTGAGGTTCTGCGCGTGGGCGTGCCCCTGCGAGCCGAAGCCGATGATGGCCACGGTCTTGCCGTCGAGGAGGGTGAGGTCTGCGTCGTCGTCGTAGTACATGGTTGGCAGAAGTCTATGGCGGAGAAGGCCATCGACGTCTCGTGGCCGTTACGCCTCGGCTACGACGCCGAGGGCGCGGCCGGGGATCGCGACGGAGCCGTCGGGCGTGACGTAGGGGGCCCAGCGGGCCTCGACCGCGTCGCGCAGGCGGTAGTGGTCGGCCGGCGAGAGGGCGTCCAGCAGCGGGCGCATCGAGGACGACATCTGGCGCTGGGTGTTCCACCACGCATCGACGCTCGGGGCCATGAAGGTCAGGTCGATCGGCTCGACGGCCGGATCGTCGAAGCCGGCGCTCTCCAGCAGCGCGCTCACCGCGCCGGGCGCGCTGAGCGCGAACGCCCCGGGGGCGCCCTCGGGCCTGGGCTCGACCAGGCCCAGCGCCTCGGCCTCCTGCGGCAGCGCCGCCAGCCACGGGTTGTGCTCGGGCAGGTCCCAGACGGCGAGGACGATGCGGCCGCCGGGGCGCAGCACGCGACGCGCGTCGCGCAGCGCGTGCTCGGGATCGACCGCGTGCATGTAGCCGAACCGCGACAGGATGCCGTCGACCGACGCGAGCTTCGCGTCGATCCACTCCAGGTCGATCGGCTTGAACTCGACGTTCTCGATGCCCAGCTGCTCGGCGCGGCGCCGGGCGATCTCGACCATCGCCTCCGCCCCGTCGCTGCTGATCAGCGTGCCGCCCGGGTGCAGGAGCTCGGCGGCCAGGAAGCCGACGTCGCCGCGGCCGGCGGCCAGCTCGAGGATCGTCTGGCCGGGCTGCGGCTGCAGCCGGTCGACCATCCAGTGCGCCACCGGCAGCGCGCCGGCGTGGAAGGCCTCGGCGCCGGTCTCCCACCCCGGCGCGATGCTCTCCCAGCGCTCGCGGCTGGCGGCTCGCTCTTGCTCGGGATCGATCACGTGACGTTGAACCTATCCGGCGGGCAGCCGGCGACGCAGGAGCTTGCCCGAGCCGGTCCGCGGCAGCGGCTCGCCGATCATGGTGTAGGCCTTGGGGACCTTGAAGCGCGCCAGGCGCGCCGCGCAGTGGGCGCGCAGCTCCGCGTCGGTCGGCGCGTCGGCGCCGGGGCGCAGCCGCACGAGCGCCACGACCGCCTCGCCCCACGTCGGGTCGGGCAGCCCGAGCACCGCGGCCTCCAGCACCGCCGGATGCGCCTCCAGCGCCGCCTCGACCTCGGCGGGCGCGACGTTCTCGCCGCCGGTCACGATCGTGTCGGCCTTACGGCCGACGATGTGCAGGCGGCCCTCGCCGTCGAAGGCGCCGAGGTCGCCGGTGCGGAGCTCCGGTCCGGCGTCCGGCGAGACGGTCGGGCCCGAGACGACGATCTCGCCGTCGCCGGCGAGCCGCACGCGCGTGCAGAACAGCGGGATGCCGTCGGTCGCCACCTGCGAGCAGGCCTCGGTGAGCCCGTAGGTCGGGGCGACGGGGACGCCCGCCGCCGCCGCACGCGCCAGCAGCGCCGGCGGCAGCGGGGCGCCGCCCAGCAGCGCCCAGCGCAGCGCGGGCGGACGCTCGAGGCCCGCGTCGAGCAGGCGCGCCAGGGTCGTGGGCACCAGCGAGACGATCGTCGGGCCGTCGGGTGCGCGGAGCGCCGCGAGCACGCGCTCGGTGTCGAAGCGCTCTTCCACGATCGCGGTCGTGCCGTAGATGGCGCTGCGCAGCAGGATCGACAGCCCGCCGACGTGGCTGAGCGGCAGCGCGCACAGCCAGCGCTCGCGCGGATCGACGCCGAGCGCGATCGCGCTGCCCAGCGCGCTCCACAGCCAGTTGCCGTAGGTGAGGCCGATGGCCTTCGGCGCGCCCGTGCTGCCCGAAGTGTGGACGACGATCGCCGGCGCGTCGAGGTCGTGCTCGTCGCGGACGTCGGCGCCGGCGACCGGGGTGCCCGGCAGCGCGCCGTCGAGCAGCACGTCGACCGCCGGCCGCTCGGCCGCGGTCAGGCGCAGGTCGATCGGGACGATGAGCGCGCCGGCCAGCAGCGCGCCGTGCAGCGCGACCACGAAGTCCTCGCCGGGCGGGAGCGCGAGGCCGACCCGCGCGCCGCGCGGCAGCGCGCCCGCGACGCGGCGCGCCCGCTCGTACAGCGCCCGGTATGCGAGCTGGCCGACGGCCGCGCGCTCGGGTCGCGCACGCGCCGCTCTCGCCAGCCAGGACTCGACCACCATCCCTCGGAAAGTAGCCTGCGGCCCATGGCAGTGACCTGGACCCCCGGCGACGGCGAGTACACCGACATCCGCTACGAGAAGTCCGACGCGGCCACGCCCGGCATCGCGAAGATCACGATCGACCGTCCGGAGGTGCGCAACGCGTTCCGTCCGCAGACGCTGGTCGAGGTCTCCGAGGCGCTCGAGCGCGCGCGGGAGGACGGCGACGTCGGGGTGATCATCTTCACCGGCGAGGGTCCGCACGCCTTCTGCTCCGGCGGCGACCAGAACGTCCGCGGCGACACCGGCTACATCGCCGAAGGCGCAACCGTCGGCCGCTTCCACGTCACCGATCTCCAGGTCCAGATGCGCCGGCTCCCCAAGCCGATCGTCGCGCAGGTCGCCGGCTACGCGATCGGCGGCGGCCACGTCCTGCACCTCTGCTGCGACCTGACGATCGCCGCCGACAACGCGCGCTTCGGCCAGACCGGTCCGCGCGTCGGCTCCTGGGACGGCGGCTTCGGCGCCTCGCTGCTGCGCGACCTCGTCGGCACCAAGCGCGCCAAGGAGATCTGGCTCCTCTGCCGCCAGTACGACGCCCAGCAGGCGTTGAACATGGGGTTGGTCAACGCCGTCGTGCCGCTGGAGCGGCTGGAGGACGAGACCGTGCAGTGGTGTCGCGAGATGCTCGAGCTCTCCCCCTTCGCCCTGCGCCTGACCAAGTCGAGCTTCCACGCCCACGAGGACGGCTACGCCGGCATCCAGCAGCTCGCGCACGACGCCAACCTGCTGTTCTACGGCAGCGACGAGGCCAAGGAAGGGCGCGAGGCCTACAAGGAGAAGCGCCGCCCGGACTTCTCGCAGTTCCCGCGGCGGGCGTAGAGCGACATGTCGAGCACCCCGACCCACGACCGCCCCTCGCCGCTGAAGATCTGGCTGCTGGCCTCGCGCCCGCGCACGCTTCCCGCCGGCGTCGCGCCGGTGCTCGTCGGCACGGCGCTGGCGATCCACGAGGGCACGTTCCGCGCCGGCGCGTTCATCGCGGCGCTGCTCGGCGCGGTGTTCATCCAGGTGGGCGCGAACCTCTCCAACGACTACTCCGACGCGCGGCGCGGCGCCGACACCGAGGACCGCCTCGGCCCGGTGCGGGTGACCGCCGGCGGCCTGGTCCCGCCCAAGCAGGTGCTCACCGCGACCTACGTGAGCTTCGCGCTCGCGGTGCTGTGCGGCGTCTACCTCATCATCATCGCGGGGTGGGTCATCCTCGCCATCGGCGCGGCGTCGATCCTGGCCGGCGTGCTCTACACGGGCGGCCCGCGGCCGTACGGCTACGAAGGCCTCGGCGACGTCTTCGTCTTCCTGTTCTTCGGGATCGTCGCGGTCACCGGGTCCTACTACGCCCAGGTCGAGCGCCTGGAGTGGGAGGCGTTCGCGCTGGCGGTGCCCGTCGGGCTGATCGCCGCAGCGATCCTCGCGGTCAACAACATCCGCGACGCGCCGACCGACGCCCGTGTCAGCAAGCGGACACTCGCGGTGCGCCTCGGCCGCAGCCGGGCGCGCGACTTCTACGCGGCCGAGATCTACGTCGCGTTCCTGATCCCGCCGGTCGTGTGGCTGGCCGGCGGCGACGTCGGCCCGTGGATGTTCCTGACCTGGCTGGCGCTGCCGCTCGCCGTCCCGCTCGTGCGGACCGTGCGCCAGCACGACGACGGTCCGACGCTCAACGCCGCGCTGGCCAGGACCGGGATGCTCCAGCTGGCCTTCTGCGCGCTGCTGTGCGCGGGGCTGCTGCTGAGCTGATAGGTCCGCCGAGACCTGATGAGTTGCGCCATTGGCGGCGTGACCCAAACGGTCTTTCTCCTTCGGCTCTTCGCTCAGACCGCGCGCATTCCGTCCGGGGTCGAGCGCCGCCGGCCCGGCGCCCGCGGAGAACGATCGCGCCCGCGCCTGCCGGGGCGCTCCGTACGGGCGCTGGTCGAGGTGCGGGGCGTGGTCCGTCGGCAGTGACGAGGAGGTTGGCGCCGGGTGCCGGCGCCGCCGGTCCTCCGCGGTCGCCGGGGGCGGGTCGTTCGGGCATGAACGACGACCCGTGCTGGTCTGACCCCGTATATGGGGGTCAGCACGACACGGATCCCATGCGGGTCGACGTTCCCTCGCATGTCAAGGGCGACTCGACCCGGACGTCTCGCGCCCGCCCGCGGGGCGCCGGCGGAGACCGACCGCGCCCGCGCCCCGTCGAGGCTATGCCACGAGTTTCACCGTCGGGCGCTCGCCGTCGGAGACCAGGGCCTCTTCGGCGCGCTGGAGCGCGAGCTGGAGGAAGGCCTTGGCCGCGGGCGGCTGGCGGCGGCCGGCGCGCCAGACCAGCGCGACCGGCCACGTGAGGAGCTCGGGCCCGACCGGCCGGAAGGTGATGGCGGGTCCGGGCTCGTCGGCGATCGAGCGCGGCAGCACCGCGACGCCGAGGCCCTTGGAGACCAGCGCCCGGACCGCGCCCATCTCGGTGCAGATGAAGGCGTTGCGAGGCGCGAGCCCGATCTTGGCCATCGCCTTCTCCAGGCGCAGGCGGAGCGCGGAGTTCTCGCGGTAGGTCACGAGCTCCTCGCCGGCGAGCTGCTCGAAGGTGATGTGGGCGCAGGCGGTCAGCGGGTGGTCGACGGGGAGCGCGACGACGAACTCCTCCTCCCAGATGAGGCTCGCGGCGAAGTCCTCGCCGATCGCGTCGGGATCGACCGCGGTGAAGGCCGCGTCGAGCTCGTCGGCGCGCAGCCGGTCCAGCAGCTCGTCCTGCGTGCGCTCGACCATGTGGATCGCGACGCCCGGGTGGCGCGTGTGGAAGTCGGCCAGGACGTCGGCGAGGTCGTAGAGGCCGGTCGGGTACATGCCGCCGATCTTCAGCTCGCCGCGCAGGAGGCCGCTCAGCTCCTCGAGCTCGTTGTGCAGGCCGTCGACCTCGGCCAGGACGCGGTGGGCGTAGTCGAGCACGAGCCGGCCCTCGCTCGTGAGCTCGACCGAGCGGCTGGACCGGATGAAGACCTGGATCCCGAGCTCGGTCTCGAGGCGGCGGATCTGCTGCGAGATCGCGGACTGCGCGAGGTGCAGCTCCTCCCCTGCCTTCGTGAAGGAGCCGTGGCGGGCCACGGCGGCGATGGTGCGCAGGTGACGAAGCTCCATGCCCTCGATCGTACGTCCAGGGTGTCCAGAAGTCGAAGTCACGTTCGCTGGGCCAACCATCACCCGAGCTGATGGATGGCCGTCCGGTCTGACAGGCTGCGCGGCGATGGACGTCGCCCTGGAGCAGGTCACCCACCGCCTGCGCACCCCGCTGCAGACCGCCTACGGCGCTGTGCACGAGCGCGGCACCTTCATCCTGACCATGACCGCGCGAGACGGCGTGACGGGCCGCGGCGAGGCTGCCCCGCTGGAGCCCTACGACGGCGTGCCGCTGGAGATCGTCGGCCAGGCGCTGGAGCGCTACGCCGCCGTGCTGAGCGACGGCGACGGCCGCACGGGGGCCGAGCTGCTGGACGCCTGTCGCGAGGTGGCCGACCTGCCGCAGGCGCTGGCCGCGGTGGACCTCGCGCTGTGGGACGCCGCCGGCCGCCGCGCCGGCCGGCCGATCGCGGCGATGCTGACCGACGAGCCCGTCGCCCAGGTCGCCGTCAACGCGACGATCGGCGCGACCGACCGCGCGGGCGCGGCCGAGGCCGCCGCCGAGGCCGTCGACGCGGGCTTCGAGTGCCTGAAGGTCAAGGTCGGCACCGGCGACGACGCGGGTCGCGTGGCGGCCGTGCGGCGCGCGGTCGGCGACCACGTCGCGATCCGGCTGGACGCCAACGGCGCCTGGGAGGTCGACGAGGCCGTCGAGGCGATCGAGGAGCTCGGGCGGCTCGACCTCGAGCTCGTCGAGGAGCCGGTCTCGGGGATCGCCGAGCTGCGGGAGGTGCGCGAGCGCGTGCCGGTGCGCATCGCGATGGACGAGACCGCGGCCGAGCACGGCGCGATCGCCTCGGGCGCCGCGGACGCGGTGTGCCTGAAGATCGCGCGCGCCGGCGGCATCTCGGCGCTGCTGGCGCAGGCCGCGCTCGTACGTGCCACGGGCGCCGAGGTCTACCTCGCCTCGACGATCGACGGTCCGCTCGGGATCGCCGCCGCGCTGCACTGCGCGGCGGCGCTGCGCGTCGAGCTGCCGTGCGGCCTCGCGACGCTCGACCTGCTGGCCGACGACGAGGGAACGCTGCCCGTGCACCACGGTCGGCTGCTCGTTCCGCGCGGCCCGGGCCTGGGGATCTAGCCGGCGCCCTTCGCGATCGCCGTGCGCCAGGTCAGGACCCGGGCGGTGCTCGCGTCCAGGGCCTTGCGCGGCAGCGCCCCGGAGCGCACGGCCTGCTCCAGCCCGGCGGCGGCGCGGGCGCCGGCCTCGTAGGTCTGGGCGAACAGCGGCAGGTCGACGCCCGCGCGCAGGGCGTAGAACGCCAGCTGCGAAGGCGTCCCGAAGGACGCGACGGCCGCGGCCTGGAGATCGTCGGTGACCGCCACGCCGCCGAACTTCAGACGGCCGCGCAGCTCGCCGGTGACCCAGCGCCGGGCGAAGGCCGCGGGCCGCGGATCGACGCGCGGGTAGATCGCGGTCGACAGCATCACCGCACGCGGCTTCAGCTTGGCGTACGGCGCCGCGTCGATCCTGCGCAGCGCCGACAGCGGCAGGTCGACGCGGGCGGCGCCGTCGTCGGTGTTGATGGTCGCCGCCCCGAAGCCCGGGTAGTGCTTGAGGACGGACTCGACCCCGCCGTCGCGCAGCCCCTCGGCGAACGCGCCGGCGCGCTGGGCGACCGTGGCCGCGTCGCGGCCGTAGGTCCGGCCCTCCCGCTCCAGCGCGGCGCCGGGGCGCGCGACGTCCGCGACGGGCGCGAAGTCGACGGTGACGCCCGCGGCGCGCAGCGTGCGCGCGGCGGCGGCGCCGTTGCGGCGCGCCGCGTCGGCGTTCCCGGTCTGGGCCGCGCTGGCCGCCGGCGCACCGGGGATGCGCCGCACCGTCCCGCCCTCCTGGTCGACCATGACCAGCAGCGGCGTGTCGACCGCGGCGGGTCGCTCGATCCGCTGCAGGCGCGTGACGGTGGCCCGCACCTGCGCGGTGCTGCGGACGTTGCGCGAGAAGAGGACAACCCCGGCGGCCTCGCCGCGGGCGATGCGCCGCTCGAGCGCCTCGGGCGGCCGGAGGCCGGAGTAGGCGAAGACGAAGTGCTGGCCGATCGACTGGCGGAGGGTCAGCGCGGGCGGCTCGCCGCCGCGGTCGCTCGTAGTCGCGCGGTCGCCGAAGATCCTCGGCTGGTCGGACGTATCGCCGCCGCCGCAGCCGCCGAGCCCCAGGGCCACGACGAGCGCCGCGGGCCCGAGCCGGGACCTCACGCTCCCGCGCCCTGGATCGCCGCCGCGACCTCGCGCGGGGCCTCGCGCGGCAGGCCGTGCCCCGCGCCGTCCACGACGACCACCTCGGCCTGGGGCAGCACCTCGCGGTAGCGCGCAGCCCAGGCCGCGAACTTCTCGTCGCGCCCGCCGACCACGACCGTGACCGGCATGGTCAGCGTTCGAAGCCGGTCCCACAGCGGCTCCATGTCGCCCGCGCCGATGCCGCGCAGCGCGTCGGCCAGCGCGACCGGATCGTTGCGCAGCAGGTCGGCGCGCCACCACCTCGCGGCCTCCGGCGGCGTCCCGGCGAACAGCGGCTGCGCCTGCCAGCGGTCGGCGTACTCCTCGATCGTCATCTGCTCGAGATCGCTCGCGAACGCCTCGTCCTCCGCGCGGCGCGCCGCACGGTCCTCCTCGGCCTCGATCCCGGCGCTGGTGGCCACCAGCACCAGCCGCGAGACGCGATCGGGCGCCGCCAGCGCCACGTGCTGGGCCACGCGACCGCCGAGCGAGTAGCCGCAGAGCACGAACTCGCGCGGCGCCGCGGCGAGCACGTCGGACACGCAGCCGTCGAACGAGATCGGCCGGACGCCCGCCTTCGTACCGTGCCCGCGGAGGTCCGGGACCAGCGGGTTGTAGCGTTCCCGATCCAGCTCGGGCAGGACAGGGTCCCAGGCACGGTGGGTCCCACCGAAGCCGTGGAGCAGTACCAGCGTCTCGGGCATCTCCCCTATCTATCCCATGAGCGAGACTCGCGACACCTACCTCCTGCTGCGCGCCTTCGTCGACGAGCTGGCCCGGTGCGGCGTCGCGGGGGCCTGCACGTCGCCCGGCTCGCGCTCAACGCCGCTGGTGCTGAGCCTCGCGCGCAACGGCGCGATCGCCACCACGTCGCACGTCGACGAGCGCTCCGCCGGCTTCTTCGCTGTCGGCCTCGCCAAGGCGACCGGGCGGCCCGCCGTGCTGGCCTGCACGTCGGGGACCGCGGCGGCCAACTACGCGCCGGCAGTGATCGAGGCGGCGCAGGCGCGCCTGCCGCTCATCGTCCTGACCGCCGATCGACCCCCCGAGCTCCGCGATCTCGGCGCCGGCCAGACCATCGACCAGATCAAGTTGTACGGGTCGGCGGCGAAGTGGTTCGTCGAGGTCGGCACGCACGCGGCGACGCCGCAGCGGCTGCGGTGGATGCGCCAGCTCGCGTGCCGAGCGGTGTGGACGGCGATGGACGGGCGCGCGGGTCCGGTGCACCTGAACGTCGCGATGCGCGAGCCGCTGGTGCTCGCCGAGGAGCTCGGCGACGAGCCCGGCGGCGGCGGGCGCCCGGGCGGCGCGCCGTGGACCGCTCGCACCGTCGTCGGGCAGGATCCAGCGCCACTGGTGGAGTGGCTGCGCGAGCAGCGCCACGGCGTGATCGTCGCCGGGCGCGAGGAGCCCGGGGCGCCGGCCGGCGAGGACCATCCCGCCGCCCGCCTGGCCGCCGCCCTCGCCTGGCCGCTGCTGGCCGACCCGCTCTCCGGCGCGCGCCACGGCGGCGCGGCCGTCGCCCACTACGACGCGCTGCTGCGCGACGCGGCGTGGGCCGCGAGCGTGCGGCCGGAGTGCGTGCTGCGCCTCGGCGACCTGCCGACGTCCAAGCCGCTGCGCCAGTGGCTGGCGGGGCTGCAGGACGTGGAGCAGATCGCGCTGCGGCCCGGCGGCGACTGGCACGACCCCGACGCCACCCTGGCGCGGGTGATCGACCTGGACTCGTCCGCTCTCGGGGCGATCGACGAGGTCTGGCACGCCGATGCCGCGTGGCTGGGCACGTGGCGCGACGCCGACGCCCGCGCCGCCCGCGCGCTGGCCGACACCCTCGGCGACGGCCTCAACGAGCCGCGCGTCGCGCGCGAGCTGGCCACCGCCGTGCCCGCAGGGGCCCGCGTGGTCGTCGCGGCGTCGATGCCGATCCGCGACGTCGAGACGTTCTGGCCGGTCGACGCGCGCGCCACCGCGATCGCCAACCGCGGCGCCAACGGCATCGACGGCACGATCTCGACCGCCTACGGCGTGGCGAGCGGCACGCCGGACGCGCCCGTCTACCTCCACATCGGCGACGTCGCGGTGGCCCACGACGTCGGCGGGCTGCTGGCCGGCAAGCGGCTCGGCGTGCCGCTGACGATCGTGGTGGTCGACAACGCGGGCGGCGGGATCTTCGACTTCCTGCCGGTCGCGACGCAGACCGATGCGTTCGAGGAGCACGTCCTCACGCCGACCGGCCTGGAGATGTCCCGCGTGGCCGCGCTGTACGACGCGGACTACCGCGAGATCGGCGACGTCGACGCGCTGCGCGCTGCGCTCGCGCAGGCTCCCTCGGGCACGACGATCCTGCACGTCCGGACCGACCGCGCGGAGAACGTTGCGCTGCACCGGCGCTGCTGGGCCGCGGTGGCCGAGGCGCTGCCGTTGCAATGATCGTGTCGCCGAGGTGACGTGGCGCGCCAGCCGGGGTAGGGTGCTCGCCGCATGGTGTGGATCGTCGCCCTCTCGGCAGGCTGGCTCGGCGCGTTCGTGCTGCTCGTCGCCCTGACGACGATGGCCGCACGCAGCGACCGCCCGACCGCCGAGCACCTCGCACGTCACCCCGGCTCGCGGCTCTGGCTGCCGCCGTCGCCCGACCGCGACGCCCTCTGAGCCGCGCCGCACGCGGTCCGGCCGGGGTCGTACCCTGCCGTCGGTGGCCGACGTCCTGCAGTTCTCGCTCCTCGGAGAGCCCGAGCCGGTCGCCGCGCCCGTGCGCGAGACGCCGTCACCGCGGCTGACCTCGAAGGGCATCGCCCCCGGCGACATCGTCGAGATCGACCGCAAGGGCCGGCGCTTCCACGCGCTCGTCGAGGCGATCGAGCAGCGCGAGACCGGGCGCTTCGACCTCGACGTCCGTCCGCTGGACGGCCGCTCGACCTGGCGCACCGCGACGGTGCGCGAGGTCGTCGGCGTGTGGCGGCGGGCGCGGGCGTAGCCGGGCGAGCACCTCCCGACCGCCCGCGTGGAACGCACAGACGCTCCGACCCCTACGACCTGCCCGGCGCTACCCCGCCAGGACCGGCAGCAGCGCCTGGAGCTTGATCTCGGTCTCGGCCAGCTCGGCCGCCGGGTCGGAGTCGCTCACGACGCCGACGCCCGCGTAGCAGCGTGCGACCGGACCGCGCAGCAGCGCGCAGCGCAGCGCGACGACGAACTCGCCGTCCTCGTCGAGGTCGGTCCAGCCCACCGGTCCGGCGTACCAGCCGCGGTCGAGGCCCTCCAGCGCGGGGATCAGCGGCGCGGCGACGGCCAGCGGCTCGCCGCCGACGGCCGGCGTCGGGTGCAGCAGCCCAGCGAGCTCGACCGCGCTGACCGCCCGAGAGAGCTGCGCGCGGATGGGCGTGCCCAAGTGCTGGATGTTGGCCATCTTGACGACCTCGGGCTCGTCGAGCGCGGTCACCCAGACGGCGTGCGGGCGCAGCGTGCGCGCGATGCGGCGGATGACGATCGCCTGCTCCTCGCGATCCTTGGCCGAGCGCAGCAGGCGCTCGCCGAGGTGGTCGTCGACCGCCGGGTCGGCGCTGCGGCGCGTCGATCCGGCCAGCGCCAGCGTCGCCGCGCGCTCCCCGTCGCGGCGGATCAGCAACTCGGGGCTGGCCGCGACGAAGGCGGCGTCGCCGCGGCCCGCGCAGACCAGGTGGCAGGACGGGAACGCCTCGCGGAGCACGCCGAGCACGGCGGCCGGGTCGTGGTCGACCGGCGCGTGCACCTGCACCTCGCGCGCGAGCACGATCTTCTGCAGCTCGCCGGCGCGGATGCGTTCCACGGCCCGGGCCACGGCCTGCTCGTAGTGCTCGGGCGGCATCGCGCTGTTGACGCGGTAGCGGCCCGCCGGATCGGGATCCAGCAGCGGCAGCGGCACGCCGCCGCGCAGCTCGGCCGCCCGGCGCTCCATGCGCGCCAGGAGGTCGTCCACGGTGTCGTCGGGCGTGGCCAGCGCGCACAGGGTGAGGCGCACGTCGGTGCCGCGACGCACGAGCGCGGCCTCGGGCACGTGCAGCGACGCGGCGGCGTAGCCGGCCCAGTGCGGGTCGGTGCCGCCGTCGGGCGCGAAGGCGAAGCCGCCGACGGCGACCGGGCCGCACCCGCGCGGGCCGTCCGGGGGATCGCAGGCGGCGTGCGAGGCGAGCGTCCGCCAGCGCGCGGCGACGACCTTGAAGCGGTCGGGTCCGCCGGCCTCGATCACCGTGGCGACCCCCAGCGCGGCCAGCGCGGCGCTGTCGCGATCGGGCTGCTCGAAGCAGAACCACGGCTCGCCGGGGCGCCGCGAGGCGGCGGCGACGGCGGTCGGGTCGGTCGCGGGATCGACCGTCACGGTGATCGCGGCAAGGGCCTCGCCATGGCGGCGGGCACGCCGCAGCGCGTCGCTCAGCCGGCGCTCGAGGCGGACCCGATCGGCGACGGCGAGCCCGAAGCCGCCGTGGGCGGTGAGGACCGAGGCCATGGCCCGGCAGTCTACGAACGAGGACGGGCGAACCGGGCCGGGCCTCGCCCAGAGGCTCGGCCGGGCCGGTTCGCCTTGCGCGAACCCGCCCAGAGGCTCGTTCGCGCGCCCTCGGCGACGTGTTCGGTGCTCAGGTCTCGCCCCGCCCACGCGAGATGGCGATCTCGCCCGTGCGCATCATCTCGACGAGGCCGAACGGGCGCAGCAGCGCCTCGAAGGACTCGATCTTGTCGGTCGTGCCCGTGATCTCGACGATGATCGACCGGCGGGTGACGTCGACGACGCGCCCGCGGAAGATCTCGGCCAGCGACAGGACCTCGGCGCGCTGCACGCCGTCCACGGCGACCTTGAAGAGCGCGAGCTCGCGCGTGACCGTGTCGGCCGGCTCGAGGTCGCGGATCTTCAGGACGTTGATCAGCTTGTGCAGCTGCTTGGTGACCTGGTCGATGGGATGCAGCGCCCCGTCGACCGTCAGCGTCACGCGCGACACGTTGTCGTCGTCGGTCGGCCCGACGGTGAGCGTGTCGATGTTGAAGCCGCGGCGGGCGAACAGGCCCGCGATGCGCGTCAGCACGCCCGGCTTGTTCTCCACGAGGATCGACAGGACGTGCTTGCGCCCCGTGCGCATCTGGCCCGAAGCCTCGAGCTCCTCGAGGTTCAGCAGCTCCTTGATTCCCGGATCGCCCATCGCTCAGCCCACCATCTCGCGCGCGGCGGCGCCCGGCGAGATCATCGGATACACGTTCTCCTCGCGCGTGACGCGGATGTCGACGACGACCGGACCCTCGGTCGCCAGCGCGGTGCGCAGGTCGTCGACCAGCGTCTCCTTGCTCGTCAGCCGCAGGCCGGTGGCCCCGTAGGCCTCGGCGAGCTTGACGAAGTCCGGGCTCTGGCCCATGTCGACGTGCGAGTAGCGGTTGTCCCAGAACAGCTCCTGCCACTGGCGGACCATGCCCAGGTAGCCGTTGTTGAGGATGAACACCTTGATCGGGATGCGGTTGGCCACGCACGTGGCCAGCTCCTGGCTGTTCATCTGCACCGAGCCGTCGCCGGTGATGCAGACGACCGTCTGGTCCGGGCACCCGACCTGGGCGCCCATCGCCGCCGGCAGGCCGAAGCCCATCGTCCCGAGGCCGCCGGAGTTGATCCAGCGGCGCGGCTTGGCGAAGTTGTAGTACTGCGCCGCCCACATCTGGTGCTGGCCGACGTCGGACGTGACGATCGCGTCGCCGCCGGTCGCCTCGTAGATCGCCTGGATCGCGCGCTGCGGCTTGATCTCCGAATCGCTGGACTCCGTGTAGCTGAGCGGATGGCGCTCCTGCCACTCGTGGATCCGCTGCCACCACTCGTCCAGCCGCGACGGGTCCGCGCCGAGGGCGCGGTACTCGTTGACCAGCTTGGCGAGGATGTTCTTCGCGTCGCCGACGATCGGGATGTGGGCCGGGACGTTCTTGGAGATCTCGGCCGGATCGATGTCGATGTGGATGAACTTGGCCCGGGGCGCGAACTCCGACAGCTTGCCGGTGATGCGGTCGTCGAACCGGGCGCCGATCGCGCAGATCAGGTCCGCTTCGTCCATCGCGTAGTTCGCCGCGCGCGTGCCGTGCATCCCGAGCATGCCCAGGAACTGGTCGTGCGGCGCGGGGAACCCGCCCAGTCCGTTGAGCGTGTTGGTGACCGGGAAGCGATCGCTCGTGGCGAACTCGGTCAGCTCGACCGACGCGTCGGACAGGATCACGCCGCCGCCGGCGTAGATGACCGGGCGCCGCGACGAGGCGAGCGCCTTCGCCGCCTGGCGGATCTGCTTGACGTTGCCCTCCGTCGTGGGCTGGTAGCCCGGGAGGTGGACCTCGGTCACCGGCTCGTACGGGATGTCGGCCTTCGACAGGTCCGTCGGGATGTCGACGACCACGGGGCCCGGCCGCCCGGTCCGTGCGACGTGGAACGCCTCGTGCAGCACGCGCGGGATCTCGAGCGGGTGCTGGATCATCCACGAGTGCTTGACCGCCGGCATCGTGATGCCGAGGATGTCGGCCTCCTGGAAGCCGTCGGTCCCGAGCAGCTCCGTACGGACCTGGCCGGTGATGAAGACCACCGGGACCGAGTCCATCATCGCGTCCATGATCGGCGTGACCAGGTTGGTCGCGCCCGGGCCGCTGGTGCCCAGCGCGACGCCGACCTTCCCGGTCGCCTTCGCGTAGCCCGTGGCGGCGTGGCCGCCACCGGCCTCGTGACGCACCAGGACGTGGCGGATGCCGGCGTCCACGAACGCGTCGTACGTCGGGAGGTTCGCGCCTCCGGGATACCCGAATACGACGTCCACACCTTCTGCCTTAAGGCACTCCATCACGGCATCGACCGCTCGCATGCGCTTGACCTCCTTTCGCAAAGGTCCGGGGAACTCATGACCAGAAACCACGACGAGCCGCCCAAGGGACGGCTCACGGGAGCGCCGAGTCTATCGCGGGATCGCGCTGCCTACGCAGGCGCGACCGGCGGCAGGATCTCGGACTCGTCAGGGAAGTCGAGCTCCGACCCACAGCGGATGCAGAGAGCGTCGTGGAGCATGCAGACGTGGCCGCAGACCGGGCACGCGCGGCGCGGCTCGTCGGTGTCGAAGCGGTAGAGCACCGCGGCGGCCAGCCCGACGATCGGGAAGACGCCCGAGATCAGCGCCCAGAGGAAGAACGAGCTGCCCTTGATGCGCCCGACGAGGCCCCCGGCGAGCGCGAAGGACAGGGCGATGACGATGTAGACCATCGCGGTGCGCTGCTCAGAGCACGCGCAGGGCCCAGACCACCGCGACGATGCACAGCACGATCACGACGATCGTCGCGACCCCGGCGATCAGGCCGATGACGAACTTGAGCAGGATCCAGGCGGCGATCGCCAGGACCACGAGCGCCAGGAGGCGCCTCAGCAGCGAGGGCTTGGCGGTGTCTTCCATGAGGTACAGCGTACTGCTGCACGGCCTCATGCTCCAGGCGTATCGGCGGCCGCGAGCGCCCCCTCGGAGCTCGCGGCCGCCGCACGCCGTCAGACGTCGCTCTCAGTCGTAGCTGCGACGCAGATGCTCGAAACGCTCGGCTCGGGCCGGGTGGGTTCCGATCGGATCGTTCACCCGCAGGCGGGCGAGGCGGTAGCGACGGATGGCCGGCGCGTCCTGGCCCGACCCCAGCCGCGAGCGCTCGCCGACGAGGATGATCCTCGAGAGCGATGAAGCGGTGGCAGTGATCATGGACAGCATGGTGCTCGACGGGCGTGGCGGCGACCAGTGCCATCCGGTCGGAAGTTGGCGACGGCCACCCCTACAGCCGGTCGAGCGCCGCCGCGGCGTCCACCGCGGATCGCAGCGGTCTTGGCAGCCGGCGGCGCACGCGCCAGCGCGCGCCCGAGAACGACAGGTTGGCCACCGTCGCGAACCCCTCCTCGTCGGCGCGCAGCGCCAGCAGGAGGTGCGCGATGCGGTCGGCGCTGGGCAGATCGGGGTCGTTGACGCGGACGCAGAAGGCGTGGACGCGCCGACCGCAGACCAGCAGCGCGCCGGCCTCCCCCACCAGCCAGATCCCGAGCCGTCCGCGCTCGGGCACGAGGCCGGTGCGCGCATGGACCGCGCGCGCGTCGTGCCCGACGAGGTCGCCGAGCAGGCCGAGCGCGGTCCGCTCGGCGGTGGCGCCCACGCGCGGCCGCTGGCGCACGACGTTGGCGCCGCGGGCCGCGTAGAGCTCGGGGATGATCCAGGCGTGAGCGAAGCTCGCCAGGCTGACGGCGACGGCCAGCGGCTGCACGAGGAACAGCACGACGCCCGCGGCGACGAACGGCACGACGTGCGCGACGGTCGTGAGCGTCCACAGGGCGCCGCGGCGGCGCAGGCGCTGCGCGTCGTTGCGCGGGCGCCAATGGACGGCCGCGGTCTCGGGGAGCGCCCCGGCCCCGGCCGCCATCAGCCTCCGGCGATCGGCAGCCGCAGGATCACCAGGTCGGCGTCGACCGGCAGCTCCTTGACCTGCTCGGCGTGGCCCTCGCCGGTGGAGACCATCGCGAAGTAGCCGCGGTCCAGCTCGGCGCGGAAGGCCTCGACGGCCGCCTCGACGGCTTCGGGGTCTGCCGCGCTCCATTCGGCGAGCGTGGTGTGGCCGGTCCGGTCCATGCGCACGAGACGTGACATCGCGTTTGCCTCCTGGGAGTTGCCGTCTGCCGATCGTACTCCCGCCCCTCGGCTCCGGTGCGCCAGGAGCCGGCGCGCCCTACAGACCGAGCTGTCCGCGGACCAGGCGGGTGATCTCGCCGCCGTCGGCGCGGCCCTTGGTCTCGCGCATCACGTGGCCGACGATGACGCCGATCGGCTTCATGTCGCCGCCGCGCAGCTTCTCGGCGACGTCGGGGTTGGCCGCCAGCGCGGCCTCGACGATCGGGGCCAGCTCGTCGCTGCCGCCGACGGCGCCGAGGCCCTCGGCGGCGACGATCGCCCGCGGGTCGCCGCCGTCGGCGACGAGCCGGTCGAGCACCTGACGCGCGCCGCCCTGCGTGACCTGCTTGGCGCCGACCATCCCGACGAGCTCGGCCAGCGCGGCCGGCGCGACCTTGGAGTCGCCGGGATCGGCGTCGGCGCCGAGACGCGAGACCAGCTCGTTGGCCACCCAGTTGGCGAGCGGCTGGGGCTCGGCGGCCGCGCCGTCGGCGCCCAGCGCCGCCTCGAAGAAGTCACCCAGCTCGGTGCGGAACGCGAGCAGATGCGCGCTGTCGGCGCTGAGGCCGAGCTCGCGCTCGAAGCGCTCGGCGCGCGCGAGCGGCAGCTCGGGCAGCGCCGCCCGAGCGCGGTCGAGCATCTCCTGCGTGATCGCGACCGGGGCGAGGTCGGGCTCGGGGAAGTAGCGGTAGTCGTGCGCCTCCTCCTTGGAGCGCAGCGACGTGATCGCCTCGGTCCGCGGATCGAAGTGCAGCGTCTCCTGCTCGATCTGGCCGCCGCCGCGCAGGATCTCCGTCTGCCGGGCGACCTCGGCGCGGATGCCGCGCTCGATGAACCGGAACGAGTTCATGTTCTTGAGCTCGGTCTTGGTCCCCAGCTCGGTCGTGCCCACGGGGCGGATGGAGATGTTGGCGTCGCAGCGCAGCGAGCCCTCCTCCATGTTGACGTCGCTGACGCCGAGCGCGCGCAGCGTCGCGCGCAGCATCCGCAGCCACTCCGCGGCGGCTGTGGCGTCGCGCAGGTCGGGCTCGGTGACGATCTCGGCCAGCGGCGTGCCGCCGCGGTTGAAGTCGACGATCGAGGCATCGGAGGCGTGCAGCCGTCCGGAGGCGCCGGCGTGCACGAGCTTCGCGGCGTCCTCCTCGAGGTGGACGCGGTGGATGCGCACGTCGCCGAGCTGCCCGCCGAGGCACAGCGGCTCGTCGTACTGGCTGATCTGATACCCCTTGGGCAGGTCGGGGTAGAAGTAGTTCTTGCGGTGGAAGATCGACCGCGGGGCCAGCTCGCAGCCCAGCGCCATGCCGATCATCAGCCCGTAGTGGATGGCCTCGGCGTTGGCGACCGGCAGGCTGCCGGGCAGGCCGAGGCAGACCGGGCAGGTGCGCGTGTTGGGCGGCTCGCCGAAGCTCAGGCCACAGCCGCAGAACATCTTGGTGTTGGTCGCCAGCTGGACGTGGATCTCCAGGCCGATGACCGTCTCGTACTCGGTCGCGGTGGTGGTGTCGGTCGCGGTCATCTGATCAACCAGCCCTTCCGGCCGTCGCGTCGAAGCCGATCGCCTGCTCCAGCGCGTGCGCCGCGTCGAGGATGCGGTTCTCGCTGAACGCCGGGCCGGCGAGCTGGAACCCGACGGGCAGATCCTCGCTCAACCCTGCGGGGATCGAGATCGCGGGGATGCCGGCCAGCGAGATCGGCACGGTGAAGTAGTCGTTGAGGTACATCGCGAGCGGGTCCGCGGTCTTGGACCCCAACGCGAACGGGACCGTCGGCGCCGTCGGCGTCACGACGAAGTCGACGTCCTGGAACGCGCCGGCGAAGTCCTGCGCGATCTTCGTGCGGACGCGCTGGGCGCGCCCGTAGTAGGCGTCGTAGTAGCCCGAGGACAGCGCGTAGGTGCCGAGCATGATGCGCCGCTTGACCTCGTCGCCGAAGTTGTCGTGGCGCGTCTTGGTGTACATGGTCAGCAGGTCGTCGGCGTCGGCGCGCTTGCCGTAGCGGACGCCGTCGAAGCGCGCGAGGTTGGACGACGCCTCGGCGGGCGCGATGACGTAGTAGGCGCTGAGCCCGTAGTCGGCGTGCGGCAGGGCGACGCGCTTGATGGTCGCGCCGAGTCCCTCGGCGACCTTCAGCGTCTCCTCGAAACGCGCCAGCACACCGGGCTCGACGCCCTCGCCGGTGAGGTCGTCGGGCACGCCGAGCGTGATGCCGTCCAGCCGCCGGGCGGTGGGCAGGACGATCTCCTCGGGATGATCGAGCGACGTCGAGTCCTGCGGATCGCGGCCGACCATGTGGCGGTACAGCAGCGCGGCGTCGGTGACGTCGCGTGTGAGCGGGCCGGCCTGGTCCAGCGACGACGCGAAGGCGATCATCCCGTAGCGGCTGACCGTGCCGTAGGTCGGCTTGAGGCCGACGATGCCGGTGAGCGCGGCGGGCTGGCGGATCGAGCCGCCGGTGTCGGTGCCCAGCGCCCACGGCGCGCTGCCCGAGGCGACGGCCGCGGCGCTGCCGCCCGACGAGCCGCCGGGGACGCGCGTGCGGTCCCACGGGTTCAGCACCGGCCCGTAGGCGGAGTTCTCGTTGGACGAGCCCATGGCGAACTCGTCCTGGTTGGTCTTGGCCAAGAGCGGCGCGCCGGCCTGCGCGAGGCGGGCCACGACCGAAGCGGTGTACGGCGGGCGGTAGCCCTCGAGGATCCGCGAGCCGGCCTGGCTCGGCACGCCCTCGGTGGCGAAGAGGTCCTTGACGGCGAGCGGGACGCCGGCCAGCGGCGTGGCCGCGACGCCGTCGGCGGCCGGAGCGGCGGCGGCGACCCACGTGTAGGCATTGAGGTCGTCCGCGGCGGCCTTGGCGCGGTAGGCCTCGAAGAGGTCGGTCGGGTCGAGATCGCCCTTGGCGACGGCGTCGGCGGCCTGCTTGGCGGTGAGCGCGGTGATGTCAGACATTTGGAAGGCTATGCCTGAGGGCTCGGGACGAGGAAGCCGTCGTCCTGGGTGGCGGGCGCGTTGGCCAGCGCGACCGCGCGCGGCAGCGACGGGCGCACGACGTCGGGGCGCAGCGCGTTGTCGACCTCGACGACGTGGCTGGTGGGCGCGACGTCGTCCAGATCCAGCTCCCCGATCTTCTCGATGTGTCCGAGGACGCCAGAGAGCTCGGTGGCCATGCGGGCGACCTCGTCCTCGGTGAGCTCGAGGCGGGCCAGCCTGGCGACGTGCAGAACCTGTTCGCGGTCGATCATGCGACCCGCGAGTTTAGGAGAGGCGAGGCGGAGGGCGTGGTGCCGGGCCTCAGGTGATCGGCTGGCCCCGCTCGTCGAGATGGTCGCGCCAGGAGCGCTGGGGGTCGTAGCCGAGCAGGCGGCGCGCCTTGGCGATCGAGATGCCGCCGGCGTCGGGGCGGTCCAGCGGGCGGACCGGCACCGCGTCGCCGTGGTGGCGGCGGACGAGCTCGGGGAGCGGCAGCTTCGAGGCGACGTCCGGCGAGGCGATGTAGAAGACCTCGTGGCCCGGGAGGTCGGAGGCCGCCGCGAGCAGCAGCGCGCCGGCGAGGTCCTCGACGTCGATGTAGGCCCAGAAGCCTGCGCTGGGCTCGTCGGGGTCGCGGATCTGCGGGCCGAGGTTGCGGGCGTAGTTCTCGGCGGTCTGGACCCACGACGGCCGGATGGTGATGGCCTTGATGTCGGACCGCGCGACCGCGGCGTCGCACAGCTGCTCGCCGAACGCCTTGGCCAGCGCGTAGGGGTCCTGCGGGCGGACGGGATGCTCCTCGTCGACCGGCACGTAGTCGGGCAGGAACGGACGCTCGGGGAAGAAGAAGCCCGGGACGGTCTCGCTGGAGACGTTCACGAACCGCGGCACGCCGAGGCGGACCGCGGCCTCCAACAGGTTGAACGTCCCCATCAGGTTGTTGTGGAACACGACGTGCGGCGGGTTGCCGGTCGGCTCCGGGATCGCGGCCACGTGGATGACGGCGTCGAACCGCGTGCGCGCGACGAGCGCGTACGCCGCGCCCGCGTCGGTCAGGTCGGCCTGCTGGTAGCGGGGCGCGCCCGGATCGGGGCGGTCGAAGCTCGGCCGCCCGAGATCGACGCCGGTGACCAGGTGGCCGGCGGCCTGCGCGGCGGCGACGGTGGCGCGGCCGACCTTGCCGTGGACGCCGGTGATGAGGAGCTTCATGGTGGACTAGCTCCCGGGAACCGAGCGGGCGGGCGGCGGCGTGTAGGCCCGGGCCTCGGGGGAGTCCTTGCGCTCGTCCTTGAGGCTGAGGAACGCGCCGACCGGGATGAGCAACATGAAGAACAGGCCGAGGTAGGCCGGAAGCTGGACGCCGATGCCGATCGGACCCTCGTCGCCGGAGAGCACGATCACCCGGAGGACGAGGATCAGGAAGACCGCCGCGCCGATCGCCCACGTCAGCACGGCCGTGCCGACCGGCCACGCCGGCGACGTGCGCTTGGCGGCCATGTAGGGCAGGCTGAGACCGCCGACGATCGCGACACCGAGCAGCACGTCCATGAGCCAGCCGAGCGTGCTCCACCCGCTCAGCGAGCCCGCGTAGACGACGTGGAGGTAGTTCAGGACGCCCGGGGTGTCCGGCGCCGAGCTCTTGACCGAGACGCTGAGCCAGTCGAAGAACAACAGCCCCAGCAACCCCAGGGCGCCGAACGCGGCCACCCACTCCCCCGTGCGGATCCGGCTCATGCGGCGCCGACCTCGCTCTCGGCGGCGGTCAGCTCAGCAGCGGTGAGCGTGTTGCGCAGCAGCATGGCGATCGTCATCGGGCCGACGCCGCCGGGCACCGGGGTGATCGCGCCGGCGACCTCCTTGACCGCCGCGAAGTCGACGTCGCCGTGCAGGCCGTCCTCGGCGCGGTTGATGCCGACGTCGATGACCGTGGCGCCGGGCTTGACCCAGTCGGCCTTGACCATGCGGTCGCGGCCGACGGCGGCGACGAGCACGTCGGCCTCGCGGCAGACCGCCGGCAGGTCGCGCGTGCGGGAGTGCGCGATGGTCACGGTGGCGTTGGCGCCCAGCAGCAGCTGCGCCATCGGCTTGCCGAAGAGGTTGGAGCGCCCGATGACCACGGCGCGCTTGCCCTGCAGGTCGACGCCGGCCTCCTGCAGCAGCACCATGACGCCCGCCGGCGTGCACGGGCGCAGGCCGGGCCGGCCCAGCGCGAGCAGGCCCGCGCTGATCGGCGTGAGGCCGTCGACGTCCTTGCGCGGATCGATCAGGCCGGTGAGATGGACGCCGTCCAGGTGGTCGGGGACGGGCAGTTGGCAGAGGATCCCGCTGACGTTCTCGTCGGCGTTGAGCTGGTCGATGAGCGCCTCGACCTCCTCGCTGGTGGCGTCGGCCGGCGGGCGATGGTCGTAGGCCTCGATGCCGACCTCGCGCGAGGCCTTCTGCTTGCCGCCGACGTAGATCGCGCTGGCCGGATCGTCGCCCACGAGGATGGTGGCCAACCCGGGGCGCCGGCCGGTGCGCTGGGTGAACGCCTCCACGTCGCGGGCCACCTCCGCCCGGACCTTCGCCGCGATCGCCTTGCCGTCGATGATCTCCGCGCTCACGGCCCGCACGCTACCCGCGCTTGGAGATGGGTGCGTACTCGGCCATCAGCTTGCGCTCGCTGCCGTCGCGCGCGAAGCGGATGACCACGACGCCGCCCGGCTCGACGCCGGTCACGACGCCCTCGCCGAACGCCGCGTGCAGCACGTCGTCGCCGAGGCGGAAGGACTTCTCGTCGGTCGCGGCCGCGGCGGCGTCGGCCCGCATCGAGGCCCACGAGGCCATCGCCCGCGGGCGGATGCTGCCGCGGTCGGCGCCCGCGCCGTTGGCGTAGCCGGTCAGCGCGCCCTGCCGGTCGACGAGGTCGGGCGGGATCTCGGCGAGGAACCGGCTCGGCAGCCCGTAGGCGCGCGAGCCGAAGACGTTGCGCTGGCGCGCGTGGGTCATCGTCAGCGACCGCATCGCGCGCGTCATGCCGACGTAGCACAGGCGCCGCTCCTCCTCGAGCGTCCCCTCGTCGATCGAGCGCGAGTGCGGGAACACGCCCTCCTCGCAGCCGATCATGTAGACGATGGGGTACTCGAGGCCCTTGGCGTTGTGCAGGGTCATGAGCGTCACCATCCCCGCGTCGTCCTTGCGGTCGTCGGTGTCTGACTGCAGCGCGGTCTGCTGGAGGAAGACGTCGAGGCGGTCCTGCTCGGGCGGTGCGGCGGCGTCGAACTCGCGCGCGACCGCGACGAGCTCGCCGAGGTTCTCGATCCGGCCCTGCGCCTCGATCGTGCGCTCGGCCTCCAGCGCGTCGAGGTAGCCCGTCTCCGACAGCACGGCCTCGAGCAGGTCGCCCATCGGCACGTCGTCGGCGACGCGCTCGCGCAGGTCGTTCATGGTGGACATGAAGCGCGTCAGCGAGCGGATGGCAGCGGTGGCCAGGCCGGGGACGCCGGCCGGGTCGTCGGCGGCCTCCCACACGGTGATGCCCGTGTTCTCGGCGTGTGCGAGCACGCGCGAGAGCGACGTCTGCCCGATGCCGCGCTTGGGCGAGTTGGCCACGCGCGTGAACGAGATGGCGTCGGCGGGGTTGGCCAGCAGCGTCAGGTAGGAGATCGCGTCCTTGACCTCCGCGCGCTCGTAGAACTTCGTGCCGCCGATGACCTGGTAGGGCACCTCGGCGCGCACGAGCGCGTCCTCCAGCACCCGCGACTGCGCGTTGGTCCGGTAGAAGCACGCGATCTCGGCCAGCGAGACCCCCTCGTCGACCAGCCGCTGCACCTCACCGAGCACGTACCGCGCCTCGGCGTGCTCGTCCTCCAGCTCGCGGACGACGACCGGATCCCCCTCACCCTGGTCGGTCCACAGCGTCTTGTGCATCTGCGCCCGGTTGTGGGCGATCAGCGCGTTCGACGCGCTGAGGATCGTCTGCGTCGAGCGGTAGTTCTGCTCGAGCTTGACGACGGTGGCGTCGGGAAAGTCGTCCTGGAAGTCCAGGATGTTGCGGATGTCAGCGCCTCTGAACGAATAAATACTCTGCGCATCATCGCCGACCACCGCCAGGTTCTTGTGGTCGCCGGCGATCAGCTGGAGCAGCCGGTACTGCGCGTGGTTGGTGTCCTGGTACTCGTCGACGAGCACGTGGCGGAACGTCGCGGCGTAGCGTGCCCGGACTTCCGGGAAGAGCTCCAGGACGTTGACCATGCGGAACAGCAGGTCGTCGAAGTCCATCGCGTTCATGCGCACGAGCTCGCGCTCGTAGAGCTTGTAGGCGTCGGCGACGGTCTGCTCGAAGTGGCCGCCGACCATCCGCGCGTAGTCGTCGGCGCTGCGCAGCTTGTTCTTGGCGTCGGAGATCTGGTGCGCGACCGAGCCGGGCGTGAAGCGCTTGGGGTCGACGTCGAGTTGGTCCAGGCAGCGCTTGACCAGGCGCCGGGAGTCCGACGCGTCGTAGATCGTGAACTGGCGCGTGTAGCCGAGGCGCGGGGCCTCGACGCGCAGCATCCGCGCGCACGCCGAGTGGAACGTCATGACCCACATCGCCCGCGTGGAGTGCCCGAGCAGCATCCCGACGCGGTCGCGCATCTCGGCGGCGGCCTTGTTGGTGAACGTGATCGCCAACAACTCGCCCGCCCGCGCGCGCTGCGTGTGGACCAGATAGGCAATGCGATGCGTGAGCACCCGCGTCTTGCCCGAGCCGGCGCCGGCGAGGATCAGCAGGGGGCCGTCGCCCGCGACGACCGCCGCGCGCTGGGGCTCGTTGAGGCCTTCGAGGAGGTCGGCGACGCGCTGGTCGGCAGGGGCTTCGGACGGCACCCCTCCATGGTAGGCAGGCCCGCGGCGGCCTCGGCGCGTCAACAAGTGCAGAGGTTCGGGGGCGTTGTGCGGGGCAATGTTCGACGCACCGCGCATTGGACCGACGCCATGCGGAAGGACTGCGGCTCGTGGGGTGCTCCTTCGACAGAGCGGCCGGGATCGGCCGCGCCGGCGGGCGTCCGCGACGCGTCCTGGCGTGCGTCCTCCTCCTCGCTGCGGCGGCCGGCGCATCGTCGTCGCCGGCGACGGCCGCCGAGCCCCCGTGCGCGCGCGCGAGCGCCGCGCCCGCGCACCTCTCGACCGGCGCGGCCGGCCACGCGCTGCAGTGCCTGGTCAACCAGCTGCGCCGCACGCACGGGCTCCGGCCGGTCCGCGCCGAGCGCCATCTGCACCGCGCCGCACGGAACCACGCCCGCGACATGGCGGCGCGCGACTTCTTCGCCCATGTCTCGCCGGGCGGCGCCACGATGCAGTCCCGGGTCCGGCACGCCGGGTACCTGCACGGGGCCCGCGAGTGGTGGCTCGGCGAGGCGCTGGTGTGGGGCCGCAACGACACGGGGCGGCCGTCGGCGATCCTGCGGACGCTGCTCTCCAGCCCTCCGCACCGCGCCATCCTGCTCGATCCGGGCTTCCGCGATCTGGGCGTCGGCGTCGCCCGCGGCGCGCCGCGCGGGGCCGGCTCCGGCGCGCTGACGGTCACGCTGGACTTCGGGCGCACGCGACGCTGAGCGCCCCACCCTCGTACGCTGCGGCGGCCATGGGGCTCACCGACGACGTCCGCGCCGCGTGCGCGCAGATCGCCGAGCACGCACGCTCGGTCCGCATCGACGCCGAGCGCCTGGCCGGCTACGGCGCCGGCGCCGACGGCGCGCCGGTCACCGACCCCGGCCTCGACCCGGTGCGCCACTACCTGGAGGGATCGCCGGCCGACGTCGCCCTCTACACGCTGGCGCTCGACACCATCAACTTCGGCTCGGGCTGGTTCCCGACGCTGAGCAAGCGCAGCGACCCGGCGGCGGGGCGCACCGTGTCGGGCTACTTCACGATCGCCTGGAACCTCGCCGACCACTTCCGCATCGAGGGCCCGTGGACCACGCAGCGGCTGCGCACGATGCGCACCGAGGACCTCGCGGCGATCCTCGGCCAGCCGGCCGACCACGAGCTGATGAGCCTCTACAGCCAGGCGCTGCGCGAGCTCGGCCGCTTCCTCGGGACCCGCTCGGTGCCGGAGGTGATCGCCGAGGCGCGCGGCTCGGCCGAGCGGCTGGCGACGATGCTCGCGTCGGGCATGGCGTTCTACGACGACCGCGGCTTCTACAAGCGCGCGCAGATCGCCGGCAACGACCTGGCCCTGGCCGGCGTCGCGCGCTTCCACGACCTCGACCGCCTGACGATCTTCGCCGACAACCTCGTCCCGCACGTGCTGCGCTGCGACGGCGTGCTGGTCTACGAGCCCGCCCTGGCGGCGCGGATCGACGCGGGCGAGCTGCTGCCCGCCGGCGGCGAGGAGCGCGAGATCCGCGCCTGTGCGCTGCACGCCTGCGAGCAGCTCGGCGCACGGCTGGACGTCGCGCCCCGCGTGCTCGACATGTGGTTGTGGAACCGCGGCCAGGCCCCTGCGCTGAAGGCGCGCCCGCGCCATCGCACGCGGACCGTCTACTACTGATGTGCTGATCCACACTAGCCACGAGGCCAGTGCGCGGCGGCCGAGCGCGATCTACCGTGGTGTTCCAGCGGACCGCACGGACCCGCCGGCGGGCGGCTCAGCCGCCGGCGGGATTGCGCCCGCGAACGGGGCGGAGCCGCCGGACCTCAGCAGGCGGCTCCTCCCCTTGCAGCGCGGCGATGCGCCTCTCGAGGTCGCCGAGGCGCCCCGACAGCTCGCGGATCGCGTCGGCGACCGGGTCGGGCAGGTGGATCCAGTCGGCGTCGGGGCCCTCGGGCCGCTTGCCGTCGACGCGCACGACGTGGCCCGGGTTGCCGACCACGGTGCTGTTGGGCGGCACGTCGGTGATGACCACCGAGTTGGCGCCGACCTTCGCGCCGTGGCCGACCTCGATCGGGCCCAGGAGCTTGGCGCCCGAGCCGACCGTGACGTTGTCGCCGACCGTCGGGTGGCGCTTGCCGGTCGCAAAGCCGGTGCCGCCGAGCGTGACGCCCTGGTAGAGCGTGACGTCGTCGCCGATGTCGGCGGTCTCGCCGATCACGACGCCCATGCCGTGGTCGATGAACAGCCCGTCGCCGATGTTGGCGGCCGGGTGGATCTCGACGCCGGTCGCCATGCGCGACAGGTAGGCGATCGCGCGCGGGAGGATCGGCACGCCCGAGTCGTGCAGCGCGTGGGCAACGCGATGCGCCAGCACCGCCTGCACGCCCGGCCAGGCGATCAGGACCTCGACCGACGACACGCCGCGGGCCGCCGGATCGCGCTCGTGCGCGGCGGCGATGTCGAGGCGCAGCTCGCGCGAGACGCGCCGCAGGGTGCCGAGGCCGGGCATCGCCCATTACCGTACTCCACGAGATGTCCCAGCTCCGCGCGCTGATCCTCCACGGCTGGCAAGGCTCCGGCCCCGACCACTGGCAGAGCTGGCTGGCCGGCCGCCTGCGCGACGCCGGCGCGCACGTCCAGTACCCCGACCTGCCCGAATGCGACGTCCCGTGCCCGGACCGCTGGGCCGCGGCGATGCACCGCGAGGTGCGCGCGCTGGCCAAGGGCGAGGGCGAGCGCGTCGTCATCGCGCACTCGCTGGGCTGCGTGCTCTGGCTGCGCGAGGCGGCCAACATCCGGCCCGAGCACCGCGTCGACCGCGTGGTGCTCGTCGCCCCGCCGTGCCCGGGCGCGCAGGTCGCCGAGCTCGCGGAGTTCTACCCGACGGGCGCCGACAAGGCGGCCATCGACGCGGCCGCGGGCCACACCCGCCTGGTCTGCTCCGACGACGACGCGTACTGCCCCAACCGCGGCGCCGCGCAGCACTGGGGCACGCCGTTGGGCCTGGTCGTCGACCTGCTGCCGGGCGCCGGGCACCTGAACGTCGAGGCCGGCTACGGGCCGTGGCCGGCGATGGAGGCCTGGGCGCTCGGCGCGGCCGAGTCCCTGGCGCCGCGCCCGGCGCCGCCCGTCAACGCGTAGGGGTGACCCGGACGCCTACTGCGGCGCGAAGAACGGCGCCGAGATGTAGCGCTCGCCCGAGTCGGGCAGGACCGTGACGATCCGCTTGCCCTGGTTCTCCGGGCGGCGACCGACCTCGAGCGCGCCCCACAGCGCCGCCCCGCCGGAGATGCCCGCCAGGATGCCCTCGCGCGCGGCGGCCAGGTGCGCCGTGGCGATGGCGTCGTCGTCGGTGACCGGGATCACCTCGTCGATGATCTCGCGGTCGAGGACCGCGGGCACGAAGCCGGCGCCGATGCCCTGGATGCGGTGCGGGCCGGGAGCGCGGCCGCTGAGGACCGCCGAGCCGGCGGGCTCGACCGCGACGACCTGCGCCCGCGGGTTGACCGACTTGATGGCCTCGCCGACGCCGGTGATCGTGCCGCCCGTGCCCACGCCCGAGACGAAGATGTCCACCCGGTCGTCCATGGCCTTCAGGATCTCCGGGCCCGTCCCGAGGCGGTGGGCCTCCGGGTTGGCGGGGTTGGAGAACTGGTCGGGCAGGAACGCGTCGTCGCCCGTGGCGGCGCGGCGCGCGGCCTGCACGGCCTCGTCCATCCCGCCGAGCGACTCGACGATCTCGACGCGCGCGCCGTAGAGCTTGAGCAGCGCCTCGCGCTCGCGCGACATCCCCTGCGGCAGGAAGATCACGAGCTCGTAGCCCTTGGCCGCCGAGACGAAGGCGAGCGCGATGCCGGTGTTGCCCGAGGTGGCCTCGACGATCGTGGTGCGGCCCGGCTCGATGCGGCCCTCGGCCTCGGCGGCCTCGATCATCGCGATGCCGATGCGGTCCTTGACCGAGCCACCGGGGTTGTAGGCCTCCAGCTTCCCGTAGAGCTCGACGCCCGCGGGCTCGAGCCGGCCGAGACGCACCATCGGGGTGTTGCCGATGTGATCCGAGATGTTGGTCGGGATTCGGGCCATTGCTGGCCCGCCAGCCTACTGGGCCGGGTTCGGCGTCTGGCCGGGCCGGGCGTCGCCGCCGGAGGCCATCGCCTGCTTCGCCGCCTGCCGGATCGGCTCGGCGGCGCCGGTCGCCCGCCGGGCCTTCGCCGCGCGTGCGCCGATGCGCGGGCCGCGGGCGGCCATGGCGTCGGCGTGCATCTCGCGCATCGTGCGCGCGTAGCGCCGGATCAACTCGAGTTGGGCGGGGCCGGGCTCGGTCATGGGCAAACGGTGGGGCCTCTGCACCCTATCGCGGTCACGTGCCAATTGGAACAAGTTGCTCGGGCCAACTCTGCCACAACGGCGTAGAAAGCCACTCTGAGCAGGGTGTTGCCGATGCGTCCGCGGCGCGGCTACTCGCCGCGTTCGAGGCGCCGCGCCTCGCGACGCTCCTGCTTGGCCGCCCGGCGCTCCTCGCGCGTGAGCCGCCGCCCGCGCTTGACGGCGCTCCCGCCCATCAGCGAGAAGAGCTTGACGTGCAGGACCGGTCCGCCCGGATCGGGGCGCTGCGGACCGAGCTTGATGTCGTTGCCGCCCATCAGCGAGAACTCCGAGACCTCGACGTTGAGGCCCTCGGGCACGTGGATCTCGGCGCCGCCCATGATCGCGATGACGCGCAGCTCGGTGCGCTCGGCGGCCAGCTCCACCTCGTTGAGGTCGAGGTCGCTGCCGCCCATGATGTTGAGGCTCGTGGCACGCGGCGCCAGGCGCCAGTGGCCACGGCGGTCGCTGCCGCTCAAGATGGACACGATCCAACGTGCGCCGCCCTCACCCGCGCGGACCGGGACGCGCGCCGCAGGGGCGCCGACGGGGCGGTCGCCGGCGTGGCCACCGACGACGACGTCGGCGACGAGCGCCTCGAGCTCCGCCCTGGTGCGCGCGGCGAACGCCTGGTTGAGCCGCTCGCCGAGCTCGTCGACGTCCAGCCGTCCTTCGCCGCCGGCGCGGCGCAGCAGCTCCGCGGCGCGCTCGCGATCGGCGTCCGAGGCGCGCAGCTCGGGTGTCTCGGCCATGGCCCCGACCCTACGCCAACGATCCGTGGGCGGCGACCGGGCGCCCCCGTCGGGCAAGATGCCCCGCGATGACCGACCTCCGCGCGCTGCTCGCGCGCCCGCACGCGCTGCGCATGCTGGTGACGGCGCTGATCGCCCGGCTGCCGGAGGCGATGATCCCGCTCGCGCTGCTCCTGCTCGTGCGCGACGAGCACGGCTCCTACGGCGCGGCGGGCGCGATGGCCGCGGCCTTCGCGCTCGGCGCGGCCGTCGGCGGTCCGGTCGCGGGACGGCTCATCGACCGGCTCGGCCAGCCCGCCGTCCTCGTCGCCGCGGCGGCGCTGCGCAGCGCCGCGCTGCTCGGGATCGTCCTCACCGCCGGCTCGTCGCTGCTGGTCGCCGGCGTGCTCGCGGTGGCCTGCGGGGCGCTGACCCCGCCCCTGGAGCCGGCGCTGCGCGCGCTGTGGCCCGACCTCGCCGCCGACGACGAGCACGCCCTGGCCGCCGCCTACGAGCTCGACGCCGGAGCGCAGGAGCTCATCTTCGTCGTCGGCCCGCTGCTCGTGGCCGTCGCCGTCGCGACCTGGAGCCCGGACGCCGCCCTGCACCTGACGTCGGCCATCGGCCTGCTCGGCGCGCTGGCCTTCGCCCTCGCTCCGCCGGCGCGCGCGTGGCACGCCGGGCAGCACGAGCCGGTGAGCTGGACGGCCGCGGTGCGCGCGCCGGAGGTCGGCGTCCTGCTGGCGATCGGCGTGCTGGCGGGCGCGGCCACCGGCATGGTCAACGTCACCACGGCCGCCTTCGCCGAGCACACGCTGGGCGACCGGGCGCTCGCCGGCTGGCTGCTGGCCGCGTGGGCCGTCGGCGCCCTGATCGGCGGGCTGAGCGCCGCCGCGTGGCGCTGGCGTTCGGCGCCCGAGCACCGGCTGACCCGGTTGCTGGTGGTCTTCGGCCTGGCGTTCGTCCCGGCCCTCCTGGCCCGCTCGACCGGCTCGATGGCCGTGGCCCTGGCGCTCTCGGGCGCGCTCCTGGCCCCGACGCTGGCCTGCGTCTTCGTCCTGACCGGCTCGCGTGCCCTGCCCGGGACGATCACCGAGACGTTCGCCTGGCTGACGTCGTCCTTCCTGGTGGGCAGCGCCGCGGGCTCGGCGCTGGGCGGCACGCTGACCGGCGTCGACAGCGCGGCGGCGAGCGTGCGCGGCTACGCGGTCGCGGCGCTGATCGTGTGGCTCGGCGCGCTGGTGTGGCGCCTGCGCCGGGTGCCGACCCGCCCCGCATTGCGCCATGCTGGCGGGACATGAGCGAAGCCGAACCCGCCGCGCAGCGTCCCGGCCCTCAGGGCTGGTGCGTCTGCGGACAGAAGGTCACGATCGCCGAAGCGCGCGAGATCACGCTCCCCAACGGCCGTCCGGGCTGGGAGGGGTACTGCCCGGAGTGCGGCTCGCCGATCTTCGCCATCCGCCGCAGCCCGCCGCCCGGCGGATGATCCGCAGTACCCTGAGGCCATGACGTCCCTTCGCGAAGGCGAACTCGTAACCGTCGCCGGCGAACGCTCGTCGCGCGACGGCATCGTCTTCCACGTGCCGAGCAACAGCAAGGTCATCGTGGCGGTCCCGGATCGCGAGCGCGGAGCGGTCCTGCGCACCGTCCACCCCCGCACGCTCACCGAGCGCACCGGCGAGGGCGACGACGACGCGGCCCTGCGCGCGCTCATCCGCCGCACGCCGGCGATGGGCGGCAGCGGTCCGCGCTCCTCCGGCGTCGCCGGTCGCCCCTCCGCGGGCCATGCGCGGTCGGCCGCGCCCCGCACCAGCGGCAAGTAGCCCAGCCGCGCCCGAAGCGTGTCGGCGGGGATCCGTGTCGACGTATGGGTCTCATAGACCCTTTGCTCGACACGGACGTCAACAGCACCAACAACTCCCGACACCCCGCGGCAGACCGGGCGCCGGCCGACGCCGCGGCACCCCGCCTGATCCACCGTCGCGGGCGATGTCGAGCGGCGGAGATCGGCTCCGACCACCTTCTGACACGGCGGCACCGATGAGTCCCGGCCCGCCGCGTCGTCCTTACCGCCACGACCCTTCCCCGCTCCGACCACGAGGTCCACACCACGATGACCATGCACGACCACCCACCCTTCGACGTCCCCGCCACCACCGATCCGTCCAGCGACCGGACGCGCTGGATCGCCCTGTACGTCCTCTGCGTCGGGGTCCTGATGATCGTCCTCGACGCCACCGTGGTGAACGTGGCCCTGCCCGCGATCCAGAGCGACCTCGGCTTCGCGCAGTCGAGCCTCGCCTGGGTCGTCAACGCCTATCTGATCGCCTTCGGCGGCCTGCTGCTGCTGGCCGGCCGGCTCGGCGACCTGGTCGGGCGCCGCAGCGTGTTCCTCGCCGGCCTGGCGATCTTCACGGTGGCCTCGCTGGCGTGCGGCCTGGCCCAGAGCCAGGAGATGCTCGTCGCCGCCCGCTTCGTCCAGGGCATCGGCGGCGCGCTGACCTCCGCCGTGGTGCTCGGCATGATCGTCACCATGTTCCCCGAGCCCCGGGAGCAGGCCAAGGCGATCGGCGTGTACGCGTTCGTCGCCTCGGCCGGCGGCGCGGTCGGCCTGCTCGTCGGCGGCGTGCTGACGCAGTCGATCAGCTGGCACTGGATCTTCTTCGTGAACCTCCCGATCGGCCTGGCGACCGCCGCGCTCGCGTGGCGCATGCTCGACAAGGACCAGGGCCTCGGCTTCGGCCGCGGCGCCGACATCCCCGGCGCGGTCCTCATCACGGCGTCGCTGATGCTGTTCGTCTACACGATCGTCAAGCCCGCGGCCGAGGACGGCTGGGGCTCGGCGCAGGCCCTCGGCCTGGGCGCCGTCGCGATCGCTCTGCTGGTCGCCTTCCTGGTGCGCCAGAAGACGGCCGCCAACCCGCTGATGCCGCTGCGCATCTTCAAGTCGCGCAACGTCAGCGGGGCGAACCTGATCCAGGCCCTCTCGGTCGTCGGGATGTTCGGCATGTTCTTCATGGGCGCGCTGTACTTCCAGCACGTCCTGCACTACGACGCGCTGGAGACCGGCCTGGCCTTCCTGCCGGTGACGATCCTCATGGGCGGCCTGTCGGTGCGCTACTCCGAGCGGCTGGTCACGCGGTTCGGCGCCCGGCCGACCCTGGTGCCCGGCCTGGGCCTGATCCTGCTCGCGCTGCTGCTCTTCGCCCGCGCGCCCGTGGACGGCACGTACGTCGTCGACGTCCTGCCGGTCATGGTCCTGCTCGGCGTCGGCGCCGGCCTCGCGTTCCCCGCGCTGATGAACCTCGCGATGTCCGGCGCGACCCCCAGCGACGCGGGCCTCGCCTCGGGCCTGGTCAACACGACCGCCCAGGTCGGCGGGGCGCTGGGCCTCGCGGTCCTCGCCACGCTGTCGACGACGCGCACCGAGCACCTGACCGCCGACGGCGAGTCCACCGCGTCGGCGTTGCTGGGCGGCTACCACCTCGCGTTCCTGATCGGCGCCGGCTTCACCGCGGCCGCCATCGTGGTCGCCCTCACGGTGCTCCAGGCGCCGGCCCGGGCCCAGGCCCGTGCGGCGGCCCAAGACCTCGGCGACGGTCCCGAGGACCGGCGGCTGCCGGCCGAGCCCTCCTACTCCGAGGTGGGATAGGCGGGCCGGTCCGGCTGGGGCACGTTGTGGTGGCGTGCCCCAGCCGCCGCCGCGGCTGGGAGACCGTGTCGCTATCGCGACTGGGGACCCACCTCCGGCGGCGACGGCTTGGCGTCGTGGGCCTCGGCCTTCGCTGGCCGCCTACGGCCCCCCTAGCGGGTCCGCGGGCCGTACCCGAACGGGCACAGCGGGTCGTAGTTGTCGTCACCGACGTTGATCGGCTCCTGGTCGATCGTCTTCGGCCACGTCACGGGCAGCTTGCCGGTGAACGGCTGCGGCCGAACAGGATGTTGCTGCCGGCGACGTAGATGTCGCCGCCGCCCTTGTCCTTGTCCTTGCCCCCGCGGCGGCCGTTCAGCGGCAGCGTCTTGTCATCGTTCTTGAGCAGGACCTGCGACTCGGCGACCGCGCGGCGTGCCACGGCGCGGTGCTGCGGCGAGCCGATCTGGCCGATGTCGGTTGCCGGGCGTGGTGATCGCGCACGGTCGGGACGTACTGGCGCACCGACGTGTTCCAGAAGTCCTGGCGGTTGGTGATCGCGATGCCCTGGTCGATCTTGTAGTCCCCCGAGCCGGTGCCGTACTGCGTGTCGCCGTCGCCCGAGCCGCCGCCCGACACCTCCCCTATGTGGTTGTGGACGGGCGCCCGATACCCACGCCCGGCGCGCCCATAACCACGGCAGGAGGTCCGCCAACCACCACCTTTTCGACGCATCGGGTGGCCTGCGGATCGGGCCGCTGCGGTGGTCAGGCTCCGTACCGCCCGTCGGGCCACTTCGCCTTCTCTTTCGTTCGTGTGCGAACTAGCGTCGCGTCGACGCGTGACCGCGACCTCGCTCCCCACACCCAGCGTCGTGCGCTCCGGAGAGTGCGCCTGCTGCCACCTCGCGTCGACGCGTGACCGCGACCGGCTCACGCACGCGTTCGTCGCCGACGGCCTGACCCGGCGCCACAAGGTCATGTGCCTGCGCGGGCACCGGCCCGGCGCGCGCGGCTTGGCCGACGGGCTCGAGGAGCCGTTCGGCGAGGCGCTGCGCGAAGGCCGGCTCGTCGTCGCGCCGGCCGACTCGGTCATGCTCGGCGATGGTGCGCTGGCCTTCGAGCGCGTGTTGTGCTGGGCGCGCGAGCAGCACACGCTCGCGCTGCGCGACGGCTGGGCGGGCATGAGCGCCGCCGCCGAGATGCCGGCGGCCGGCGACCTGCCCGCCGCCGCGCACCGCGGAGGACCGAGCGCCGAGCCGCGCGTCTCGAGCATGCGGCTGCTGTGCCACTCACCGCGGCCCCACCGCGCCAACAGGCCCACCCCACCCCGCGGCACCATCGACGCCCCGGGTGGGCCCGAACACCGCGACCCCACCGCGCCAAACAGGCCCACCCCACCCCGCGGCACCATCGACGCCCCGGGTGGGCCCGAACACCGCGGCCCCGCCGCGCCAAACAGGCCCACCCCCCGCCCCCCAGCGCCGGCGGCCCACACGGCGCCTGGGCGAGACCGACCAACGCCCGCGGCCCACCCGCCGTCGTCGCCGACAGACCACGCGTCGCACCGCGATGCACGCGCCGAGCGGAACGTCACCGACGCCGGCGCCAGCCCATCACCAGCCGTGGAACAACCCATCTCGGCAGGGTGGTGGCGCGGACGGCGATGGTGGCCATGGTCGGAGGCTTAGGCCGACCCGACGCGCCGGCCAGGGGGCGTCCGGGAGCCGCGGGAGAAGCGTGTCTCGTCGCGGGCCGGCGCCGCGGGGAGCCCGGCGATCAGGCGCTCGGCCTCGTCGGCGACCTCCTCGTCGGCGAGCAGGTCGTAGTGGTCGGCCTGCAGCGCGCCGATCGACGCGAAGTCGCGGCGGCCACCGGTGAGCAGGTGCGCGATCAGGCCGAACAGCGCACCGACCAGCGCGCCGAACCAGAAGCCGTCGAGGATCAGCCAGCCGCGGGCGACCACGGGGTCGGTCCAGTCGAACACGGTGAACAGCCAGCCGATCAGCAGGCCCGCCAGCGCACCCGACAGCGCGCCGTTGAGCACCGCGCGGCCCAGGGTCATCCTGCCGATCACCTGCTCGACGAGCTTGAGGTCGCGGCCCACGATCGAGACGCGCTCGACCGGGAACTTCTGGTCGGCGAGGTAGTCGACGGCCCGTTCGGCGTCGGCGTAGTTGTCGTAGCTGGCGACGGTGCGGCGCGCGCGGACGGGGCCGCGGTCGCCGGGGGTCTGGCTGCTCATCATGCATGCCTCCTGGTACTCGAGGGCGGACTCCCCATCGGAGGTAGGGCGCGGAGGCACGCCGTCAATCCGCGTGCGCCGCTCGCCCGGGCATGACGCCCTGCGAGGCAGGCCGCAGAGCGGGCCGACAAACCCGGCGCGCGGCGGTGCTCAGCGGGCGTCGCCCAGCGCCGCGGCGACCGCACGGCGCGAGCGCACCCCGAGCTTGACGAACGCGTTGGCGAGATGGCTCTCCACCGTCTTCTCGCTGAGGAAGAGCGCCGCCGCGACGGCGCGGTTGGTGCGGCCGGCGGCGACGAGCCGCGCGACCTCCAGCTCGCGGCCGGTGAGCGCCGCGGCGCCGCGGGCGTCCGGCCGCCCTCGCCGGCCCGCGCGGTTCACCCGCCGCCCGATGCGCCGCAGCTCGCGCACCGCCTCGCCGCGCAGGTGCTCGGACCCGCAGGCCTGCAGCAGCGCCTCGGCCTCGCGGAGCTGCGTCGCGCCGCCGTCACGATCGCCGGCCGCCGCCAGCGCGCGGCCGGCCAGGATCCGGGAGCGCGCGGTCTCGACGGGCAGGCCCAGCGTCTCGGTGGCGTCCGCGGCGGCGAGCGCGAGGACGGCCGCCCGCGCGGGCTCGCCGCTCGCGTGCAGGACCTCGGCCTCGGCGCGGTCCGCCATGGCGTGCGCGAGCGGGAGGTCGCCGGCGGCGGCCCGGGCGCGTCCGGCCCACGCGGCCGCCGCGTCCTGCCGTCCGCGCAGCAGCTCCGCGCGCGTCAGCAGCTCGTAGCAGGCGGCGCGCTGGCCGGGGAAGAACCGCGGCAGCTCGGGTCCGCCCTGGAGCTCCAGGAGCACCGCCACCGCTCGGGTCCCCTCACCGGTCGCCACGAGCGCGGAGGCCAGGGCCGAGCCGACCCCCGCGACGATCGACGACGGCTCGAGCGCCGCCGCGGCCGCGGCCGCCTCATCCCCCGCCCGGACCGCGGCGGCGGGGTCGCCGGCCGCTTCGAGGACGGTCGTCTGGGCGAACAGCGCCCAGACCAGCGTCTGCGGGCTGCCCAGCAGGCGGGCGTCCTCGACGGCGCCGTCGGCGACGTCGAGCGCCTCCGCGAGCCGCCCGCGCGCGCCGAGCGCGAGGGCCTCGCCGACCATCAGCTCGATGAGCAGGATCGCGCTGCCCGCCGCGCGCGCCACCTCGGTCCCGCGGGTGAAGTGCTCGAGCGCCGCGTCGCAGGACCCCAGGAAGTACTCCGCCCACCCGAGGTAGAGCAGCATCTCCAGGCGGCCGCGCAGCGCGGCGTCGTCCACGCGGGCGACGAGCTCGGCGGCACGCCCGCAGGAGTCGCCGGCCGCCGCGAACGCGCCGACCGAGTAGTCCGCCATGGCCAGCGCGGCCGTCGCGGCCGCGCACAGGACCGTGTCGCCGAGCGCCGTCGCGTCCTCCAGCGCCTCGACGGCGTGCAGGCGCATGGCCGGGAAGTCGGACCGCAGCGACGCGTGCGCGGTCAGCTCCAGCCGCAGCATGACGCCGTCGCGCGCCGCGGGGTCGTCCAGGGCGATCACCAGCCGGGCGCGCGCGCCGTCGTGGTCGCCGAGGATGCGGTCCAGCGCCGCGCACTGCACCGTGATCGCGAGGCGGGCGGCGGCCTCGGAGGCCGGCAGCGACGCCTGGACCTCGAGCAGCACCGCCCGGCTGTCGGCGAAGCGCCCGGCGGCGGCCAGGGCGCCGGCCAGCGCGGACAGGACGGCGGGCCGGCGGCCTTCGGGATCGGCGGACTGGCCGAGCAGCCGGCGCGCCGCGGTCAGCCAGCGCGCGGCGGTCTGCGGAGCGCTGCCGAGGACCTCGGCCCCGGCGCGCACGAGGAGGTCGACGGCCGCGCCGTCGCCCGGTCGCGCGGACTGCTCGACGTGGTGCGCGAGCGCGGCGGGCACCGCGCCCCCGGCGGTCAACAGCGCGGCGGCGCGCGCGTGGGCGCTCAGCTGCCGCCCCGCGCTGGTCGTCTCGTACACGGTGCGCCGGACCAGCGGGTGGCGGAACCGGAACGCCTGTGGCGCCTCCGTGCGGCGCACGAGGTCGGCCGACAGCAGCTCGTCGAGCGCCGCGTGGGCCGCGGGCGCCGGCAGCTCGGCCAGCTCACCGGCGAACCCGACGTCGAACGGATCGCCCGCCACGGCCGCCGCCTCGAGCAGCCGCCGCGAGGTCGCCGTCAGCGGCCGGGTCTCGCCGACGAGCGCCTCGCGGACGGCGAGCGGCACGTCGCCGCGCGGCGCCTCGGCGTGCGCGGAGGAGACCGCGGCGCCCGGCACCGCCGCGCGCGTCAGCTCGCGCAGATGGAACGGGTTGCCTCCGCTCTCGGTCCGGATCCAGCGGCGCGTCGCCTCGGGCAGCGTCGGGGGCACGAGCTGCTCGGCCTCGCCGTCGGCGAGGGGCGCCAGCGCGATCCGCTTCGTCAGCCCCTCGCCGGCGGCCTCCAGGAACGGCGGGCCCAGCGCCGACCCGACCTGGTGCGGCCGATAGGCGACGGCCAGCAGCATGCGGGCCGCCGGCCGGCGCCGCACGAGCGAGGCCAGCAGCGCGGCGGAGGCCGGATCGGCCCAGTGCACGTCGTCGAAGGCGAGCACGAGCCCGCGCCGCGCGGCGATGTGCTCCAGCAGCGCGCCGAACGCGCGGTGCAGCCGGTGACGCTCCGGTCCCGCCGCGACCGCGACCGCGTGCCGCTCAACCGACGGGAGGATCGTCGCCAGCCACGCGCGGTGCTCGGCGTCCAGGGACGACACGTCGCCGGTGCGCTCCAGATAGGGGTCCAGCGCCGCGACGAAGAGCCCGAACGGGACGTCGCGCTCGAACTCCGAGCAGCGCGCCTCCAGCACGAGGGCGCCGCGCGCGCCCGCGGTCTGCGCCAGGCGCGCGAGGAGCGTCGTCTTGCCGATGCCGGGCTCCCCCACCAGCTCGACCGCCGTCGGGCCCCGCGACGTGAACGCGCCGTCGAGCACCGCGCCCAGCGTCGCCAGCTCGTGCCGGCGGCCGACGAGCTGGGGCGCGTCGAGACCTGAGGGCGCGAGCGGCACGGTGGCGCGCGACTATACGCGCGCCCGCCCGCCATGGGACCGTCCTGGCCTCTAGCGCCGCCTCACCGGCTCTTCTTCTTGACGACCTTCTTGGCCCGCGGCACCGTCCGGTTGAACCGCGCGGTCGTCCCGACCACCTGCGCGGTGGACGTGCCCGTGATCTTGATCACCAACTTGGTCCCCGCCGCGGGCAGCGGGAACCAGGTGGTCGATCCACGAACGATCCGGGTGATCTCCAGCCCGGTGCTGCTGTGGATGTCGACCTGCTGGCGCGCCGCGAACCGGCCGCCGCGCCAGCGCAGCGTCAGCCGCGAGCCCGAGCGCTTGACGGTCAGCTTCGTCGCCCGCGCCGGGCGCGGCGGGCGCGGAGCGGTGTAGCTGCCGAGCACCATGCGAGCGCTCAGGTAGCCGTCGGGGGCGGTGATGATCGCCTGGATCTCGCGCTTGCCGGGTGCGCCGGCGGCCGGGTGGAAGGGCAGCGTGCCCGATCCGCTCGCGTCGACGGCGCCGATGTTCCCGCCGCCGCCCCGCCCGGACTCGACGAACGCGATCTTCGACCCGGCCGGGAGGCCGCTGACCGCGTAGCGCAGCCGGCGGTCCTGGCCGGAGCCCTCGACGCGGCCGGTCACCTTCGGCGCCCTCGTGCCGCCCGCCTGGATCGCCTGCACCAGACGCGACGAGTCGGCGGCGAGCTCGACCGTCCAGCGGCCGCCGGACGGATGCGCGATGACCACTTCGGTGACGGACGTGGCCGCGTTCTTCAGCGCGGCGAACCCGGTCCCCTCGACGGCCGCGTTGCCCGAGCCGGTGTCGAGGGTCTCGCCCTTGGGACCGTGGAGGATGACGTGGGGCGGCGCGCCGGCGCCGACGAAGCCCATGACCGTGCCCGGCAGGCCGGCCGGGACGGTGATCGCGTCGGGCGCGGCCTGGGCGGCGTGCGCCCTGACGCTGCGCAGGGCGGCCGCCGACGGCTTGGTCCCCGCCAGCTTCATGAGCCCGGCGTCGTTGCCGTGCCCGCTGTCGGGGACGCGGTCGACCACCGGCAGGCCGCCCGAGCGGGCCGCGTGGGCGACGGGCGTCACGTCGCCGATCACGACGTCGCCCGACAGGGCGTGCTTGATGACGACCTTGTAGTCGGCCACGTCGCAGCCGAAGAAGTACAACGTGGGTCCGTGGCCCCACTTGGCGCCCGCCCCCGGCCGCCACGTGCCCAAAAAGGTCTTGAAGTACAGGCACGCGGCGATGCCCTTGCTGGAGACCAGGAGGTTCGCGCCGGTGGTGAAGTCCAGCGGCACGACGGTGATCATCGCGTGGGCCTGCGCGTTGAACTGCTTCTTGAAGTACTCGAAGTCGAAGCCGAGCGACCATTTCACCCACGGGCTGTTGCCCTTCGGATAGCCGCCCTCGACCGCCGCGCTGAGGTGCACATAGCCCTCGGTGGTGAACTCCGCGGCGACGGTGGCCTCCAGCAGCTTGGCCACCGTGACCTTGCCCTGGAAGAAGAACAGGTTGGGGTACGGGTCGGCGTAGCGCGCGAAGCCGAACTTCACGTCGCCGTCCAGCAGCTCGGCGACGCTGAGCCCGATGTGCCCGCACAACGCGAACTTCGGCACGGGGTAGTTCAGGAAGGTCTTGTGGAACAGGCCGCCCCAGTCGAGCTCGGGATGGCTCAGCACGAGCGGCCGGAGCTGCGGGAGGTAGTAGTCGAGCGCCTTGTAGGTGTCGTACGGCGTCGTCTCGACGAGGCCCACGGTCTTGATGCAGTCGGGGTTGGCCGCCACCTTCGGACCGAAGTCGAGGTGCAGGCCGAGCGACGTGATGATGATCGGCGTCGGCGTGGGCAGCGCGCCCTGCAGCTCGAGGTCGAGGCTCTTGACCTTGCCCGCGACGATGACGAGCTTGCCCTTGACCTTGGTCGGGATCGGGTACGGGATCTCGGCCTCGGCCTGGATGTTCCAGGTGCCCGCGCCGTCGAAGCTGATGTGGACCGGGCCCAGCGTGATGACGCCGAGCGGGATCTTGTCCACGTCGAAGCTGAACGCGCCCGCCGCGGCGGCCGACGCGGTCGGGCCGAACGTCAGGTGCTGGGGCTTGCTCGGCGTCTTGCCCAGCAGCTCGGGCGGGGTGCCGGGCAGGATGTCGAGCGTCGAGCTGCCGTCGGTCTGCATCTCGGGCTGGCCGACGATCTTCAGCGGCAGGCCGGCGATGCCGGCGTCGGCGTCGGCGTGGAAGCCCCAGATCAGGTTGCCCGAGAGGCCCCACGAGATCGCGCCGTCGTGGAACGCGAGGTCGACGCCGCCCTTCGAGGTGGCCTCGACGTGGACCTTCGGGGCGATCAGCTGCGCGACGGTGGTCTCGCCCTCGGTGTAGATGGTGCCCTTGGGCCCGCTCTTGGACGTGAGCTTGCGCTTCCACGTCAGGACGGCCTTGGACGTCCCGACCGTGTCGACGTAGATGCCGTTGACGCGGAAGTGCCCGTCGGTCGTGTACTCGGTGATCCGGTAGCCGCCGCCCTGGGTGGTGACTCCGTGGAAGCAGCCGGCGCCGGCCTGCGACGTGCCCTGGGTGACGATGCGGGCGCGACCGATCTTGATGACGGGGTTCTGGATGCACGGCGCCTGGGCGACGGTCAGCGTCTCCTGCTCGACGCCGGTGGAGCCCTCGTCGTCGGTGACGCGCACGCCGATCTTCGCCGGCCCGTCGTGGCCGAAGGTCGCCGTCGCGTGCGCGGTCGATCCCGTGCCGGTCTCGTAGGAGCCGTTGCCGTCGAGGTCCCATTCGTACTTGACGACGCTGCCGTCGGGATCGACGGCGGCGGCACCGACGGTGAACGCCTTGCCGGCCACCGGCGGCGTGCCCGGGTTGGTGAAGCTCGCCACCGGCGGCAGGTCGGCCTGGACCTGCAGCGTCGCGCCGCTGGTCCCGACGAGCCCGTCCTCGTCGGTGACGCGCAGCAGGACGCCGACGTAGCCGGCCTGGGTGTAGGTCTTGGTGGCGGTCGGGCCGGTGTGGTCGGTGGTCCCGTCGCCGTCGAGGTCCCAGTCGTAGCTGACGATGTGGCCGTCGGCGTCGTTGGAGGCGCTCGCGTCGAACGTCACGGTCTGCCCCGGGCGGATCACGCGCCCCGGGACGGCCTGCGGCCAGCTGGCCGAGATCGCGCCGTGCGGCGCGCTGGCGTCTCCGCCCAGGCGCAGGATCGCGCCGCGGGCCGGGGTGGTCGAGACGATCGTTCCGGCCACGAGCAGGTTGCCGCCGGCGGTCAGCGCGACCGCGCCGGCCTGGTCGCTGCCGACGTCGCCCACTGCGAGGTTGGCGGCGTTCGCGCCGGTCGCGTTGCCCGGGTTGAGGCTCGTGTCGGCGCTGCCGTCGGCGTGGTAGCCCGCGAGCGCCATCTGGGTCGTGAAGCCGACGTCCATCCGGCCCGCGATCACGAACCCGCCGTCGGGCTGCATCACCAGGTCGTTGAGGTCGGTGACGTGCGAGGGGCTGATGTCCTGCGTCCGGGTCCCGGCCGGCGTGCCCGAGGGCGAGAAGGTGGTGTCCAGCGCGCCCGTGGCCGTCAGCCGGACCAGGGCCACGAGGTGGGTCGTCGGGCCGGTCGTGCTCCGGGTCGTCGCGGCGACGAGCACGCGTCCGTCGTCGCCGAGGTGCATGCGGCGGCCCTCGGCGTCGGTGATCGCGGGATCGGGTCCGGCGACGTCGGTCGCCGTGTAGCCCGCGCCGCTGACGCCGTAGCCGGCATCGAGCTGGCCGGCGGCGGTGAAGCGGGCGACGAGCACGCGCTGGCGCAGCGGGCCGGCGAACACACCGCCGGCCACGTAGATGCGGCCGGCGCCGTCGACCTTGACGCTGTTGAAGCCCGTGCCGGCTCCGGCGAACGTCGTGGCCGTCGAGCCGCGCTCGCCGTAGGTCTCGTCGGGCTCGCCGGCGGCGGTGACCCGCAGGACGACGCCGAAGTCCACGGTGCCAGGCGCGCGGCCCACCGCGACGATGGTCCCGCCCGGGCCGGCCGCGATCCCGCCCATCTGCGTCCCCTGGCCGCCGAAGCGGGTGGTGTAGACGCCGCCCGTGCCGAAGCCGGGGTCGAGGTGGCCGTCGGCCGTCAGGCGGGCGATGAGCAGCGAGGCGATCCCGTAGGGCGTCGCGCGCGTCGTCGCGCCGAGCACGATGCGCCCGTCGGCGAGCACGACCAGCCCGGCGGGCACGGAGCCGTCGGCCTGCCCGGGGACGATCGCGACCCCCGGAACGGCGGCGTCGGCCGCGAAGGTCTGGTCGAGCTGGCCGGCGGCCGTGAAGCGCGCGACCGCGGCGCGGTCGCCCGTGGTCTGGCCGGCCGCCAGGAAGCGCCCGTCGGGCAGCACCGACAGCACCTTCCACCGGCTCCCGTGGTCGTCGGCGCTCGCGATCAGGCCGCTGGTGCCGAACGTCGTGTCGCGGTCGAAGACCCCCGCGCTCGCGGCCGGCGCGGTCGCGAGCAGCACGCCGGCCACGAGGGTGAGCAGGGCGTGCAGGACTGCAGCGCGGGCGCGCCGGGACGAAATCGAGGCCATTGGGTCGATCGTCGGCATCGGCGCGACCCGGCACAACCGCTCCATCCCTGAACCGCTCCCTGAACCGAGGGCTCGGAGGGTGTCCGCGGGCGCGACCTCGACAGCCACCTCCGGGAGATCACGTGGACGAGCCCCGAGGCCGCCGAGCAGGAGCCGCCCGGCCTGGCCGGGACCGCCGGAGCGGTCGCCGCTGCGACGCGCCGGTCCCGTTCCTGCCGAGCGAGAGCGGCACATCGACGTTGACATTTAACGTGCAGGTGCCGCTCGCCCCGCGCCCCCGCCCACGGACGACCCGCGGCGCGGCGGCCACCGCTCCCGCTCGCTCTCATCAGTGATCCCAGACCACGTGCCGCACCCCGACGCCGCCGGAGCGGCGCGCCATCACGGCTCCCCCGCCCCCGCCACCGGCACCGCCACTGCACCGGTCGCGCACGCGGCTTCCAACGCCTCCGGCACGGCCGCGGCCCCCGCCGGCGGCGGGCGACAGAACGCGCACGATCGCTGCGCCGTCGGTCGATACCGCACCGGTGACGCCCAGCGTCACCGCGACCTCACGAGCACCAGCCAGCGCCACCAGCGCCCGTGCCGCCCGCTCCGGCTCGTCCTCGCCCGTCAGCGCCGCCGCCTCATCCGCGTTGGGCAGCAGCGCATCGACGCCGCCGATCCACCCAAGCACGCGCTCCGCGCCCGCCGCGCGCAGCGGCGCCGCGGAGGCCGGATCGACTCGCGCCGCGCGCGGCCAGGGCGGCCGCCGCGATGTAGAGGGCGCCCTGGATCTGGAGGGCGACGGTGAGTCCGGCCCCGGTCCCGACGAGGCCGGCGAGCAGCATCCCCAGAGCCTGGACCCCGCCGAAGACCGCGAAGAACGTGCTCATGACCCGACCGCGGACGGCATCGGCGCACTGGCTCTGCACGAGCGTCAGCAGCCCGGTCATCGCGGCCAGGCCCGGCACGCCGGCGGCGACGAAGAGCCCGACGTAGAGCGCGAAGGCGGTTGTCACCGGCGGTGCGTTCCACGTGATCAGCGACAGCACGCCGAAGGCGGCGAGCGAGACGGCCACGAGGCGTGCGGGCTCCAGGCGCCGGGCGGCGAGGCCGAGCAGCGCGCCTCCGGCCAGCGCCCCGACCGCCTGGACGCCGCGGAGGATGCCCACGTCGCTCTCGCTCCCGCCGAGGTCGCGCACGACGAACAGCACGAAGAGCACCACGAACGCGCCCTGGGCGAGGCCCGCGCAGGCGAAGACGCCTATCGTGCGGCGCAGAACCGGACTGCGCGCAACGACGCGGAGGCCGTCGCGCCACTCGTCGCCCAGGCGTGCACGAGCCCGCGGCCCGGGCGCGGCGGCGTCTCGGCGTGGTCGGGCTGTGTGCCCGCGTCCGCCCACGGCGAACAGCGCCGCGGCCGCGGCGAAGGTCGCCGCGTCGGTCAGCAGCACGGCATCGATCCCGCCCACCCCGAGGACCAGCCCACCGATCGGCCCGCCGAGCAGCCGGGCGACGCTGGAGAAGATCGCCATCAGCTGGTTGATGGCCATCCGGTCCGCCGCCGGCACGAGCGTCGCGGCCGTGACCGCGCGACACGGCTCGACGACGGTGCCGAGCACCGATTCGACGACCACCACGACGTACACGAGCCACAGGTCCGCGGCCGAGTCGACCGCGAGCAGCGGCAGCAGGCACAGCGCCTGCAACGCAGCGACCGCGGTCATCAGCCGCCACCGCCGCAGCCGGTCGACCACGACGCCGGCCAGCGGCCCGACCACGACGGTCGGCACGAGCTCGATCGCGAAGACCGTGGCGGTGAGCAGCGGCGAACCGGTGAGCTTCAGCACGTACAACGGCAGCGCGATGAACAGCATCCAGTCGCCGACCTCCGACAGCAGGCCGGCGGTCCCGAGGGCGGCGACGCCCGGGCGGCGCAGGACCCTGCGCACGGTCAGGCCGCGTCGCCGTGGTCGCCGCGGACGCCGGGGTCGGGGAACGCGCGCAAGGTCACGTGGACGATCTCGCCGCCCTCCGGCGAGCGCTTGCGGATCGGCCGCACGTACGGGCGGATCAGCGCGTCGAGCTGGTCGATCAGGGCGCGCAGCTCGTCCGGGGTGACGTCGAGCGCGTACTCGTGCGCGCCCGAGACGTCGGTCCACGCATCGGGGAGCGGATCCCGGCGGGCCAGGTAGCGGTGGAAGGCGTCGTTGGCGTGCTGGGCCGACACGCCCTCGACCGCCGTGCGAGCGAGCCGCGCGGCCGGGCCGGCGTCGCCGGAGAAGTCAAAGCCGGCGGCCGTCGCCTGCCACGGCCGCGTCCGCCCGTCTGCGGCCGCGCCCTCCGCCGGCTCGACCAGTCCGACCTTCGCCAGTGCCCGCAGGTGCCACGAGCAGTTCGACGCGCTCTCCCCCACCACGGACGCGCACTGGCTCGCCGTCCGCGGACCCGCGGAGAGGAGATGGTCGAGGATCGCGAAGCGGGCCGGGACGGCGAGGGCCGCGAGCGCCTCGGTGCCGACGACCCTGCGCGGCGGGAGATCGGATCGGTCTGAAGTGATGGCTTCAGGTTAGGCAGGCGCACCCGAGGATGTCAAGCCAGCGCTTCAGGAACCCGAGCCCGCCCGCCCGGATGGACTGACCGGCCCTGGGGTTTGGACCGGCGGGCCAATGCTCGCCGCCGGACGGGCGGCGTACGGTTGGCCCTCCTGCACCTTGCCGAAGGAGCCCCGATGTCGGTGGTCCACGACCAGCCCGCGTCGCCGTTGGGACCCAACCTCGCGATGCCGCAGACCGACGCGGCCCCGAGCACGGCGGAGGTGGTCGCCTTCGCGCGCGAGCGAGGTGTGCACCTCGTCGACCTCAAGTTCACGGACCTGCTCGGCACGTGGCAGCACTTCGCGGTCGCGGCCCGCGAGCTCGACGAAGGCCTGCTCGAGCACGGCGCCGGGTTCGACGGCTCGTCGATCCGGGGCTTCCAGGAGATCAACGAGTCCGACATGCTGCTCGTCCCCGACCGGTCGACCGCCTGCCTGGACCCGTTCCACGAGTTCCCGACGCTGTCGCTGATCTGCGACGTACGCGACCCGATCACCGGCGACGCCTACAGCCGCGACCCGCGCCACGTGGCGCGCAAGGCCGAGGCGTACCTGAAGTCGACCGGCATCGCCGACACCGCGTTCTTCGGCCCCGAGGCCGAGTTCTACATCTTCGATCACGTCGCCTACGGCCAGGAGGCCAACCGCGGGTTCTACGAGGTCGACTCCCCCGAGGGCTTCTGGAACGCCGGGCTCGGATTCGGACGCAACGGCAGCGGCGCCGCCGCCAACCTCGGCTATCGCAACCGCTCCCAGCAGGGCTACTTCCCGGCGGCGCCGCTCGACACGCTGTCGGATCTGCGCGGCCGTATGGCGCTGACGCTGGAGCGGCTGGGCGTCGAGGTCGAGGTCCACCATCACGAGGTCGGCGGCCCCGGGCAGGCCGAGATCGACCTCCGCTTCCAGCCGCTGCTGCACATGGCCGACAGCATGCAGTTGTACAAGTACGTTGCGCGCAACGTCGCGCGGCAGGCCGGGAAGGTCGCGACCTTCATGCCCAAGCCGATCTTCGAGGAGAACGGCTCGGGCATGCACACCCACATGTCGCTGTGGAAGGACGGCGAGACGATCATGCACGACCCCGACGGCTACGGGCTGCTGTCGGAGAGCGCGCGCCACTACGTCGGCGGCCTCCTCGCCCACGCGCCCGCGCTGCTGGCGTTCTGCGCGCCCACCACGAACTCCTACAAGCGCCTGGTGCCGGGCTACGAGGCGCCCGTCAGCCTGCTCTACTCGCAGCGCAACCGCTCCGCCGCCGTGCGCGTGCCCGTGTACTTCAGCTCGCCGAGGGCCAAGCGCGTCGAGTTCCGCTCGCCGGATCCGAGCGCGAACCCCTACCTCGCGTTCGCGGCGCTCCTGCTGGCCGGCCTGGACGGCGTGCAGCGCGGCATCGAGCCGCCGCCGCCCGTCGACGAGAACCTCTACGACCTCCCGCCGCAGCGGCGGGCGGGCATCCAGCAGGTCCCGACGTCACTGGACCGCGTGCTCGACGCCCTGGAGGACGACCACCGGTTCCTGCTCGCCGGCGACGTCTTCACGCCCGACCTCCTCGACGCCTACGCCGCCCACAAGCGCGACGAGATCGACGCGGTGCACCTGCGCCCGCACCCGTTCGAGTTCGCGCTCTACCTCGATGCGTGAGCCGCCCGGCGCGTCAGTTGCACACGACGCAACGGCCCTGCGCGCAGGAGCACACCGGGATCTCGGCACCGGCGCGGCCCGGGCGCCAGCGGCGGACCCACGCGAGCGCGGTGGGGTCCCGGCGGTCCTGGGAGCCGCCCGGCCAGCACGTGCGCTGCATGAACGCGACCAGGTGCTGCGACTCGGATTCCGTGCGTCCGGCGATGGCGGCGATGTGCCGGCGGGGGTCGTCGATCATGATCGACCGGGTTGTACCGGTTCGGATGATGGACGTGGCCCCCGCCCGAGCGCCTTAGGGGCCGTGCATCACGCCCGCTGGGGCACCTTCGAGATCGCCTCCTGGTAGAGCCCCATCATGCGCGCGACGCCCTCGTTGGCGTACCCGTCGATGTGGCGGATCCGGTCCACGCAGAGCTCGGCGTCCAGCATGTTGCGGAGGAACTCCTCGTCCTCGCGGACCGCGGCGATCTGCTGCGCGGTCCCATGCACCTCGAGGTAGCCGCCGAGGTCGCCGTTCGGGCTCAGCAGCACCGCGTCGAACTTCTCGATGCGGCCGTCCTGCTGCATCCGGCCGAGGATGCCCAGCGCATCGTTGAACACCTCGAGCCCCCGCTCTTCGGCCCCCCGGACGGTCTGGCCCCAGGAGATGAACAGCAGACGATCGGCCATGACGACTCCCTTAGCTCGTGGCCCGGCCCGGTCAGCCGGGCGCGTCCTGCCGACTGTCTCACCATCGCGCCCGCTGGGCAACGCTCGGAGGTCCCGGCGGGGCTCGATCAGGATTTGGAATGGCGCCCAAGCGCTGATGTCGGAGGAGTACGCTGGCGGCCGAGGACTGCGTGTATGTCGGCTCGTCCGAACATCGCCCAGCGAGCAGCAAGATGGAGTGCCGAGCACCGGCGCGTGGCGATCTTCGGCTGGCTCGCCCTCGTGGTCGCCAGCGTGCTGATCGGCAACGCTGCCGGCACGAAGCACATCGCCGACGAAGACCTCGGCAACGGCCAGTCACGTCAGGGCGACCAGATCCTCGCCGACGCAGGCTTCAGCGACCGCGCCAGCGAGGAGGTGCTCATCCAGGCCCAGAGGCGCGGGCTGACGGCGCAGGATCCGGCGTTCCGGGCGGCGGTCCGCGACGTGGTGGCGCAGCTGCGCCGCTTCCCGACCGTGCTTGACGTGAAGTCGCCGCTGACGCCCGAGAACGAGGGCCAGATCTCGCGCGACCAGCGCTCGGCGCTGGTCCAGTTCGACATCCGCGGCGACTCCGAGCAGGCCAAGGACCGGGTCGGCCCGATCCTCGACGCCATCGCCCGGATCGACCAGCGCCACCCGCAGCTGCGGATCGAGGAGTTCGGCGACGCGAGCGCCGACAAGGCGCTGACCAAGGCCTTCGAGGACGACTTCCGCAAGGCCGAGACCCTGTCGCTCCCCATCACGCTGGTGATCCTGGTCGTGGCCTTCGGCGCGCTCGTGGCCGCCATGCTGCCGCTGCTGCTCGGTCTGTCGGCCGTCGTGATCACGCTCGGACTGCTGGCGCCGCTCAGCCAGATCTTCCCGGTCGACGAGGCCATCTCCTCGGTGATCCTGCTCGTCGGCCTCGCCGTCGGCGTCGACTACTCGATGTTCTACATCCGCCGCGAGCGCGACGAACGGGCGGCTGGGCGCGGCAAGGAGGCCGCGCTCGACATCGCCGCCGCGACCTCCGGGCGCGCCGTGCTGATCTCCGGGTTCACCGTGATGATCGCCATGGCCGGCATGTACATCACGGGCAACGCGACGTTCCAGTCGTTCGCGACCGGCACGATCCTCGTCGTCGCGGTCGCCGTCGCCGGCTCGCTCACCGTGCTGCCCGCGCTCCTCTCCGTGCTCGGCGACAAGATCTACCGCGGGCGCGTGCCCTTCCTCTCGCGCGTGCACCGCCAGGGCGGCGAGTCGGGGTTCTGGGCCGTCGTGGTCGCCCGGGTGCTGCGCCACCCATGGATCTCCGTCGCGGCCGCCGGTGGCCTGCTGATCGTCCTCGCCCTGCCGACGCTGCGCCTCCACACGGCGGACTCGGGAGTGCAGGGCCTGCCGCGCGACCTGCCCGTGATGCAGACCTACGACCGCATCCAGCAGGCCTTCCCCGGGGAGCCGCTGGCCGCCACCGTGGCGGTGAAGGCCGCGAACGTGCGGTCGATCCCCGTGACGGCCGCCATCCGCGAGATGCGCAACCAGGCCGTGCGGACGGGGCTGATGCGCGATCCCGTCACGATCGTCAACAGCCAGGACGGGCGGGTGGCCGCGGTCAACGTGCCGCTGGCCGGCAAGGGGACCGACGAGACGTCCAACCGCGCGCTGAAGACGCTGCGCGACGACATCGTCCCCCGCACCGTCGGGCGGCTGCCCGGCGTCGAGGCACCGGTGACCGGTCTGACCGCGGGCTCGTACGACTTCAACCAGCTGATGAAGGAGCGAGCGCCCTGGGTCTTCCTGTTCGTGCTCTCGCTGGCCTTCCTGCTGCTGCTGTTCACGTTCCGGTCGATCGTGATCCCCGCGAAGGCCATCGTCTTGAACCTGCTGTCGGTGGCCGCCTCCTACGGCGTGTTGGTGTGGATCTTCCAGGACGGCCACTTCGAGTCCCTACTCGGGTTCCAGTCGATCGGCGGGATCACGTCCTGGCTGCCGCTATTCCTGTTCGTGATCCTGTTCGGGCTCTCGATGGACTACCACGTGTTCATCCTCAGCCGCGTCCGGGAGGGCTATGACCGCGGCATGAGCACCGAGGAGGCGATCACCCACGGCATCCGCGCCACGGCCGGCGTCGTGACGAGCGCCGCGGCGGTGATGGTCGGCGTGTTCTCGATCTTCGCCACGCTCAGCTCGATCGACTTCAAGGAGATGGGCGTGGGCCTGGCGGTCGCCGTCCTCATCGACGCGACGATCGTGCGCGCGGTGCTCCTGCCGGCCAGCATGAAGCTGCTGGGCGACTGGAACTGGTACCTGCCGTCGTGGCTGGAGTGGCTGCCGCGCGTGGCTCCGGAGGCCGCGCCGCCTTCGCCGGCCGCCGTCGCGGCGGGCGCCTCCCGTCTCGCGGTCGACGTGGACCGCAGCGACGAGCAGGTCGCGCTGGCGTTCCGCGGAGAGCTCGACCTCGGCACGGCCCCGCAGTTCCGTGAGGGCCTGGCCGACGCCGAGCGCGACGGAGGGACCGTCGTCGTCGACCTGCGCAGCGTGACCTTCATCGACTCCAGCGGCGTCGGCGAGCTCCTCGGCGCCCACCAGCGCGCGCGCCGCGAGGGCCGCCGGCTGGTCATCGTGCGCCGCGACGACACACCGGTCGCCGAGGTGCTGCACATCTCGGCGCTCGATCGCAAGCTCGAAGTCACCGGGCGCTGATCGCCGCGGCGAGGCTCGCTTCCCGAAGCGAGCCTCGTGCGGGGCCTCACGATGAGACCGGCGTGACACTGTGCGCCGGACGACGGTACGCGAGACTCTGCGAATGCTCGGAAAGCCCTCACGTCGGACGCGCAGGAAGCTCGAGGCCCACGGCCGCATCGCCTCTGCGGTGGTCCTGGAGATCTCGGACAGGGGAATGGCCATCACCAACGGCAGCGAGGGGATCGTCGCGAACACCGAGGTGGCCCACAAGACACGGCTGCGGGTCGAGCCCGAAGGCGAGCCGGCCTTCGAGGTCCATCAGCGCTTCCGGTACCCGCAGCTCGCGGTGCCGGGGGTCGGATCCCATGTCTCGGTCCGCTACGACCCCGACGATCACGACAACATCATGATCGACAACTCGGAATCGGCGGTGCTGGCGACCATGTCCACCAAGACCGGCCTGGACCTGGGTGGCCTCATGTCGACGATCCGCGACACCAAGGCCGACCACCCCGGAGACCGGCAGGCGATGCAGCATGCGCTGCTGGCGTCGCTGGGGCAGGGCACCGCCGGCTTCGGCTCGCCACTGACGACCCCCGGCGCGGCCCCGTCGGGTGGCGCCGACCCGATCGGGCAGCTGGAGCGCCTCGCCGAGCTGCATGCCTCCGGCGGGCTGACCGACGCCGAGTTCTCCGCTGCGAAGGCCCGCATCCTGGCTGACGGCTGATCCGCGCGGCCAGCGGATCGGAGCATCCAGGAACGCACAGTCGACCCGCCCCCGTCAGCGCCGTCCCACCGGCTCCGCGGCGCTTGGTCGACGACCGGGCGTCAGGATCGGCACGAAGCGATGCAGGACATCGGGCGGCGGCGCCGCCCACGTCCTCGGATCGCGCACCGCGTCAGAAGACAGTGGCCCAGTCGTTCTTGATGCTGACGACGGTCCAGCCCTCCTCGGCGGCCTGCTCGAGCGCCCGCTCGGCGCCCGTCGTGTAGTCGAACTCACGCTCGGCGTCGTCGTGCAGGACGAGCAGGCGCAGGACCGGCTTGTCGGCGTGGCGGGTGAACGCGAGCATCTCGGCGTCGCCGTTGGAGTTGCCCGCCGCCAGCAGTGGCCGGCGGCCGGTGCGGCTCCAGATGCGGATCGGCTTCTGCGGGCCGTCGTCGAGGAAGTCGGCCTCGGCCTTGTGCGTGATCGTGCCGTCGGCATAGTCCAACGCGGCGCTGCTGCCGATCACGCGCTGGCGGGGGATGCCGTACAGCTCGTCGGAGATCGGGCGCATGAAGTCGCGTCCGCCGCCCGAGGCGATGTAGTTGCTGAACCCGTTCGCCGCGAGGTGCGCGAGCAGCTCCTGCATCGGCGTGTAGGCGCACTCGAGGTACGCGCGGTCGAGCGTCGGGTGGCGGGCGCTGCGCAGGAACGCCTCGGAGCGCGCCTCGAAGTCCTCCATGCTGAGGCCCTCATACGCCTTCAGGATGCCCGCGGCGAGGACCCGCACGTTGCTGTCGTCGCCCGCGTAGTGCTGTTCCATCAGCCCGCCGAGCCAGGCGCGGTCGCGCTCGTAGGCGGCCTTCCACGGCTGGCGGTCGCGCAGCTGCTCGTCGGCCTCGGCCATCTCGACCAGCCGGCGCAGGATGAAGTCGAGCTGGATCGGCATCGGCCGCTCGCACCACAGCGTGCCGTCGTTGTCGAACACCGCCACGCGGTCCTCGGCGGGGACGGCGCGCGCCGCCTCCACGAACTCGGCGACGGCCTGCTTGGCCGCGCCGTCGCGCCACGTCGAGAGGCCGGCGGCGGCGTTCGGGGAGCGTAGGCGGGTCGAGGGCACGCCGCCACGCTAGAACCGCGGGTCACGGGCGCGCATCACCCGATGCGGATGAGGACGTCGCGCACCCGGCGCGTCTAGCGTCGATCGGCGACCGAACCTCGAGGAGACCCTCATGCGCAAGCCGTTCAAGGGCATCGTCAACGTCGACATCCGCGACTCCACGATCATTCCTGCTCACCGGTCGCAACCAGGCCGCCACGCGGCGCAACTGGCCGCTGGGCCGCCGCGATGCTCGCCCGGGAGTGACCTCACAGGCCGATCAGGTCGTGTAGCCGACCTTGGACCAGTCGACCGCCTCGCCGGCGTACCAGTTGATCCCGGTCACCTCGCTGCGCGTGCTCACCTGGAAGCCGGGCTGCGCGATCCAGAGCCAAGGGGCATCGTCGGCGATGATCTCGGCACAGCGCTTGTGCTTCTCGACCCGCTGGTCCCAGGCGAGTTGGGGGCGTCCGGCCGCGGCCAGGCAGGCGTCGGCCTTGGCGCTCTTGTATCCCACCCAGTTGTTGGAGCTCTTGGATTGGTAGAAGAGCCCGAGCGCATAGGCGGGGTCCGGCGAGTCCGCCCCGCCCTGGTAGAAGAACATCGGCCGCTCGCCGGCGAAGAGCGCGTCCGGGTACTCAGACGGGGGGAGCGCCTCGAGGTCAAGCGTCACGCCGACGTCCTTGTAGGCCCTCTGCAGCTGAGCGCTCACCGGCGCTCCGAGCGGGTCTGCCGTGTTGTAGGCGAGCGTCGTCGTGAACCCGTTGCCGTGGCCGGCCTCCCGCAGCAGCCGGCGCGCCCGTCCGGGGTCGTAGGTGTACGGGTGCAGGTACGGATCGAACCCGGCGGCGTGATCGGAGAGCGGGCCGGAGGCCGGCCCGGCGAACCCGCGATAGACCTTGTCGAGGATCTCCTGGTAGGGCGTCGCGTACGACAGGGCCTGCCGGACCCGGACGTCGTCGAGCGGCGGGTACTTCGGGTTCATCGGGCATTGCGCGAGGACGTAGCCCTGGAAGTTCCACAGGCGCAAGCCGGCGCGGTTCTGCACCTGCTGCATCTCCGTGGGCGACAGGAACTGGGCGACCTGCGCGTCTCCGGCCGTCAGCGCGGCGAGCCGGTCGGGCGACGCCGGCACCTCCCGGAACGTGATCTGGTCGAGCATGGGCGGGAAGGGATGCTCATCGTGGGCCACCCAGACGACGTGGCGCCCAGGGCTGAGGTCGTCGAGCTTGAACGGACCGAAGCCCGCGTCGTGGTTCTTCAGCCAGCGCTTCGCCCACGGATCGCCGGAGGTCGCATGGGTCTTCGCCAGCTCGGAGTCGACGATCACACGCCAGAACGTGCTCATCGTGAGGAGCAGGTCCGGCCCCGGCTCCGCCAGCTCGAAGCGGACCGTGTGCTTGTCCAGGACCTTCACATCCTCCGGGCGCTCGATCGTGGAGAGGCTGTTGTAGAAGCTCGTGATGCCGTGAAGCGCGAAGCTCCGCTCGAAGGTCCACTTCACGTCCGCGGCGGTGAACTCGTTTCCCGCGTGGCTGGGCCAGCCCCTGCGCAGCGAGAACGTGTAGGTCCGCCCGCCGTTGGTGACCTCCCAGCCCTCGGCCATGCGCGGCTCGGTGATCTCCTCGAAGTTCCCGGCCTGCCAAGCGAGGTCGAAGCCGCCCTCCTCGTCGGGCGCCGGGATCTGCTTCCAGCGGGTCAGACGGTCGTTCAGGTTGAAGACGTGGTCGTACACCTCCCGGCCGAACACGAGCTCCCAGTCGAGGCTCGGCGGGGTCGTCGCCGCCGCGACGACCAACTGATTCGGCCGCGCGCCGGTGTCGCCGCAGGCCCCGAGCAGCGATCCCGCCAACGGCACCGCCACGCCCGCCGCTGCCGCGGACTTCAGGAACGACCTGCGGGTCACCGGACGGCGCAAACCGCCGGGAGGTGGACTATTCGACTGGTCCGTCATCGAGCGTCCTCTTCCTCGCGGTCATGCGACGCTAGCGAGCCGGGCGCCGACATTCAAACGCCTTCCCTCAGCGGTCGCAAGGGAGCACAATCAGCTTGGTGTCCCGGAAATATTGGGGCCTCCGGCCGCGACAGATCACCCCCGTAGCGCTGATGCTCGCGCTCACGATTGCGTGCTTCCTCGGTGCCCGGCTCCTCGGCGAGCGCGGCGCAAGACGCGACTCCGAGCGCCGCGCCGAGGTGGCTGCCGCACAGATCCGCGGGCGCGTCGAACAGGCGGCCTCCCTGACCGAGAGCCTCCGCCGGTTCATGGTCGGCGTCGCCGGGAGAGGGGTCACGAACCAGGAGTTCGAAAGCAACGCGTCGCGATGGCTCAGCCCGGCAGGCCTCCCGGCCGCCGCGTGGGTCGAGCAGGTTCCCGCTTCCCGGCGTGCGACGTACGAGCGGCAGATCGGCCACCCCGTCGTCACGCGGGACCGACGAGGCCGGATCGCATCCGTCGGGTCGCGTTCGTCCTACCTGCCGGCGACGCTGGTCTCGGGCGTCCCTCCCACGGCGGTGCCCGGGATCGATCTGGGCGGCGAATCCGGGATGGCCGCGGCGCTGGCTCGCGCGAGCGCCCTTCAAGACACGCGGGCAACACCTCTGGCCACCCTGCGAGACGGGACGAAGGGGCTCTTCCTCGTCACGTGGGCTCCGCGGGTCACCGGCGGGGTCGTCGAACCGGGGTTCGTGGTGGTGTTCCTCTCGGACCTGTGGCTGCGTGCGGCGGCCACGGACACGGCGCCGTTGCAGCTCACGGTCGGCGGCACCGCGAAGGGTCATCCTGACGGCGCGGCAACCGCCAGCAACGCCTTCGTGCAGGCGGGGCAGCGATTCGACGTCGCGGTGCGCCAGGAATCGGTCCAGGGCGCCGCGGCGGCCCTGCCGTGGATCATCCTCGCCGCCGGCCTCGTGCTCGCCGGCCTCGCCGGCGCGCTCGGGGTCAACGCGGAGCGGCGAGCCAGGGCGCAGGAAGAGCTCGACCGCATCTTCACGTTCTCCTCCGACCTGATCACGGTCGCCGACTTCGACGGACACTTCACGCGCGTCAACCCGGCCGCCGAGCGGGTTCTCGGCTACACGGCGGACGAGCTCCTCGCCCGCCCCTACCTCGATCTCGTCCATCCCGACGACCGTGAGAAGACGGCGGCGGAGGCGGCTTCGGTCGGCCACGGAAAGACCACCATGTCGTTCGAGAACCGCTTCGCTCGCAAGGACGGCTCGTACAAGGTGCTCGAGTGGACGGCGACGCCCGTCGTCGAGGACGGGGTCATGTACGGGGTGGCGCGCGACGTGACGGAGCGTCGGGAGGCCGAGGCCGAGCTGGGGCGGCTCGCGGACGAGCAGGCGGCGCTGCGGCGCGTGGCGACGCTGGTCGTGAGGGGCGTGCCCGCGGCGGGCGTCTTCTCAGCCGTCGCCGAGGAGCTGGAGCGGCTCTTCGACGCCCAGGCCACGATGATCGGGCGCCTCGAGCCCGACGGGACGATGGCCATCGTCGCCAGCACCGGGACCGCGCGCGACCAGATGCCGGTGGGCAGCCGTCTGACGCTCGGGTCGGGCATGGTCCTGGCCAGGGTGATACGGACCGGCCGGTCGGCTCGCGTCGAGGATTACAGCGACGCGTCCGGGTTCCTCGGCCAGGTGACGCAGCGGACGGGGATTCGGTGCTCCGTGGCGGTCCCGATCATGGTCGGGGGGTCGCTCTGGGGCTCGATGGGCGCCGGGACGGTGCGCCGGCAGTTCCCGGCCGACACCGAGCAGCGCATGGCGGAGTTCACCGAGCTCGTCGGGACCGCGATCTCGAACATCCAGGCGCGGTTGGACCTGGCGGCGTCCCGCGCGCGGATCGTCGCGGCCTCGGACGAGACCCGCCGGCAGATCGAGCGCGACCTGCACGACGGAGCGCAGCAGCGCCTGACCCACACCGTGATCACCCTCAAGATGGCGCGTCGGGCGCTCGCGACAGGCGATGACGACGCGCCCGGGCTCGTCGGCGAGGCGCTGGCCCACGCCGAGCAGGCCACCGTCGAGCTGCGCGAGCTCGTGCACGGCATCCTTCCCCCGGTCCTCACGCGAGGCGGGCTGCGCCCCGCAGTCGAGTCGCTCACCAACCGGATGCCGGTGCCGGTCGAGGTCACCTTGCCCGTGGACCGCCTCCCGCCTCCCGTCGAGGCGACCGCCTACTTCGTGGTCGCCGAGGCGCTGACCAACGTCGTCAAGCACTCCGGCGCACGGCACGCCACGGTCGATGCGCGCCTCGACGACGGCCACCTGCAGCTCCAGGTCCGCGACGACGGCATCGGCGGCGCCCGGCCCGAAGGCGGCGGCTTCGTCGGGCTGGCGGACCGACTCGCCGTCCTCGACGGCCGGCTCCGCGTCGAAAGCCCGACCGACGGCGGGACGCTGGTGGCCGCGGACATCCCGGTGCCGGTCTAGATGGAGTACGAAGTTCCGCTCATCGGGGCTACGCTCGAGGTAGCCAAGCGACGACGACGGAAAGCGCGGCTCCCTTGGGCGAGATCGACGAGTTGACGCAGCTCGTGCTGCACGAACGGCAAGGCCGCGACCGGGGCTGGTGGCAGCAGATGCGCGACTGCTTCCACCCTGGGGCGACGGTCCGGCTCAGCTGGTTCCAGGGCACCGCTGAAGCGTTCGTGGCCGAGTCGCAGGCGATGGGCGAGCGCGGCGACCAGGCGACACATCGGCTGGGGCCGCCCGTCGTCCACGCCCGCGGCGATCGCGCCATCGTCGAGCTGCCGATGACCGTCGATCTCCGCATCGAACTGGATGGCGTCGAAGCGGACCTGGCCTCGACGGGAAGGCTGCTCTACCGCGCCGAGTCCCGCGACGGACGCTGGCGGATCGCGGCAATCGACGCGATCTACCAACGCGACTCGCTGGTGCCGTCCGTTCCCGGGACACAGCTCAGCATCGCGACGGAGGAGCTCGCCGGCTTGCGGCCGTCCTACCGCCTCCTGTCCTATTGCTTCACCCGGCGCGGATACACGGTCGATGCCAACCTCTACGGCGACGATCGCCCCGACGAGGTCGCCGAGCTCTACGACTCCGCATTCAGCTGGCTGACATGAGCCACGGCGCGTCCGCCGGTGACGCGCCGCTCAGTCGTTCGGACCGCGAGGCGGACCGCTTCCTCGTTTGGTCGGCGCGGCGGATGTCAGATGTAGTACATCGCAACCCCCGCGTCCTTCTTCTCCTGCTCGACGATGTCGGCCACCGTCATCTTGGAGAGGACGTCGCGGGCGGCGTCTGCTGCGTTGGCGAAGATGCCTTCGGAGCCGGCGCCGAGTGGACCGTCGAGGAGCTCGACGATCTCCAGGACGGTGATCTCGGCGGCGGGGCGGGCGAAGCAGTAGCCGCCCTTGACGCCGCGCTGGGAGCGGAGCATGCCCGCGCGCCGCAGGACCGCGAAGAGCTGCTCGAGGAACTGGACCGGGATGCCGCGCTGGCGGGCGAGCTCGCCGATCGGGACAGGCGTGTCGCCGCCCTGGCGGCCCAGCTCGGTGAGCGCCTTCAGCGCGTAGGGCGACTTCGTCGTGATCGAGAGCATCGCTCCATCGACTCTACGACACGGGAAGACGAGAAATCCCGGAAACCCGCCCGGATACCCGTTCAGATGGCCCGACAACGAGTTCGGGGGACGAGCGAGGCCCGGCGCATGCCGGACGTCGATCGTCCCCCGAGGGTCCTGCTGGAGGCGGCTCTACAGCCAGCCGCGCTCCGTGGCGATCAGGACAGCCTGGGCGCGATCGACCGCGCCGAGCTTGCCGTAGATGTTGTGCAGATGGGTGCGCACGGTGGAGGTCGACAGCGACAGCTCCAGCGCGATCTGCTTGTAGACCTTGCCCTCGGCCAGGCGCTTGAGCACCTCGACCTCGCGCCCCGACAGCGGGCACGGATCGATCTGGCGCGTGCGGCCGGTCGTCGGGTACGGCAAGTCGTACATCACGCTGCGCAGCTCGCTCGGCCCGAGGCCGATCGTGCGGGCGCACTTGAGCAGCTCGGTCGGCGACACGGCGCTGCCCTGCGAGTAGTGAGCCAGCATGTCGGCGAGGCGCACGAACGCGGCCTCGCCCTGCGCGTCGTCGGCGTGGTGGCGTTCGATGACCGACGCGACGGCCTTCGGCAGCCCCCAGCGACGGGCGAGGACGCCGCCGACCAGCGCGTGGTCGACGCCGAGCTCGCGGCGCTCGCGGTGGATCCGCTCCTCCGGCGTGCGCGCGTTGCCGTGCACCTGGCCGGGATAGCCAGGATAGGCGTGCATGAGCACGAGCTTGCCGATGTCGTGCAGGAGCGCGGTGACCATCAGGCGGTCGCGGAACTCGTAGCCGGCCTCGGTGGCGAGGCGATCGGCGGCGCGCTGGGTCGCGACGCCGTGCAGCCGGAAGCGCTCCGGCGCGGCGTCCCAGACCGAGGAGCGCTCGAAGAAGTCGAAGGTGCGGGCGCGCGTGGCGAGCGCCTGCACGGCCTCGGGCGAGAGGAGGTCGACGGCCTGGACGACCGACTCGACCTTCCCGCGGCTCTTGCCCTCCACCTGGTTGCCCAGGCGCAGAACGGAGATCACGAGCGCGACGTCGGACTCGACGGCCGCGACCACCTCGCCGGTCGAGACGCGCTCCTGACGGACGACGCGCAGGAGGCGGTTGCGCGACTCGGCCAGGGCCGGGAACGCCTCCAAGGCCTCGAACGCGGCGGTCAGACGACGGCCGTGGCCTTCGTTGTGGCGTCGCTGGACATCGGCGGCAGGCGTGTGCTGCTGGCTCGAAGAGGCTGCTGCGGCTGGGGGCATGTCGTCTCTGGGCTCCATGGGCAAGGGCACGGCCGGTCACCGGCCCGTCTTACCTTCCGGTTATCGGCAGCCATGGACGGATGATTGAGCGCGCGGTCGAACACTTGCCGACCCCATTGTCCGACGACGTGCCCGCTGTGTTAGTTCAACACAGCGTCGAGGCGCCGCAGCGACGCTTCGCGACCCAGCACGGCGAGGCTCTCGAACACGCCCGGGGAGACCGCCGTGCCCGCCAGCGCGACGCGGATCGGCTGGAAGACGTCCTTGGGCTTGTGGTCGCCGGACTCGACGAGCCGGCGCAGCGCGGCCTCGATCTGCTCGACGTCGAACGGGTCCAGCGCGGCGAGCGCCCCGCGGGCCTCGGCCAGCAGCGCGAGGTGGTCCTCGTCGAGCCACTTCTCCCGCGCCTTGGGGTCGTCGACCGGGCCGTCGAACAGGAACCCGGCCAGGGGCAGGAAGTCGGCGAGCGTCCCGATCTTCTCCTGCGAGATCGCGACGGCCTCGCGCAGCCCGGTGCGGCCGGTGAACGCCTCGAGGCGCTCGGTGAGCTCGTCGACGCTCATGTCGCGCACGTAGCGGCCGTTGAGCCAGCGCAGCTTCTGGACGTCGAACTGCGCCGGGTTCTTCTGCACGCGCGCGATGTCGAACTGCTGCACGAGCTCGCCGGTCGAGAGGATCGTCTGGTCGTCGGCCGCGCCCCAGCCCAGCAGCGCGAGGTAGTTGCGCACGGCCTCGGGGAGGAAGCCGGCGTCGCGGAGCTCCTGCACCGAGGCGGCGCCGTGGCGCTTGGAGAGCTTCTTGCCGTCGGGTCCGTGGAGGAGCGGGAGGTGCGCGAACTCCGGCGCGGTCGCGCCCAGCGCCTCGTAGACCAGCAGCTGCTTGGGCGTGTTGGAGAGATGGTCCTCGCCGCGCACGACATGCGTGATCTCGGCGTCCATGTCGTCGACGGCGACCGCGAAGTTGTAGAGGACGCTCCCGTCGGCGCGGGCGATCACCGGATCGTCCATGTGCACGTGCTGAAACACCGTGTCGCCGCGGATCACGTCGTGGACGGTGGTGGCGCCCTCGTCGGGCACGCGCAGCCGCACCGCGCCCTCGTCCTGCGCCTCGCCGCGGAAGCCCTTGTCGGCGCCGTGCTGCGCCTTGTAGGCCTTGACGTCGTCGCCGGTCGCCGTCGAGCGATACGCCTTGCCCTCGGCCAGCAGCTGGTTGAGCAGCTCCTGGTGGCGGTCGGTCCGCGACAGCTGCGAGATCGGGCCCTCGTCGTAGTCGAGCTCCAGCCACTGCAGCGCGTCGAGGATCTGCTCGACGTTCTCGGGCGTTGAGCGCTCGCGGTCGGTGTCCTCGATCCTCAGGACGAGCGTGCCGCCGTTGCCCCGGGCCATCAGCCAGTTGTAGAGGGCCGTGCGGGCGCCGCCGATGTGGAGGGCCCCGGTCGGGGAAGGAGCAAAGCGAACGCGCATTTCGGTAGGACTCTAGGAGATGCCTTCTTCGACCCGCTCCTTCGCCACCCCGTGCTGATCGGCACCCACGTCTCCCCCGCCGGCGGCCCCGCCAAAGCCGTCGAGCGGGGAGTGGAGCGCGGCGTCAACGCGATCCAGATCTTCAACCAGAACCCGCGCGCCTGGAAGCCCACCGTCTACACCGACGACCAGGTCGCCGACTTCCGCGGGGCGATGGCCGGCTCCGACGTCGACGCGCTGCTCATCCACGCCGTCTACCTGCTCAACGCGGGCTCCGAGGACCCCGAGATCCGCGAGAAGACGCTCACGTCGCTGATCGCCTCGCTGCGCGCCGGCGACGCCCTGGGCGCGGTGTCGGTCGTGCTGCATCCCGGCTCGGCGCTGAAGGGCGAGGTCGGCCCGGCGATCGAGCGCGCGGGCGCGGTCATCAAGGAGGCTCTGGCCGAGAGCGAGCACTGCGCCCTGCACCTGGAGAACACCGCCGGCGCCGGCGGCACGCTCGGGCGCTCCTTCGAGGAGCTCGCCGCGCTGATCGAGGCGGGCGGCGCCGGCCCGCGGCTGGGCACCTGCCTGGACTCCTGCCACCTGTTCGCCTCGGGCTACGACATCCGCACGCAGCAAGGACTGACCGGCGTCCTGGACGAGTACGACCGGATCGTGGGCCTGGACCGTCTCGGCTCGCTGCACCTCAACGACTCCGTCAACGGCCTGGGCACGAACCGCGACCGCCACGCCGACATCGGCAAGGGTGAGATCGGGGAGGACGGCTGCGCGGTGTTCCTCTCCGAGCCGCGCTTCGAGACGCTGCCGGTGATCCTCGAGACGCCCGGTCCCGACAAGAAGGGCACGCCACCGGAGGAGATCGCCCTCAGCCGCGCGCTGCGCGAGCGAGGGCTGAAGGCCCGACGCTAGGGGTGCCGTAGGCGGCCGGCGAGGCCGAGGCCCACGACGGCCAGCCGTCGCCGCCGGAGGTGGGTCCCCAGTCGCGATAGCGACACGGTCTCCCAGACGTTCGGCCAGGGTGGTTTCGCGCCGCGCTCGCGCGGAGAAGATGGGCCGGACGCCTCGGCGTCGAGCAAGCACGTGCGGCCCCCGCCCCCGGTCCAGCGACAGAGCGGGGGCCGCATGCGCGACCGTACCGCTCGTGAAGTTTTTCGCGGGGGAGATCACTCCCCCGCACGTGGGGGATGTTGCGCCGGGCTCCGGATCAGCGCCGCAGCGTGAGGGTGCGCTTCGCCGTGTCCAGCGGTCGGGCGTCGCCCGCAGGCCCGCGCCCGGCGATCAGACCGTCGTGCGCCCGGCCGTCAGGCCGTCGCGGCCACCGGCACCGCGAGCGCCTCGGGGCCGAGGATGCGAGCGAGCTCGGCCCGCAGCGACGCCGTCGGGTCGACGCGGAAGTCCGACCCCAGCTTGAGCAGCCGCGCGCCGGCGGAGGTGCGCACGTCCAGCACGACGTCGGCCTCCCCCGTGTGGTTGCCGAAGACGTGCTTGAGCTCCTCGATGGTCGAGGCGGGCAGCCGCGCGGCGTCGAGCACGAGCGTCAGCGCCTCGGGGCCCTTGGCGACCTGCACGGCGGTGGCGCGCGCGGTCTCGACCTCGTGCGCCGACGGCGTGAACTGCTCGCACGTCTGCACCTTGATGCTCAGGCCGCGGTCGTCGTTGCCGACGCGCCCGCGAACCGTGACGATCGCGTCGACCTGCACGACGTGCGCGTACTCCTCCAGCGTGCTCTCGAAGAAGATCATCTCGACGGAGCCCTCGAGGTCGTCCAGGGTGGCGAACATCATCGTGTTGCCGGCGCGCGTCTTGAGCTTGCGCGTCGCGGTGATGATGCCGCCGGCCGTGATCCACTCGCCGTCCTTGACCTCCGACAGCTCGCTCAGCGGCCGGTCGACCTTGGCCAGCAGCGCCTCGCGGACCTCCTTGAGCGGGTGCGTCGAGAGGAACAGGCCGATGGCGTCCTTCTCGTGCGCCAGCAGCTCGTTCTTCTCGAACTCCTCCTCGGGGATCGGCGGGTGCGTCGGCCCCGCGAAGGCGGCCGCTGCACCGGTGGAGGAGCCGCCGTCGGCGGGCGCCTCGAAGAGGTCGAAGATCGAGCCCTGGCCGATCTCGGCGTCCTGCTGGATCTTCTGGCCCGCTCCCTGCGCCTGCTCGAGCACCGCGAGCATGCCCTTGCGCGACGCGCCGGTCGAGCCGAACGCCCCGCACTTGATCAGCGCCTCGATCGAGCGCTTGTTGACGGCCCTGGGGTCGACGCGCTCGCAGAAGTCCCAGATCGAGCGGAAGTTGCCGCCGTCCTCGCGCGCGCGCTTCATCGCCTCGACCGCCGCGTAGCCGACGCCCTTGACGGCGTCGAGGCCGAAGCGGATGTTGCCGTCGACGACGACGAACTCGTGGTCGGAGAGGTTGACGTCGGGCGGCAGGATCTCGATCCCCATCTCCTCGCAGCGCGCCGCGAAGAACGGGACCTTGTCCTTGGTGTCCATCACCGAGGAGATCAGCGCGGCCATGTACTGGGCGCAGTAGTTGGCCTTCAGCCAGGCCGTCCGGTAGGAGATGAGCCCGTAGCACGCCGCGTGGGACTTGTTGAAGGAGTAGTCGGCCGACTTCTCGTTGGTCGCCCACAGCCAGTCGATCGTCGACTGCGCCACGCCGTTCTTGGCGCAGCCCTCGCGGAACAGCGGCTCGAGCTTGGCCATGGCGGCGCGGTTCTTCTTGCCGATGGCCTTGCGCAGGTCGTCGGCCTGCGCGCCCGTGAACCCGGCCAGCTCCTTGGAGATGAGCATGGCCTGCTCCTGGTAGAGGATCACGCCGTACGTCGGGCCGAGGATCGGCTCCAGGCGCTCGTCGGGGATCGACACCAGGTCGGGGTTGCGCTTGCCGCGCGCGTAGGTCGGGATCTGCTCCATCGCGCCCGGGCGGTAGAGCGCGTTCAGGGCGACGAGGTCGTCGAACTCCGTCGGGCGGACCTTCTTGAGGGCCTCCTGCATGCCCTCGGACTCGAACTGGAAGACGCCGACCGAGTCGCCCGCGGCGAGCATCTCGTAGGTCTTCTCGTCGTCGAGCGGCAGCTTGGTCATGTCGGGCCGCTCGCCGGTCGAGCGCCCGATGATGTCCAGCGCGTCCTCGATGACGTCGAGGTTGCGCAGGCCGAGGAAGTCCATCTTGAGGAGGCCGAGCTCCTCGACGGGCTTCATGGAGAACTGCGTGACCTGCCGGTAGATCTTGTTGCCCGACGCGTCGGTCTCGTTCGCGTCGGCCAGCTGCAGCGGCACGACGTCGGTGAGCGGCATGCCTGCGATGACGACCGCGGCCGCGTGGATCGAGTTGTTGCGGACGATCCCCTCGAGGCCCTTGGCGACGTCGACGATCTGCTTGGCCGTCGGGTCCTTGTCGTACTCGAGGCGCAGCGGCTCGCCGGGCTTGAGGCAGTCGTCGAAGCTCGGCGACCGGCCCATGATCGGGTCGGGGATCAGCTTGGCGAGGCGATCGCCCTGGCCGTACTCGTGGCCGAGCACGCGGGCGGCGTCGCGCGTCGCCGCGCGCGGGAACATCTTGCCGAAGGTGATGATCTGCGCCACCGACTCGCGGCCGTACTTCTCCACGACGTACTGCATGACGCGCTCGCGGCCGCGCACGGAGAAGTCGATGTCGATATCCGGCATCGACACGCGCTCGGGGTTGAGGAAGCGCTCGAACAGCAGGTCGTAGCGCAGCGGATCGATGTCGGTGATCCGCAACGTGTAGGCGATGATCGAGCCGGCGGCCGAGCCACGGCCGGGGCCGACGGCGATGCCGTTCTCCTTGGCCCACTTCACGAAGTCCCAGACGATCAGGAAGTAGGCGTTGAAGCCCATGCTGTCGATGACGCCGAGCTCGTACTCCATCCGCTCCAGCGCAGCGGCGGGAACCGGGTCGCCGTAGCGGGCGCGCAGGCCTTCCTCGACGCGGCCGCGCAGGTAGGCCTTCTCGTCCTCGCCCTCGGGCAGGAAGCGCGGGATGAGCTGCTCGCCGAGCTTGATCTCGACGTCGCAGCGCTCGGCGACCTCGAGCGTGTTCGGGATGGCGTCGGGCCACTCCGCGAACTTCTCCAGCATCTCCTCGGAGGAACGCAGGTAGAACTCGTTGGTGTCGAAGGTCATCTTCGGCGCGGCGAGCGTCGACTTCGTCTGGACGCACAGCAGCGCCGTGTGGTGGTGGTAGTCCTCGCGCTTGAGGTAGTGCACGTCACCGGTGCCGACGAGCTTGCCGCCCATCTCGCGGGCGATCCTCACGATGCCCGCGTTGGCCTTGTCCTGGTCGGCGATGCCGTTCTTCTGGACCTCGAAGTAGACGTCCTCGGGGCCGAAGACCTGGATGAGCTCGTCGACGTGGGCGCGGGCCTCGGCCTCGTTGTCGGCGACGAGGCGCTGGCAGAAGCGGCCGGCCAGGCAGCCGGTCAGCGCGATGACGCCGTCGCTGTGCGCGGCGAGCTGCGCCATGTCCAGCGACGGCTTGCCGCGGTGCAGGCCCTCGAGGAAGCCGGCCGAGGACAGCTTGACGAGGTTGCGATAGCCCTCCTCGTTCTGGGCCAGCAGCGTGAGGTGGTTGCGCTCCACGCGGCCCGGTGCGCGATTGGTGTGGTCGTCGACCAGGTAGATCTCGCAGCCCAGGAGCGGCTTGACGCCCTCGTCCTTGCAGGCCTTGTACATCTCGATGGCGCCGTTCATGACGCCGTGGTCGGTCAGGCCCAGCGCGGGCTGCCCGAACTCGGCGGCGCGCTTGGCGAGCGCCTTGATGTTGCACGCGCCGTCCAGCAGCGAGTACTCGGAGTGGACGTGCAGGTGGACGGCTGAGGACTGGCTCACGGGCGAAGGTCGAGGATAGGTGTCGGATCGGACGGCGGGAGAGGGCGGGCGCGGCTGGAATCGGGGCCATCCCGCAAGCTGCGGCTTTCCACGGCGGCGGGTCGGTCAGCGCTCGCCGCGCTGGGCGCGATCGACCCAGGACAGCAGCGTCCGCACGGCGCGGACGTCGCCTTCGACCCAGGCCTCGTCGGGTCCCGCGGTGCCCGCCAGGACCGCCGGGAGGCGGCTGGCGGAGGTGTGCAACGTGCCGGCGGCAGGATCGTCGACGTCGGCCGGCAGGATGGTCAGCGGTCCGCGGCCGGACGCGATGACGCGCCAGCGATCGGCGCCGTCGGCCGCGACGTCGACCCTGAGCGGGCGGTCGACCGTCCAGGCCGCCGGTACCGCGCGGGCGAGCACGGTGAGCAGGAGCCCGGGCGAGGGCGCGATCCCCTCCGCGGCGAGCTCCGCGAGGCCGAGCGGCGCGCGGCGCGCCTTGAGCAGGCGGCGCAGCCGGCGGCGGCCCTCGATCGCGGTGCCGGGCAGGCGGCGCGCCGCGCCACCGGCGGCGAGCGGGACCAGCGCGGCCAGCGGCCCCGACACGCGCGCGTCGGTCACGCCCTGGCCGGGCAGCTCGACGCGCGCGCGCTCGGGCTCGACGGCGACCCGGTGCGTCGTACCGTCCTGCACCGCGAGCTCGTAGGCGATCGGTCGCTTGACGAGCCCGCCCTGTGCGGGCAGCAGCGCGACGAGCAGCAGCTCGGCGATGTCGGGCTCGTCCACCGCGAGGCCGGCCAGCGCGTCGCGCAGCCACGGGCCGGGACTCGTGATCGCCGGGCGCTTGGGCAGCGGCGAGCGCGTGGGAACGGGCGGAGCGACGGAGGCGGCGGGCGCCGCGGAGTCGGGCCCGAAGTAGGCGAACGGCGCGGGCGAGGGTTCGGGTGCGAGGTCGGCGCCGGGCGCCTCGAAGACCTCGGGCGCTTCGGAGAGCTCGGGCGCCTCGGAGACCTCAGGCGCCTCGGAGACCTCAGGCGCCTCCGGCCCCTCGTCGCCGTCGCCACTCTCCCGGTCCCCCGCCTCGACCGTCGAACGCAGCCGCGCCGCGGCGGCCGTCAGGTCGAGGCCCAGCGACGAGGGGCCCGCCACCGGGGCCTCCGGCGTCCGCAGCTGCGACAGCGCGTCCCGCAGGGACGCCAGCGCCGCCGGATCGGGCCCGGCGGCCGGGCGGGCGATCGCACGGAGGTCCTCGAGCTCCGCCTCGACCTCGGCCAGGCGGCTCTCGGCGAAGGTGCGAGCGGCGCGGTCGGCGTCGCCGCGGCGGCGCTCGGCGTCCAGCTCGGCCTCGGCGACCCAGCGTGCCGCACGCTCGGCGTCCAGCTCGGAACGGACCGCGGCCGCCGCGGCCACGCCCTCCTGCAGCTCGGCCACGCGCGCCTGCATCGCGGCCAGCGAGGCGGCGAACGCCTCCTGCTCGGCCCCCAGCTCGCGGCGTACGCCGTCGCGCAGCCCGGCCGCGATCGCCACGACCGACTCCACGCGCGCCGCCAGCCGCGCCGACCGGGCGCCGTCGCCGGCGCGCACGGCCTCCAGCTCGCCGTGCAGCGCGTCGAGCGCCGCGCGCAGCTGCGCCTCGACCGCGCCACGCCGCGCCAGCTCGCGCTCCAGCTCCGTCGCGCGCGTCGCCGCGGCCAGCGCGCGGTCGCGCTCGGCGGCCAGCGCAGCATCGGCCGACACGCGCGCCCGCGCGGCATCCTCGCGCTCGGCGGCCAGCGCGCCCTCTGCCGCTGCCCGCGCCGCGCGTTCCGCGTCAAGTCGCTCGCGCAGCACCCGCGCCGCGGCGCCCAGCCGCTCACGCACCGCCGCGACCGCGCCCTCGACGGCGGCCACGCGGGCGGCGAACTCCCGCCGCTCGACGACGAGGCGCTGCTCCACGGCCGCGGTATCCGCCCGCGCCGACCGCTCGCGCTCCAACTCCCGCCGCGCATCGGCCACCGCGGCGGCCGCCGCACCGGTCAACGCGTCGCGCCGCTCCAGCTCGTCCCGCAGCGCCGCGTGCTCTCGCTCCAGGGCGCTGCGGCGCTCGCGCTCCACGCGCTCGCCCGCGCGCGCCTCCTCCAAGGCCCGTCGTGCGCGGTCGCGCTCGGCGACCAGCACGGCGACCTCCGCCTCGGCCTCGGCGAGCCGCTCGCGCAGCTCGGCGACCTGGCCGCCGGCCAGCTCGCGCGTCGCGGCCGCCTCGCCCTGGGCCTCCAGCCGCTGCTGCTGCTCGGCCCACTCGCGCTGCCGCGTCGTGCGCAGATCGCGCTCGTGGGCCTCGACGGCCTCCTTCAGCGCGTCGCGCTCGGAGGCGACCTCGCCCAGCCGGCGCTCGGCCTCGAACAGCCGCAGCTCCAGCGACGCGTCCTCGCTGACCTCCGCGCGCCGGGCGCGGCGGGAGGCGAGCACGTCGGGGTCGACGACGTTGCCGGAATCGGTCGGAGGCGGCTGGGACATCCGGGCGGGAGACTAGGCCCCCACCCGGACGCATTCGCCCCCGAACGATTGCGCAGGGGTGCCGGGTTAGGAGGACGAGCGCTTGCCGCCGACCGCGAGCGCGACGATCGCCACGCCCACGACGCCGAGCGCCGCCGCCTTGCGCGACGCCAGGGCGCCGGAGCGCCCGCGCAGGTACAACTTGCCGCCGTTCCAGACGACGTAGCCGAGGATCTTGTAGCCCATTAGCTCATTGTCCTACCCACGGTCCTCGTTGCGCAGACGCCATGCCAGGCGCGACTGCAGCGACCACAGCTCGATGAAGCCCGGCGAGGCCTGCTGGCTGAACAGCCCTCCGGACTCGCTGAACGTGGCCAGCTGCGCGTCGTAGACCGCGTTGGGCGACTCGCGCGTCACCACGCGCGCCATGCCCTTGTAGAGCTTCATCCCGATCGTCCCGGTCACGTACTTGTTGACCTCGTCGATGTACGCGTCGAGATCGGTCCGCAGCGGCTCCCACCACAGGCCCGCGTAGACGAGGTAGGCCCACTGCTGGTCCAGCGTCGGCTTGAAGCGGTTCTGGTGGATCGTGCCGACCAGCCGCTCGAGCTCGGCGTGCGCGGGCAGCAGGATCGCCGCGGCCGGGACCTCGTAGATGTCGCGGACCTTCAGGCCCACGATCCGGTCCTCGATGTGGTCGACGATGCCGACGCCGTGCTTCATGCCCAGCGCGCCCACGCGCTCCAGCAGCTCGACGATCTCCAGCTCTTCGCCGTTCAGCGCGACCGGCACGCCCTCCTCGAAGGTGATCGTCACCGTCTCGGACTCGTCGGGGGCGTCCTCGGGCCGCGTGACCAGCTGGAAGACGTCGTCGTCGGGCGCGTGGTCGAGCTCCTCGATCCACTTGCCCTCCGAGGAGCGGCCCCAGATGTTGTCGTCGATCGAGTACGGCGCGGTCTCCGTGCCGCCCTTGACCGGGATCCCGTGCTCGCGCGCGTAGGCGATCTCCTCGTCGCGGCCCATCTTCCAGTCGCGGACCGGGGCGATGATCTTCAGCTCGGGCGCCAGCGTGGCGACCGTGCCGTCGATGCGCACCTGGTCGTTGCCCTTGCCCGTGCAGCCGTGGGCGATCGTGTCGCACCCGGTCTCGCGCGCGACGTCGACCGCGAGCTTGGCGATCAGCGGCCGCCCCAGCGCGGTGAACAGCGGGTAGTTGAGCCCGTAGATGGCATTGGCCTTGATCGCCGGGACGATGAAGTCATGGGCGAACTCCTCGCGCGCGTCGATCACGCGGGCGTCCACCGCGCCCAGGCGCAGCGCCTTCTCGCGCACGACCTCGTAGTCCTCGCCGGGCTGGCCCAGGTTGATCGTCAGGGCGACGACCTCGCACTCGTACTGGTCCTGGATCCACTTCAGCATCACGCTGGTGTCCAGGCCGCCCGAGTACAGCAGGCACACGCGATGGACGTCTTCGGGCCGCGCCAGGTAGGACGCGGCGGGTTCGTGGGGCTGGAGGACTTCGTCGGTCATCGGCTCACTTGGGTGGGGTCGAGGAGACGCGCGAGCCGGGCGAGGGCCTCGTCCAGCTCGGCGTCCGTGATGGTCAAAGGCGGCAGCAGCCGCAAGGTGGTGGGGCCGGTCGCGTTGAGCAGGAGGCGCTCCTCGCGCAGCGCGCGGCCGACGAGGTCGGTCGCCGGCTCGGCGCGGCCGGGGTCCAGCTCGGCGGCGAGCATGAAGCCGCGGCCGCGCACCTCGATCACGCCGGGCAGCTCGGCGAGCACGTGGCGCAGGCGCTCACCGGTCTCGCGCACGCGCGCGAGGAGCACGGGGTCCTCGACGACGTCGAGGACCGCCAGCGCGGCGCTGCACGCCACCGGGCCGCCGGCGAACGTCGAGCCGTGGTCGCCGGGCTCGAAGCCGGCGGCGAAGCGCTCGTTGGTGATCAGCGCGCCGATCGGCAGGCCGCCGCCCAGCGCCTTGGCGACCGTCATGAGGTCGGGCACGACGCCGCTGTGCTCGTAGGCCCACAGCGTGCCGGTCCGGCCCAGGCCGCACTGGACCTCGTCGAAGATCAGGGCGGCGCCGACCGCGTCGCACGCCTCGCGCGCCGCGCGCAGGACGTCGGCGCCCAGCTCGTAGACGCCGCTCTCCCCCTGCACCGGCTCGAGGATCACGGCCGCGGTGCCGTCGTCGACCGCCGCCCGCAGCGCCTGCGCCGTCGGCGCGACCGCCACGAAGCCGGGCACCAGCGGCGCGAACGGCGCCTGCTTGGACTCCTGCGGCGTCGCGCTGAGCGATCCGTAGGTGCGGCCGTGGAAGCCACGGTGCACCGAGACGATCGTCCCGCCGCGCTTGGCCTTGCGGGCCATCTTCAGCGCGGCCTCGTTGGCCTCGGTCCCGGAGTTGGCGAAGTGCACGCGGCCGCCGAGCGACGACTGCGCCAGCCGCCGCGCGAGCTCCTCGCCGGGTGCGGTGTGGAAGAGGTTGCCGACGTGGATCAGCCGCGCTGCCTGCTCCTGGATCGCCGCGACGACGGCCGGGTGCGCGTGGCCGACCGAGTTGACCGCCAGGCCCGTCTGGACGTCGAGGTACTCGACGCCGGCGGCGTCCCACAGCCGCGCGCCCTCGCCGCGGACGAACTCGACGGGCTGGCGCGCGTAGGCGGGGACGAGGTGGGCGTCGGAGGCCACGGCGCTCACGTGGCGGCCCGGATCTTGGTCCCGAAGGACAACGCGTCTGCGCTCATCACCATCATGTCGCAGCTCGGATCTTTGTCCCGATGCCCTCGTCGGTGAACAGCTCCAACATGATCGAGTGGGGCACGCGGCCGTCGACGATGTGGGCGGAGGTGACGCCGCCGTGGATCGCCTCGACGCACGCCGCGAGCTTCGGGCGCATCCCGCCGGCGACCTCGGTCAGCGCCTGCTCGACGTCGTCCGAGGACGCCTCGGAGATCCGCGACAGCGGATTCGCCGGGTCGCGCAGCCAGCCCGAGACATCGGTCAAAAACAGCACCTTGTAGGCCCGCAGCGCCCGCGCGACGGCACCTGCGGCCTCGTCGGCGTTCACGTTGTAGGAGTTGCCCTCGCGGTCGGAGCCGACCGAGGCGATCACCGGGATGTAGTCGGTGGCGATGTGGCGCAGCACGTCGATGTTGACGCGCGCGATGCGCCCGACGAAGCCGACGTCCTCCCCGTCGGGCGCCGCCGTGCGCTCGCACTGGAACAGCCGCCCGTCGTCGCCGCACAGGCCGATCGCGGACTGGCCGTGGCGGTTCATGCGCAACACGATGTCCTTGTTGACCTTGCCGACGAGGACCATCTTGGCGACCTCGACGGTCTGCGGATCGGAGACGCGCAGGCCGCCGACGAACTCGACGGGGATGTTCAGCCGCTCCATGTAGGCGGTGATCTCCGGCCCGCCGCCGTGCACGACGACCGGGTTCATCCCCACGTACTTGAGCAGCACGACGTCGCGCGCGAAGTCCTCGCGCAGCTCGGGGTCCTCCATCGCGGCGCCGCCGTACTTGATCACCACGGTTCGCCCGTGGAACTCGCGGATGTAGGGCAGCGCTTCGAGGAGGGTGCTGACGTCGCGCATCAGATGGAGCTGTCCATCAGGTCGTGTACTCCGCGTTGATCTTGATGTAGTCGTAGCCGAGGTCGCTGAAGAAGACCTCGGTCTCGAAGCCGTCGCCCGGCAGGCCGATGACGTACTCGACCTCGTCGCGGGCGACCCGCTCGGCCAGCGCCGGCACGTCGTGCTCCACGGCCATCCCGGCGACGCAGACCTGCACGCCCTCGATCGAGACGTCGACCGGCAGCGGCGCCGTGTCGGGCAGCGCCAGGCCGACGGCCTGGACGATCCGGCCCCAGTTGGGGTCGCCGCCGTAGAGCGCGGTCTTGACCAGCGGCGAGTTGCCCACGGCGCGCGCGACGCGCTCGACGTTCGGCCCGTGCCCCCCGCGGACCGTGACGCGGCCGACGCGCTTGGCGCCCTCGCCGTCGCGCGCGATGTCGATCGCCAGCTGGCGCAGCAGCGCGTCGAGCGCCTGGCCGAAGCGCAGCTCGCCGTCGGACTCGGGCTCGACCTCGACGCCGGAGGCGCCCCCGCAGAGCAGGATCGCCGTGTCGTTGGTCGAGAGCTGACCGTCGACGGTGATGCGGTCGAACGAGCGCTTGACGCACACCCCGAGCAGCAGGTCGGCGGTCTCGGCCGAGACGACCGCGTCGGTCTCCACGAAGCACAGCATCGTCGCGAACGAGGGCTGGATCATCCCGGCGCCCTTGCACTGCGCGGCCAGCCGGACGGTCCCGCCGGGCAGGTCGACCTCGACCGTCGCGCGCTTCTCGAACAGGTCGGTGGTCATGATCGACTGCTGGAAGGCGCCGACGCCCTCCGGGCTCAGCGACTTGCCGGCCTCCAGGAGCCCGCGCACGACCTTGTGGCCGTCGAGCTGGACGCCGATCACGCCCGTCGAGCAGACCGCGACGCGGTCCTCGGTCGTCCGGCCCATCATCGCGCCGGCGCCCTGCATCCGCGCGGCCTCGTCCATCCCGGGCCGGCCGGTGGCGGCATTGGCGTTGCCGGAGTTGACCGCGACGGCCTTCAGCGCATCCAGCCGCGCGCGCTCACGGGTGACCAGCACCGGCGGCGCGGCCGTGCCCGAGCGGGTGAAGCGCGCGGCGCTGGTCGTCTCGTCGGAGTCGCTGACGAGCAGGCCGACGTCCAAGGCGGGTGGGTGGGCCGGCATCTTGATGCCGGCCGCCGCGCCCGCGGCGCGGAACCCCGCCGGCAGCGGCGCGCCGGGAACCTCACGCACGCCCTCGGGCACCTCGACCCAGCGCGAGCGGAAGAACGGGATCGCGGGCGCGTCGGACCTCATGCGATGCCCTCGGCCTCGGGGCGCCCGAACATGAGGTTCAGCGACTGCACGGCCTGCGACGACGTGCCCTTCCACAGGTTGTCGATGGCGCCGAAGGCCAGGACCTTGCCGGTCCGCGGGTCGATCTGCACGTTGATGGCGCAGATGTTCGTCTCGCGGACGTCGCGCACGCCGGGCGGGCCGTCGACGACGTCGACGAACGGCTCGCCGGCGTAGGCCTCCTCGTAGAGCGCGACGACGTCGCCGGGCTCGGCGGCGCTGGTCACGTAGCAGGACACGAGCTCGCCCTGGTCCAGCGGCAGCAGGTGCGGGGTGAACGTCACGGGGACGTCGGCGCCCAGCGCGGCGAGCTCCTGGTCGATCTCCGGCGCATGGCGGTGCGTGCCCACGCCGTAGGGCGTGACGTTCTCGTCCACGCTGACGAAGTGGGTCTTGGCCGTGGCCGCGCGGCCCGCGCCCGAGACGCCGGACTTCGCGTCGATGACCACGTCGTCGATCAGGCCGGCGCGCGCCAGCGGCGCCAGCGTCAGGATCGCGGCGGTCGGATAGCAGCCCGGGCCCGCGACGAGCGAGCTCGCGCGGATCGCGTCGCGGTAGAGCTCGGGCAGCCCGTAGACCGCGTCACCCAGCAGCTCCGGGTGCTGGTGCTCGACGTAGTACTCCTCGTAGACCGCCAGATCGCGGAGCCGGAAGTCCGCGCTCAAGTCCACCACCTTGACGCCGCGCGCCAGCAGCGCCGCGACCACCGGCGCCGACGCGCCGTGCGGGTAGGCGACGATGGCGGCGTCGACCTCGCCGTGGGCGCCGTCGAGGTCGAGCAGCTCGAGCTCGCGCGCCACACGGTGGTGGGGGTACAGCGCGTTCAGCGGCGTGCCGGCGTCGCTGCGCGACGTGATCGCGGCCAGCCGGAAGTGCGGGTGGCGGTCGACCAGCCGTGCGGCGAGCGCGCCGGCGAAGCCCGACGCCCCCGCGACCAGCACGGACGGCGGCTCAGCCACGCAGCTCACCGCCCAGCTGCTCGGTGAGCGCCTTGACGATCTTGCGGCGCGCGGGCGCGACGTCCTCGTCGGTCAGCGTGCGGTCGGGCGCCTGGAACGTCAGCGCCAAGGCCAATGACTTGCGTCCCTCCCCCACCTGCGCGCCACGGTAGACGTCGAAGACGCGCACCTCCTGCAGCAGCTTGCCGCCCGCCGCGCGGACGGCGCCGACCACGTCGGCGGCCGGCACGTCGTCGGCGACGACGACTGCGAGGTCCTGCCGGACCGGCGGGAAGCTCGTGAGGTCCTGGAAGCGCGGCACGGCGACGGCGTGCACCACGACGCGATCGAGGTCCAGCTCGAAGCCCGCGACGGCGCCTTCGAGGTCCCAGGCGCGCGCGACCAGCGGGTGCAGCTCGCCGACCCAGCCGAGGGCCTCGTGGGGTGGGTGGGCCAGCATCACCCGGGCGCTGCGGCCCGGGTGCAGGAACGGCTCGGTCGCGGCCTCGACGGTCCAGTCGACGCGCAGCGTGTCGAGCACCGCGGCCAGCAGGCCCTTGGCCGCGAAGAAGTCGGCGGCGCGATCGTCGTGGGTGCCCCAGGACGGCGGCACGAGCCGGCCGTGCAGCAGCGCGCCGACCGCGCGGCGCTCGATCGGCAGCCGCGAGGGCGGCTCGGTCCGATGGCCGAAGTAGACCGCGCCCTGCTCGAAGAGCCGCAGGTCGGCGTTGCCGCGCGCGACGTTGTGGCGCGTGGCGTCCAGCAGCGATCCGAGCAGCGTCGTGCGCAGGACCGAGTGGTCCTCGCTCATCGGGTTCTCCAGCGGCACGAACGCGCGGCGCGGATCGTCGGCGGGCAGCCGCAGGCGGTCGGCGACGCCGGGCTCGGTGAAGCTCCAGCCGACGACCTCGTAGGCCCCGCGGCCGACGAGCGCGTCGACGGCGCGCCGGCGCAGGCGCTGCTCGCTGGTCAGGCGGCCCGCGGCGCCGCGGCGCTTGGGCAGCGTCGCGGGGAGCTTGTCGAGGTCGAAGCGCCCGACCTCCTCGACGAGGTCGACCTCGCGCGTGACGTCGTCGCGCCGGAAGCCCGGCACCGTGACGTCGAGGCCGTCGTCGGCGTCGCCGACGGTGAAGCCCAGGCGCGTCAGCGTCTCGCGCTGGCGCGCGAGCGGGATGGCCATGCCGAGCAGCCCCGCCACGCGGCGCTCGCGCAGGCGGAGCGTCGGCGTGGGCCATGGGTGCTGGGCGTAGGGCCCGACGTCGATCGTGCCGCCGACCACGGAGGCGCCGGTCAGCTCGATCATCAGCCTGGTCGCGACGGCCTGGGCCTCCATCGCCTGCTCGGGCGCCAGCCCCTTCTCGAAGCGGCCCGAGGCCTCGCTGCGCAGCTGCAGCTTGTTGGAGGTGCGGTGGATGTTGGGCCCGATCCACGTCGCGACCTCGAGCAGCACGCGCGTGGTGTCCTCGGAGACCTCCGACCGCGCGCCGCCCATGACGCCGGCGATCGACGTCGGTCCGTCGGCGTCTTCGATGACGAGCATCTCGGAGTCCAGCGTGCGCGTCTGGCCGTCGAGCGTCTCGATCTGCTCGCCGTCGCGGGCGCGGCGCACGGTCAGCTCGCCGCCGGCGACGCGGTCGAGGTCGAACGCGTGCAGCGGGTGGCCGGTGAGCAGCATCACGTAGTTGGTGATGTCGACCACGTTGTTGATGGGGCGCATGCCCGCGGCGGTCAGGCGCGCCTTCAGCCAGCGCGGCGACGGGCCGATCGTGACGTTCGCGAAGTGACGCGCGGTGAAGCGCGGGTTGAGGTCCGGGGCCTCGATGCGGACGTGGGCGCCGGGGACGTAGCCCGGCTCGCCCGGGTCGTCGGTCCACGGCGCGGGCGCCAGCGGCGCGCCGGTGGCGGCGTGGACCTCGCGGGCGAGCCCGTAGATCCCGAGGCAGTCGGGGCGGTTCGGCGTGATCTCGAACTCGACGACCTCGTCGCGCACCGGCAGCACGTCGTCGAGCGCCGTGCCCGCGGCAAGCGCGTCGTCGAGGACCATGATCCCGCCGGCGCGGTCGCCGGCGATGCCGACCTCGTCCTCGGACAGGATCATCCCGGCCGACGACTGGCCGCGCAGCTTGGCGTTCTTGAGCGTCGTGCCGTCGGGCATGACCGCGCCGGGCCGCGCCACCGCGACCGTCTGGCCCGCGTCCACGTTGGGCGCGCCGCAGACGATCTGCTGGATCTCCTCGCCGTTGCCGACGTCGACCGTGCACACGCTCAGCCGGTCGGCGTCGGGATGCTTCTCGCGGGTCAGCACCTTGCCGACGACGAACCCGTCCGGCGATCCGACGCCGTGGTGGTGGATCGCCTCGACCTTGGTGCCCGTCAGCGTCAGGCGCTGCTCGAGCTCCTCGAGGCTGATGTCCGGCGCGCAGTACTCGCGCAGCCACGTGTAGGGGACTCTCATCCGAACTGCTCCAGGAAGCGAAGGTCGTTCTCATAGAACAACCGGAGGTCGGCGACGCCGTGCTTGAGGAAGGCGATGCGCTCGATGCCCATCCCCCACGCGAACCCCTGGACCTTCTCGGGGTCGTAGCGCTCGTCGTCGACGTAGGAGTACACGTTGGGGTCGACCTCGCCGGCCCCGAGGATCTCGATCCAGCCCTCGCCCTTGCACAGCGGGCAGCGCGAGCCGTCGGGCATCCATCCGTTGTTGCAGTTGAAGCAGGAGACGTCGACCTCGACGCTCGGCTCGGTGAACGGGAAGAAGTGGCCGCGCAGGCGCACGTCGCGCTCGTCGCCGAAGATCGCGCGGGAGAACTCCAGCAGCGTGCCCTTCAGGTCGGCCAGCGTGATGTCCTCGTCCACGGCCAGGCCCTCGACCTGGTGGAACTGCGGCGTGTGCGTCGCGTCGTTGTCGCGCCGGTAGACGCGGCCGGGGCTCACCACGTACAGCGGCGGCGGATGGGCCTGCATCGCGCGCACCTGCATCGGCGAGGTGTGCGTGCGCAGGACCGTGTCGCCGGACGTGTAGAACGTGTCGGTGCGCCCGCGCGCGGGATGCGTGAGCTCGTGGTTGAGCGCGTCGAAGTTGTACTCGACGGTCTCGACCTCGGGCCCCTCCATGACGGTGAAGCCGAGGCCGAGGAACACGTCCTCGAGCTCGCGCCACGTCTGCGTGATCAGGTGCAGGCGCCCGATCGGCTGCACCGGGTCGCCCGGCAGGGTGACGTCCACGCGGTCGGCGACAAGGCGTGTGTCCAGCTCGACGGCGTCGAGGCGGTCGCGGGCGGAGCCGAGCTCGGCCTCCAGCGCCTTGCGCACCTCGTTGGCGCGCTTGCCGACGGGACCGCGCTGGTCGGGCGCCAGCTCGCCGACGCCGCGCAGCAGGTTGGGCAGCTCGGCCTTGCGACCCAGCAGGCGCACGCGCAGCTCCTCGAGCGCCTCGGTGCTGCCGGCGGCCTGGACGGCGGCCAGCCCCTCGGCGTGGATCTCTTCGATGCGGTCGAGCATCAGGCCTCCGGGACCCTAGTCAGTTCATAAACCGCCAGCGTGGCGGCCATCGCCGCGTTCAGCGACTCGTTGGCGATGGGGATGTGGGCGGCCCGATCACAGGCCTCGAGGACGTCCGGAGCCAGCCCGGCGCGCTCGGCGCCGACCACGAGCGTGACGTCACGAGATCGGTCCCACCCACCCCCCCGCAGCGGGTCGCCGCGCCTCGCGTCCAGCGCGATGCGCACGCCGGGCAGCTCGTCGACCGACGTCGCCCGGGCCACCGGGACGTCGAAGATCGCGCCCATCGAGGCACGCACCGCCTTGGGGCCGTACGGGTCGGCGGTGCCGGGCCCGACGACGACCGAGTCGGCGCCGAAGGCCAGCGCGCCGCGCAGGACCGTGCCGACGTTGCCGGGGTCCTTGACGCCCCACAGCGCCACGCACAGCGGACCCGCCGGCTGGGCCCAGCGCTCCTCGAACACGCCGAGCGCGCGCGTGCCCGAGCCGAGCGCGGAGACCTTGGCCAGCGCGTCCTCGGTGACGTCGATCCCCGCGCGCAGCAGGTGCACGGGCTTCCAGCCAGCGTGCTGCGCGGCGGCGAGCAGGTCCTCGCCCTCGGCGACGAAGCGCCCGCGCTCGCGCCGCGTCTGCAGACGCCGGATGTCCTTGAGAAGCGGGTTGGTGTGGGAGGTGATCATTGGCGGTGCGGTGGTGGCTGGCTGCTGATCCAGGGCAAAAAGAAGGGCGCCGTCCCGGTGAGGAAGCGGCGCCCTTGAGGAGCTTGGCACTCCCTTCGGGAGCGCGATGTCGGTGAGTCGCTACGCAGCGGCTGCCGACGCCTCGCGGGCGGCCTCGGCAAATCGGCGGAACGTCTCGGGATCGCGCACGGCGATGTCGGCGAGGACCTTGCGGTCGAGGTCGATCTCCGCCAACTTGAGTCCGTGGATGAACTCACCGTAGGAGAGCCCGTTGAGGCGGGCGGCCGCGTTGATGCGCGTGATCCACAGGCGGCGGAAGTCGCGCTTGCGGTTGCGGCGATCGCGGTACGCGTAGGAGTCGGCCTTGGTCAAGGCCTCCTTCGCGCGCTTGTAGTTCGAGTTCGCCTCGCCACGGAAGCCCTTGGTGAGCTCCAGCGTCTTGCGACGCTTCTTCTTGGCGTTGACGGATCGCTTGACGCGGGTCACTTCTTCTTCGCTCCCAACAGGGTCTTGACCCGCGGCTGGTCATGCGGAGACAGGACGAAGTCCTTCCCGAGGTGTCGCTTGTGCTTCGGCGACTTCTTCTCGAGGATGTGGCTCGTGAAGGCGTGGCGAGCCTTGACCTTGCCCTTGGCGGTCAGCTTGAAGCGCTTCTTGGCGCCCGAATGGGTCTTCATCTTCGGCATAGCGGAGGCGGGCCAGTATAGGAAAGAGCACGCGGAATATCGCGCGGCTGGCCCGGGGCCAGTATGGCAGGAGTCGCGCGGGGGCGCGGTCTGGGTGGGCGGGCCGTGATCTAGGCTAGCGCGGTGGCCGCAACCACCACCAGCAGCCGACTCATCGGGCGCGAGCGAGAGCTCGAGGCGCTCCGCTCGGCGCTGCGCGACGCGTGCGAGGGCCGCCCCGGGCTGGCCTTCGTCGCCGGGGAGTCCGGCGTCGGCAAGACCCGGCTGCTCAACGAGCTGATCGCCGGGGCCGAGGAGCTGGGCGCGCGCGTGCTGGCCGGCGAGTGCGTCGAGCTGGGCGACGGCGAGCTGCCCTACGCCCCGCTGGTCGGCGCGCTGCGCCCGCTCGTGCGCCGGGGCGACCCGGGCCTGCTCGGCCTGCCGGCCGCCGCACGACGGGAGCTGGCGGCGCTGCTCCCAGGCCTGGCCGACCCGGACGGCGAGCCCGACGGCGACGGCGCGTCGCGCCCCGGCGGGGAGTCCTCGGACCGCGGCGGCCAGGCGCAGGGCCGGCTGTTCGAGGCGCTGCTGGCCGCCCTGGACCGCATCGGCCGCGAGCAGCCCGTGCTGCTGGTCATCGAGGACGTCCACTGGGCCGACCGCTCCACCCGCGACTTCCTGTCGTTCCTCGGACGCAACCTCGCCGACGAGCGCGTGCTCGCCGCCCTGAGCTACCGGCCCGACGAGCTGCACCGCCGCCACCCCCTGCGCCCGCTGCTGGCGGCGCTGGAGCGCACGCCCAACGCGCACCGGATCGAGCTGTCGGGGCTGCGCCCGGAGGACATCGCCGCGATGGCGCGCGAGTTGCACGGCAGCGAGCCGTCGGCCGAGCTGGTCGACCGCCTCGTGCGCCGCAGCGACGGCAATGCGCTCTTCGTCGAGGAGCTGCTGGCCGCCGGGCCGGGGCCGCTGGCCCCGAGCCTCGCCGACGCGCTCATGGTGCGCGTCGAGCGGCTGCCGGCGCCGGCGCAGGAGCTCATGCGCGCGCTCGCGGTCGCCCAGCCCGCCGACGAGGCCGTGCTGCAGGGCCTGGCGGTCCTCGACGAGCCGCACCTGCGCCAGGCGCTTCGCGATGCGATCGCCGGCCACGTCGTCTCCGTCGACGCCAACGACCGCTACGTCTTCCGCCACGTCCTGCTGCGCGAGGTCGTCTACGACGACCTCCTGCCCGGCGAGCGCTCCGCGCTGCACCTCGCGGTCGCTCGCGCGCTGGAGGACGGTCTGCCCGGCGACGGCGGCCCGGGCCTGGCCGCCGCGGTCGCCCATCACTTCCACCGTGCCGGCGCCCAGCCCGAGGCGCTGCGCTCGGCGATCCGCGCCGCCGAGGCCGCGGGCCGCGCGCACGCCGAGGCCGATGCCGCCCAGCTTCTGGAGCGTGCGCTGGAGCTGTGGGACCGCGTCGACGAGCCGCAGGTGCTGACCGGCGTCGACCACGTCGAGCTGCTGCGCCGGACGGCGCACGCCCACCGCTACGCCGACGACACGCGGCGCGTCACGCTCCTCAACGAGGCGCTGCGCGAGGTTCGCTCGGCCGAGCCCGACGACCCGCGCGTGCCCCTCCTGCTGCGGCAACGAGCGATGGCCGAGTGGGCCCTGGGACGCGGGGAGGCCAGCCGCGCCTCGCTCGACCTCGCGCGGCGGCTGCTGGCCGACGACGCGCCGGTGGCCGACCGCATCGGCCTCACGATCTCGCGGATGAAGCTCGCGGCGCTGCAGTCGCGCTTCGCCGAGACCGTCGCGCTCGCCGAGGAGGTCCTCCCCGGCCTGCCCGGCACCGAGCACTCCGAGATGCTCAAGGCCGAGGCCTACAACCACCTCGGGCTCGCGCTCATCATGACCGGCGAGCACGACCGTGGCGTCGCCGCGCTGAGGGAGGCGGCGGTGCTCGCCCGCGACGGCGACGACGCCCAGCTGCTGGGCGTCGCGTACGTCAACCTGGCCGACGCCCTGCAGCTCTCGGGCCTGCGTGCCGAGGCGGCCGCCGTGACCGAGGAGGCCATGGGCCAGCTCCAGACCGGCTACCCCGGCTTCGAATGGGTGCGGACGATGGCGGCCGAGCTGGCGATCGACGGCGGCGAGTGGATCGAGGCCGACGCGCACCTGGCGCGGGTCGGGCGCACGAGCGGCGGAGGACGCGTCAACGTCGAGCTGCGCCGCGCCGAGCTGGCGCTGGGCCGCGGCCAGGACGATCGCGCGCGGACGGCGATCGAGGAGGTCGAGGCGCTGCTGGTCGACTCGCTGGAGCCGCAGTTCGTCGCGGTCGCCGGCGTCCTGCGGGCCGAGCTGGACCGCCGCAGCGGCGAGGCCATCTGCGCCCGCGAGGCGGTCGAGGACGCCCTCGAGCGACTGGAGTTCTGCAGCGACGACACCGTGCGGCTCGGGCGCCTGGCGGTCACGGGCGTGGCGATCGAGGCCGACCTGGCCCAGCGGGCACGCGACCTGGGCGACGCCGACGCGGAGGCCGATGCGCTCGGCCGCGCGGGCGCGATGCTCGACCGGGCCCGGGCGGCGGCCGCCGCCGGGCGGCCGTTGGAGAAGGCGTATGCGGCGACCGCCGAGGCGCATCACCTGCGCGCCGCGGGCGCCGACCCCCGCGAGGCCTGGGCGGCGGCCGTCGCCGAGTGGCAGCGGCTGGACCGGCCGCTCCCGCAGGCCTGCGCGTGGCGCTACGCCGCCGAGGCGCACCTGGCCCAGGGGCGGCGGGAGGCCGCCGCGTCGGCCGCACGCGAGGCGCTCGCGCTGGCCCGGCGCCTCGGCGCGACGTGGCTGGTCGGCGAGCTCGAGGGATTGGCCGCGCGGGCGCGCCTGAGCGTGGACGCGGCCCCGGTGGAGGGCACGCAGGCCCACGCAGACGGCGGCGCGGCGGACGCGAGCGCCCGCGACGGCGTCGAGGACGTCGACCCGTTCGGCCTGACGCCGCGCGAGCGCCAGGTGCTGCTCCTCGTGGCGCGCGGCGCCACCAACCGCGAGATCGGCGCGGAGCTGTTCATGGCCGAGAAGACGGCCAGCGTCCACGTCTCCCGGATCCTCGGGAAGCTGGACGTGCGCAGTCGAACCGAGGCGGCCGCCGTAGCGCACCGCCTCGGACTCGCTGCAGACTGAGTGGTGCTACTCGGCGGTGCGGGTCTCGGCCTCGGCCGGAGCCGCGGCCGGGGCGTCGCCGTCGGCCGGGGCGTCGCCGTCGGCCGGGGCGTCGCCGTCGGCCGGGGCGTCGCCGTCGGCCGGGGCGTCGCCGTCGGCCCTCGGGGCGGCCTCAGCCGCGGGAGCGGCCTCGGCGTCCGGAGCGGCCTCGGCGTCCGCAGCGGCCTGCGCCTCGGCGGCAGCGCCGTTGTCGGCGGCCTCCTCGGCGGCGGCAGCGGCGGCAGCGGCGGCGCGATCCTCGTCGATCGTGCCGGCGAGCACGGCCTTGCTGGGGCCGAGCATCATCGTCATGTTGCGGCCGTCCAGGTTCGGACGCTGCTCGATGACGGCGAGGTCGGCGAGCTCCTCGGCCAGACGGTCGAGGATCATGCGCCCCCGCTCGGGGTGCGTCACCTCGCGGCCACGGAACATGATGGTGATCTTCACCTTGTCCTTGTGGCGGAGGAAGCGCTCGACGTGGCCCTTCTTCGTGTCGTAATCGTGCTGCGCGATCTTCGGCCGGAACTTGATCTCGCGGATCACGATCTGCTGCTGGTGCTTGCGCGCCTGCTTCTGCTTCTGGGCGATCTCGTACTTGTACTTCGAGTAGTCGAGAATGCGGCAGACCGGCGGCCGCGCCTCAGCGGCGACCTCGACCAGGTCGAGCTCGCGATCCTGCGCCATGCGCAGGGCTTCATCGGTCTTCATGATCCCGATCTGCTCGCCATCGTCGCCGATGACGCGGACCTCGGGAACCCGGATGCGCTCGTTGACACGCGTGGTGTCGCGCTCGGGCGGGCGCCGGTCGAACCTACGCGGGACCGGCACTAGCTGTTCTGTCGGCGGCTCGTCATGAGCGCGGCGCCGACCTTGTCGCGATGCAAATCAACGCCACCGAGTATAGACGGATCGTCCAGCCGTCTGCCAGCGCCGTGTACGAGCCTTCAGGAGGACCCCGCCCCGGCCGACCAACGAGCTGTGGGATCACACCCTGAGACCGGGCTGGACCTGCCGCGCCTGCGGGCGCTGCTGCATCAGGCGCCCGACCACTACGAGATCCTCGATCGGCGCTTCGTCGGCCGCCTCGCCGGCTTCCTGTTCTGGTGCGCGGGCCTGATCGCGGCCGCCCTGCTGGCCTTCGATCCGCCCACGTCGGCGCTCGGCGGCCTCGGCTGGGTGCCGGCGGCGATCACCGTGGGCCTGGCCTTCGTCTTCGGCGGGGCGATGGTCGTCACCCAGCGGACGCTCGGCACGGGCATGCTCATGGCGATCGCCCTCTCGGGGCCGCTGATGCTCGGCATGCTGCAGTGGCTGGCCGGATCGGCGTCGTCCTACGACCAGCTCGTGATCCTGTCGGTCGTCTGGTGCGGCGTGGTCCTGCCCGCCCGGCGCCTGTTGCTCCTCCTGCTCGCCGACACGGTCGTCGTCTTCCTGCCCGCGGCCTACGGCGACTGGAGCGCCGGCCTGCTGCCCGAGCGCATCGCCACGCTGGCGATCGCCTGGGCCCTGGCGCTGCTCTGCTTCGTGTGGTCGGGCCACATCCGCAACATCCGTCGCACGCTCGACGCCGAGCGCGCCGCCGCCGACGAGCTCGCGCGCGTCGACGCGCTGACCGGCCTCGGCAACCGCCGCGCGCTGGACGAGGCCCTGGTCGGCCAGGTCGCGCTGTCGCACCGCACCGGCCGGCCGATCGCGGCGCTGGTCGGCGATCTCGACGGCTTCAAGTTCATCAACGACGTCCACGGCCACCACACCGGCGACCGGCTGCTGCGCGACGTCGCCGCGGTCCTGCGCCAGGTCGTGCGCAGCCCCGACGCGTGCTTCCGCTGGGGCGGCGACGAGTTCGTCGTGCTGCTCGGGGAGGCCGACATGGCCGAGGCCCACGAGGTCGCCGACCGGATCGCCCGCGCGATCCGCGTGCGCTGCGCCACGCCGGACGGCACGCCCGTGACGATGACGCTCGGCGCCGCCGCGCACGCCGAGGGCACGATCGGCGCGGAGCTGCTCGCCGACGCCGACGCCGACCTGCTGGTCGCCAAGTCCGGCAGCCGCGCGGCCTGAGCGGCGCGCGCGCCGGGCTACTTCCGAGCCGCGACCAGCTCGCCGATCGTCGCGACGAACTCGTCGACGGTGACCGTGCCCTGGTCGCCCTCGCCGTGACGGCGCACCGAGACCGAGCCGGACTCGGCCTCGCGGTCGCCGACGACCAGCATGTAGGGGACCTTGGCCAGCTCGGCGTCGCGGATCTTGCGACCGACCGACTCGTTGCGGTCGTCGAGCGCGACGCGCAGCCCGGCCGCCCGCAGCCGCTCGCGCGTCTGCGCCGCGGCGTCGTTGTGGCGCTCGGAGATCGACAGAACGGTCGCCTGGGTCGGCGCCAGCCACAGCGGGAACTCGCCGGCGTAGTGCTCGACGAGGATGCCGATGAACCGCTCGAAGGACCCGAGCAGTGCGCGGTGGATCATCACCGGACGGTGCTCGGCGTTGTCGGCGCCGATGTAGTGGATGTCCAGGCGCTCCGGCATCTGGTAGTCGAGCTGCACGGTGCCCAGCTGCCACGAGCGACCGAGCGAGTCGCGCATGTGCAGGTCGATCTTGGGGCCGTAGAAGGCGCCGTCGCCGGCGTTGATCTCGTAGTCGAGCTCCTGGCGGTCGAGCGCGTTCTTCAGCGCGGCCTCCGCGCGGTCCCACATCTCGTCGGAGCCCAGCCGCTTCTCGGGACGCGTCGACAGCTCGAGCTTGGGCTCGAAGCCGAACAGCTCGTACAGCGCGAAGCCGAAGTCCATGCAGCCCACCTCCCCGTCCTCGATCTGGTCCTCGGTGCAGAAGATGTGGGCGTCGTCCTGCGTGATGTGGCGCACCCGCATGAGGCCGTGCAGCGTGCCGCTCGGCTCGTGGCGGTGGACGAGGCCCTGCTCGCTGAAGCGGATCGGGAGCTCGCGGTAGGAGCGCCGGACGTCCTTGAACAGCTGCACGTGTCCGGGGCAGTTCATCGGCTTGAGGCCGAACGTGCGCCCCTCGACCTCGCTGAAGTACATGTTCTCGCGGTAGTTGTCCCAGTGGCCGCTGGCCTTGAACAGCTCGACGTCCCAGAGGATCGGCGTCTTGACCTCCTCGTAGCCGCGCACGCGGTTCTCGCTGCGCCACAGGTCGGTCAGCTGGTTCCAGATGACCATGCCCGGGGGCTGCCAGAGCGGCATGCCCGGTGACAGGTCCGAGAACGTGAAGAGACCGAGCTCCCGGCCGAGCTTGCGGTGGTCGCGTGCCCGGGCCTCCTCGAGCAGGTGCAGGTGGGCGTCGAGCTCCTTCTGCTTGAAGAACGCGGTGCCGTACACGCGGGTGAGCATCTGGCGGTCGGAGTCACCGCGCCAGTAGGCGCCCGCGACCGACTGCAGCTTGAACGCGCCGATGCGCCTGGTCGTCGGCGCGTGCGGTCCGCGACACAGATCGGTGAACGGTCCGTTCGTATACAGGCTGACGGTGTCGACGGGGTGGGCGGGATCGGCATCGTTGACGAGGTCCTCGATCAGCTCGACCTTGTAGTCCTGGCCCTCGGCGCGGAAGCGCGCCAGCGCGTCGCCCACCGAGACGTCCTCGCGGACGAACGCCTCGTCGGCCGCGACGTGCTCCTTCATCTTGGCCTCGACGCGCTCGAAGTCCGCGTCGGAGAACGTGACGCCGTCGGGGAAGTCGAAGTCGTAGTAGAAGCCGTTCTCGATCGCCGGGCCGATCGAGATCTTCACGCCGGGATACAGCTCGAGCATCGCGGCCGCGAGCACGTGCGCGGTGTCGTGGCGGATGAGCGCCAGCGCGTCGTCGCCCGAGCGGTCGGTGATGATCTCCAACGTCGCGCCGTCGGGCAGCGCAGCAGTGAGGTCACGCGTCGTCCCGTCGACCTTCACCGCCAGGGCCGCCTTGGCGAGCCCTGGGCCGATGGAAGCTGCCGCGTCGGCGCCCGTGGCGCCGTCGGCGAGCTCGAGCTCCTTGCCGTCCGGGAGGGTGACCTTCATCGGTCGCATCCTAGTCTCCCGGTTCGGTCTCCCGGTTCGGTCTCGCTACCGTGTCGCTTACCGGTTCGCTTCGGGACGCCGGTCCTGCGCACCTCGCGCACACGTCCCCGCGCCGGCCTTCGCAGCACCCGACGCGGCACAGGCGCGTGCGCCGACGGCGTTCCGCCTTCACCGCCCGAAGGAGGGATCCCATGCGATCTCACATGCTCACCGGACTGATCCTCGGCGGCAGCGTCCTCGCGGTCTCCGCCGCCCCTGCCTCCGCCACGCCGCTGTCCGCCGCCCTGCCGGGCGAGGGCGCCGGCCTCGCGCCGCTGGTCAGCGTCGCCAAGACGCCGCTCGTGCAGCGGAACGTGCGTCTCGCGCGCAAGGTCGCCGACGTCAACGGCGTCAAGCTCGAGCGCGGCTACGCGGAGACCCTGCGCGGCTTCACCATCGCCAAGCTCGCGCGCCACCATCGCCACCTCACGCGCGAGCTGCGCCACGCGCGGCGCCGGGCCCGCGCCCGCGCCCGCGACGCCCGATCGGTCGCCTCCCCCGCCCTGCAGGCCATCGCCAACTGCGAGTCCGGCGGGAACCCGGCGACCGACACCGGCAACGGGTTCTACGGCAAGTACCAGTTCACGCTGCAGACCTGGCAGGCCGTCGGCGGCTCGGGCAACCCCGCCGTGGCATCCGAGGCCGAGCAGGACCGCCGCGCCGCCGCGCTGTACGCCCAGGCGGGCGCGGGCCAGTGGCCGGTCTGCGGCCGGTAGCGCCGCGTCGAGTTCCAGGAACGTAAGGTGCGCGGCATGGACGCCGCCCGCCTGCGCGCCGCCTTCCCGGTCCTGGAGAAGACGGCCTACCTGAACGCCGGGACCTGCGGCCCGGTGCCCGCCGCCGCGCACCGCGCCGCGATCGAGGCGTGGCGGATGGGCACCGAGGAGGGCCGCGGCGGACCGTTCTACGAGCGGCTGATCGGGCTGGCCGAGCAGCTGCGGGAGCGCTACGGCGCCGTGCTCGGCGCCGAGCCGGCGGACGTCGCCCTGACCAGCGGCACCAGCGACGGATGCGGGCGCGTCGTGGCCGGGCTCGCGCTCGGCCCGGGCGACGAGATCCTCACCGCCGACGACGAGCACCCGGGCCTGCAGGGTCCAGTGATCGCCGCGCGCGAGCACCGCGGCGTCACGATCCGCGCCGTGCCGCTGGCCGAGCTGCCGGGCGCGGTGACCGACACCACCAGGTTGATCGCGTGCTCGCACGTGTCGTGGCACAGCGGCGCGGTCGCGCCCGTCGCCGAGCTCGTCGCGGCCGCGGCGGCGCGCGACGTGCCGGTGCTGCTCGACGGCGCCCAGGGCGTCGGCGCCGTGCCGACCGACGTCGCCGCGCTCGGCGCGAGCTTCTACGCGGGCTCCGGCCAGAAGTGGCTGTGCGGCCCCGTGGGCGCCGGGATGCTGTGGGTCGACCCGGCGTGGCTGCCGCGCGTCAGCGCGCTCGCGCCCGCCTACGGCGGGCTCGACTCGCCGGCGCTCGGCCTCGGCTCAGCGCTCGCGCCGGGCGCGCGCCGGTACGACCTGCCGTCGGTGGATCTGGCGGTGCTCGCGGCGGCCGTCGCGGCGTTCGACGTGCTGGCCGAGGCCGGACTCGCCGACGTCCAGGCGGCTGCCGTCGCGCGGGCCGGCGCGCTGGCCGACGCGCTGCGCGAGGCCGGCCACGACGTCGTCCCGCGCGGGGACACGACGCTCGTGTCGTGGCACGTCGCCGGCGGCGACGAGGAGGCCGTGGCGGTCCGCGACCGGCTCGCCGAGGCCGGCGTCGTCGTCCGCGACCTGCCCGGCACCGGACGCCTGCGCGCGTCGGTCGGCGGCTGGAACGACGACGACGACCTCCAGCGGCTGCTCACGGCGCTGTGATGAGCGCGGGCGTTCCCAGCGTCTGGGTGCTCGTCGCCGCCTACGACGCCGAGCCGTACGTCGGGCAGGCCGTGCGCAGCGCGCTGGCCCAGGACTACCCGCCCGACCGGCTGCACGTGGTCGTGGTCGACGACGGCTCGACGGACGGGACCGCGGCGGTCGTCGCGGCGCTCGCCGAGCAGCACCCCGCGCGCGTGACGCTGGTGCGCCAGGAGAACCGCGGCAGCGTCGGCGCGGTCAACCGCGCGGCCGAGGCGGTGCCGGCCGGTGCGGACTTCCTGGCGATCCTCGACGCCGACGACGCCTGGCCGGCCGACAAGATCGCCGCCCAGGTCGAGCTGCTGACGGCCCGGCCCGACGTCGGCCTCGTCTACACCGACATGCGCGTGATCGACGGCACGGGCGCGGTCCTCCAGGAGTCGTGGCTGCAGGGCGTGCGGCCGCCGACGGGCCGCGGCCTGCCGACGTTCCTGCGCGAGAACCTGGTGACGGGCTCGTCGATCGTCGTGCGCGGAACGCTGCGCGAGGCGCTCTTCCCGATCCCCGACGACATGGCCTGGGCCGACTGGTGGCTGGCCGCACGGGCCGCGCAGGTCTCCGAGGTCGCCTACCTGCCCCTGCCCCGCACGCTGTATCGCTTCCACGGGACCAACATGTCGCTCGGGTCGCAGGGCCCCGCGCGCCTGCGCGAGCTGCGCAAGGGGCTGGCGCTGCAGCGCTGGTTCCTGCGGCGCGTCGAGGCGGACGCCGTTTCGGTGAGCGATCTGGAGCAGATCTGGGACGGGTTCGCGCGGCTGGCGCAGGAGGCGCTCGAGGCGGCGGGCACGCCGTTCGCGTCGCTGGTCGACGTGCGCCCGGCCGATGGCGCGGAGGCCGCGGCGCTGGGGGTGCGCGCTCGCGCGTTGCTGGCCGCCGGCGACGTGCACGAGGCGCTGGTGGCGGCGGTGCGCGGCGCGGCCGCCGACCCGCAGTCAGACGCCGTGCGCGACGCCCTGGTCTCCGTGCGCGCCGCGGTCCCCGACGGCGTCGGGCCCCAGCCGCTGCGGGGCGCGCGACCGCTGGTGGTGTGCCTCGAGGCCGACGAGGTCGTCCGCGATCCGGCCGTCCTGGGCGCATGCGCCGCGGCGCTGGCCGACCTGCCCGGCGTGACGTTGGCGATCGACGCCACGTCGTTCGATCAGGACGAGGCGGCGGCCAAGATCGGCGGCGTCGCCGAGGCGCTCGGCCTCGCCGACGACGACCGCGTCGACCTCGCGCTGGTCACCGGCCCGCTGGACGAGCTGGGCTACGGGCGCCTGCGCGCCGGCACGACGGCCCGCCTCGGCACCCGGCGGTCGGGCGACGGCACGCCGTGGTTCGCGCCGGGCTCCGAGCCCGCGCTGCGCGAGCTGCTGCTCAGCAGGGCAGCGCGAGCTTCGCCGCCGGGTTGAGGCAGCTCGTCTGACGCTTGGGCGCCCTGCCGGCCTGGACGGTCAGGCGCTCCACGTGAGTGACGGCGCCGGGTGAGCCGACCCGGGATCTCCAGCACCGTGCCGGTCGGCAGCCTGGCGTTCTTCAGCGCCGGGCCGAAGGCGACGGGCTGGAACGATGCTCAGCGGACGCAAGGCGATGGTCGTCCGCTACCGGTCCAACGACGTCGCCAAGGTCGTCTACACCGCGACGCACGGCGGCGCCGCCCGGCGCTGCGGGTAGCGGTTGGACCGAGTCGACGGGCCCACGCCTCGCTTTCGACGCTTCTGCCGTCAGACGCCGTGCGGTCGTCCGATGGCACGACGTTACGCCCGGCGCCGTGTCACGGCAACCGCTGGTCGATGTGAGCGGGCGCCGGGTCGAACAACCGACCGGTGCGACCCGCCAGCTGCTTTCAGAGCGACAGATAGGAGCTGCAACCTGACGGGCTGCCGTCGCGGAACCCGGTCAGGACCGCATCGTGGCGCTGCTGGGGCGTGCCGTGGTGCTGGGGGCTGAGGAACTGGAAGTCGCCGACGGCCAGCGCGGTGTCGAGCGCCTGCTGCACTCCGGCGGAGTCGAGCCCGCCGCGCCCGTAGTCCCACCGCGCCCAGGTGCCGGCCAGGCAGTCCGCGTTGAGCTCGGTCGGCAATGCCGACCGATGCCCGGTCAACTCCCCGTCCTCCTGCTGCACGTTGTGGGCGTACTCGTGAGCGACGACATAGGCCAGCGCCCACGCTCCGGCCGCGTGCCCGAAGCCCGCCTGCTGCCCCGGCAGCCCGGCCGCCACACCGTTGTAGAGCGCACCGGCAAACGCCTGACCGACGTAGATGGTGTCGTCGGTCGAGCAGTAGAACGCCGCGTCGTCGCCCGCGGGCACGCCGCACGCAGTGGCGACCCGGGCGCCGGGCGCCACCCAGACATGAGCTACCGACGGCGCCGCGCGCCCCTCGGCGGCCTGCTCCTGGCGCCAGTAGGTGTCCACGTTGGCCAGCACGCCGTCCAGGTAGGGCGCGACCGCCGAGGGCGCGATGGCCGCCGGCGCGATCGCCCACGCCTGCGGCGAACCGCCAAGCACCAACAGGGCCACCAACAAGAGGAAGAGTGCGGGACAGACCCGCCGCGTCAGGAAACTGGGCATTGGCCGACCGTAAACGCGGCCAACCGCGCCCGATAGGCAGGAAGCTTCGAAATCGGCAGCCGCATCGTCGTACGTTTCGCCACCTCGCCTCGTGCTGCGCTGCGCCGATCAACGCGCCGCCGGTCCATCCCGCCTTCGCGCTCGCCGACCAGCACACCCGCCGCCCGCCGCACCTCGCCGCGGCGCGCCGTTGGCGGCTGACGCTGGCTCAATAGAGGCCGCCGATCTGCTTGGCCAAGTGCTCGACGAGCGCAACGCGCCGCCGCGTTGGCGCCTCTCCGTAGACCTCCGGCGTGGCGGTTCTGGCCCCGGCTTGGAGATCGCGCAGGAGCTCGTAATCGCCTGCGAGCTGCTCTCGCAGCATCACGCGCAGGGGGTCGAGGTCGGAAGGGTGAAGGGTGATCAGCATGCCCTCACGATGTCCACTGACCCGCCCAGTGTCCACGACACAAACCGGACAGTCGGCGTGAGTGCCGAAGCGACCGGTCGGCCATAGCGCTCGCCCGTGCCCGTGCGGACGGCGTGCTCGCTGATCGCAGCTCGTCCGTTGCGGCTGTCCTTCTCCAGCGGTGCGACGCTAGCTCGGTCGCTGGGTGCCGTGGTCGAGGGCCAGCAAGTCGTTGTCCGACAGTTCGATGAGCGCGGCGTTGGCGTTCTCGCGTAGGTGCAGTGGCGAACCGGTGCCGGGGATCGGCAGCATGACGGGCGATCGGTGCAGCAGCCAGGTGAGCGCGATCTGAGCCGGCGTTGCCCCATGACGGGCGGCGACGCTGGCCAGGCTGCTGGGAGACCGGGCGAGTTCGCCCATGGCCATCGGAGCCCAGGGCAGGAAACCGATCCCGTCCGCTTCGCACGCACCCAACACGTCGCCGGCCGTCTGGTCGGCGATGTTGAAGCGGTTTTGGACGGTGGCGATGTCGATCAGCTCACGCGCTCGGTGCAGCTCGTCGACGGACACCTCCGAGACGCCGACGAAACGGATCTTTCCCTCATCGCGAAGCTCCGAAATGACGCCGAACTGGTCTTCGACCGGGACCTCGGGATCGATCCGGTGCAGCTGCCAGAGGTCGATCGTGTCGAGCCGAAGGCGGCGCAGGCTGTCCTCGCAGTCGGCTCGCAGCCGCTCGGGGCGCCCGTCGGGGTGGCCGCCGCGGCGGAGTCCGCCCTTGGTGGCGATCACGAGTCCTTCGGGATAAGGATGCAGCGCGTCAGCGATGAGCTCTTCGGAGCGGCCGTAGACCTGCGCGGTGTCGATCAGGTCGACCCCGAGCTGCACCGCCTCGCGCAGGATCTCGCGGGCCGCGCTCCGGCTTCCGGGCTCGCCCCGCATGCCCGGCAGCCGCATGGCGCCAAACCCGAGTCGGTGCACACTCAGCACGCCGCCAATCGCGAACGTGCCAGAGGCACCCGCGGGCATGGACATCTCGTTGGAAGGACCGGTCATCCGAGGCGAGGATACGGCGAGCTTCTCGGCAATCATCGCCGAGGCTCCTGCTGGGACGAGCAGCGCGAGCGGTCGCGCGCCGCCTTCGAGCACGTCGTGCGCGGGCGGCGGCCTGACCCCGTCAATGGCCCGGCATGATGCACTCCGACCGGCGGCTTCTGCTTCCGTGCTCCGGCCGGACGAACCCTCGAACCCCGAAAGCCGATCACATGCGCTTCACCACCGCCCACCTTGACGACATCGACCGTCTCGACAGCGACGGCTTGATCTGGCGGCCGGTGCGGCGCACGCTCGGCGTCACGGCGTTCGGCATCAACGGCTACACCGGCGTCGCGGCCGGCGACGAGGTCATCGAGAGCCACGACGAGAACAGCCCCAACTCCGGAGGCCATGAGGAGCTCTACCTCGTCACGTCGGGTCGGGCAACGTTCACGGTCGACGGCGAGACGCGCGACGCGCCAGTCGGCACGCTCGTGCTCGTCGCGCCCGGCGTCACGCGCGAGGCCGTCGCCACCGAGCCCGAGACGACGGTACTCGTGATCGGCGGCCGCCCTGGCGCGGCATTGCCCGTGTCGGCGTTCGAGTACTGGTACGCGGCGCGGCCCGCGTTCGCCGCCGGCGACTACGACCGCGCGACCGAGATCGCTTCCGAGGGCCTCGCCGACCACCCCGACAGCAGCGGACTGCACTGCCCGACAGCAACACCATTGACAACCCGTCCTCCTTCATGGAGACGAAACTCGGAAGCGGTGTCGGTCCTGTTGTGCCTACTTGACGATGCGAAAGCTCACGCGGCTGGATGTGCCGGTGTGGCCGTTGGCGGCGGGGGTTGCGATGAGCCGGTAGCGGCCGGGCGTGAGCGCGTGGCCGGTCAGCCGGCCGGTGAACGTGAAGCGGTCGGCGCCCGCGGCTCGGGTGCGGGTGAAGCTGCCGCGCACCGCCACGAAGCGGGTGCAGGGCTTGCGTGTGCCGTTGCTGCGGGTCGGTTTGACGCAGCGTCCGCTGACGGTGCGCCCGCTGGTGGCGCGCTGGATGGTGAAGCGGGTGTTGGCGGCGACGTTGAGCGTGTAGCTCACGCGCGTTCCGGTACGAGCCGCGGCGGCGGTGGCGCTGGCGCCCGAGCGCGCGGCGCGGAACGTCGCCGGCGAGAGGCGCAGCCCGGCGACTGTGGCCGCCACCGGCGCGGGCGGGGGCGGGGGCGAGGATCCGGGAGGCGAGGGCGTCCGCACGCTGATGCTCCGCGTGGCCGTGGTCGTGTTGGCGCCCTGGTCGGTGACCGTGACCGTCACCGTCCGGTCGCCCGCCGTCGCGTAAGCGTGTTGGACGCTCGCGCCCGTCGCGGTCGTGCCGTCGCCGAAGTCCCACGTCGCGGTCGCGGCCGTCAGGGCGTCCCACGGGGTCGCCGAGAACGTCGCGGCGTCGCCGGCGGTCGCCGTGGCCGGCACGGCGACATCGCGCGCCTCGGGCGGCGTGGCGTCGTAGATGGTGGCGTGCAGGGAGTAGTTGGTGCCGTCCTTCGACCCCCAGAGCGTCGCCGCGTCGCCGGACGCGTCGCCGGCGACGATCGCGCCTGTGGACGTCCCGACCGTCGCAAACGGCGTGGCGTCGAACACCCCGAGCGCGCCTCCCGGCGGCGCGACCGCCACGGACGGGAGCTTGCCGTCGACCACCATCAGGTTCGATCCGGCCGCGGCCGCGTCGATCCGGGCCGTCGCGGAGGGCAGCACCGTCTGCGTCGCGCCGAAGCCCGAGCCCGACGTCCGCGTCGCCATGTCGAGTCCGCCGCCGGCCGCCAGCGGGGGCCAGAGGAAGCTCGTGCGCCCGGAGGCGTCGGCCGTCAGGACCCCCGTGATCAGGGCGCTCGGCAGCGTGCTGTTCACCGTGCGGGTCTCGAAGTCATGGGGGAACATGCCCTGGAAGGCACCCGCCGGGCCGGCGGTGCGCGACTTGCCCTCCCAGTGCGTGACCGTGGTGTTGGCGCCACTGTCGACGATGGCGCGGAGCCAGATGAGCGCGATCTCGCCGGCCGGGTCAAACGCGACCTGCGTGGCCTGGAGGTAGAGCGACTGGTTTACATTCGGGGCGGCGGAGAGCGCCGAGACCGGCGTCTTGAACGACGGTCCGCCGGCCGGCCGGTAGGCCGTCATGACGCGGCCCAGCGTGACGCTCGTGTCGGTCCAGGCCAGCAGGATGTCGGAGGCCGGGCCGGAGGCGATCGCGAGGCTCCCCGGGTTCATGCCGCTCGTGATCGTGACCGGCGCGGAGAACGCGCCGGACACGCCGCGTACCGACACCTCGACCGTGCCTCCCTCCAGCCAGCCGACAGCCACGGTGCCGTCGGGCGCCATCGTCAGGACGGGGCCGCTGCCGATGCCCGGGCCCGACAGCGGCACGGCCACCGGCTCCCACGCGCCGCCGGGCGCGCGGGTCGCGACGCGCACGTAGCCGCCTTCCAGCCAGCTCGCGGCCTGCGCGCCGGAGGCGTTGGCGGCCAGCGACGCGCCCGTGACGCTGGCGCCGCGCATCGTGCGGGTTGGGGACGTCGCGGGCAGTGTCAGCTTGGTCTCAACCCCAGGCGGCTGGACGGATGAACCAGCGGTTGCGGACCGCCGATCGCCCGGGAACGCCTGAGCGCACCATGCCGACCCAGCTTCCTGCAGCAGATCGGCAAGTTCGCCCTGCAGCTCCCAGCACCCCAAGCTGGCCGACGAGGCCCACGCCCGGCGCGCCACCAGTAGACGCGCAAGCGCATGGGACGAGGCGCACCGCCGCCTCGTCGGCAGCCCCCGGCGTGACTCCGTCCGACAGCCCCGCCCGGCCGGCACGGCCTTGAAACGTGGACGAAGCGTGGACAGTGACGGGACCCCTCGGCGCCGGGTCGGGTGACGGCCCGGGCTGAACGACGAAACCCCAGCTAGTGCCGGGGTTTCGTGAGTGGGCGATACTGGGCTCGAACCAGTGACCTCCTGCTTGTCGAGCAGGCGCTCTCCCAGCTGAGCTAATCGCCCCTGGGAGCGGGAAGACTAGCAACCGCCGTCGGGCAGGCGCGTGCGGACGTCGTAGGCCCCTTCGGGCATGTCGCTGCCCGGGATGTAGTCGCGCACCCAGATCTCGTTCGTGTCCGGGAAGAGGTTGACCTCGGGCGCGACCATCGTGCTGACGATCAGCAGGCGGACGGTCGCGTCGGAGTCGTTGCGCAGCTCGTGCGCTCCCGCGTGACCGGCCGGGAACGCGACGACCTCGCCGGCCGCCAGCATGCGCTCGCCGTCGAGCGTGCGGAGCGTCGGCGTGCCGGTGACGACGACCAGCATCTCCTCGTTGTGCAGGTGGATGTGCAATGGGAACGTCGCGGCGCCGGGCGGCACGTCGAACAGGGACGCGCCGAGCCGATCAGATCCGGCCTGGCGGCTGATGCGCGAGCGCTGCCAGACGAAGGGCGGCCGATCGCGCTCCATGTCGAACTCGGGCTCGTAGATGTTGGGCATGGGCTCCTCGGGTGGGGTGATCGTCGTGGACGTGTCGCGGGTGCGGACGCCGGTGCCATCCTCGACCGGACGCCCGACGGGCGAAGCATCTACCCTGTGGGCGATCTCGGCGCCGTGGCGGAGTGGCTACGCAGCGGCCTGCAAAGCCGTGTACACCAGTTCGATTCTGGTCGGCGCCTTGGTCGGAACCCTCGCTTCGGTGGGGGTTTCGTCGTTCTGGGAGGCGACGAGTCGCATTGTGGCACCGAGCCGTTCCGGTATCCGTAGCGTTTACGCGGACATGAGGTCCTCCCCACCCCTCGTCCTCGCCGCCGTGCTGGCCGCGCTGCTGCCCGCATCGGCGCTCGCCGCGCCCGGCCGGTGGTCGTCGCCGGTGACGATCACGCCCAACGGCGGTCCCCAGCTCAGCGCGACCGCCGAGGCGTTCGTCACGCCGCAGGGGCGCTCGCTGGTGCTGACGTCCGACGGGGCGACGCCGCTGCTGTCGGTCGGCGACGCGAGCGGTGCGTTCGCCACGCCGACCCCGGTCGGCTCGGGTACCGACGGGCTGACGCAGTTCGACGGCGCCGTCGGTCCCGACGGGTCCTTCGCGGTCGCCTGGGCCGCGGGCGGCGTCGGGCACGTGGCGATCGCGCCGCCGGGAGGCAGCCCCGGGCCCACAGTCGACCTCCCCGACGCCAACGTCACCGCCATCGCGGTGGCGATCGGGGCCAACGGCGCGACGACGGTCGCCTACCGCAGCAAGTCCGCGCCGCCGGTCAACATCTACACCGTGTCGGCGGCGACGGCCCCCGCAGGGTCGTCGACGTTCGCCGAGCCCAGAACGGTCGACAACACCCGGACCGGGATCGACGGTGTCGACGTCGCCTTGGCGCCCAACGGCGACGTGGCCGTGACGTACCGCAAGCTCGCTCCGAGCTACAAGACCTACGCCGCCGTCTACCACCCCGGCGCCGACAACTTCGAGCCCGTCCAAGCCGTCTCCCCCTACGACAACGGCGACGTCGGCCCGCGGATCGCGGCGGGATCGGACGGGTCGTTCGTGGTCGCCTGGGGCAATGGCGTCGCCGGGCCGGCCTACGCGGTACGCGCCGCCGGCGCCGGCGCATTCGGGCCGGCCCAGCCGTTGTATCCCGCCGGCGGCGACGTGTCGTCGTTCGTCGACCTGGCGCCGACCCCGACCGGCGGCGCCGCGGCCGCGTGGGCGGGCAGCGGCGTGATCCGCGCGGCCGTGGCGCCGACGGGCGGGACGTTCGGGACGCCCGTGGACGTCGACACCTACGGCGGCGACGTCGTCGCCCAGGCCGCGGTGACGGTCGCGCCCGACCAGACGCTGACGGTGGTCGCCAACCACCCGTCCGACGGGACGATCGAGGCGACCGACGTCGGCGGCGCCGCCCAGGTCATCGGCTACGGCGCGGCGGGAACGCTGTCGCCGGTCGCCGTCGCCTCGAGCGCCGACCGCACCGTCGCAACCTGGCGCGACGCCGCCGGAGGCATCTCGGCCGCGACCCGGAGCCCCGTCGCACCCCCGGCGCCGATCGGCCCGGGCCCGAAGCCGGGACCGACCGACACCACAGCTCCCAAGGTCTCGCGTGTGACCAAGTCCACGCGCGTGAGGTTCCACAAGATCCCGAAGACGCTCAGCGTCAAGCTCCAGTGCAACGAGGCCTGCGTGATGACGGCTACCGGCCGCCTCGCCTTCACCGTCGCGGGCAAGAAGAAGCCGCTGAGCCTGCCGATCCACCCCTATACGGGCAGCCGAACCCCGAGCGCCAAGGCCCGGACCGTGACGCTCCGGCTGGGCACCAAGGCCCGAATCCAACTCGGCAAGTCGGCGAAGTCCGGCCGAGGCGCGACGGCCTATCTCGTGGTGACCGCATCCGACGCCGCAGGGAACGTGACGCGCTACAAGCTCCAGATGACGATGAAGCGGGCGGCGAAGTAGCGGGGGCTGGTGGGAGGCGCCCCGGGCGCTCCCGCCACCGCGCGCCCGAGCCGACATCACGCCGAGACCCATTGCTACACTCCCGGCCGAAGCGCGCGGCTGTAGCTCAGTTGGCTAGAGCGTCTGCTTGCCATGCAGAAGGTCGAGAGTTCGAGTCTCTTCAGCCGCTTCGAGGAAAGCCCCGCAAATGCGGGGCTTTCGTCGTTCTGGGGCGTGGTTTCTGTAGCGGTGCGGTGGGAATGGCTACCGCTCCTGGCTACCACTTGGCGCGGCTACCGCTCTTGCCTACCGCCGCGAGGCCGCCGACGCGAATCCCGCACGGCTGGACTCTCGTGAGCGCCTCAATGGCATGCAGGAGGTCGTCGGTTCGAGCGCGACTAGCTCCACTCGATCGAAAGGCCCGCATTTGCGGGCCTTTCGTCGTCCGGGAAGGTGTGAACCGGCACCGAAACCGGTGGTTGGGTTCCGGTGGGTACCGCGCGTACCGCATGCAGCAGCGATCGGTCGATCTTCAGACTGAGCAAGCTGGTGCCGGAGCTGCAAGTTCGCGTGCGACGCAGCACCAGTCGCTCCGCATCGCATACCCAACCGGGCGAGATTCCGAGCCACGCGTGCTCTCCACCCTTCTTCGACGAGAGGGAGCGGGCGCCGTTGCTCTCTCCGGGGCCAGCGGGTGCGTCGGAGCGGACATTCCGACCCATCGCCGTTCGAGCGCGAACGCGATCGGTCAAGGCCTCGCCGCAGCGGGCGACAGTCGGACCATGCCGCTTGCCCTCACCCGTCGCCCTGGCCAGTCCCTCGTCCTGACGACGCGCGAGGGTCAGCGCATCGAAATCGAGGTGCGATCCGTGGATGAGCACGGCGACATCCGCTTGGGCATCAACGCGCCGCGGGATGTCCTCGTGCTGCGCGCCGAACTGGTTCGCGACTGAGCGTCGGCTAGTCGGACCACAGGGACGCGCTGATCCGACCCGTCTCGTCGCTCTGGAGGACCCACCAGCCAGTGATGTGAGCGACCGCGACTCGCAGCACCGGCACGGCGGTCGCTCCCGACTTGTCCGGTGCCGAGATCTGCGCACCCTTGATCGCGATGTGGGTCCGAATGGTGCCCTCGACGACGCGCCGGTCTCGCGCATCCTGATGCGTAGGACGGCCGCGGCTGTCGCCCCGCTAGACGCGGGACGTGCTTGCGCCGTCCGTCAGGATCGCGGTTATCGCGCGCCGGACATCCTGGACTTGGCCGGCGAGCCTGGAGACCGGCGTCGTGGGGTCAAGTGGGGTTCGGCTCCGGCGCGCCGACGCGCCGAGGCAGACCTGTCGCCAGCGCGTCTGTCTCCGCGCTCGTCACTAGAAATAGCGCCGCACCCGCCTCTGTGTAGAACGTCGCTAGGTACTGCAACAGCTCGGTCTCGTCGCGGAGTATGCGCCTCCCGAGCTTCAACTTGCGCGCCACTTCATAGAAGCGCCCTCGGGCGTTGTCGCTGCAGCCTTCGATCATTCCGGCGGGAACGCGAGGCCACGTGTCGTGACGACAGCAGTAGATCATTGGGATCCAGAGCTGCCACATGGTGCCAAGCGGCCGCCACCGAAGCTCTAGAGGCTGCTTGAACCCGGCGTTAGCGGCCGCGCCGCCGATATAGCCGGTGCTGATGATGTCCTCAATGGCACGCCCGATGGCGGCTCGGTCCGCCGGAGCCTTCAGTCGTCGGCGAAACGCAGCTCCCAGTCGCGGATAGTCATCTGCCGACCGTTGCGATCCGTCGACACGTGCGAGTCCATCCCGGTGCCTCGTCGTGTAGTCGAGTTCGCTCTCGACGAACGCGGCGATCAGCGACGCGACACGTCGCAGGAGCTTCGCGATCTCGTCGCTGGTGAAGGCGGCCTCGAAGTCGCGCGCGAAATCCTCGTCCTCACGTGGGACGACGTTCGTGCTCCGATGACTTCGAAGTGCATCCTGGACAGCCGCGCGCACGCCGTCGCGCGTCTCCGTCGATGCGACGTAGACGACGGGAGTCAGATCATCGATGAACCCCTCCGAGGACACCCGCGTAACCCTATGCGCCGCACCGGAACAGAGCAACACGCGCGAGGGGAGGAGCGCCACACGGGCGCGGCCTCCGGTCGGGTCGAGACCGCCTGCGCGTTCGCGATTCAGTCCCAGAGCGGTTCAATGCCCGCCGTCCCGCCGCCCGATGGATGCATTACGCTCCGTGCCGGCCTATGGATCCCATCGTGTCTGAGGTCATTCGCATCGAGCCGCTTCCCGATCGGGAGCTCGGGGTCCCGGCGGGCGGTCGTCCGGTGGAGCGACGGAAGCGTCAGCGAAGCGTTGCGCTGGTTCGACGATGAGGTCTTGTTCGCTGAGGGGTGCCTGCTCGGGAAAACGTTGGACGAGCTTCGCAGCCTCAAGTTCGTGCGCGATCGCGACGACCTGCGCGACTAGAGGCTTAGCTTAGTCCGGACGGGATTCCCGCCGGTCTCGCTCCAGGCGCTGGCGAGTGCGGCGGGCAGTGTCGCCGTCTACCTGCATCGGTTGACCGCCTGACGCCAGGAAGGCGTCGCGCTTGGCCTGTCGACGGGCCTCCTTAGCCTCGGCGGCAACGCGCTGCTCCTTCGCCAACTCCTTCGTGATTGCCTTCCATCGGTCACCGCGTTGAGGGAGGGTGTCGGTCCAGAGGCGCTCCCACTCGCGGCGGGAGGCGAACTCGTCGAGGCGCTCCAGCGTTCCGCGGGTCCAGATCTCGAGGATCTCGAGTTCTTCTAGCCGGTCGAGGCTCTCTCGCCATGACGTGTGCGCTGCGCGAATCGCGGCGCGCGCTTGCGCGGGTGTCTCGTAGCGGCGATCAAAGAGGGCAGACTCGAGTTGCACGACGGCGTCGCGCTGCTGCTTGATCCGGTCCGACACCTCGCGAGCGTGAGAAGCGTCGCCACCTCCTCGCGCGAGGAACGCACGGAAGCTGAAACGACCAGGGCTCACGAGATGCCTCCATTTCGGAGATGCCCTGGCACGCCCGCGCGGCCTTGATACGGCCCGGGTCCGTCGTCGGCCGACTCTTGGATGCTTTCCCGCAATGACTGGAGCCTTTCGTCGAGATCCTCGTCGCCGATCCTGGCGTACTCAGCGAGTCGGTCGTCCTGGCCCTGGGCTGCCTGCTCGATGAGCTCTGTGTAGTCCTCCGGCCTTGGGGCCCTCGGCTGGGTCAGGTGAAGGGGGATGCTGGGCGGTCACGCCGCGACCGTATCCCTGCCGCAATGGACGAATCAACCACGCCGCTCACGCGGCGGCTTTCGCCGCCCATCTGCGAACGGTCCGCGGGAGACTCGCTCATGATCGGCACGACTAACGCTCAACCAACCGCGAGTGGTGAGCACGCAATCGCTCGCCTACGCTGAGCGAGCGTCGCGCTTCACGATGCCGGACAAGTACGAGCCCTGGTATTCGCGACCTGGCCGGTCGTGATCGTGCTCTGGATTAGCGCGATCTCTGTGCCGATTATCGGAGCCTTCGCCTTATGGGATGGGCTGGTGGCCGGCCGCTGGCGGGCCTTGGCTCATCGCCGTCGCTCTCGTGTCACTTGTGGCGCTGCTGGCAGTGACGATGGTCTTGGTCGGGCACGTCGCTTAAGTACCGCTGTGAGAAGCACGGCCATGCCCTCGATGGAGGCCATGACGTGTGCCCGATCGACGGCAGCCCGGTTCGGCCGGTCTGACTCCCGGTTCTCGAGTCGGCGAGCACCATCGCTGTACGCGACTCGTCCGCGGCATGGAAGAAGACCTGCCGCGCAGCTTCGGCGCCTCCCCTGTCAGCGCCCTGCAACCGCGGTCACACGAAGATCGACGTGGTGCCACGGCACCATTCCACTAGAGCGTAGCCGTGCTTGGGGTCTTCAAACAGCTCGCGGATGACCTCGATACGCGGCTGCCGCGCGCGCCGCGCCATCACAACAGCTACAAGCTGCCGGAGCCAATCCGGGGAATCCTGCGGAGCCTTCGCTGCTCGACCCAACTCGGCACTGGCGGCTAGCAGCGTCCACAGGCCGAGACGCCGGCGGGCATCCCCCGCGAATTCCTCGCACAGTTGCTGTGAACCGGCGATCGTGCGCAGGACCGGCGCCCAGTTGAACGCGGTCTCGACGCCTGTGCCGGGGCAGGAGGGGATAGTGCGGTCCGTCCAAAGTGACGCGACGGCATCAACGATCGACAAAAAGGCGTCGGACTGGCCACGTTCCAGGGATCGTGCGGCGACCTCTAGAGGCGACGACGGATCCTGGGCGAGGAGTAGCGAGGACGAGGGACGAACGAACACTGCGGCGGGGCCATGCCAGTGGACACGCTCCGCATCGGTAGCGACGTGCGGGCCAACGTTCCGCGCCACCCGGGAGTCTCTCTTCGCCGCGTCCCTAAGCGCCAATCGCGCTCCCTGGATGGAAAGTTGCGCGGTGGCAGACAGGCTTGCGTAGGGGCTCGTTGCCAGAAAGGTGAGCAGCTCACTTGACAGCTGTCGCCGCCCCAGATTCCCTGACGCAATTGACTCAATCCCCCGTCGCACAACCGCGTCCGCAAGGCTAGACCGAACTTCGTCGCCGCTGGATTCGACAAGGTCGAGCAGCGTTCGTCGCACGTCGGCTGCCATGCCTTTCGTGTTGAGCACGGCATCTGTGATCGCGGCGCCGAGAAGGTTCAGTGCTTTCGGTGAGGGCACCATCGCCCCCACAGTGCGAAGCATCGTCTCCAGGATCGGACCCTTGTGCTCGACGAGCGACACCTCGGCCGTCTCAGCGAGGGCGCAGACGACGTCGTCGGCACCTCCAAGTCGCCCTCGTGCGTGCATCTGGAGGGTGATGCGGCACACGACATCCCATTCCCGCTGCTTGATGCGAGGCAGGAGCGCGTCCAGCAAATCGGAAGTCTCCGAATGCGTCGAGACCAAGTACATGGCCGTGAAGTACTCGAGAAAAGTCCGATGCGTGAAGGCAAACAGGTCTTCACCCGTTGGGCTGGTGCTCTGCTGATCGGAGAACACCCACGCTCGGCCACGGCAGAACTGAATGAAGTCGCGTGCCCCGGCTCGAGCCTCGGCCGCGTCGCCGAATCGCCAACGCTGCAGGTAGGTCGTGGCTTGCGTTATCGCCTGTCGCTCGGTGACGCCACCGGCGAGCCGAGGACTGGAGTACATCCAGTACGCCAAGTCTTCGAGGGCCGGCTGGACATGCCGCGTAAACGGCAACTCAGACTCGATGCCTCTGCCCTTATCCCACGTCTGAAACAGCAGCAGCGAGCACTGCTCGTACACGTCGGGCAGGTTGTCGGGGATGTAGCCCTGACCTCGATAGAGGGCACACAGAAGGGCGAGTAGAAGCGGATTACGGCGTAGCTCGTCAACGGACTGGCTCTCAGCGTGGAAGTCACCAGCTGTCGAGTGCGCGCTTTGTGCATCGAGGGATGCGTCGACGGCAAACCAGTTCGAAGCGTAAGCCAGAACGCGTGCATCGTCGAACTCTTCGACGACGGCGATGTCGAACTCACTGGAGTTCAAGGGCGCCTGCTCATATCCGACGATCCGCGAGGTGACGATGACGTCCGTCCCGGGGAACTTCCGACAGAACGTCTCGATGGTGTTTCGTACCGTGCGGCGCTCCTCGCTGTCCAGGATCTCGTCGAGCCCGTCGAACAGCAAGAGGAGACGACGGCGAAGGAGTAGCTCACGGAACGTGCCGGCCGGAGAACCAATCATGTACCCGTTACTGATGAGCTGGTCGCAATAGTCAAGCAACCCAAGCTGGGAAGCCCGATATTTCCGCAGTTCGACGCGAAGCGGCGTTACGCTGGGTCCCACGGCCCTGTAGCCCTCGAGGCCGCGAGCGACGTCGTAACAGATCTTGGTCGCCAGGGTCGACTTCCCGGCCCCAGGGTTTCCGAGGACGACCCGTCTACGTGCCGTGCGCAGAAAGCGCTGGTAAGAGACCCGAAGGCGCTCCGCCTTACCGCTCTCAAGCAACGACGCTGACGACGGCGACATCGCTACTTGAGGGGTCACGTAGAGGGCATCGATGTCGACGGGCTCGTGACGCACCGTGCTCGGAAGGTCGATGCGACTCGAGTGGGCTAGGACCTCCCCTCGAAGGCGACTGTGATATGTGCTCAACATCGCCTCGTCAGGCTCGACGCGTCCGGGTTGGACCATGTCTTGGAGCACCTCGAGCTCGGCCGTGAGCATCTTGTGTCTCAACTCCGCCTTTGCGTCCGCGGCGGCGATGCAGCCCTTGCTGATCGCCGCCTGCAGAACCTCCGACGAGATCCTCAGAAGGTCGTTGAACAGCTTGCCACCGTCCACCCCCTCGAACGCCGAAGTGCGCTGCTTCACCCCGTCGAAGCCGATCTCGAAGATGGAGCGCACATCGCTGAGGTTGACTGCTGATCGGCCGACTTGCGTCGCGAAGAGGAGCTCCATCGCTGCGCGCAGTTCCCCCTCGTCGAGCATGGTCCGCCATTGCTCCTCGGTTGGCTCGACGGATTTGTAGCGCTCGGCGAACACTTGCGCCGACCTGTCGACCACTTGCTCCACGGCCGCCGGAAGAGCATCAACATGCATCTGCATGCGGTTGCCTCGGAACAGAGGCATCATCATCAACTCCGAGAGGAGATTGGTTAGGAGCCCCAGGGTGATCTCGTACGTCAGCATCGCGCAAGTTTATGGGCGCACTCGCTACCTGGGCACGTTGGCACCGCCTCGAGTCGGCTCAGCACGACGCCCTTGTCTACACCGGGTCTCCGTCAACAGGACCCAAGCGATTGCATCCGCACGCTGGCGGCGAGGGCCGACGCTTCCCGCACACCTGGGGTGATAGTCGTGGCGTTCCCGTCCACGGGAATGCGTAGGTGCGGCTTCTCGACTCGCTTTGCGCAGGCGGCCAGCAGCCATTGAACGGGCCGTCCGGTGAGCCGGGGCAATCGTGTGCGGTTCACGAGACGAGCGGCTACAGCGACATTCCGAGGCATCGCGGCACACGTCGGTGGTAGGTCTAATCTAGGCTCGTAGACGAGACGCCGTGCGGCGGCGAGCCGCCCCCAACGAACACGCGAAGCGATTCGAGCGCCTGGCGCGCGACGCCGGGATTGAAGACCGAGTGTCGCCGCACCGACTCCGCCATGGTGACGCTGGGGCTCAACGCGAACGTGCCCGCTGCGCACCGGGGCTGGCCACGCCGATCCGCGGACGATGCAGCGCTACAAGTCGCGACGACGCTGCCCCGGGTCGGGCGCTGCGTACGCGGTGGCTGTGCACGTAGCGCACTGACAACCGCCAAGTCAACCTCGCGGAGTCTCAGCGGTGCGGCTGTTCCAACGAAAACCTGCGGCTAGGTCTCGCCGTAGCAGCCGTCGTCGTCGCCGTCGCGCTGGCCGGCGAACTGCGGATTCGGAGGCGCCTTTGGCGCCGTCGCAACCTCCCCCTCCCTCGCCGCCGGCACTACCGCTGTCGCCCGGGCCGTCGCTCTGGGACTGCTGCTGGCGGCGCTCCGCCGCTCGCACCGTTGTCCGCCGCTCCTACGCCGAGGGCCATCCTGCCGGACGGAGGTGCGAAGTCGGCCTTGGGCCGAGGTGGGGATCAATCGAGCCAAATCGTTTCGGTCCTGGCAGCGGGACGTGGACCTGAACGAACGTCGGGGACGGCCGCGCGCGAAGCCGGTCTACTCCAACCTCCACATCGTATCGAGGAGACTGCATGACCCGCCTGTCCCCGACGCGCAACGACCGCTGCGCTCATCGCCATCGCCGCGCTGACCGTGCCGGCGATCGCATCGGCCGAGATCCGTCCCGGCACCGCGAACGAGGCCACCGGAGATAGCGCTGGCGCGCCGTCGCAGGACCTCGTGTCGGCGACGGCCCAGTACGACACCAACGGCCAGGTCATCGTCAGCGCCACGGTTAACGGCGACATGGCGACCGGTCCGGCCTCCTTCAGCTTCCGCGTGGCGTCGTACTCGCCGCCGAACTCGTGCCTCGGGGCCAGCGTGTCGCTGTTCGGCTTCTCCGACAGCCAGTACAGCACGACGATGGTGACCGGCGTGAGTGGAACCGGAAGCGCCCCCGTCACCGTCAACGGCAACCGCATCTCGTTCTCAGCCTCGGGCACCGCGCTGCAGACCAAGGACTGGTCCTGCATGACCGTCGGCGTGACTCCCAAGGGCAGCGGCGGGCAACTCCTCGATGAGCTCGCTGCGCCGATGTTTTTCACGGGCTTCGGGCCCGACACGGACGGCGACACTGTCAAGGACAACCAGGACAGCTGCCCGAGCCAGGCCGGCCCGGCGCCGACAGGATGCCCGGTGACGGCAGCAAATCCGGCTCCCGCGCCGGCAACGACCACGCCCGCCGTCACGACAGCTCCGAAGTCGACCGCACCTGCCGTCGGCCCCTGCAAGCCACCCAAGCTCAAGGGCAAGTCGTTGAGTGCGGCCAAGGCCGCGCTCAAGAAGGCCCACTGCAAACTGGGCAAGGTCACCCAGCCCAAGAAGCCGAAGAAGGGCGCCAAGCTCGTCGTCAGCAAGCAGCAGGGCAAGGGGCCGATCAACGTGACCCTTGCGCCGGCCAAGCGCAAGTAAAGGGAAACGCACCGCCTGAGCTAGCAGGCGCGCCGAGTCTCAAGGGAGTCTCTGCGCATCGTCCGTTCCGGCATCTCGCCGGCGGCCGGAGGGCGCTCGAGGCCACGTCAGAGCCTCGGGCACTCAAGCTGCGCGGTGCGGTCTTCGTCGTAGCAGACCCGTACGCGAATCACGCCGCCGGCGTGGTCACCGCGACAACGAGTGGGGCGAGGACCTTGAAGCGCGACGGCGGCGGCCGGGCCATCGTCGCCGCCAACACCGGCACCGCCGTCGCGATGGCCGCCCGTCCGCGCGGTCAGGCCACATTCGCGCCCGCCGGCAACGCACAACTCAGTCCCCCCTACGACGACCCGATCGGCGGCTTCGACATCGCCGTGGCCCGCACCGATGCGATCGACGTCGCCTGGACCACCGACGAGCCGCTTGACCATCTGCTGGCCGCCGCGACGTTTGTCTCCAACGGCTCATCGGCGGGCGGCCTGCGAACGCCGAACGACACGCTCGGCACCGGGACGGCGCCCAGCACCTTCCATGAGCAGCGCGCGCCGCTGGTCGTTCGGACCGTCCCCTATCCCAAGGCCCTCGTCGGGCACCGATCAACGACCACCCACGCTGGCCAGCCGACGCGCGTCGACACATCCTTTGAGGCGTTCCTGACCGCCTTCACGGCGTTCCCTCCCCCCCCGCCACCCCGCTCGACAGCGCCCTGCAGCTCGACGGCGTCGGCCCGCAGGTCGACGACGGCGCCGCCGCCCTGCTGAGCGACGGCACGATCCTGACCGCGTGGTCGCGCGGCCGCGTGCCGACCGCCGGCTCGGTGTCTGCCGCGCGGGTGGACCCCGGCGCGTCGAGCTTCGGCGGCGCTCAGCTCATCAGCCCCGCCGGCGAGACCGCTGCCGTCGCGGGCCCGCCCGCGCTCGCCGAGCTCGGCGATGCGGGCGCCGCGATCGCCTACGCGCAGGGCACCGCGGTGCGTGCGGCGATCGCGCCGCCCGCCGGTCCGTTCGCCGCGCCCCAGACGCTCGAGGACGGTGCCACGCCGGCCGGTGATCTGCGCATCGCCGGCGACGGCGCCCACGGCATCGTGGCCGCATGGCGACGCGGCGACCCCGCCTCGGGGGAGATTCGCGCACGCCTCTACGACGCTGACGCTCCCACCCTCGCCGCTGCGACCGTCCCCACCACGCTCGATCCTGGGCAGCCGGCCGCGTTTGCCGCGACGGTCGCCGATCCATGGACCGGGGCGACCGCCGTGTGGGACCTCGGCGACGGCACCACCGCCACCGGCACCTCGGTGTCACACGCCTACGCAGCCGGCGGCCTGTACCCCGTCGCCGTCCGAGCGCGAGACGGCGCCGGGAACCTCTCGCAGCCGACCGAGCGCGTAGTGCGAGTCAACGTCGCCGCCGGCGCTCCGGGGTTGGGGGCGTGCGCTTCACGCTTTCCGAGCCTGCGACCGTCGCGCTCGCCGTCCAGCGCACCACACGCGGCTACCGATCGGGCAAGCAGTGCGTCACGCGCCGGCCGAAGACCAAATCCGTGCGCCGCTGCTCACGGACGTCGACCCTCGGGACGATTCGCCTACCACGGCGCCCTGCCGGCGCCGCCAAGACCACGTTCACCGGGCGCGTCGGCGGCCGCGCACTGAAGCCCGGGCCATACCGCCTGGCCGTCACCGCCACCGACGACGCCCGCAACCGCTCGACGACCAAGACCACCAACTTCACCATCGCCCGCCGGTAGAACCGCCGCGCGGCCCGGTGATGCGAACCATGGACCTCAAGACGCTGAGCCCGCGCATAGAGGCCCGCGACGACGGCCGCGCCCTGCACATGCGCCCACGCAGCGGTCGCCCAGGACAGCCTGAACGCGTGGCATAGCGCGCAACCGAAGTGCGGATCGGGTCGTCTCGGCCCTGGTAGCACCGCCCCGCCCCGACTGGCGCAGGGCCGCAACCGCTCTGCGTGTTATCGAAGCGCCCGATCGAACGCCTGACATCAGCACCGCAGGCCGTCGTCCGAGCGTTGCTGTGGCTGACCGCGAGATCGCCGGAAAACTGCGCCACCACCCAACCTGCGCCCGCCAACTCCCCATGAAGCCCTCTTGGCCAGCCAGCTGCGCCCACCGATCCACCCTCGGTCAACAGCAGGAGCAGGCCGCCGATGCCTGACCATGGCGATCAGCGACCCATCACCCGCGCCGACGTGATGCGAGCAGCAGACGTCTCTGAACTGCTCAGCGTGCCGAAATCCACGATCGAAGACTGGGCCCGACGCGGCGTCATCCCCAGCCGCAAGCGCGGCAAACGCCGATTCTTCCTGCGCTGGCAGATCGAGGAATGGCTGACACGCGACGACCTCGCCGCCTGAAGGCGATCTCAGCCGCGGAGGCGCGATGAGCGAGAACAGATGGCCCCACCCTGAGGATTAGAAGCGTGGATCGATGAGGAGAACTTGGCATAGACTCGGGGAGGATCGTAGCTGAGGGGACGGTTGGCGGGGGACGGTTTCTGCGGAGTGTGGGACATGTGGCGAGACACATGAGCCCCGACGCCCGTGGACAAGCGTCCGATCGTGCGAGCTCCCGGGCTGGTCGAGAACAAGGGCCATGCGCTCCCTCTGCCGCCTGCTGCTGACCACACTGGCGCTGAGCTCGTTTGCTGCCACCGCCCGCGCTGACGGGCCCTACGAGCCGAATGAGACAGCCGCGCAAGTAGCAGGGAGCCTTACGGGAACGCCCATCACGGCCGCGCTCGAGACCCCACAAGACGTCGACTGGTACCGCTTCTACGCCAAGCCACAAAGCCAGGTCGGCCTCTTGGCAACGCTCAGCGGCGCCTGTAGCTCGCGTTCCGCCACCATCACCGTACGCGTGTATGACGCCGACGGAGGCTACGGCGTGCCCGTCATGAACTTGACCTTGGGCTACAACTACGCGGCCTCCGACGCACCCAAGACCGCCGACCAGGCCACCTTTACCTCCGAGGCCGGCCACCGCTACTTCATCCAGGTTCGCCAGTCGCTCTGCCAGACCGTCGGCTACACCTTGCAGCTAGCCCCCGGCAACGACCTCACCAGCGTCCTGCAAGACACGCTCCCATGCGCGACGGCGCGCGGTGCCGCCGCCGCAGCTCGTCGAAAGCTCTACGCCCTACGCGCTGCCAGCAAGCACGCCCACGGATCCCGCCGACGCGACCTTCGCTCCCGTGCGGCCCTTCAACAGCAGCAGGTCGTAGTCACGGCCGCCAACACGACCAGTCGCTGCGCACGCCGCGCGCTCGCCGCCTACCCCTTCATCTAGACGCACCCCTCAGCCCCGGGCCGCTACTGCAAATCGCGCAGTTCGGAAGCGGTCGACGGAGCGCAGTCATTCCGAGGCGCGGGCGGAGCCCGCTCGCGGCGCTGTCGTGGCCGCGGTCGAGGGCCCGCCCTGTCAGGTCGCGGCGAGCGCCACGCGGGCCGCGGCCCGAGGTCGTCCGCCGACCTCAAAGACGTCATCGCCAACGCGCTGCCCTAGTTCTTTAGTATCGCGTCGGTGTCCTCGCCGAACAGCCTGGACTTCTACGACGCGGAGCTGCGCGCTCACCACGAGCACCTTCGCGCCGCCTACGGGATCAGGCCCGGTGACGAGGTACTCGACATCGGCTGCGGAACCGGGCTGACGACTCGCGAGGCGGCGCGCGCCGCGGCGCCGGGCTGCGTCGTCGGCGTCGACGTGTCCGAGCGCATGCTTGAACGCGCCGGTCAGGTGACTGCGGCCGAACGGCTCGACAACGTCCGGTACGAGCTAGGCGACGCCCAGGTGCATCGCTTCGATCCCGCCAGCTTCGACGTGGCGATCAGCCGCTTCGGGACGATGTTCTTCTCCGATCCGGCCGCCGCGTTCGCGAACATCGCCGCCGGCCTTCTACCCGAGGCGCGTCTGGTGCTGCTCGTCTGGCAGCGACACGAGCACAACGAATGGGCGCGGGCGATCGACGCCGCGCTGGGCGACGCGGCGCAGCCACCGCCGCCCCGCTTGGACCCGTTCTCGCTCGGCGATGCCGAAGCCACCGCGCGCATCCTCGAGGGCGCCGGCTTCGACGGAATGCGCTTCGAGGACGTCCGCGAGCCGGTCCACTACGGACGCGACCTCGACGCCGCGCTCGCGTTGGTCCGGGGGTTTCAGAGCACGAGCGCGGCGCTCGCGAGCCTGACTGACCGCGAGGCAGCGCGTACCGTCGCGCGCCTGCGCGAAACGCTCGCGGCGCACTACAGCGACAAGCGCGGCGTGGTCTTCGATTCGCGTTCTTGGTTGATCACCGCCCGGCGACGCCGCTAAGACATCAACAACGCGCGCCAACGTGCCGGGCTCGGCCGGTTCGGTCGCCACACCTGACCCGCTCTGCTTTCGCTTTCGCCCGCCAGGTGAAGGGGAGCGGCGACTCGCTCGCGCTTCTCCTATCCATGCCGAGCGGGAGCTGACGACCGCTTTCACTTCTCCCGCGAGGCGAGGGTCGACCTTCGCTGGGCTACTTGTGCCAGTAGCCGCGGCGATGCATCTCGAGCACGCCGACAAGCTCGTCGGCGTCGACACCCGCGCGGTCTGGCTCGTCGTCGGGACCAAGATGATCGAGGAACTCATTGAGTGCGAGGCGCGACAGCGCTTCGCATTCCTCGTCGGACAGCCATCGGCGATTGATTTCGCCCGCCAATGGCAAAAGGGCAGGGGCGCGTCGCTCGACGATGGCGACGAGCCGACTGCGTTGCGCCAGAGTCAGAGGTTGCGGCGGTCGATCCACCTCAGCAGCGTAGGCAACCGCACCGGCGGCTCGACGGCTGCTCCCTTCCACGCAAGGCGGAACCCGCCCCAAGACCATCATCGAGCGTTGCCTGTACCCAAGGCGCTTTGAACCTCAGAGCGCGCGGATGACCTGTGCGGGAACGCCAGCGACCAGCGTGCGCGGCGGGACGTCCTTTGTGACGACGGCGCCGGCGGCTACCACGGCGTCGTCGCCGACCGTGACGCCCTGCAAGACCATGGCGCCTGCGGCGATCCACACGCCGCGGCCGATGCGGATCGGGGCAGTCGTGATCTGCGAGCGGCGGGTCGCCGGGTCGAGCGGATGGCCCGAGCTGATCAGATGCACGTTCGGCCCGATCATCACGTCGTCACCGATGTCGATGCCGCCGAGATCCATCGCGGTGCAGCCGTGGTTCACGAACACGTTGCGGCCGAATCGCAGATTGCGCCCGCCGTCGGTATGGAACGGCGGAAGCACGCGAACCGACGGGTCGAGTTCGTGGCCGGTCAGCTCGCCCAGTACGGCGCGCACCGCGTCGAAGTCACCCGGCGCCAGCGCGTTGAGCCGCCCAAGGATCTCCCAAGCGCGCTGGATGTCGGCGTACATCGCGCGAGAGTCCGGCGTTCCGGCATGCGTCACCGTTCGGCCCTGCGCTGGCGCCATTGGTTCGCGGTCGGGGCCAAGCACGGAAGGAGATTCTGCCCATGCGGCCGGATGTCGATCCCGCCCGGGACAGACGAGCATCGTCGATTCGAAGACTTGCGCTTCGGCTCTCAGCCGCGAACTCGGAGCTCTCGATCCGATGAACTCACTCCCTAGCCGCGGACTCTCGCTGCACTCGAGGTGGCGATCCCCGGCGCTCTTCGCGCAAAGATGGCATGAGCCGGGCGGCGGTCCCGGCGTAGGGGGGACCTCCTCAGCTCAAGCGCGCATGATGCGCGCAGGTAGTTAACCGTGGAGCTTGAGGAGGCCCCGTAATGGCAATCGTAATGGG
>Ga0193699_10000021_pt1 | contig 148027 bp, 137 predicted proteins | sample L3c2metaG_FD_160095 | JGI IMG/M metagenome (GOLD analysis project Ga0193699, IMG submission 160095) | Soil microbial communities from a riparian zone of the East river system, Colorado, United States - L3c2 | ecosystem: Environmental > Terrestrial > Soil > Riparian zone | place: USA: East...
CCTTGTCGATCTTGTTGACGGCGACCACGATCGGCACGTCGGCCGCGTGGGCGTGGTCGATGGCCTCGTCGGTCTGCGGGCGCGCGCCGTCGTCGGCGGCGACCACGATCACGGCGATGTCGGTCACCCGGGCGCCGCGGGCACGCATGGCGGTGAACGCCTGGTGGCCCGGGGTGTCCAGGAAGGTGATGGTCTTGCCGTTGTGGTGGACCTGGTAGGCGCCGATGTGCTGCGTGATGCCACCGGCCTCGCCCGCGGCGACCTCGGTCTTGCGGACGGCGTCCAGCAGCGAGGTCTTGCCGTGGTCGACGTGACCCATGATGGTCACGACGGGCGGGCGCTCGACGAGATCCGCATCGGCGTCGTCGTACTCGATCTCCTCGTCGGCCTCGTCGCCGAGGTGGACGATCTGCATCTTCTTGCCGAGGGCCTCGGCCACGGCCTCGATCTGGTCGTCGGCCAGCGTCCGGGTGAGCGTCGCGAGGACGCCCATGCCCATGAGCTGCTTGATGACCTCGGGAACGCCGACGCCGAGGTACTCGGCGACTTCCTTGACGCTGGACCCGGAGTTGATCTTGACCGTGTCGGTGCGCGTCAGCTGATCGGCAGCCAACATGTCCGGCGTCTCGGGCATCGGCGTGCGGCGGCGGCGCCGGCGGCGACGCGGCGGACGCTGCGGCGCGGGGCCGGGACCGGCGCCGGGGCCGCGACGGGCGGCCTGGGAGTCGATGACGACGCGGCGCTTGCCGACGCCGGGGCCACCCTCGGAGCGCATGCCGCCGCGCGTGGGACGGCCCGCGCCCGAAGGCTGGGACTGCGTTTCGTCGCGCTTGGGGCGCTTGGGGGGCTCGGGGACCGAGATGATCCGCGGGCCGGTGCCGGGCTTGGGCGGCTCGACGTGCGGGACGAGCCCGGAGGCCTTGTCGTCCTTGCCGGGCTTCGCGCCGGCGGCGCCCTGCTTGGCGTCGGCCGGTGCGGCGGCCGCGGCCGCGGCCTCGGGGGCCGGCGCAGCGCCGGCGTCGGCCGCGGGTGCGGCGGCGTCGGGTGCGGCGGCGGCGGGCTGCTCGGCCGCGGGTGTCGCGGGAGCCGGGGCCTCGGCGGGGGCGGCGGCCTCAGTGGCCGGGACGTCGGCGGCCTGGGCCTCAGTGGCCGGGGCCTCCGCGGCGGGCGCCGGAGCCTGCGTCTCGGGCGTCGCCGGAGCCTGCGTCTCGGGGGTCACCGGAGCGGCGGCCTGCTCGGGCGCCGGCGTCGTCGGGACCTGCGGCTCGGTGACCTGCTCGGGGGCGGCGGGCTGCTCGGGGGCCGGTGCGCCGGGACGCTGGCTGCCACGGGCGGGAGCCGGGCCACCACGGCCCATCTGACGGCGCGGATCGACCGGGAGGTCGTCGAGCACGGGACGACGCGGCACGGGCCGGATGGGCTCGCGCTGCGCGGGCTGACGGCTGCCGGGGGGCGGGCCGCCGCGCGCGGCGGCCTGGCCGGGGCGCACGGGACCACCGCGACCGGCGGGGGCGCCACGGCCACCGCCGCCGCCCTGGCCGCCCTGCTGCGGGCGCACCGGGGCGCCACGGCCCTGGCCGCCGCCGCCGCTGCCGGGGCGCACGGGCTGTCCGCGGCCGGCGGGCGGCCGCACGGGCTGACCGCGTCCCTCCGGGGGACGCACGGGAGCGCCGCGGCCCTGCGGGGGCCGCGCGGACTGGCCACGCCCAGCGGGCGGCTCCGCCGCCGCGGGTGCGGCGGGCTTCGCCTCGCTCGGGGCGGGCGTTGAAGGTGAGTTCGAGGTCGCGGCGCCGTTTCCGGCAGCCTGGGAGCCGGTGCTGATCGCGCGCAGCACGTCAGCCTCCTCGACCGAGGAGGCAGCAGCCTTCACGTCGAGGCCGGCGGCCTGGAGCTGATCGAGCAGGTCCTTGCTGGACATGCCCCGCTCCTTGGCGATCTCATGGATTCGCTTTTTCGCCATGCAGTCTCACTGATTCTACGAAGTCGGGAGGGATCTCCACCTTGCGCCTCAGCGCACGGGTCACGGAGCGGCGCTGAACAGCCTGTTCAGCGCACGCTGGGCCGCACACGTATGCGCCGCGACCCGGCAGACGGGCCCCCGGGTCGGTGACGACCCGGGACCCAGCCGCAACGATGCGCAGCAGCTCGGCCTTGGGACGGATCGTCCCGCAGCCGACGCAGCGCCGTTGCGGAACAGAGCTTACGACGCCGGCTCCTCAGACTCCACGTCGACCGCGCCGTCAGGCTCGGCATCGACGGCGCCGTCGGGCTCGGAGGCCTCCGGCGCGGGTTCGAGGGCGGGGTCGGCATCGGCGACCGGCTCCGCGCCGTTCTGGACGGGCTCCTCGCCCTCCACCGGCAGGACGTCGTCCTCGATGGACCCGATGAGCGCGCCGTCCTCACCCTCCTCGAAGTCGTCGTCGCCTTCGGTGGCGACGATCTCCTCCTGGTCGCCGAAGAGCTCCTCGGCGCGGGTGACGACGTCGACGACGTCGTCCCAAGTCTTGTCCGGATCAGCCAGGTCGGCGATCTCCTCGTCGCTGAGCGGCTCAAGGATCGCGACGGCGGCGGTCGTGAAGCGCGACAGCGCCTGGTGCTTGGGCAGGCCGCAGAACGGCGAGCCCGGCAGGGCCTCGTTCGGGCAGCGCCGGCCGCGCACGGAGACGGCCTGGCAGCGCCCGCCGGTCTCCTCCCCCTCGTACTCCTCGGAGGCGGTGGCCGTGGCCGCGAAGTCGGTCTCGGACTTGATGTCGATGCGCCAGCCGGTCAGGCGGGCGGCCAGGCGGGCGTTCTGGCCCTCGCGGCCGATGGCCAGCGACAGCTGGTCGTCGGGGACGATGACCGTGGCCTGCTTGGACTCGTCGTCGACGAGCACCTCGCGGACGCGGGCGGGCGACAGCGCCTTGGCGACGAACCGCGCGGGCTCGTCGTTGTAGGGGATGATGTCGATCTTCTCGCCGCGCAGCTCGGAGACGACCATGCGCACGCGGGAGCCGCGGGGGCCGACGCAGGCGCCGACCGGGTCGACGCCGTCGGCGTGCGAGATGACCGCGATCTTGGAGCGGTAGCCGGGTTCGCGGGCGACGTTGGCGATCTCCACCAGCCCGTCGGCGATCTCCGGGACTTCGAGCTCGAACAGCTTCTTGATCAGCTCGCCGTCGCGGCGGCTGACGATGATCGAGGGACCCTTCGTGGAGGGAGAGACCTCCTTGATCACGGCCTTGACGCGCTGGCCGTGGTCGTAGCGCTCGCCGTCGACCTGCTCGCTCTTGGGCAGCAGGGCCTCGACGCGGTCGCGCAGCTGCACGAGCGTGTAGCGGGAGTCCGACTGCTGGACGATGCCGGTGATCAGCTCGCCGACGCGGTCTTGGAACTCCTCGAACATCATGTCGCGCTCCGCCTCGCGGATCCGCTGCAGGATGACCTGCTTGGCGGTCTGCGCGGCGATGCGCCCGAAGTCGTCCGGGGTGTCGTCGATCTCCTCGATGCGCTCCCGGTACTGCTCGAACTTCGCGGGGTCGATCTCCGGATCCTGCGGCTCGACGCGGTCGCCCGTCTCCGGGTCGATGTAGGACTCCTCGGCGATGGTCTCGCCGATGAGCTCCGCCTCGAGGTCCTTGGGGATGCGGTAGCGGATGACGACGAAGTCGCCGGTCTCGCTGTCGACCTCCACCCGCGCGTAGCGGGCGGCGCCGGGAAGCTTCTTGTAGGCCGACAGCAGCGCATCTTCCAGCGCGGTCATCAGCTTCTCCGGGGAGATGCCCTTCTCGCGCGCCAGCGCGGTCATGGCATCCAGGATCTCGCGGGACATGGTGCTCGATGCTCCTAGGACTCGACGAGGTTGGATCGGGAGATGGCGTCGTACGGGATGGAGACGACGCCGGTGTCGGCGGCGATCGTCACCTCCGTCTCGGAAGCTCCCACGAGCTCGCCGGTGAATGACTTGTGGCCGTCGGTCGCCTCGCGGGTGCGAACCCGCGCGCGACGACCGATGAAGCGGCGGTAGTGATCCGGCTTGCTGAGGGGGCGCTCGATGCCGGGCGACGACACGGTCAGGCCGTACTCCTCGAGCAGCTCGGGAAGCGCGTGCGTGACGCGCTCGCACAGCTCGAGGGTCACGCCGTCGGGATGGTCGATGTAGAGCTCGACGAGATCGCCCTTGACGTCTGCGAGCAGCACCTCGACATCCGGCTCGCGCTCGGCGAGCTTCGCCTCGATGTCGCTCTGGATGGTGCTCATCAACCCTCCCCTCTCAAATGAAAGAGCGGGCTCACGCCCGCTCCCTGTACATCGTCGGCGGCTGCCCGCCAACACGGAAGTTGTCACGCGAGGATAGCACCATGCCTGGGCACGAGCCGAGTGCCACAAGCGCCGTGAAGGGGTTCCTGCAGGGGGTCGTAGAGCACCAACTCGGGTGCCGCCGGAACGGGTGCGCGCGTGTGCTCGAGGACGCCGGAAGTCACCTCCTGCGCCGGGCGCGACGCCGACGGCTGAGAGGCCGTGCGCACTCCCGCCGACGGTCGGGCGCTGGTGGTCGTCTGCCGTCCGTCCCGGGGTGCGGCGCCGCGGGCGTCGGGGCCTGGCGTCGTGTGCGCCGCGGCGGGCGCGAGCGCCGTCTGCCGGCGCCTCCGGGGTGCTGGCCGGGAGGGCGTCCCGCCCGAGCGCCCGAACGGAGCTCCGCGACGTCCGGACCAAGTCAGCCCCCCGGCGCGCCGGGCTGGCTGAGGCCCGGATCGTCGTGTCTGGGCGTGCCGACGGTCGGGGCCTCGTGCGCCAGCACCGGCTCCGGCCGGAGGTGCGTCCAGGCGCGACGAGCGGCCCTCAGGCGGCGCGGCGACGGGCCTTGTCGCGGTACTTCTTGTAGTCCGCGCGGTGCGGCTGGAGGTTGGCCGCGAGCGCGAGCGGGTGGCGCGCCTCGGCGTGGCGGCCCATCTGCTGCAGCGAGCGGCCGAGGCAGAAGAGCGCGTAGTCGTTGGTCGGCGCGTGCTCGACCACCGCCTCGAACTCCTCGGCCGCCTCGCGGAAGCGCTGCGCCCCGAAGAGGGCGCGGCCGTATGCCTCGCGGACGGAGTCCTTGTCGGGCGCCAGCTCTCGTGCACGACCCAGCGGGACGGTGGCGGCGTGGAAGTCGCCGCTTTCGAGGAGCTCGGTGCCCTGACGAAACAACTCGTAGGCGCCTGGCTGGTCCATGGCTCAAGCAGTGTAGGACCGGCGTCGGCGAGGTTTAAGGGCGGCGAGCAGCTCCCGCGGACGCGGCGGCAGCGCCCACAGGGAGCGCAGCCGGCCGCGCAGGCCGAGCCCCGCGCCGAGCTCGCGGCGTAGCGCGCGGCGCTGCTCGGCGGTCGGCGCAGGCGACCCCGCGCCGTAGCGCGCCAGGCGCAGCGCGCGCAGGTAGCCGAGCGCTCCGTCGTTGCCCGCCAGCAGCCGCTCCAGCCGCGCGAGCGTCATGTCGGGCTCCGGCGCGCGGCCCGAGCGGACGAGCGCGATGCGCAGCTCCTCGAGCTCCGGGTCGCCGCTGCGCTCCAGGCGCCGGCGCCGGCGCGCGGCCATCAGGGCGCCGGCGCCGGCGAGGCCGGCGATCACGCCCACACCGGTGAGCGGCAGCGTGAGGTCGGTCCCGCCGCCGCCGGTCGCCGCGGAGGCCCCGCCGGCGGCGGGGTCCGAGGTCCGGTCGCCGGTGGAGGGCGTCGTGCGCGCGGCCGACGGCGCCGTGGACGGCTGGCTGCGCGTGTCGGTCTGCTGGGAGCGCGCCGGCGAGTCGCCCGGCGTCGGGTCGAACGTCACCCAGCCGTAGCGCGGGAAGTACGCCTCGACCCAGCTGTGGGCATCGAGGTCGCGGATCACGTGGTCCTTGCCGTCGCGCGACCCGGGCGCGAACCCCGCGACCACGCGCGCCGGGACCCCACCCATGCGCAGCAGCAGCGCGGTGGCGCCGGCGAAGTGCTGGCAGTAGCCGGCGTGGTCGCGGAACAGGAACGCGTCGAGCGCCGTCAGCTTCCCGGGAGGCGGCGGCGACTCCGTGTAGCGGGCGCCGCGCTGGACGCGGGCGATGACCTTCGTGACGAAGTCATAGGGGTCGGTCGAGCCGCCGCGCAGCTGCTGAGCCAGCTGGTAGGAGCGGCCCAATCCGGCGCTCGCCAGCGCCTGATCGGGGTTGACGAACATGAAGCCGCCGCGCCCCCGCGCGCTCGGCGCCATCCCCGCGCCCCACGGCGGGAAGCGGACCTCGACGGGGCCGACGGCGGCGTTGGCCGCGCCGCCCGGCGTGTCGACGGTGAGCTGGCGCAAGACGTAGCTGGGGTACTCGGTCCCGGCGCGGTGCAGCTCGACGGTGCCCGGGCGCGGGACGTACACCAGCGCGTCGTAGGAGTCGCCGCGGCGCAGCGGCTTGGTCGCCGCCTCGAACGTCCCGGGCGTCGCCTCGCGCACGAGCTTGGTGGAGTGCGTGACCAGCATCGTCGTGCCCGCGCCGAGGAACTGCTCGCTGCGCAGGCCCTTGATCGAGACATGGATCGTCTGGGTCCAGTCCGGATGGCCGCCGGCGAACTCGGTGTCGTCGTCGCCGCCGAGGACCTCGCGCGTCTGCTTCCACGCGCCGTCGCGGAACACCTCGAGGTCGGCCGTCTTCAGGTACAGGTCGCCCCGCGAGCGCACGCGCGCGAGCTCGACCCCGTCGCGCGGCCAGGTCAGCGGCGCGTAGTCGTGGTTCCACGTGAAGGTGGTGGTCTTGCCCGCCTGCAGCGACTCGGCGAGCGCCTCGTAGTCGACCCACGGCCGGTTGGAGTCGACGGCCGGCGCCACGATCGCCGCCGCCAGCACCGCCACGACGGCCAGACCGATCGCCACGGGCGCCTCGCGCTGACCGAGCCGGTCGGCCCACAGCAGCGCGCCGAGCAGCAGCGCGAAGACCGAGCCGTCGAGGTAGGGATGCGTCGGGGCGTGCTCGACGACCGGCACGGCGTAGAGCACGCCGAGCGCCACGGCGGCGCCGAACATCCGCGGGCGCGGCAGCAGCGCGAGGCAGGCGCCGACGGCCAGCAGCAGCCCACCACCCGAGAGCAGCACGGCACGGACGAGCACGTCCTGGCCGCGGTACGGCACGCGCAGCGCCGGCAGCGTGGCGATCGCGTCGCCGATGCCCACCACCAGCGTGTCCCAGCGGTCGGGGCGCAGCGCCGCAAGCGGAACGCCCGCGACGGCGAGGATCGCCCAGAGCGCCGCGATGACCAGCGCGAGCACCGCCCCGGCGCGCCGCATCCGGCCGCGCACCTCCAGCGCCGGTGGCAGCAGCAGCGCGGTGACCACGGCGACGAGGAACATGCCGAGCAGGTCCCCCGACCCGCCGGGGCGGACGATCCCCGCCCAGTGCACGCCTCCGTAGAGGCCGAGTGCGCTCAGCGCGGCGAGGCGGATGCTCCAGGCCTCCGAGCCCGCGGCCGCGACGGCCCGCGCGCCGGAGCCCGGCCCCGGGGGCGCCTGCGCCGCGCCGGCCGCGGCGGCGCTCATGCCACGGCCTTTCGCGACGCGCCGCCGCCGCCATGACGGCTGTCGGACAGCTCGTAGCCCGAGCAGGCCGCGACGGTGAAGCTCGGGTGCCGCCCGGCGAGCGTCCCGGGCACGACCAGCACGCGGCCGCCGCCCGGCGCGTGGGCCAGCGCCCGCGGCGGGCGGGTCAGCCGGCGCGCCGCGACGTAGAGGATCGGTCCGCGGCGGGCGGCCACGCCGGAGAGCGCCGGCGGCGAGTCGCCGTCGACCAGCGCGAGGCGCGCATGCACGTTGGGCCAGCCGACCAGCCCCGGGTCCAGCATGGCCGGCCGGCGATCGCCGGGGACCAGCAGCGCGCAGCCGCCCTCTCGCGCCAGGTGCACGGCCAGCGACGCCGCGGCGCGCACCGCGGCGTCGAGGTCCTCCTCGCTCGCGGCGCCGCGCGGATCCAGGACGACGAGCGGCCGCGTGTCGCTGTCGGCGCGCAGCCGCCGCTCGAGCAGCTCGCCGCCCTTGGCCAGCGACGGCCAGAAGATCCGCGACGCGGGGGTGCCGGGCCGATGCTGGCGCAGCCCGTCGAGCTCGATCTCGGCGGCGACCGAGGAGCGCCGGCCGAGGCGCAGGGCGCCGCTGGAGTCTCCCCCGCTCCCCGGCGTGCGGACCGGCTCGACGCGCGGGAGGATCAGCACCTCGTCGGTGCCCGGAGCCGGCCCGCCGACGAACCGGGTCAGCAGCCCGAACGGGTCGCGCACCGCGACGCGCGGCGGCGCGAGGACCTTGAGCCCGCGCCGCGAGAAGCGCACGTCGATGCGCACCCGCGTCAGGCGCCGCCCGGTGGCCAGCGGCGCCGGCGCCGGCAGCAGCGGGTCCAGCACGCCCCCGGTCGGCAGCGGCCGCGGCGAGGTGACGCGCAGCTCGATCGGCACGGGGTCCTCCTCCATCGCCCGGGTCACGGCGACCGTCCGCGTCACCCGCACGCCGCGGCCGCCCGCGAGGACCCACGCGGCGCTGCCGACCGACAGCACGAGCAGCGCGCCGCCGGGGACGTACAGCGGCTCGGCGTCGAGCATCCCCGCGACCAGCACGAGGAGCACGCCGAGGGCGACGGTGCGGAGGAGCGGACGGGCGGTCTCCTCCACGGCGATCCCTACAGCGCGGGCGTCGCCGCCAGCGCGTCGGTGACGACCTGCTGGCCCGTGACGTTCATCGCCTCGGGCGCGAGCACGATCCGATGCGACAGCACCACGCGCGCGAGCGCCTGCACGTCGTCGGGGAGCGCGTGGTCGCGGCCCTGCAGCAGGGCGCGGGCCTTGGCGGCGCGCAGCAGCATCAGGCCGGCGCGGGGGCTGGCGCCCAGCTCGGTGCGGCCGTCCTCGCGCGTGCGCTGCAGCAGCGCGACGACGTAGGAGCGCAGGCGATCGGACGCGACCACGCGCATCGCGGCGTCGATCGCCTCGACGACGTCGGCCGCGGTTGCGACGGGCTGCATCCGCTCGACGCGGTCGCCGGACTCGTGGGCACGCAGCATGTCGACCTCGGCGGCGGGCGTCGGGTAGCCCAGCGACACGCGGGCCATGAAGCGGTCGACCTGCGCCTCGGGCAGCGGATAGGTCCCCTCGAACTCGACCGGGTTCTGCGTGGCGAGCACGACGAACGGGCGGGCCAGCTCGTGCGAGTGGACGTCGACCGTGACGCGCCGCTCCTGCATGCACTCCAGCAGGCCCGACTGCGTCTTGGGCGACGCGCGGTTGATCTCGTCGACGAGCACGACGTTGGCGAAGACCGGGCCGGGCCGGAACTCGAAGCGATCCTCGCGCTGGTTGAAGACGTTGGTGCCGACGACGTCGGCCGGCAGCAGGTCGGCCGTGCACTGGACGCGGGCGAAGCCGAGGTCGGTGACCTGCGCCAGCGCGCGCGCCAGCGTCGTCTTGCCGACGCCGGGCAGGTCCTCGATGAGGACGTGGCCCTCGGCGAGGATGCAGACCAGCAGGTACTCGAGGACCTCGTCGCGCACCTCGACGGCGTCGTGGACGGCCTCGGCGATCCGCCGCGCCAGCAACCCCGCGCGGGCGATCTCCGAGCCGTCGAGCCGCTCCTCGGCGCTCATCGCGCCGCCCCAAGCCGCGGGAAGGAGCCTCCGGAGTCCGAGCCCCTGGGCGAGGACTTCGCGGCGAGTTCCCGCCCGGACGCCGAGCCCCTGGGCGAGGCCGTCCGCGCGCTCATGATCGGGCCGCCGCGTCCGTGCGGAGGCGATCGATGGTGCCGAGGATCGCCCGGGCGACCTCGGCCTTGGTAGCGCGCGGGACGTGCTCGTCGCCGGACGCGGTGAGGATCGTGACCTCGTTCTCGACCGCGTCGAACCCGATCCCCGCCTGGGAGACGTCGTTGACCACCACCGCATCCAACCCCTTGCGCGTGAGCTTGTCGCGGCCGTAGTCCAGCGCGCCGGCGCCATGCTCGGCGGCGAAGCCCACGAGCGTCTGCTCGGGGCGGCGCTGGGCGGCCAGTCCGGACAGCACGTCCGCCGTCGGTTCGAGGACCAGCGCGAGCTCGTCGCGGCCGGTCTTCTTGACCTTGCCGTCGACGGCCGTGGCCGGCCGGAAGTCCGACACGGCGGCCGCCATCACCAGGACGTCGGCGACCGGGAACTCGGCGGCGCAGGCCGCGCCGAGCTCCGCGGCGGTCTCGACGTCGACGTAGCGCACGCGCGGATCGCGGGCGAGGTGGACGTTGGCGGCGATGACCGTGACATCGGCGCCGAGCGCGGCGGCCTCCTCGGCCACGGCGAAGCCCATGCGGCCGCTCGAGCGGTTGCCGACGTAGCGGACGGCGTCGATCGGCTCGCGCGTGCCGCCGGCGGTGATCAGCACCTTCAGGCCGTCCCACGGACGGGGGTGGGCGGGACCGAATTCGACGACCGCCTCGACGGCCGCCAGCAGCTCGGCGGGCTCGGCCAGGCGGCCGGTCCCCCACTCGTGCTTGGTGGCCAGCGCGCCGGTGCCCGGGTCGATGACGGCGACGCCGCGGTCGCGCAGGAGCGCGAGGTTGGCCTGCGTCGCGGGGTGCTCCCACATGTGGTGGTTCATCGCGGGCGCGACGAGCACCGGGCAGCTCGCGGCCAGCGCGGCGCTGGTGAGCAGGTTGTCGGCGAGCCCGTGGGCGAGCTTGGCGATCGTGTTGGCCGACGCCGGCGCGATGAGGTACGCGTCGGCGTTGCGTACGAGCTCCAGGTGGCTGGCCGGGTCGTGCGACGGCGGCTTCTGGTCTCCGAACGCGCCCCGAGCGGGGTCGCGCTCGAACTCGTCGGTGAGCACCGGGGCGCCCGTCAGCGCCGCGAACGAGGCGGCGCCGACGAACCGCTGGGCCGTCGGCGTCTGGATCGCCCGCACGGCGTGGCCGGCCTTGGTGGCCAGGCGAACGACCTCGAGCGCCTTGTACGCGGCGATGCCCCCACTGACGCCGAGCAGGAGGCGCGCCATGGAGCAGCTCCTAGCGGTACTGGTACTTGATCTTGCCCGCGGCGACTTCCTCGAGCGCGATCGTGAGGTAGTTCTTGCTGATGGTGTCGACCATCGGCGGCGGAAACTCGTCGAACGTCCCCTCACCCAGGTTGTGGTAGTACGAGTTGATCTGGCGCGCGCGCTTGGCGGCGACGAGGACCGACGCGTAGTTGGAGTCGACGTGGTCGAGCAGCTTGTCGATGCGGGGACTGATCACGGGTCCAGTGTACCCCGCACGATGGCTGCCAGCTCATCCACCGCTTCGTCCAGCCGATCGTTGACCACGACGTGCTCGAACTCGCCCGCGGCGGCGAGCTCCTGCTGGGCCACCTCGAGCCGGCGCGCGACCTGGTCGGCGTCGTCGGTTCCGCGCCCCACGAGGCGGTCGCGCAGCGCGTCGTCGTCGGGCGGGCGGATGAAGATCTGCACCGCGTCGGGCAGCGTCTCGCGCACCTGGCGTGCGCCCTGGACCTCGATCTCCAGCACCACCGGGCGGCCCCCGGAGGTGTGGCGGTCGAGCTCCTCGCGCAGCGTCCCGTAGCGGCGGCCGGAGTACTCGGCCCACTCCACGAAGTCGCCGGCGGCGACGTGGCGGGCGAACTCCTCGTCGGAGATGAAGTGGTAGTGCTCGCCCTGCGTCTCCCCCGGCCGCGCCTGGCGGGTCGTCGCCGAGACGCTCAGCGCGAGATCCGGGAGCCGCTCGCGGAGCAGGCGGATCAGCGTGCCCTTGCCGACCCCTGAGGGGCCGGTGATCACGAACACCCCGGGCATGCGGAAGACCTCGCCTAGCGGCTCGGCTTCCGGGGCGCGAGCTCGCCCAGGGGCTCGCTCGCACGGCGGACGTCGGCCAGCATGTGATGGTGCTACTTGCGGAGCATGCCGATGAGCTCGGCACGCTGACGGTCGGAGAGACCGCCGATGGTCTTCGACGGGGAGATCCGGCAGGTCTGCAGGATCTTGTTGGCCTTCACGCGCCCGTACTTCGGGACCGCCAAGAGCATGTCGAAGACCTTGGCGGTCTCGAGGAACTCGGGCGGTTCGAGGAGCAGTTGGTGGATCGACACTCGACCGGCCTTCAGATCGCGCTTGAGCTGCGCGCGACGTGTGCGGATGACGTTCGCCTTCTGGAGGGCGTCCATCCGCTGGTTCAGGCTTCGTTCGGGTGCCGCCGTGTGCTTGGTGGGCGAGTTGGCGGCCGGCGACATCGGGGCGCCGATACTACACATCGAAGGGCCGCCAGCAAGGCGCGATCCAGCAATTCGGCTGGACCTCCACCTGAGGTCGACCCTTCTTCACCCTGGTTGACGGTGGCGCGGGAGTTTGCAGGCACTTTGCGCGCGGTCAGCGAGCTTTCGGTCAGCGGTGCGGAGGAGCTCCGGACGGTCGTCTCTCGCTGTTTGCGGCGTTCCTGCAGGCACTGTGTGCCAACCCGCCATAGCCAAGCGTCGGAGCTCGGCGTCCTTGTGCAAACACGCGCAATCCGCCGACCGCGGTCATCGCGAGCCCGAACGCGCCTCCCGCGCGAGCCGCGCGAGGCCGCGCTGCATGCGGGCGGGCCACAGCGGCCCGTTGTAAACGAACCCCGTGTACGCCTGGACGAGCGTCGCCCCCGCCTGCAGTCGCGCCCACGCGTCCTCAGGCGTCTCGACGCCGCCGACCGACACGAGCACGAGGTCGTCCCCCACACGCTCGCGCAACCGGCGCAGGACGGCGAGCGAGCGATCGGCCAGCGGGGCGCCCGACAGCCCGCCCGCGCCCGCGGCGGCGACCTGCGCGGGGTCGGTCCGCAGGCCGTCGCGCGAGATGGTCGTGTTGGTCGCCACCAGCCCGTCGAGGCCCGTGGCCAGCGCGAGGTCGGCGATCGCATCGACGTCGTCGTCGGCGAGGTCCGGCGCGATCTTGACCAGCAGCGGGACCGTGCGTTGCGCCTGCTCCATCCCCTCCCGCACCGTGGCGATGAGCCCGCGCAGCGCGTCGACGGCCTGGAGGTCGCGCAGGCCCGGAGTGTTGGGCGAGCTGACGTTGATGACGAGGTAGTCGGCCAGTGGCGCCAGCCGCGCGGCAGACGCCCGGTAGTCGGCGGCCGCGTCGGGCGCGCGCTTGGTCTTGCCGATGTTCACGCCGACGATCGTGGTGCGATCGCGCGGCGCCGACAGGCGCGCGGCGGCCGCCTCGGCCCCCGCGTTGTTGAAGCCCATGCGGTTGACCAGCGCCCGGTCGGCGGGCAGCCGGACCATCCGCGGGCGGGCGTTGCCGGGCTGCGGGAGCGCCGTCACCGTGCCGACCTCCACGAAGCCGAAGCCCAGCGCGGTCAGCGCGTCGACATGCGCGGCGTCCTTGTCGAACCCGGCGGCCAGGCCCAGCGGGCTGGGCAGGTCGAGCCCGAGCGCGCGGACGCGCAGCGCCGGGTCGCGCGGCGCCAGCACACGACGGACCGCCCGCCGCACCAGCGGCGTCCCGAGGCCGAGGCGCAGCGCCGCGGTGCCCCAGCCGTGGGCGGTCTCCGCGTCGACGCGCCGCAGGACGCGGTCGAAGAGCAGCCGCCAGATCAGGAACCGGCTCCGGCGGAGGCCACGGTCGAGGCGGCCGGGGCGGTCCTGGCGGCGTGCAGCTCCTGCAGCGACACCACGCCGACGTCGCCCTGGCGCGCGGCGGCGATCGCGCGGGCGGCGCTGAGCCCCGCGCTGAGCGTCGTCAGCGCCGGGATGCCGCGGGCGACCGCCGCCCGGCGGATCTCCCAGCCGTCGGTGCGCGCGCCCGAGCCGGTCGGCGTGTTGACCACGAGGTCCACCTCGCCGCTCTCGATCAGGTCGACCACGTTCGGCGAGCCGTCGGCGATCTTGTTGATCACCGTGGCCGGCACGCCCCAGCGCTGGATCGCCTCCGCAGTGCCGCGCGTCGCGACGATCGTGAAGCCGAGGTCGTGCAGCAGCTGCGCGACGGCGACCGCCGCCGGCTTGTCGCTGTCGGTCACGGTGATGAACACCGTCCCGCCGTCGGGCAGCGCGGCGCCCGCGGCGGCCTGCGCCTTGGCGAACGCAGTGGGGAAGTCGCGGGCGACGCCCATGACCTCGCCCGTCGAGCGCATCTCCGGGCCGAGCACGGCGTCTGATCCCTCGAAGCGGTCGAAGGGCAGCACCGCCTCCTTGACGCTGACGTGATCCAGCGGCGCGTCCTCGGCGGGCAGGCCGAGGTCGGCGATCTTCTCGCCGAGCATGATCCGCGCGGCCATCTTGGCCAGCGGCACGCCGATCGCCTTGGAGACGAACGGCACGGTCCGGGACGCGCGCGGGTTGGCCTCGATGACGTACAGACGGCCGCTGTGGATGGCGTACTGCACGTTCATCAGGCCGATGACGCCGAGCCCGAGCGCGATGCCGCGCGTCGTCACGCGGATCTGGTCGAGCATGTCGGGTCCGAGCGAGTGCGGCGGCAGCACGCAGGCGCTGTCGCCGGAGTGGATGCCGGCCTCCTCGACATGCTGCATGATGCCGCCGACCCAGACCTCGTCGCCGTCGCAGAGCGCGTCGACGTCGACCTCGATCGCGTCCTCCAGGAAGCGGTCGAGGTAGATGTCACGGGCTCCGTCGCGACCGCCCGCGTGCCGGGTGAGGTAGTCGGCCAGGCCGTCGCGCGAGTAGACGATCTCCATCGCCCGGCCGCCGAGCACGTAGCTCGGGCGCACGAGCAACGGGTAGCCGACCTCGTCGCCGGCCTCCAGCGCGCCCTCGATCGTCGAGGCCGTCGCGTACGGCGGCGCCTCGTAGCCCAGGCGCTCGAGCAGCGCGCCGAAGCGGCCACGCTCCTCGGCCAGATCGATCGAGTCGACGCTCGTGCCGAGGATGTTCACCCCGGCCTCCTGGAGGCCGTGGGCGAGCTTGAGCGGCGTCTGGCCGCCGAACTGGACGATGACGCCCTCGGGCTGCTCGATCTCGATGACGCCGAGCACGTCCTCGAGCGTGAGCGGCTCGAAGTACAGCCGGTCCGACGTGTCGTAGTCGGTGGAGACCGTCTCCGGGTTGCAGTTGATCATCACCGCGTCGCGCCCGCTCGCGCGGACGGTCATCGCCGCGTGCACGCAGCAGTAGTCGAACTCGATGCCCTGGCCGATGCGATTGGGACCGGCGCCGAGGATGACGACCGAGGGCCGGTCGGGTGGGTGGGACCGGTGCACCTCGTGGGCGGCCTTGCGCTCCCAGCCCGAGTAGAAGTACGGCGTCTCGGCGGCGAACTCGGCCGCGCAGGTGTCGACGGCCTTGTAGGAGCGCTCACCGGCGAACGGCTTCTCGGGATCGGCGGCCAGCGACTCGAGCTCGCGCAGGAACCACGGGTCGATGAACGTCTTCTCCTGGATCTGCTCCAGGGTCGCGCCCTTGCGGTAGGCCTCGAGCAGGATGTCGTAGCGGTCCGAGGTCGGCCGGTCGAGCATCGTCAGCAGCGTGGCGGCGTCGAGCGCGTCGAGCTGCGGCGTGGAGTCCAGCTCGCGCGAGCGCATGGCCTTCATGAACGCCTGGCCGAACGTGCGGCCGATGGCCATCGCCTCGCCCACCGACTTCATGTGCGTCGACAGCTCGGCGTTGGCGCCGTGGAACTTCTCGAAGGCGAACCGCGGCCACTTGACCACCACGTAGTCGAGCGCCGGCTCGAAGCTCGCCGGCGTCACCTGCGTGATGTCGTTGGGGATCTCCTCCAGCGAGTAGCCGACGGCCAGGCGGGCGGCGATCTTGGCGATCGGGAAGCCGGTGGCCTTGGAGGCCAGCGCGGAGGAGCGCGATACGCGCGGGTTCATCTCGATGACCAGGATCTCCTCGGTCGTCGGGTTGACCGCGAACTGCACGTTGGAGCCGCCGGTCTCGACGCCGACCGCGCGGATGCAGGCCATCGCCTGGTCGCGCAGCTGCTGGTAGAGGCGATCGGTGAGCGTCTGCTGAGGGGCGACCGTGACGCTGTCGCCGGTGTGGACGCCCATCGGGTCGAGGTTCTCGATCGAGCAGACGATCACGACGTTGTCGTTGTGGTCGCGCATCACCTCCAGCTCGAACTCGCCCCAGCCGATCACCGACTGGTCGATGAGGACCTGCGAGATCGGCGAGGCGGCGAGCCCGCGGGCGACGACGGTCCGGTACTCCTCCTCGGTCCGGGCGATGCCGCCGCCGCGGCCGCCGAGCGTGAACGCCGGGCGGACGATCGCGGGCAGGCCGATGCGCTCGCGCGCGGCCTCGGCCTCGGCCGCGGTCGTGGCGATCGCGTTGGCCGGCATCTTCAGCCCGGCGGCGGCCATCGCGTTCTGGAAGAGCTCGCGATCCTCGGCGGTGTTGATCGCGTCGTAGTTGGCGCCGATCAGCTCGACGCCGAACCGGGCGAGCGTCCCGTCCTCGTGCAGCGCCTTGGCGAGGTTGAGCGCCGTCTGCCCGCCGAGCGTCGGCAGCAGCGCGTCGGGGCGCTCCTTCTCGATCACCTGGGCCACCGGGCCCGGCAGCAGCGGCTCGACGTAGGTCGCGTCGGCGAACTCCGGGTCGGTCATGATCGTCGCCGGGTTCGAGTTGACCAGGACGATCTCGTAGCCCTCCTCGCGCAGGACCTTGCACGCCTGCACGCCGGAGTAGTCGAACTCGGCCGCCTGGCCGATGACGATCGGGCCGGAGCCGAGGATGAGGATCTTGTGGATGTCGTTGCGACGTGGCAAATCAGGCGCTCCGGACGGCGTCGAGGAAGCGGTCGAACTGGTAGAGCGCGTCGTTGGGGCCCGGGCCGGCCTCGGGGTGGTACTGGACCGTCGCGCTGTCGACCTCGAGCAGCTCGAGGCCCTCGACCGTGCGGTCGTAGAGGTTGACGTGCGTCAGGGCGGCCTCGCCGAAGTCGGTGCTCCACCGCACGGGCTCGTCGGCCTCGACGCGCCCGGTCCCGTCGGGCGCCATGACCGCGAAGCCGTGGTTCTGCGACGTGATCTCGATCTTGCCCGTCCGCAGGTCCTTGACGGGGTGGTTGCCGCCGCGGTGGCCGAAGGGCAGCTTGTAGGTCTGCAGGCCGACGGCCTGGCAGAGCAGCTGGTGGCCGAGGCAGATCCCCCAGACCGGGCGCTTGCCGATCAGGTCGCGGACCGTGTCGACGACGTAGCGCAGCGCGGCGGGGTCGCCGGGGCCGTTGGCGAGGAAGAACGCGTCGGCGTCGGTGGCCAGCAGCTCCTCGCTGGTGACCGTGCACGGGTGCAGCGTCACCTGCGCGCCGCGCGCGACGAGGTGGCGGACGATCGAGCCCTTGATGCCGGTGTCGATGGCGTGGATCCTGGTCGCGCCGCTCGCCTGCCCCACCGTGTGGGCCTGCTTGGGCGTGACGAGCCGCGCGAGGTCCTGGCCGACCATCGACGGCTCGGCGGCGACGAGGTCGCGCGCCGCGGCGACGGAGACCTCGCCGCCGAACACGCCGCCGCGCATCGCGCCGGCGTCGCGGATGTGGCGGACGAGCGCGCGGGTGTCGACGCCGCTGATCGCCGGGATGCCGCAGTCGGTCAGCCAGTCCAGCCAGCCGCGCTCGGCGCCGGGCGAGTCCTCGCGGTTGACCGCCTCGCGCATGATCGCGGCGCGGGCCCACACGCCGTCGGACTCCATCGCCGCCTGCGAGACGCCGTAGTTGCCGACGTGCGGGTAGGTGAAGGTGATGAGCTGGCCGGCGAAGGACGGGTCGGTGAAGGACTCCTGGTAACCCGACATGCCGGTGGTGAAGACGACCTCGCCGACGGCGTGGCCGGCGGCACCACACGCATCACCCTCGAAGACCGTGCCGTCCTCCAGGAGGACGTAGGCCGATGACTTGCTCACAGGATCACCTTCTGGACGGCTTTGAACTCGGGGGTGCCCGCGCGCTCGCACAGCTCGAGCAGCACGGCCTCGACGGTGGTCAGCACCGCCCCGGCACGGTCGAGGCGGTGCAGCCCGACCTCGCGGTCGTTGGCGTGCCGGGAGCCGACCGCGTCGGTGACGACCTGGACCGCGACGCCCTGGTCGAGGAGGTCCAGCGCGGTCTGCGCGACGCAGACGTGGGCCTCGATGCCGCAGATCAGGACCTGGTCGCGGCCGGCGAGGTCGAAGCCCTCGGCGCGCACCGCGCTGAAGACCGACTTCTCGACGCGCGCGGCGTCCTCGGGCAGCCCGACCTCGGGCGCCGTGCGCTGCAGGCCCTTGGGGTACTGCTCGGTCGCGACGACCGGAACGCCGAGGATCCCGGCGCCCTTGACCAGGCGGCCGCACTGGCGTGCGACGTCGGCGAACGTGTCGTAGGACCGGAAGCCGTCCTGGACGTCGACGACCACCAGCGCGGCACGGTCGCGCGCGATCAGCCGGCCGCTCACGAGACGACCTCGAAGTGCCGGGCCCGGAACGCAACGGTGCCGGCGGCGACGGTGAGCAGGACCTTGCCGCGCAGCGTCTGGCCGTCGAAGCAGCAGTTGGCCGAGCGCGATTCGTAGCCGCCGTCGCCGACGGTCCACGCGCGATCGAGGTCGACGAGCGTCAGGTTGGCCGGCTCGCCGGTGGCGATGCTCGGCGTGGGCAGGTCGAACAGCGCGGCGCCGTCGCTGAGGCGCGCGACCACGAGCGCCAGCGGCAGGTCGCCGCTCAGGACCAGGTTGGTGTAGATGGCCGCGAACGAGGTCTCCAGCCCGGTGGTGCCCATCGGCGCCTGCTCGAACGGGACCTCCTTCTCGTCACGCGCGTGCGGGGCGTGGTCGGTGGCGATGCAGTCGATCACGCCGGACTTCAGGCCCTCGATGAGCGCCTGGCGGTCGGCCTCCTCGCGCAGCGGCGGGTTCATCTTCATCCGCGTGTCGAGCGTGCGGACGGCCTCATGCGTGAGGCAGAGGTGGTGCGGCGAGGCCTCGCAGCTGATCCGCACGCCGCGCGCTTTGGCGTCGGCGACGGCCTGGACCGACTCGTGCGCGCTCAGGTGCTGGATGTGGATCCGGCCGCTCTCCCAGCCCGCGATCATCGCGTCGCGCGCGACCATCGTGGACTCGCTGATCGACGGGATCCCGGTGACGCCGAGCTGGGCGCTGACCTCGCCCTCGTGCATCGCGCCCTTGCCGCTCAGCGACGGGTCCTCCTCGTGCAGCGCGATGACGCCGCCGCACAGCCGCTGGTACTGCAGGGCCTTGCGCAGCATGCCGGCGCTCACGACCGGGCGGCCGTCGTCGGTGAAGCCCGCGGCGCCCTCCTCGCGCAGCTCGGCCATCTCGGTCAGCTCCGTGCCGTTGAGGCCACGCGTGATGGCGGGCATGAAGCCGACGGGGACGCGCGCGTCCGTGGCCGCCGTGTCGCGCAGCGAGCGCAGCAGCGGTGCGGAGTCGACCACCGGGTCGGTGTTCGGCATCGCCAGCACGGCGCAGAACCCGCCGGCCGCGGCGGCGCGCGTCCCGGTCTCGAGGTCCTCCTTGTGCTCCTGGCCCGGCACGCGCAGGTGCACGTGGGGGTCGACGAACGCCGGGAACACGTGGCGGCCGCCGGCCTCGAAGATCTCAGTGACCTCCGAAGCCAGCAGCGTGCCGGCCGGGCCGATCTCGGCGATCTCGCCGCCGCGGACGAGCACGTCGTAGCGGCCGTCGATCCCGCTGCGGGGGTCGAGCACGTGCGCCTCGCGGATGAGCAGGTCGGCCTGCGTCGCCGGCGCGTGGACGAGCAGTGGGGCGGCCATCAGGCGGGGACTCCTTGAAGGGGGTGCGTGGCGGTCGGCGACGTGGCCAGGACCTCGAAGAGGACGGCCATCCGGACGACGACGCCGGCGGCGACCTGCGCGGTGATCACGGCCTGGGGCGAATCGACGACCTCGGCGCTCAGCTCGACGCCACGGTTCACGGGGCCGGGGTGCATCAGCACCTGCCTGGGGCCCAGCCGGCGGCCGTTGATCTGGTACCAGTGGGCGTACTCGCGGATCGACGGCACCCAGCTCTCGTCCATGCGCTCGTTCTGCATCCGCAGCGCGTAGACGACGTCGGCCTCGGCCAGGCCGTCGAGCGTGTAGCGGACCTCGCAGCCGAGCGCCTCGATGCCGCGCGGGATGAGCGTCGGCGGGCCGGCCAGCGTGACCTTCGCGCCCATCTTCTGGAAGGCGAGGATGTTGGAGCGCGCGACGCGGCTGTGCAGCACGTCGCCGACGATCCAGATGTTCAGGCCGTCCACCCCGCCCAGGCGCTGGCGCAGCGTGTGGACGTCGAGCAGCGCCTGCGTCGGGTGCTCGTGCTTGCCGTCGCCGGCGTTGATGATGGCCGCCGGCGTCCAGCGCGAGACGAGCTCGGCGGCGCCCGCCCACGGCGTGCGGATCACGATGGCGTCGGGCTTGTGGGCGCCGAGGGTCAACACGGTGTCCTTGAGCGACTCGCCCTTCTCGACGCTCGAGCCGCTGGCGCTGAAGTTCACGACGTCGGCGCTGAGCCGCTTGGCCGCCAGCTCGAAGGACGAGCGGGTGCGCGTCGAGGCCTCGTAGAACAGGTTCAGGACGGTCCGGCCGCGGAGCGCGGGGACCTTCTTGATCTCGCGGTCGGCGACCTCGGCGAACGAGGCCGCGCGATCGCAGATGCGCTCGATCGAGGCACGATCGAGGTCCTCGATGGAGAGCAGATGCTTCATGGCAATGGCCTCGACAGTGCGGCCCGGTCCAGGTCCTCGACGGAGATGAGGTGTCTCACGCGGTGACCTCCGAGTGCGCGGCGATGCGGACCTCGTCGACCCCGTCGAGCTCCACGACGTGGACGTTGACGCGCTCGGCGCGCGAGGTCGGCAGGTTCTTCCCGACGTAGTCGGGGCGGATCGGCAGCTCGCGGTGGCCGCGATCGGCCAGCACGGCGAGCTGCACCTTGGCGGGGCGGCCGTAGGCGAACAGCGCCTCGATCGCGCTGCGCACCGTGCGCCCGGTGAAGAGCACGTCGTCGACGAGGACGACGGTCAGGCCGTCCAGCGGGAACGCGACGTGCGAGGCGTGGACGGTCGGCTGCTCCGCCCGGCGTCCGACGTCGTCGCGGTAGAACGCGATGTCGAGGTCGCCGATCGGCACCTCGCGCTCGAGCAGGTCGCCGAGCAGGGCGTGGATGCGGCGGGCGAGGATCGCGCCGCGGCGGTGGATCCCCACGATGGCGAGGGAGTTGGCCCCACCCGCTCCGTCGTTGCGCTCCACGATCTCGTGGGCGATGCGCACGAGGGTGCGACGCATGTCGTCCTCGTCGAGGACGACCTTCTCATGGTCCATCGATGCTGCCGCCTTCCTGGCCTCACGGGACCGGGTTAAAGGAGGTGGTCAGCCTTCAACGTAGCAGCGGAGCGCGGACGGAACCTCGCCGCCGCATGCCGACTGGCGTAGGGTCGGCCGGTGACCGATAGGCCTGCATCCGAGGACCGCAAGCTCAAGGCCCGGCATCGCGCCATGTGGGCCTCGGGGGACTTCCCGAGGATCGCCGCGGAGACCATCGGTGACGTCGGGCCGGCGCTCGTCACGGCCGCCGGCGTGCAGGCCGGCCAGCGCGTGCTCGACGTGGCCGCCGGCTCCGGCGCCGCCTCGATCCCCGCGGCGCTGACCGGCGCGTCGGTCGTCGCTTCGGACCTGACGCCGGAGCTCTTCGAGGCGGGGCGCGCGGCCGCGACGGCCGCGGGCGTCGAGCTGGAGTGGGTCGAGGCCGACGCGGAGGCGCTGCCGTTCGCCGGCGCGTCGTTCGACGTCGTGCTGTCGTCCTTCGGCGCGATGTTCGCCCCGCGCCACCAGGTCGTCGCCGACGAGCTGCTGCGCGTCCTGCGCCCCGGCGGCACGATCGCGATGACCAACTGGACGCCGCAGGGCACGCTCGGCCAGTTCTTCCAGATGATGGCGCCGTACATGCCACCGCCCGCTCCGGGGAGCCTCCCGCCGTCCGCGTGGGGCGCGCCCGAGCACGTGCGGGAGCTGCTCGGCGACAGGGTGACCGACCTGCGGCTCGAGGAGCGCGTCCAGCCGGTCGAGCGCTTCGCCGAGCCGAGCGACCTGGTGTCCTACTACCGCGAGAACTTCGGCCCGACGCTCGTCGCGTACGCGCGGACCGCCGACGACCCGGAGCGGCGCGCGGCGCTGGAGGCCGACTTCCTCGCGCACGCCGAGCGCACGAACCTCGGCGAGCCGGGTGGCCACGCCCGGTGGGCGTTTCAGTACCTGCTGGTGGTGGGCCGCCGAGCCTGAGCGCGGTGTCCCGTCTAGGGTGCCCGTGGTTCGCCGACGGCGTCGACGACACCGCCGTGGCGCGGCTGCGCGCGGCGGGCGCGATCGTGGTCGGGCGCACCAACGTGCCCGCGTTCGGCCACACGGCGTTCACCACCAACAAGGTCTTCGGGACCACGCTCAGCCCCTGGAACGCCGAGCGCTCGCCGGGCGGCTCGAGCGGCGGGTCGGCCGCGGCGCTGGCCGCGGGCATGGTGCCGCTGGCGACCACGAGCGACGGCGGCGGGTCGGTTGCGCGGGCCCGCGTCGCTGAGCGGGCTAGTGGGCTACAAGCCGACCAACGGCGCGATCGGGCGCAACGTGATCCCGCGCTGGATGGACTTCTCCACGGCGTGCCGTTCGGGATGCAGCTCGTGGCGCCGCGGCGCCGCGACGGCCTCGCCCTCGGCCTGACCGCGGCGATCGAACGCGAGCGCCCGTGGCCGCTGACGGCGCCGGGCTTCACGCCGTTCGCGCCGTAGGCGTCAGGCGCCGGGAGCGGGCGCGACGGACATCGGGCGGCTCGGGTCCCAGCGGTGCAGCTCGGGCGGGCCCTTCTCGGGGAAGGGCACGTCGATGAGGTCGAAGTCGCGCGGGACCTCGGTGTTGGGGAAGATCGCGCGGGCCTCGTCGCGGATCTCGCGACCCATGTAGCGCGTGGAGAGGTGCGTGAGCGCGAGCAGCTCGACGCCGGCCTCGAGCGCGAGCTCGGCGGCCTGCGCGGCGGTCGAGTGGCCGGTCTCCATCGCGCGCTCGCGCTCCTCGGAGGTGAACGTCGCCTCGTGGACGAGGACGTCGGCGCCGTCGGCGGTGACCCGGACCATGTCGCAGGGCCGGGTGTCCCCGGAGAAGACGATCCTGCGTCCACGACGAGGCTCCCCCACGACCTGCTCCGGCGTCACGCCGTTGACGGTCTCGCCCCGCTGGAGGCGACCGAAGTCCGGCCCGAACGGCACGCCGAGACGCTTCGCCGACTCGGCGTCGAACCGGCCGGGACGGTCGTCCTCGATCAGGGCGTACCCGTACGACTCGCCTCGGTGGCGCACGCGCATGGCTTGGATCTCGTAGCCGTCGAACTCGACGATGGCATCGGGTTCCAGGTCCACGACGGCAAGCCGGTACTTGAGACGGCCGAACACGGTGCGGCGCATGACCTCCATCAGCTCCTGCGTGCCCGGCGGCCCGTACACCGTCATCGGCGTCGTGCGATCGCGCAGCTCGAAGGACTTCAGCATGCCGGGCAGCCCGAGCCAGTGATCCAGATGCAGATGGGTCAGGAAGACCTCGGTGATCTCCGGCAGGCCGACGGAGCGCACGAGCTGGCGCTGCGTGCCCTCGCCGCAGTCGATCAGCACCTTGTCGGAGCCGAGGCGGACCAGCGTCGCGGGCAGGCCGCGGCGGGCGGTGGGCACGGATCCCGCGGTGCCGGCGAAGAAGATCGAGAGGTCCATCAGGGGCGCTTGCAGCGTATCGGCGTCGCTGGTGGGTCGCGCGGGAGCGTTCGCCCGGTGAAGCGTTCCCGCGTGGCCCACTAGGGTCCGGCCCATGCTCAAGGACTTCCGCCAGTTCCTGCTCCGGGGCGGCCTGATCGATCTCGCGATCGCGGTCGTCGTCGGCACGGCGTTCACCGCGGTCGTCGCCGCGCTGGTCAAGGACCTCGTCACGCCGCTCATCGCCGCCATCGGCGGCCAGCCCGACTTCGGCGCGCTCGACTTCACGATCAACGGCAGCCGCTTCGCCTACGGCGACTTCCTCAACGCGATGGTCAGCTTCGTGATCGTCGCCGCGGTCCTGTTCTTCTTCGTGGTCAAGCCGGTCAACGCGCTGCTGGACCGGATGCGCACCGAGCCACCGGTGCAGGAGCACACCCGCGAGTGCCCCGCGTGCCTGAGCCAGATCCCGCGGGCCGCGCGCCCGTGCGCGTTCTGCACCGAGGAGATCGGCGTGGCCGCCGAACCCGCGGTAGGCTCCATGGCACCCCAGCGCCCGTAGCTCAGTGGATAGAGCGCTCGCCTCCGGAGCGAGAGGTCGCAGGTTCGAATCCTGCCGGGCGCGCTGGACTTTCGGCCTCCTCCGGGAGGCCGTTTTCGTGGCTGGTGGCCAATGGTGCCCATTCGGCGCCGTCGACGTCCCGTTTCAGGACAGCAGAGTGCGGTGCGGAATGGACATCGTTGAGCGTGAAGACCGGCATGCCGGGGAACCGTGGGTGCGGGCATCGCAAGATGCCGTGTGTGCAGGCAAGTTCTACCCCAAGTCACGACTGCTACTTGAGATACACTCGTGATGCGATGACAGCAGTGATGACAGGGGGTGACGAGATCACGATGCGGCCCGCCGAAGAACAGGCGAACGGCCTTCTGCGCTCCTCGGCCTGGCACCGCGCCGACGACGGCCGCGGCTTCGTGATCCCCGTCGACCCGTTCCGCATCGCGGAGCGCCTTGGGACTCAGGTGCTCGGCGCCAGGCTTGAGCGCGAAGTCTCCGGGATGCTGGTAAAGGAGCCCGCGCAGGATCCTGTCATCTACGTCAATGCGACCGACAGCCTCGTCCGCCAGCGCTTCTCGTGCGCGCACGAACTCGGCCACTTCATCCTGCGAGCGACGAGCCGTTCGGACGACAGCTACGGTTACATCGACCGGCGTGGACACTCGGCCTCTCACGGCACCAACCCGGCGGAGATCTACGCGAACCAGTTCGCGGCGGAGTTGTTGATGCCGCAGGAGAACGTGCGGATGCTCGCGCCGAGCATGACGGACGCCGCCCTGGCGGTCGAGTTCAACGTGTCCGTCGGCGCCATGAAGTACCGCCTCGAGAACCTCGGCATCCGGCGTTGACGGCGGAGGCCGATGACGAGGGACTGCCGCTCACGGCTGGTCCCGAGCGCGCCGTCTCCGAGGACGAGGCGCGCGCCGCCGCCGACGCCGAGCAGGCCGACCCTGGTGCACTCGTCCGGATGGCCGAGGCGGCGCCGATCACGAACCGCTACACCAACATCGATCAGACGGCGATCGAGGTCACCGAGGACCGGGTGGAACTCGTCCTGCGCGACGCCGTTGTCGAGTTGCGCAAGGCGCGAGACTGGATGGGTCCGGCCGGTCTGTTTCTGGGCCTGCTGCTGAGCCTCGTCACCGCCGACTTCAACGCCGTTCTTGGCTTCAGCGCGGAGGCCGTGAAGGGCATGGACGTGCTCGCCACGTTCATCACCGGCGCGTGGACCGCACGGACGGGCTGGGTCGCGTACTCGCTGCGGTCGACCGACGACACGATCAAGCGGACGATCGAGCGCCTGAAGCACGGCCGGCCCTCGTAGGGCCGCAACGGGCGGCAGCGTCTTGCTGGCGCCCACACCGGCCGACGCGGTAGGTCACAGCCGCTGCACGTTCGCGGTGTCTCATCCGTACGAGGTGATGCCGCGGCTCGTCGAACCGCAGAAGATCGCGTCGTGGCCAGCGATGCGGTCGGGCAGGTCCTCTCATTCGGCGTGGGTGTCTCGCTGAGCCCGGTGCCGATCATCGGCGTAGTCCTGATGCTCGGGACGCCACGGGCGCGGGCCAACGGGCCGGCGTTCATCGCGGGCTGGGTGCTGGGGCTGGCCGCCGTCGGCACGATCGTGCTGCTCGCCGCAAGCGGGCGGACGCCAGCCAGGACAGCGCGCCCGCCGACTGGGTCAGCTGGCTCAGGCTCGCGCATCACCCGTATCGGGTGATGCTCCTTCACGCAGCCGCGCGAGACGCTCGAGCAGCCCGGCGCCGTGCCAATCGACCGACAGAGGTCAACATGAGCAGCACCGATACTTCGACCGAAGTCCCGGAGGTGGGGACCATCGACATGAAGCTCGAGGTCGTGACGTTGCCCGTCTCCGATGTCGATCGGGCAAAACGCTTCTACCACAGCCTCGGATGGCGGCTGGACGCCGACTTCGACTTCGGCGACGACGTCCGGGCGGTCCAGCTGACGCCCCCTCGCTCGCCGTGCTCGATCGCCTTCGGGAAGGGCATTACGACCTCCGAGCCTGGGTCCGCTCAGCGCATGGAGCTGGCCGTCTCCGACATCGACGCGGCGCGTGAGGACCTCATCAGCCGCGGCGTCGACGTCAGCGAGGTCTTCCACCGCGACGGGGCGCGCCTCGTTCCGGGCCCGGACCCGCAGCGTCGCTCCTACCTCTCCTATCTCTCGTTCAGCGATCCAGATGGCAACGGGTGGCTGCTCCAGGAGATCACGACGCGGCTTCCGGGCCGGGAATGGGACGACTGACGATGGACGTCGCTTCCCGAGCCCAGCTCCTGCACGAGACGGCCGAGCATCACGGCTCGTTGAGGCGGTCGCCCCATCGCACGACTGGTGGGACTGGTATGCGGCGTACATGGACGCTCGCGAGCGCGGGAGCACCCCCGAGGATGCCGCCGCGGCCGCCGGGCAGTACATGGCGGACGTCAAGCACGTCGCCGTATCACCCGCTTGAGCTCGCCATGAGCACCACCGACGCCAGCTCTTCCCGTGGTGCCCGGGGTTCCGGCGCGTGGACGCACGCGGGCGGCGACGCTGGATAGCGATGTCCTCCACGCAGCCCGTCCACAGCCCGCTCTCGGCGCTCGACCGCGCGTCCGTCTGGCTCAACTCCGCGCCGCTGACGGCGGACGCGCTGCGCGGGCGCGTCGTCCTCGTCGACTTCTGGACGTACTCGTGCGTCAACTGGTTGCGCACCCTCCCGTACGTCACGGCGTGGCATGAGCGGTACGGCGACCACGGGCTCGTCGTCGTCGGCGCGCACGCGCCCGAGTTCGGGTTCGAGCACGACCTCGACAACGTGCAACGCGCTGCGCGCGAGCTGGGCGTCGACCACCCGGTCGTCATCGACAACGACTTCGCGATCTGGCGGTCGTTCGAGAACAACTACTGGCCGGCCGTCTACCTCGTCGATCGCGACGGGCGAGTCCGCTTCCACCACTTCGGCGAGGGCGCCTACGAGGAGACCGAGCGAGCGATCCAGCGGCTGCTGAGCGTCGACGAGGAGACCGTCCGGGTCGACACCGGCGGGCTCGCCGAGGCCGCCGACCGGGACACGCTGAGGTCACCGGAGACCTACCTGGGCTACGCCCGCGGTGAACGCCGCAGCGACCGGAGCGCCGACGAGCTCGCGCTCAACCAGTGGGCGCTCGCCGGCAACTGGTCGCTGGGCGAGGAGGCCGCCGTGCTCGAAGCGGCCGGTGGTTCGATCACGTACCGCTTCCAGGCGCGCGACCTCAACCTCGTCCTCGCGCCGCCGGGCTCCGGTGCGCCGGTCCGCTTCGCCGTGAAGCTCGACGGTCGGCCGCCCGGCGACGGCCACGGCCTGGACGTCGACGAGTCGGGCGAGGGCGCCGTCGCGGAGCCGCGGATGTACCAGCTCGTCCGCCAGCGAGCGGTCGACGCTCAGCGCACCTTCGAGGTCACGTTCCTCGACCCGGGAGTGCGCGCCTACGTCCTCACCTTCGGCTAGGTTCGAATCCTGCCGGGCGCGCTGCACACCGGTGGACGTGGACGCCGCCGCCCCGCCCGCGTTGAGGTCCAAGGCGCTTGAGCAGCGGCGGATCGGGTGACACACTCGATCAAGATGTCCGCCGCCGACGATCCCCTCACCCGCCTCGCCCAGGAGCTCGAGCGCCTCTCCCAGGCGCACCTGAAGCTCGGTGAGGCCACCGCGCTGCTGATCCCGCAGGCGCAGCCGGAGGAGCGGCGCATCCTCGGGGAGGCCGCCGCGGCCTCCCGCGCCGCCGCCCGCACCGCCGCGGCGGCTAGCGCGCAGGCGATGAGCACCACTCTGCGCGACTGACGCGCGGTCTCAGCCGTCGCCGTGCTCGTGCACCGAGCCCGCGTCCGCCGTCGCGCGCCCCGGTGCCTGCCAGCGGTCGCTCGGCCCCGGCCCCGGATGCCCCTCGACGCGGATGCGCGCCGCCGCCTGCGTCGGCCGGTGCGGCGGCGGACCGTCGCCGACGATCCCCAACCCCTCCGCCATCGTGAAGAACGCCCGCGCGAACGGCGACTCCGCCGTGCGGGTACGGACGTCCTCCCAGTCGACCTGCTCGCGCACCGCGCGAGCGATCGCGAGGATCCCGCGGTAGTCGCACGCGTGCTCGTCGAAGGCGTGCAGCTTCATGACCATGACGTCGTCGAGATGGACGACGGGAAGGTCGAGCGCCGCGACCGCGACGATCTGCGCCCGCTCGAGCACCGCGCCGACGTCCGGGATCCCGCGCGGGCCGAAGATGAGGTCGACGAGCGTCTCGCTGCCGTCCTCGGCGCGGTCCCAGGCCTTCAGCAGCCAGCCCTCCGGCGGCCGCTCGGGCCGCATCCCGCGCTCGACCAGCGCTTCGAGCGCGCGCTCGGCGTCGCCGGGCCGCACGAGGAAGTCGAGGTCGTTGCGGCTCTGCGGCGCGCCGCGCGCCCAGCACGCCACGCTGCCGGCCAGCGCGAACGGCAGCCCCGCGTCGCGCAGGGCGGCGGCGGCGGTCTTCAGGCTGCTCTCGATCTCCTCGAACGTGGAGCGGGCTTCCCCCATGTCGCTCATCTACCCGCGCGGGCGTTCCGGGCATCGCACATCGGGTAGACGAGCGCTGTGAGCCTGACCAGCCCCAACGGCCATGCCGGTGGCCGCCCGGCCGCGCCGCCGCTGCGCATCGCCGCCGCCGGCGACATGCACTGCCAGCCCTCGCGGGCAGCGGAGGCCCGCGCGGCGTTCGCCGGGCTCGACGGGCAGATCGACCTCCTGCTGCTCGCCGGCGACCTGACGACGCACGGCCAGCCCGAGCAGGCGCGGGTGCTCGCCGACGCCTGCCGCGACCTCGACGTCCCCATCTTCGGCGTCTGGGGCAACCACGACTGGCACGCCGACCAGATCGAGGAGATGCGGGATCCTCGTGGACGCCGGGATCACGATGCTCGAGCGCGACACGGCAACCGTCTGCATCGGGCCGACCGAGATCGGCATCGTCGGTCTCAAGGGGTTCGTCGGCGGCTTCCCCGGCTCGCACCTGCCGGACTTCGGCGAGCCGCTGCTGCGCCGGATCTACGCCGAGACGACCCGCGACGTCGAGGCGCTCGACGAGGGCCTGAAGGCCGTCGCCCACTGCCCGGTGCGGATCGTGTTGTTGCACTACTCGCCCTCGACCCAGACGCTGCGCGGCGAGCCCGAGACGATCTGGACGATGCTCGGCAACGACCGGCTCGCCGCGCCGATCGCCCAGCACGAGCCCGACATGGTGCTCCACGGCCACGCGCACGTCGGCGCGTTCGAGGGCCACATCGGCGATGTGCCGGTCTACAACGTCTCGGTCCCCGTGCTCGGCAAGGACTTCTGGATCTTCGAGCTCAGCGGGCTGGAGCGCGCGACGGCGCCGCTGCACTGACGGATGCCGCCCGCGGCCTTCGCGCCCGCGACGGCGCGGCTGCATTGACCATCGGGCGCGCGGCCGCTCGATCGCCGCGCGCACGGCGTCCGTATCTCTCTGCAACCCACCCCCGAGTTGCCAGGAGAACCACCATGCAGCGCAAGCTCCTCGTCGCCGGCGTCGCCGCCACCGCGCTCGCCGTGCCCGTCGCCACGTCGTCGCCGGCCGCCCCGCCGGCGCCGGCCACGGCTGCGCAGTCGGCGACGATCCCCGAGGTCGCGCAGTCGGCCGGGCAGTTCAAGACCCTGCTGAAGCTCGTGAAGTCCGCCGGCCTGGCCTCCACGTTGAGCCAGGGCAGCTACACGGTCTTCGCGCCCACCGACGCCGCGTTCGCCAAGGTCCCCAAGAAGACGCTCACCGCGCTGGGCAAGGACAAGGCCATGCTGAAGTCGGTCCTGCTCTACCACGTGCTCGACGGCCGCGTTCCGGCCAGCAGCGTGGTCAGGCTCACCTCCGCGAAGACGCTCAACGGCGCGCCGGTGAAGATCCGCGTCAGGGGCGGGAAGGTGTACCTCAACGGATCGACGCGCGTGACCCGCACCGACGTCCAGGCGTCCAACGGGATCATCCACGTCATCAACAAGGTGCTGATGCCGCCGAGCTGACCGACGGCTGCTCGCGCCTTCAGGCGCGGCACAGCGTCTGAAGGATCTCCAGCGCGCGCTCCGGGTCGCGCCGCATGATCGAGAACGCGGCCCGGGCGTGCTCGACGTCGTCGAGCGTCGCCTGGGCCCGTTCCACGCAATAGCGCCCGATCCACCGCACCGCGGCGCGCTCGTAGCGCTCGGGCTCGCGATCGCGCAGCAGGACGCACACGTGCAGCGCGTCGTCGAGCCGGATCGCCGGCAGTTCGGCCGCGGCCGCCCGGATGATCGTGAGGTTGCCCGTCGTGAGGGCCCGCTGAAAGCGGCTGTAGGCGGATCCGGCGTCTGACACGAACGCATGTTCGCACGTTGGCCGGCACCACGAGTGTTTCCTCCGCCCCGTCCGCGACCTCAGCCGAACGGCAGCTCCTGGACCAGCGTGAGCACCTCGGCGAACAGGTCGCCCTGGTCGACGACGCGCGCCAGCACGCCGTCCATGTCGACCATGAGGCGGTCGGGATCCTCGTCCTCCAGCGCCTCGCGGACCTCGTCCCAGGTCAGCGGCATCGACACCGTCGGCCGCTCCTTGGCCCGCGGCGAGTACACGCAGACCGTCGTCTTGTTGACGTCGTTCTGGCTCCAGTCGACCAGTACCTTGCCGGTGCGACGGGCCTTGGTCTGGCGCGACACGACGAGGTCGGGCGCCTCGGCCTCCAGCAGCTCGGCGACCGCCTTGGCGAAGCCCTTGGTCTGCTCGTAGGTGGTGGTGGTGGGCGTGTTGAGGGGGACGTAGACCTGCAGGCCCTTGGAGCCCGAGACCTTCGGGAACGAGCGCAGGCCCAAGTGCGTGAACATGCCCTCCAGCACGGTCGCCACGCGCAGGCACTCCAGCAGGCCCGCGGGCGGCCCCGGGTCGAGGTCGAACGCGATCATCGTCGGCCCCGTCAGGCCGCGGCCGTCCTCGCGCACGCGGTGCATCGGGGTGTGCAGCTCGAGGTCGGCGAGGTTGCCCAGCCACGCGAGCGTCGCGACGTCCTGGGCCAGCACGTAGTTGATGACCTTGCCCTTCTCCAGCGTGACCGGCGCCGTCTGGACCCATTCGGGCCGGTGCTTGGGCGCCTGCTTCTCGTAGAAGTACTTCTCGGTCGAGCCGTTGGGATAGCGCTTGAGCGTCAGCGGCCGATGGTCGAGGTGCGGCAGCAGCGCCGGCGCGATCTCGACCAGGTAGCGGATCAGGTCGCCCTTGGTGTGGCCCGAGGGCCACAGCGGCTTGTCGAGGTTGGTGAGCCGCAGCTCGCGGCCGCCGACCTCGGCGCGGACCACGGATGCGGACCCGCCCACCCGCTCCTCGCGGACCACCACGCCCGCGGGCTTGTCGTCGCGCAGCCCCTTGTAGGACGGCGCGCGCAGCACGCCGTCGCGCGTCCATTCCACGAACTCGACCTCGCACACCAGGCGCGGCTGCACCCACACGGCCTCGCGCGGGATCTTCACGCCGGGCGGCACGACGTCGAACGGCGAGGTCTTGCGCTCCAGCGGCGCCAGCAGCAACGCGAGGCGCTCGAGCTCGTCGTCGGTGAAGCCGGTGCCGACGCGGCCGGCGAAGCGCAGCCGGCCGGCGACGCCGTCCTCGGTCTCGTGCACGCCGACGAGCAGCGCGCCGACGCGCTCGCGCCGGCGCCCCTCCCCCGGCAGCCAGCCACCGATGACCAGCTCCTGGCGGTTGGTGTTCTTGATCTTGATCCAGTGCCCGGTGCGCCGTCCGGGCTCGTAGGGCGAGTCCAGGCGCTTGGCGACGATGCCCTCCAGCCCCTGCTCGCGCGTCGCCGCGAGCAGCTCGGCGCCGCCGCCGACGACGTGGTCGGGGACCTGCCACCGCTCACCGTCGGCGAGCACTTCCCGCAGCAGCGCGCGCCGCTCCGCGTAGGGCCGGTCCATGAGCGAGCGCCCGTCCAACCACACCAGGTCGAACGCGACGTAGGTGACCGGCGCCTCCTTGGCCAAGCGCTTGACCTGCCCTTCGCGCGTGAGATGCATGCGGCCCTGGAGCGCGCCGAACGACGGCCGGCCCGCGGCGTCGAACGCGACGACCTCGCCGTCGAGGATCGCGCGGTGCATGCTCAGCGCGCGGTTGAGGCGCGACAACTCGGGATAGCGCGGCGTGACGTCGTTGCCGTTGCGCGTGACGAGGCGCATCCTGCCCGGCTCGCTGAAGCACACCGCGCGCACGCCGTCCCACTTGATCTCGTAGGCCCACCCGTCGTCGATGGCCGGCAGCGTGCCGGCGCGCGCGAGCATCGGCACGAGCTGCTGGGGCATCGGCTCGTGGCCGAGGATCCACCCGCCCGCCTCGGCCGGCGGATCCATCCGGTGGATCATCCAGTCCTTGGGATCCGGCCCGGTGTGGAAGAGCGCGTAGCGTCCCTGGACACGCTCGCCATGGAGCTCGACCTCGACCTTCTCGGGCTCCCACTTGAGCACGTCGTAGGTGCCCTGGTCCCAGATGGTCATCGTCCCGGCGCCATAGTTGCCCTTGGGGATCTCACCGTGGAACTCGAGGTACTCGAGCGGGTGGTCCTCGGTGTGGACGGCCTTGCGGTTGTCCTTGGAGGCCCACGGCAGGCCGTTGGGAATCGCCCACGAGGCGAGCGCGCCGTCGTGCTCCAGGCGCAGGTCCCAGTGCAGGCGCGTCGCGCTGTGCTCCTGGATGACGAAGCGGTTGCCGCTGGCCGCGCCGCCGGCGTCGGGCGCGCCCGCGGGCTCCGGCGTGTCGCCGAAGTCGCGCTTGGCGTTGTAGTCCTCCAGTGGCGCGCGCTTGGCCATCGGGGGCCCTACTCGCCGGCGACCCGCAGCACCGTCGCGCGCAGCTCGTCGATCGGCGCGTCCTTCTCGACGTACGCCGCGGCGCCCGCGCGCCGGCCCTCGCCGTACTCGCGCGGGTGGCCGCTGAGGACCACGACCTGCACGCCCGGGGCCGCGCCGCGCAGCTCGCCGACCACGTCGCGGTCGACGTCCAGGAGATCGAGCAGGACGACGTCGGGGTGCGTCTGGCCGGCGACGGCGATCGCGCCGTCGACGTCTGGCGCCTCGCCGACGATCTCGATGTCTTCGTCGCCCTCCAGCTCCGCGCGCAGCAGCGCCCGGAAGGCGGAGGAGTCGTCGCAATGCAGCACGCGGACCATGCGAGCCGGACACTACTCCGCCGCCCACGGTTCTCCTGCACGGAAGGTCCGGATCTTCTCCGTTGTAGCTTTCCTCCAATGGCGAGCCCCGTCGACCTCCGCGTGCTCCTGCAGGAGCACGTCGACGAGCTGGCCGACGCCGTGCTCGAGCGCGTCCGCGCCGGCGAAGGCCCGCACGGGGCGCCCGACGCGGCGACGCTGCGCAACCTGCGCCTGGGCGCGCGCGCCGCGGTCGACTGCTTCCTCGCACGGCTGGCCGGCGAGCGCACCGCGGCCGAGGTCGACCTCTTCGTCGCCCACGGGCGCGCGCAGCAGGCCGCGGGGCGCACGCTGACCGAGCTGCTCTCGTTCTACCGGCTGGGCGGGCTGGCGATGTGGGAGCGCTCGACAGCGCTGCTGCCGCCCTCGACGCAGCTTCCGGCGCACGAGACGTTCGCGTTCGGCAGCGCGGTGCTGGAGCTCGTCGACGAGCTGTCGGTCGCCGCGGCGGAGGGGTTCACCGCCGGGGAGGCCGAGGCGCGCCGGCGCTCGCGCGCGCTGCGCGAGCGGCTGGTGTCGCTGCTGCTCAGCGACCGGCCGGCGGCGCCCGAGGCGCTGGCTTTGGCGGCACGCGCCGCCGGCTGGACGCTGCCGGCGCGCGTGCGGGTGGCGGTGGGCGCGCTGCCCGCCGACCCGCTGCCGACCGGCGCCGGGCCGGGGCCGGCGCGCGTGCTGGCGGCCACGGTGTCCGACGGGCGCGAGGCGCTCGTCGTCGCCGACGGCGAGGAGGCCGAGCAGTGGCTGGGCCGCGCCGCCACCGCGCTGGGGCTCGAGGCGCCGCTGGCCATCGGCCCGGCCGTCGCGCCGGCCGACTCCGCCCGCAGCGCCGCGCGGGCCATCGCGCTGCTGGACCACGTCGGCGCCGGCGCGGTGGGCGCCGCGGGCGACGTCGTGCGCTGCGACGACCACGAGATCGCGCTGCTGCTCGGCGCGGCGCCCGACCTGGCCCGCGAGGTCGCGGGCCGCCGGCTCGCGCCGCTGTCGGCGCTCGACGACGCCGCGCGCGAACGGATGGTCGCCACGCTGGCCGCGTGGCTGGCCGATCCCGGCCGCCCGCAGGCGATGGCCGACCGCCTCGGCCTGCACGTCCAGACGATCCGGTACCGCCTCAAGGCGCTCCGCGAGCTCCTCGGCGACGCCCTCGACGATCCCGACGAGCGCTTCGAGTTGTCACTGGCGTTGCGCGTGCAGTCGCCCGCGCCGCCGCCGGCGTCCTAGATCTGCGCGCCGCCCACCGGGTCCGCCGGGCGCCGCACGGTTCGACAACTGTCGAACTACTGCTACGGTGGTGGTTCGTCAGTCATCGAACGATGCGCCTCACGCCCTCGCCGCCACCGACGTCCTCCCTCTCATGACCGCTCTCCCCCGCGCTCCCTTCCTCCTCGCCCGGCGGCTGCCGCCGACCGCCGCGTTCTGGATGCTCACCGTCACGCTCGCGTTCCTGTTCTTCGCGTCGAGCGCGCCGTCGCCGCTGTACGTCGTCTATCAGTCGGCGTGGCACTTCTCGGCGCTGACGCTCACCAGCGTCTTCGCCGTCTACGTCCTCGCGCTGATGACCGCGCTCGTGCTCGCCGGCTCGCTGTCTGACCGCGTCGGTCGCCGCCCCGTGCTGGTCGCCGCGCTGCTCACGCAGGCGGCCGGCATGGTGCTCTTCGCCCTCGCCCACGACGTCACGCTGCTGTTCGCCGCGCGGATCGTCCAGGGCCTGGCGACCGGCGTCGCCACCGGGGCGATCAGCGCCGCGCTGATCGACCTGCAGCCGGGCCACCGCCCGACGCTGGGCTCGCTGCTGAGCAGCACCGCCCCACCGCTCGGCCTGGCCGCCGGCGCGCTCGGCTCCGGGCTGCTCGTGCAGTACGCGCCGGACCCGATGCGGCTCATCTACTGGTTGCTGGTCGCCGTCTTCGTCGTCGCGGTCGCCGGGGTCCTGGCGATGCCCGAGACCGTCGCCGCCCGCGGCGGCTGGGCGAGCATGCTGCGCCCGCGGATCGGCGTCCCGCAGGCGGCGCGCGGGACGTTCGTCGCCGTCGCGCCGGTGCTGCTGGCGACCTGGGCGCTGGGCGGGCTGTACCTCTCGCTCGGCCCGTCGCTGGCCGCGTCGCTGCTGCACAGCTCCAGCCACGTCACCGGTGGGCTGGTCATCGTCGCGCTGACGGCGACCGGCGCCTTCGCATCCCTGGCGGTGCGCGGCCACCGTCCCGAGCACACGATGATCGCCGGCGCGACGCTGCTGGCCGTCGGCGTCGGGCTCACGCTGATCGGGCTCAACCAGGGCTCGACGGCCCTGTTCTTCGCCGGCAGCGTCGTCGCCGGCGCCGGCTTCGGGCCCAGCTTCGCCGGGGCCTTCAAGACCGTCATCCAGCTCGCGCCCGCCGCCGAGCGCGCCGGCCTCATCGCCGCGGTCTACGTCCTGGCCTACCTCGGCTTCAGCCTCCCGGCGATCGCCGCCGGCGTCGCCGTCGCCCACCAGGGCCTGCTGCACACGACCAACGTGTACGGGATCGCCGTGATGGCGCTTGCGGCGTGGGCGACGGGCGTGTCGGTGGTGCGCCAGCGGCGTGGCGGGTTCGCGGCGGGAGCGGAGCGGGCCGCGGCGTAGGCGGCGCCGGCGCTGGCTGGCGCTCCGTGCGGGCGTCCGTCGTGCTGCGGCGCGCGGTCTGCGATCACTGACGAGTGCGTGAGCAGTGCCCGGGCGCTGGCCTGTCCTCCGCGAGGCGCCCATGGTGTCCGGGCGCGCGAGCGGCACCTGGACGTTGCATCTCAACGTCCAGGTGCCGTTCACCCGCCGCGGACGGAGACCGCTGGCGAGTAAGGGTCGCAGAACGACCCCCAGGTCGCCATCCATCGCGCCCGCGGAGGACGCGACGCGGCGGCGCCCCCGGGCACGCACTCGTCATCGCCCCCGAGCCACGCACGGAGTACGACGGCGGCCGCGCGGAGCGCCACCCAGCGCCCGCGCCCGGACCGACCCTCAGCCTCCCGCCACCGCCGGCAGGATCTGGACCTCGCCGCCGTCCTTGACGGGCGTCTGGAGGCCGTCGCCGAAGCGGACGTCCTCGCCGTCGACGTACACGTTGACGAAGCGGCGCAGGCCGCCGTCGCCGTCGGAGAGGCTGTCGCGCAGCTCGGGGTGCTCGGCGTACAGCGCCTCGAGGACCGCGCCGACGGTCTCGCCCTCGACGGGGACCGTCGACTGGCCGCCGGCCGCGGCGCGCAGCTGCGTCGGGAGCTTGATCGTCACCGGCATCAGGCGCGAGCGGGGTGGGTGGGCCGAATTACCTGGTCCTCGAACGCGGAGAACTTCGGCTCGATCGTGTGCGACTCGAACGTGCCGCGGACCGCGTCGAGGGTCTTCAGGCCCTCGCCGGTGATCACCAGCACGACGGTCTCGTCGGGATCGATGTCGCCGCGCGCGGCGAGCTTGGCCAGCGTCGCGGTCGTCACGCCGCCGGCGGTCTCGGTGAAGATGCCGGTCGTCTCGGCCAGCAGGCGGATGCCGGCCTTGATCTCGTCGTCGGTGACGCTGTCGATCGAGCCGCCGGTGCGGTTGGCCAGCTCGACGGCGTACGGGCCGTCGGCCGGGTTGCCGATGGCCAGCGACTTGGCGATCGTGTCGGGCTTGACCGGGCGGCACACGTCGGTGCCCTCGGCGAACGCGGTCGCGACCGGCGAGCAGCCGAGCGCCTGGGCGCCGTTCATCGTCGGGGTGTCGCCCTCGATGAGGCCGAGCTCACGCCACTCGTCGAAGCCCTTGGCGATCTTGGTGTACAACGATCCCGAGGCGATCGGCGAGACGATCCGGTCTGGCGTGCGGAACCCGAGCTGCTCGGCGATCTCGTAGGACAGGGTCTTGGAGCCCTCGGCGTAGTAGGGCCGCATGTTGACGTTCACGAACGCCCAGCTCTCCTGCTCGCCGCTGACCTCGGTGCAGAGGCGGTTGACCTCGTCGTAGTTGCCGTTGACCTTTACGAGGTTCGTGCCATAGACGCCGGTCGCGAGGATCTTCTGCTCCTCGAGGTCGGCGGGGATGAACACGTAGGACGGCATCCCGAGCGCGGCCGCCGCGGCGGCGACGGCGTTGGCGAGGTTGCCGGTCGAGGCGCAGGCCAGCGTGTCGAAGCCGAGCTCGCGGGCGCGGGCGGCGGCGACGGAGACGACGCGGTCCTTGAACGAGTGCGTCGGGTTGTGCGCGTCGTTCTTGACCCACACGTCCTTGAGGCCGAGGCGCTCGGCCAGGCGGTCGGCGCGCACCAGCGGCGTGCAGCCGGCCGGCAGGCCGACGCGCGACAGGTTGCGAGCGCTCGGGCCGGGCTGGCCTTCGACCAGCGGCAGGAAGTCGACGTAGCGCCAGATGTTCTGCGGGCCGGACTGGATGCGGCGCCGCAGCGACGCGACGTCGGACTCCAGCGTCGAGTGGTCGTACTTGACCTCGAGCGGGCCGAAGCACCGGTTGCAGACGTACTGCGCGGTGAGCTCGTACTCGGTGCCGCACTCTCGACAGGCCAGGTTCGTGACAGCCATTTCAGGAAACTCCTCGTTCTTCGCCGGTTACAGCGTGTGACGAAGAAGTGGCTTCCTGCGCCACACGTCTCCAGGAATTGGCACCTTCCCGCCTAAACGGGGGTTGCCGGGGTTTCATCGGGCCAGTCCCTCCACCCCTCTGGACGTGTACAGCTATGTGGTCGGAACGATAGCAAGCGACCTTGAGCCTGCAACCCGGCGTATTGCGCGAGCTGGGCCGACCGGCCGGGCAGTACACTGACTCTTGTCGTGATCCCGTCCGTCGACGAGCCCTTCAGTCGTGCCGAGGCTGCCCCGCCCGCCTCTGCGTCGCGCTGCCCGCTCCCGTCCGGACGGCATCGCTCGCGTCGCCGAGCCTGACACCCCGAACGTCGACGTCGTCGAGGCCGAGGGCCTGCGCTGGATCAACATCGAGCGCCCCCGGCAGGTCGATCGCGCGTGGCTGGAGGAGAACTTCGACTTCCACCCGCTCGACTACGAGGACGTCTTCTCGCGCAACCAGCGCCCGAAGGTCGACGAGTACGACGGCTACCTGTTCGTCGTCCTGCACTTCCCGGTCTACGACAAGCGGGTCAACCGGCTCAACGCGGCCGAGGTCGACATCTTCGTCGGCCCGGACTTCGTCATCACGCTGCCCAACGAGAACCTCGCGCCGCTGCAGTACCTCTTCGACCGGGTCCGGTCCAACGAGGACGCGCGCGAGGACCTGTTCAACAAGGGCGCCGGCTACCTGCTCTACAAGATCGTCGACGCCTGCGTCGACGCCTCGTTCCCGATGCTCCGGAAGATGGGGCTCAAGCTCGAGCGCCTCGAGGAGTCGATCTTCGACGAGGAGGCCAACCGGGAGATCGTCCGCGACCTCTCCAACGCCAAGCAGGAGATCATCAACTTCCGCAAGATCGTCCGGCCGCAGCGCACCGCGCTGAAGGACCTCGAGCGCACCAAGCGCTATGTGACCGGCGAGCTCGACATCTACTTCGACGACATCAACGACGCGTCGGAGCGGGTGTGGGACATGCTCGAGAACTTCAAGGAAGTGATCGAGGGGCTGGAGACGACCAACGAGTCGGTCCTCTCGCACCGGCTCAACGACGTGCTGCGCGTGCTGACCGCGTTCAGCGTGATCATGCTCCCGATGACGCTCATCGCGTCGGTGTGGGGCATGAACGTCGGCGTCCCGGGTCAGGGCACCGTCCATGCGTTCTGGGCGATCCTCGGGCTCATGCTGGTCGTGCTGGTCAGCATGGTCTGGTGGTTCCGCCGGCGCGGCTGGCTGTAGCCGCGCGCGCCAGCCGCGCTCGCCCGATCCGGAGGGACAGGCGAGCGCGACCGGCCCTAGGGCACGGACTGGTAGCCGATGCCTGCCCCGCCGTTGTGCGGCGCTGTCGTCAAACTGGCGGCGTCGGCGTTCTCTGCGGCCACGAAGATGGAACCTGCCACAAGGAGGAGGGCGACAAGCTCTCGGTGGGAGTTCCGCAGGGAGGTCACGCCGGGGATTCTGTCCCCCGACCGGGGGAGTGTCGGTGGTGGCCACCGGCGTCTTCGGGGTGTGGCTGACCGAACCGCCGGCGGTGTGACCCGAACCCCGAAGCGGTGTAGGGAGGTTCGTGCCCGCCGCCTCCGTCTCGTCGCTGGAAGCTCTCGGCGACCAATTCGCGCTGAACGCCGCCACCGAGCGCAAGCGCATGCTGGTCATCGTCAACCCCTACGCGACGACGGTCTCCGACCGGCTGCGCAACCTGGTGGTCTACGCGCTCCAGGGTCGCTACGAGGTCGACGCGGTCGACACGGAGGCCCGCGACCACGCGACGGCGCTCACGCGCGAGGCGGCCGGCGAGGGCTACGACGTGGTGGTCGCCTTCGGCGGGGACGGCACCGTCAACGAGGCGGCCAACGGACTGCGCGGCTCCGCCACGCCGCTGACGTGCCTGCCCGGCGGCTCGACCAACGTCTACGCGCGGATGCTCGGCATCCCCAACGACATCGTCGACGCCACGGAGCACCTGCTGCGGATCGCCGACGACTGGCGCCCGCGCGAGGTCCACATGGCGATGGTCAACGAGCGGCGCTTCCTGTTCTCCAGCGGCCTGGGCCTCGACGCCTCGGTGGTCGCCCGCGTCGACGCCCATCCGCAGCTCAAGCGGCGCTTCGGCCCGTACTACTTCGCCTACGCCGGCTTCGGCGAGTTCCTCGGCAAGTACGTCGCGCGCGCGCCGCGGCTGGAGGCGATCGCCGACGGCGGCGCGCCGCTGGCCGGCGTCACCGCGCTGGTCCAGAAGGGCGACCCCTACACCTACTTCCGGCGCATCCCGATCCACGCCGCGCAGGGCGCCACGCTCACCGAGCCGACGCTCGCCGGCGTGATGCTGCGCAGCACCCGCCCCACCGTCATGCCGGGCGTCCTGTACCGCCTGTTCTCCGCACGAGCCCAGCTGGCCCGCCACCGCCAGGTCGACGGCTTCGCCGGCGTCCGCGAGCTGGTCATCCGCAGCACCGACGGACGCGCGGTGCCGCTGCACGTCGACGGCGACTACATCGGCGACGTGACCGAGGCCGTCTACGGCGTCGACGAGGCGCCGCTGCACGTGGTCTCGTAGCGCGTGGCCGGTGCGATCGGAGGTTGCGTCCGACCGCCACGCCTGCTGTGCTGCCGGGATGGACGATCCCTTCGCCGGCGCCCTGACGAGCCCCGACCAGCTCGGCGAGCACTACGCGCCCGCGACCGAGCGCGCGTGGAGCAAGGACGTCGGCGTCCTGGACGGCGCCGCCCGGGCGCTGATCGCCGCCTCGCCGCTGTGCGTGATCGGCAGCCATGACGCCGGCGGCCGCGCCGACGTCACCCCGCGCGGCGGCCCGGCCGGCTTCGTCGCCGTACTCGACGACGACCACCTCGCGATCCCGGACGCGACCGGCAACCGCCGCCTGGACACGCTGACCAACATCATCGCCACGAGCCGGGCAGGGCTGCTCTTCCTGATCCCGGGCCGCGACCAGACGCTGCGGGTCAACGGGCGCGCGTGCGTGACCGCCGACCCCGCGATCCTCGGCGCCGCCGGCGCGGTCGGCAGGCCGCCGCGCACGGCGATCGTCGTGCGCGCCGACGAGGTCTACGCACACTGCCCGAAGGCCTTCATCCGCTCGCGCCTCTGGGATCCCACCACCTGGCCGGACCTCGCCACGGTCCCCTCCCCCGCCGAGGTCATGCTCGCCCACCTGCGCGACCCGCAGCGCACGCTGGCCGAGGAGGAGGAGTACCTGGCCGAGGCGCTGCGCTCGCGCCTGGCCTAGGAGCGTGGGCCTAACCCGCCGCGGGTTTCGCCCCCTGGGCGAATCCCCGCAGGGGAACCTGGCCCTCTGGGCCAGGTTCCCCTAGGACTTGTCGGCGATCACCTGCATGGTCGCCAGCCGGCTGCTCGGCCGCGTACCGGTCGTGCCGACGAGGGCCAGCTGCGCCGGCCGGGCGTGACGGACGCCGCGGGCGACCCACGCCCGGTCCTCGTCGGTCACCAGGACCCGGAGCCGGTGGCGGCCGGCGGCCAGGGAGAACGGCCGCTGCGCGAGCGGGTGGACCGCGTACTCGCTGCCGGAGGAGGAACGTCCGGTCAGCGTGAGCGTGCCCGAGCACGCGGCCGGGCAGCGCACCGCGACCGTCGTCCGCGCGAGGCGGTCGAGCCGCAGCGTCGTGCGCTCGAGGATCGGCCGCGGGCAGTGCTCGGGGGCCGTGGCGTCGATGCCACCGGCCGGGAGGTCGGCGATCGCGGCGGCCCCGACCGCCGCCTCGTCGCAATCGCGCAGCATCCAGGCGATCCGGCCGTCCTCGACATCGACGCCGACCAGCTCCTGCCCCGGGTGCGCGTGGTCGACCTCGGCCGGCGGCCTCGCGCGCAGGAGCGTCCGCACGGCACCGTCGGGCGCGAGGGCGAGGAGCCGGTCGGCGGCCGCGCGGTGCTCGACGGCGCGAGCCTGCTGGCGGAGGCCCACGACGAGCTCGTCGCCGCTGAAGGCGAGCAGCGAGATACCAGTCCCCCACGCCGACCACGCGGCGATCTCGCGGTCGGCGCCCCCGGGCGCGCGGAGGACGATCCGGTGCTTCCAGTCCTCCTGGAACCCCGTGTTGCGCAGGAAGGCGAGCGTGCCGTCGCGCGCAAGGGCGTACGACCGCGTGTCCGTTGGCTTCGGCTCGCGCCGCGCCACGCCGGTGACCGCGTCGGCGACCATGACGCTCGAGGTCCCGCCCGGCGCATCGACGTTCCAGGCCACGCGGTCGCCGGCCAGCCGGAACCCGGCGTCGGTGGCGGTCAGGCGAGCCCCGTCGCCGGCGGGCCAGCGGGCGATCTCGCGGTCGGCCACGAGGTCGCGCACGGCGATGACGTCGCAGTGGTCGCCGGTCGCGTAGGCCACGCGCGCACCGTCGGCCGCCACGGGCGCGATGCACGTCCCGAGCGTCTGCGCCGGGCCGTCGACCGGTCCGGCCATCAGCGTCTCGCGAGCGGTGTAGGCCGGGCGGTTGCGGTCCTCGCCACCGGCGGTCACGACCTCGGACCGGGCCAGGATGCCGGCGCCACCGCCGCTCAGCCGCGACCACGGTCCCGGCAGCTCGCGCACCGGCCCGCCGGCCGCAGGTACGGCGAGCATCCGCGCCGGCGTGCCGGTGCCGGCCGACGCGCCGAACACGACGGTGTCGCCGGCCAGCACCGGGCCCCGGACGAGAAAGGAGCTGGGCACGACCTCGCCGGTGAGCGGCAGCGGCACGCGCGCGAGCGGCGCGGCGGCCGCCGGCACGGCCGGGGCGGCGACGAGGACGGGGGCGAGGAGCGCGAGGGGCAGCCGGCGAGTCAGCATCGGCGGCTTCAACGGGCCGCCTGACGAGAAGTTGCTCCCTTCGCCTACGGCGTCAAGTCGTAGGGGTACTGCGTGAGCACCTCGCAGCCGTCCTCGGTCACCAGCAGCAGGTCCTCGTAGCGGACGCCGCCGATCTCGCGCTCCCACAGGCCGGGCTCGACGGCGATGACGTCGCCGGCCACCAGCGGCGAGCGGCCCAGCTGGCCGAGGCCGGGATCCTCGTGGATGGCGAGGCCGACGCCGTGGCCGAGGGAGAACTGGAAGCCCTCGTTGGGATCGTCGCCGGGACCGGTGCGCTGCGTGCGGTGCCCGGCGGCCTCGAAGATGTCGCAGGTCAGCGCGTGCAGCTCGCGGCCGGTCACGCCGGGCCGGACCGCCTCGCGCGCCTTGGTGAACGCCTTGCTGACCAGCGCCTCCTGGGCGCGCACCGGCGCGCTGACGTCGCCGACCACGAACGTCCGCGTCATGTCGGCCCAGCAGCCCGATGCCTCGTCGCGCGGCCAGAGGTCGATCTGGATCGGCAGGTCGGCGGGAAGCGGGCCGGAGCCCGGGTCGTGGCCGAAGCCCTGCCACACCGACGCGACGATGACCTCGCGGGGCGCCGGCGCCCCCGCGGCGGCGCAGGCCTCGCGCAGGGCGGCGCGGACGTCCTCGGCGGTCAGCGGCGCGCCGTTGCGCACGAGCTTGTCGCCCTCGGGCACCGCGTCGCGCAGGACGGCGGCGGCCGCGGCCATCCCGGCCTCGGCGGCCTTCTGGGCACGGCGGATGCCGGCCAGCTCGGCGGGCGACTTCACGCGGCGGCGCAGCGCGACGGCCTCGTGGTCGGGCGTCAGCTGGACGCCGTCGGCGCGCAGGCGGTCGGCGACCGCGACGGGGAACTCGGGATCGACGATCGCGGCGCGCACGCCGATCTGCGCGACCGCGCGCGAGACGAGCTCGAGGAAGATCTGGTCGCGCGACTGGCCGCCGCGCAGCAGCTCGTAGAACCCGACGTCGGCGAAGTCGATGATCGCGGCGTCGGGCCGAGCGGCGACGATCCGGTCGCGATCGAGCGCGCCGGTGAGGATCGTGGTACGGCCGTCGACCTCGGCGTACAGGAACGGATCGCCGATGAGGACGGGCACCTCGTGGCGCAGCGCGGGGCTGCTCTCGGTGTCGCTGAAGAGGAGGAGATCGGGCATCGCCACGAGCCTATCGGGCATCGCCGATGGCGTATGACTAGCCCGAGCCGGGCGTGATGCGGTAGGCGTCGAAGACGCCTTCGATGTTGCGCAGGCGGTTGACGGCCTGCTTGAGGCCCTGGGTGTCGGGGACCTCGACGACGAAGCGGTTCTGGACCATCGGCGAGCTGACGATGCAGCGCGCCTCGACGATGTTCAGGCCGGCCTCGGCGAACGTGCGCGAGAGGTCCTCGAGGAGACGGTGGCGATCCCATGCATCGACCTGCAGCTCGACGCGGAACGCCGTCTGGTGGTCGCCCTCCCAGTGGACGCGCACGAACCGCTCGGGATCCTTGCGCAGCGCCATCGTGTTCGGGCAGTCGTCGCGGTGGATCGTGATGCCGCGCCCGAGCGACACGTAGCCGACGATCGGGTCGCCCGGCACCGGGCGACAGCACTTGGCGAGCCGCACGAGGACGTCCTCGACGCCGTCGACCCGGATGCCGTAGGACCCCGCCTTGCCGGTCGGCTGGCGCCGTGCGCGGCGGGTGCTGACCAGCGTCTCGGCGGGATCGGCATCGTCCTCGGCCGCCTCGCCCTGCTTGAGGCGCTGCATGACCTTGTTGACGACGACCTTGGGCGAGATCTTCGCGCCGCCGAGCGCGATGTAGAAGTCGTCGGCCTTGCGGAAGCCCATCTCGCGGATGACGTCGGCCAGCAGCGGCGAGCTGACGATCTTCTGCGGCGGCAGGCCCTGCTTCTTGAGGTGCTCCTGCAGCAGCTCGCGGCCGGTGTGCTCCGTGTCGTCGCGGGACTCGGCCTTGAAGAACTGCTTGATCTTGTTGCGGGCGCGCGTCGTCTTGACCAGCGCGAGCCAGTCGCGCGACGGGCCACGGTCGCGCTTGGAGGTCAGGATCTCGACGATGTCGCCCGAGGCCAGCTGATAGTTCAGCGGGACGATCTTGCCGTTGACCTTGGCCCCGACGCAGCGGTGGCCGACCTCGGTGTGGACCTCGTAGGCGAAGTCCAGCGGCGTCGCGCCGGACTGCATCGACTTGACCTCGCCCTTCGGGGTGAAGACGAAGACCTCCTCGTCGAACAGGTCGACGCGGAGCGTCTCCATGAACTCCTTGGGGTCATGGAGCTCCTGCTGCCAGTCGAGCATCGACCGCAGCCACTTGAGCTTGTCGTCGGTCCCCGGGCCGCCCTCGGCGCCCTTCTTCTTGGGGTCCTGCTTGTACATCCAGTGCGCGGCGACGCCGAACTCGGCCATGTCGTGCATGTCGCGCGTGCGGATCTGGATCTCCAGCGGCAGCCCCTCCGGTCCGATGACCGTCGTGTGCAGCGACTGGTACATGTTGAACTTCGGCATCGCGACGAAGTCCTTGAAGCGGCCGGGCAGCGGCTTCCACAGCGAGTGGATGACGCCGACGGCGCCGTAGCAGTCCTTCACCGAGTCGACGACCACGCGCATGGCGGTGAGGTCGTAGATCTCGTTGAACTCCCGGCCCTTCTTGGTCATCTTGGAGTAGATGGAATAGAAGTGCTTCGCCCGCCCGGAGATCCGGGCCGCGATGCCGAGCGCCTCGAGCTCGCGCGACAGCTCGTCGCCGGCGCCCTTGACGTAGTCCTCGCGCTCCTCGCGCTGCTGGTTGACCAGGCCCTTGATCTCCTGGTACTTGCGCGGGTGCAGGGCGGCGAACGCGAGGTCCTCCAGCTCCCACTTGATCGCGTGGATGCCGAGCCGGTGCGCGATCGGCGCGTAGATCTCGAGGGTCTCCTTGGCCTTCTCGATCTGCTTCTGCTTGGGCATCGCGTCGATCGTGCGCATGTTGTGCAGCCGATCGGCGAGCTTGATCAGGATGACCCGGATGTCGGAGGCCATCGCGACCATCATCTTGCGGTAGTTCTCGGCCTGCGCCTCGTCGCGCGAGGTGAAGGTGATGCCCGTGAGCTTCGTGACGCCGTCGACCAGCGTGGAGACCTCCTCGCCGAAGAGCTCCTTGACCTCCTCCAGCGACGCCGAGGTGTCCTCGACGGTGTCGTGCAGCAGCGCGGCCACCAGCGTCTCGGTGTCCAGCCGCATGCCGGCGCAGATCTTGGCGACGCTGACCGGATGGACGATGAAGTCCTCGCCCGACTTGCGGCGCTGGTCGGCGTGGTGCTCGCAGGCGAAGACGAACGCGTCCTCGACGCGGCTCCGGTCGATCGGGAGCGCCGCCTCCTCGGCGTGCTCCTCGATGATCGCGAACAGGTCGCTGAGCAGGCGCCGCTCGTAGTCGGTGAGGTCCGGACGGGCGACCGGACGGTGCTCTTCCGGATGCGCGACGAGGTCGACGGGCGTGCGATCGGGGTGCTCGGCGGGCACCCCGCCGGTCATGCCGCCCGTGAGGTCGCGCTCGCGCTGGTCAGCCATCGCAGCCCCTCCGCGTGGCGCTGGGCCGCAGCGCGGAACGCCGGGGAGCGCTCGAGGTCGGTCGGCTGAGCCGGCGGGACGCTGACGCCGCCGGCGCCGTCGAGCTCGACGAGGCCGAGCTCGACCAGGACGGCGAGCAGGCGCCCCGCCGGGGCGACGGCGCGGTCGCCAAGCGCCGCGGCCAGCGCGGCACCGTCGCGCAGGGCGCGATAGGCGGCCACCAGACTGGGGCGCAGAGCGAGGTCTCGGTGCAGGACATCCCTCCCAAAGCGTAGCTCAGGGTCTCCCCAAGCCAGGTGGGCCATGCCCTCCGGGCCGCCGGCGAGCAGCAGCGCCTCGTGGTCGGGATGCAGCGGGGGATCGAGCGCCACCACATGGGTGTAGGCATCGGCCAGCGCGGGATCGCGCTCCAGCGCATCCCAGCTGCAGATCGAATAGCCGCCGAGGCGGCCGGTGAGCTGACGCCGGCGGACGACGGCGTCGGCGCACACGACCAGCACCGGCTCTCCGGTGTAGGCGAGCGCCGCCACCGTCCCGGCGATGCCGGCGTTGCGCCGGTCGCGGACGGTCCGGCGCCCAGCGGCCCGGCCGCGGGCGCGGTCGGCGAGCGAGGTCAGCGTCGCGCCGGACGTCGCTCCCGCGAGGGCGCTGGGCGGCGCGCCGCCGGCCAGCGCCACCGGGCCGTCGCCCCCGCCCGCGGCCACCAGCACGCGCTCCGGCGCCGCGGCCGCGATCACCGCGGCGTGCCACGCGGCGCTGCCCGGCGCGGGCTCGCCGACGAGCACCGGCGCCTCGGCGTCGGCGGGCAGCAGCTTGCGCAGCACCAGGCGCGGCTCGACCGCGCCCTGGTACTCGTTGAGCTCCAGCGTGAAGGTCGCGTGCAGGCGGCCCTCCTCGGCGCCGTCGGGCAATGCGCCGAGCCCGAAGGCGACCGCGCGCGCCCGCACGCCGCCGGCCTCGACGGTGAACCGCACGTGCTTGCCCTCGCTCATCGGGTGCGGGTCGACGAGCCGCGCGGCCGGCACGAGCAGCGAGACCGACGGGTTGCCGATCCCGAACGGCGCCAGGCGGCCGAGCTCCTCGGCCAGCTCCTGGCCCAGCTCGTCGCCGGAGACCACGGCGTCGACGCGCTCGACCGGCACGAGGTCCTCGGGTTGCAGCACCGCGGCGGCATGCGCGGCGAACGCGGCGCGGAACGCCGGGAGGTCGGCGCGGCGGATCGTGCAGCCCGCGGCGGCGCGGTGGCCGCCGTGGCGCAGGAGGTGCTCGGCCGACGCGTCCAGCCCGCCGAGCAGGTCGAAGGACGGGATCGAGCGGCCCGAGCCGGTGCCCTCGTCCTCCCCTGCGCGCAGCGCGACGAGCACGGTCGGGCGGTGCGTGCGCTCGGCGATGCGCGAGGCGACGATCCCGATGACGCCCTGGTGCCAGCCGTCGGCCCAGAGCACGTAGGCCGGCTGGTCGCCGAGGTCGGCCACCTGCGCCTCGGCCTCGAAGAGGATCCGCTGCTCGACGAAGCGCCGGTCGGCGTTCGCGCGGTCGAGCTCCTCGGCGATCTCGGTCGCGCGGCCCTCGTCGTGGGTCAGCAGCAGCTCGAGCGCCGCGTCGGCGCGGTGCAGGCGCCCTGCGGCGTTCAGGCGCGGCGCGAGGCCGAAGCCGAGCGCGCGGGCGTCGACGCGCGTCGGGTCCACGCGCGCGACACGCATGAGCGCGCGCAGGCCGACCTTCTCGGTGCGGCCCATCGCCAGCAGGCCGGAGCGCACGAGCCGGCGGTTCTCGCCCTTCAGCGGGACGCAGTCGGCGACGGTGGCCAGCGCGACGAGGTCGAGGTCGGCCAGCGCGATCGCCGCGTCGTGGCCGGCCGCCTCCAGCAGCGCGCCGGCGACCTTGTGCGCGACGCCGCCGGCGCACAGGTCCGGACACGGGTAGCCGCACACGGCCGGGTGGACGATGGGCGCGTCGGGCAGCGAGCCGTCGGCGCGCGGGCTGTGGTGGTCGGTGACCACGACGTCGAGCCCGAGCGAGGTCGCAAGCGCGACCTCGTCGACCGACGTGATCCCGCAGTCGGCGGTGACCAGCAGGCGGGTGCCGCGCGCGGCGAGCTTCTGCACCGTCGCGGCCGCGAGGCCGTAGCCGTCCTCGCTGCGGCTGGGCAGGTACCAGTCGACGTCGGCCCCGACGGCGCGCAGGGCGCGCACGAGGATCGCGGTCGACACCACGCCGTCCACGTCGTAGTCGCCGTGCACCGTGATGCGCGTCCCCGCCGTGGCGTGGCGCAGCAGGACCGCGATCGCGACGTCGAGGCCGCGGAAGTCCGAGGCGGGGTGCTCGTCGGCGCCCGCCATCCACGCGCGCGCGTCGTCCACGTCGGCGATGCCGCGGCGCACGAGCACCTGGGCGACCGGGAACGTCGTCCCGAGGTCGCGCGCGAGCGCCAGCGCACGGGCGCTGTCACACGGCGGGACGTCCAGTCGTGGCGTGAGCACCGTCGGAGAGTGGCAGCGCGACCCGACGGAACGGGCGCGCGTTCCCGCTACGTGCAGGGTTTCGGTGCGCGGGCGGACGGATCGCGCCGAGGCGGTCGGGGGGGCGCCGGGCGCGGGGCGCCGGGGCGCCCGGGCGCGGGGCGCCGGGCGCCGGCGTGTTGGCCGCCCGGCGCGGGGCGTCGGTGGTGCTGTGTGGCGTTGGAGAGGGCAGTGACGACGGAGGTTCGTCCGGGCCTGGGCGCCGTCGGTCTGCCGCGGCCCTCGGGGGCGGGTCGTTCGGGCGTGAACGGTGGGCGCGGTCGACGGACGGCGATTTGACGTTGCATCTCAACGGCAACTCGCCATCCGTCCGACCCTGGGTCGGCGAGCGGCACCTGGCCGTTGCATCTCAACGTCCAGGTGCCTTTCGCCGGCCGGACCGAGGACGGATGGCGAGGAGGGGTCGTATGCCGACCCCGGATCGCCATCCGTCTGCCGTTCGCGGCCGAACGACCCTCTCCGGCGCACGCGGAGGACAGCCGGCGCTCGCGCCCCGATGACACACTCGTCATCGCCGCCGAACCCCGCCCGCTCACCGGCCACGCCCGAGCGGGACGCCACCAGCCACCAGCCCTCCCACCTCGGCGCGCGGCGAGCCCCCGACCGAGTCCTACAAGTCGAGCGCCGGGATGCCCCGGCGGACGCCCGCGAAGTACACGGCCGCCATCCCCAGCACGGCGCCGGGCGCGGCTTCGATGGCCTGGAAGACGTGCGTGTCGCTCTGCCCCGGGATCGTGAAGCCGTTGACCAGCAGGCCGAAGATCGCGGCGCCGAACAGCGCGCCGAGGAACGCCCCGACGATGCCACCCCAGAACCGGTCCGGGATGAAGATGGCGAAGTGCCAGAGGGCGATGCCCATCATGATCCAAGCGAACATCGCCATCAGCGTGGCCTCCCGTGACGCTTGTTGCGTGCGCGCTTCGGCTTGTCGCGCTTGGGTTCCTTGAGCACCAGGTCCTCCGGCGCCGCGTCGGCGGTCGGATCCGGCGTGGGCTCGGGCTCCTGCTCGGGCTCGGCGTCCTTGCGGCGGGTCTTCGACGCCACCGACGAGGGCGCCGTCTCGTGCGCGATGTCGGCCACGAGCTCGTCGAACTCGCGCTTGGAGACGCCGCGCTCGGGATCGTCGGGCGTCGTGATCCGCCGCGACGGACGCTGCGGGCCCTTCGGGTCCACGGTGATGCCGTGGCCGGCCGTCGCGTAGGCCGGCACGATGCCGCCGCTCTCCTCGGCGATGCGGAGGCGACGGCGGCGGTAGACCTCCTCGCGCTCCTTCCAGTGCGCGAGCACCGGGGAGGCGATGAAGACCGACGAGTACGCGCCCGAGATGACGCCGATCAGCAGCGCGAAGGCGAAGTCCTTGAGCGTGGCGCCGCCGAAGAACAGCAGCGCCGTGATCGGCAGCAGGGTGCAGAACGAGGTCGCCAGCGATCGCGTCAGCACCTCGCTCATCGAGCGGTTGACGATCTGGGTGAACGCCGCACGCGGCATGCGCGGGATGTTCTCGCGGATTCGGTCGAACACGATGATCGTGTCGTACAGCGAGTAACCGAGGATGGTCAGCAGCGCCGCGACCGTCGACGTCGTCACCTCCCGGCCGGTGAGCGAGTACACGCCTGCCGTGATCAGCAGGTCGTGCATCAACGCGATCAGGACCGGGACGGCGAACTTCCACTCGAACCGCAGCGCGATGTAGAGGCTGATGACCAGCAGCGACGCGATGATCGCCTTGATCGCCGAGGACGCGACGGTCTTGCCGAACGTCGGCCCGATGGAGTCCGCCTGGTAGGCGCGTGTCGCCCCGAACCTCGACGTCAGGACGCGCTCGACGCCCGCCGCCTTCTGGCCGGTCTCGCCGAGCGAGATCTGCAGGCCGTTGGCGCCGAGCTCCTTGTCGCCCTTGACCTTCTGGACCTCGGGGTTGTTGAAGCCTGCCGCGCGCAGCGCGCTGCCGACCTGGTTCTCGGACGGGGTCTGCTGGACGAACGCCACCTTGGCGCGGGTGCCCGACTCGAAGTCGATGCCGAAGTTGAGGCCCTTGCCGCCGATCGCCAGCGCGCCGATCAGCAGGATCACGCCGGACATCGAGAAGAACCACTTCGACGCCCCCATGAAGTCCTGGGTCCACCGGCGCTTGGTCTCGCCGGCGCCGAGGGCGGCCGGATGCGAGATCCAGCGCGAGCGCTGCATCGTGCCGAGCGTCGCCTGCGTAGCGAGGACCGCGGTGAACAGCGAGGTCAGCGTGCCGATGCCCAGCGTGAAGGCGAAGCCCTTGACTCCGGCGGTCGCCAGGACGAAGAGGATGAACGCGACCATGAACGTCACGACGTTCGCGTCGATGATCGCCGCGATGCCCTTCTTGTAGCCCTGGGCGATGCCCGCGGGCACGGATCTGCCCGCGCGGATCTCCTCTTTGACGCGTTCGAAGATGACGATGTTCGCGTCGGCCGCGACGCCGATGGTCAGGATCAGCCCCGCGATGCCCGGCAGGGTCATCGTGATCGGGATGAGCTTGATCAACGCGAAGAAGTAGATCGCGTAGACGAACAGCGCCAGGACCGCGATCACGCCGAGGATGCGGTAGAAGGCGAGCAGGAAGAGCGCGACGATCGCGAAGCCGACGATGCCGGCGATCAGGCCCTGGTGCAGCGCCTGCTGGCCGAGCGTCGCGGAGACCTGCGACTGCGAGATGAGCTCGAGCTTGATCGGCAGGGCGCCGGTCTTGATCAGGTTCGCCAGGCGCTGAGCGGACTTGATGGTGAAGTTGCCCCAGATCTGCGACCCGTTGGAGCCGTCGATGCCGTCCGGGTTCTGGCGCGGATCGATGTACGGGACCGAGATGAGCCGGCCGTCGAGGACGATCGCGAAGTGGTTGGCGACCGCGGTCGAGTCCACCCCGGGCAGCAGCTGGTCGGCGCCGCGCTGGGCGATCGCCCGCGTGGTCTTCTGCCACTTCTTCTGGCCGGCGCTCGTGAAGTCGAAGGTGACCGTCGGCTGGCCGTTGCCGCCGGCGCCGTTGTCGACGTTCTGCTCGGGGTTCTTGATGTCGGTGCCGAGCAGCGCCGGGTCGTCCTTGAGGATGAAGTAGGCGTCGGCCGCCGTGGCCTGCGCGGCCTTGTCGTTGTCGTCGGCCTCGGCGCGGACGATGATGTAGCCGCGCGGCACGTTGACGTAGCTCGTCGGCTTCTTGCCGGCGGTCTGGCACGCCTCCGTCGCGTCGGCGACGGTCTCCTGCGGGCCGCAGAGGACGGTCTTGGCCTTGTCGTCGACGCCGTAGACGAGCCCGTTGGTCGTGTCGTCGGGCTCGTTGGTGGCCGGGAACTTCGAGGCGCGCTTGACGGCCTCGTAGTAGGTCTGCGTCCCGGCGCCGGGCTGGCCAGCCTGCTGGCCGCCCGTGACCGCCGTGTCGAGCGGATGGGACTTGCCGTCCGGCCCGAGGACGCTCTTCTCCCAGTCGTAGAACAGGAGCTGCGCCGTCGTGCCGACCTGCTGCTGGGCCTGGTCGGCGTTCTTGACGTCCGGCAGGGAGACGTCGATCTGGTCAGAGCCCGACCGCTGGATCTCCGGCTCGGCGACGCCGAGGTTGTCGACCCGCTGCCGCATGATGTCCATCGTGCGGTTGATGGAGTCCGACGTGACCTTCGCAAACCGGGTCGGCTTCGCCTGGTAGACGAGCGACACCCCGCCCTTGAGGTCAAGGCCCTGACGGGTCGGCTTGGACAGCGGCGACCCCGGGATGATGACCGCCAGGGAGGCGACCAGCAGCGCGGCGACGAGGCTGAGGATGATGAGATTTCGGCGGCGGTCGGTCATGCGGAGCGGACGGCAGGGTAACTGCTCGGGGCAGGGCTGACGCGACGGACTACTTGTCCGGCGTCAGGATGAGCAGCATCCCTCCGTCGTCATCGTACGCGGGGAAGAGATCGGCGGTCGCGTGGGCGGGCAGGTCGCCCTCCGCGTTGACCTGCACTGGCTGGCGGAGCTTGCGCACGCCCCACTCCAGGACGGTGCCGACCGGATCGTCGCCGTCGCCGAACCGCAGGCCGAGGACGTCGCGCACCGGGCGCCCGATGACCTTCTGGTCGTCCAGACCGGTGAGCTCGAAGGAGCCGCGGCCGCAGGCGATGACGTTGCCGTGCTGGTCGCAGGCGAAGAACGCCGCGTCGGGCGCGGGGTAGTAGTCGTCGAGCAGCTCGAAGAGGAAGCCGAAGCCACACTTCGCGCAGCCGCGGGCCTGGCGGCGGAAGCCGGCGTTGCGTTCGCTCTCGGTGGTGCGGTTGCCGCAGTTGGGACAGATGAAGAGATGAGCCATGTTCCGGCGTCGAAGGGTATCCGGGCGGGCGTCGTGGTTCGCGAACATCGACGTGCAGGCTTCATCTCCGCTCAACACGACCGCGGCCGGCGGACTCCTTCGCCGCCCGGATGAGGACCGTCAGGACGTCCAGCGCCAGGCCCTCCCGCCGGGTGCTCTGGTAGACCCCGGCCCATGGAAAGCTCCGGGCAACGGCCCGCAGAGCCCGAAGTCCCCCTGGCCGACGCCGCCATCGCGACGGAGATCGCGCATGCCGCCGCGCGCGGCCGTGGCGCCGACCGGGCCCCGACGCTCGAGCAGCTGCTGGCCGCCTTCGGCGAGACCGAACCCACGTCGGATGCCCGCCGCCGCGTGCGCGCCGCCCTGCAGGTCGCGGGCATGGGCGTGCGCCCCGACGTGCTGAACGCCGAGCCGGGACAGCGCCTGCTGCTGCTGCCGCCGGGTGCCGGCGGCAACCGGTCCCGCGGGCGCGCGGTCGGGGGTCTGCTGGCCCTCCTGGCGATCCTCGGGATCGCGGTCGGCGCCGCGGCCCTCATGGGCGGCGGCGGCAACGGGCAGCGCGCCAGCGACGACCTGCCGTCCGAGACGAGCGGCTTCCCGGTGCAGGGCGGCAGCCAGGCGAGCACGACGGCGCCGGCCGGCACGGAGACGACCGGCACCGCGACGGCCACGGAGACGACCACCGAGACCACGCCCGCCGCGACCGAGCCCACCGCCGCCGAGGTCAAGGCCAAGCGGCACGAGCGCGCGGTGCGGATCCGGCGCGAGCGGGCGGCCCGCCAGCGCGCCGCCGCGGCGAAGAAGACCGTCACCGTGCGCGTGGACGCCACCGCCCGGCCCACGTTCCTCTGCGTCGACGACGGCGCCGGCAAGCAGCTGTTCGGCGGCACGCTCACCGGCAAGCAGACCTTCAAGGGCAAGCGCGTGCGCCTCAACATCGGGCTCGCGTCGACCCTCGTCAGCGTCAACGGCACCCCGGTGCGCCTCGACGGCAGCCCCGCGGGGCTCGACGTCACGCGCACGGGCGGCGCACGCGCGCTGCCGGGCGGCAAGCGCCCCTGCAGCTGACCGGGGACTGTCCCCACCCACCCGATCGCAGACGACCCGCGACCCGACGAAGCCAGGGACTGTCCCCACCCCACCCGGGCGAGCGCTCAGAACAGCCCGGGGTCGCGCGGCGCCTCGAGGCCCAGATGGGCCCAGGCGCGCGCAGTGGCCACGCGGCCGCGGGGCGTGCGCTTGAGGAAGCCGCACTGCAGCAGGTAGGGCTCGTAGACGTCCTCGATCGTGTCCTGCTCCTCCCCCACCGTCACGGCGAGGGTCGAGAGGCCGACGGGACCGCCGTCGAACTTGGTGCAGATCGCGTCGAGGATCTCGCGGTCGAGGCGGTCGAGCCCGAGGTCGTCGATCTCCAGCAGGTCGAGCGCCGCGTCGGCGGACGACTGGTCGACGACGCCGGTGCCGCGCACGTCGGCGAAGTCGCGCACGCGCTTGAGCAGCCGGTTGGCGACGCGCGGCGTGCCGCGGGATCGCCGCGCGATCGCGGCGGCGCCGCCTGGGTCGATCGAGCAGCCGAGGATGTGGGCGCTGCGGTGGACGATCGTGGCCAGCTCGGGCCCCGTGTAGGGCTCGAGCCGGTGCTGGATGCCGAAGCGGTCGCGCAGCGGCGTCGTCAGCAGGCCCGCGCGTGTCGTCGCACCGATGAGCGTGAACGGCGGCAGCGGCACGGTCATGACGCGCGCCCCCGCGCCCTGGCCGACGGTGATCGGCAGCTCGCGATCCTCCATCGCCGGATAGAACGTCTCCTCCAGCGCGCGGCTGAGCCGGTGAAGCTCGTCCACGAAGAACACGCTGCGCGGCTCCAGCGCGCTGAGGAACGCGGCGATGTCGGCCTTGCGCTCCAGCGCCGGGCCCGCGGTCTGCACGAACGGGACCTCGAGCTCGGCCGCGAGGATCTGCGCAAGCGACGTCTTGCCCAGGCCGGGAGGTCCCGCCAGCAGCACGTGGTCCAGCGCCTCGCCACGCAGGCGCGCGGCCTCCAGCGAGACCTGCAGCTGGGCCTTGAGCGCGTCCTGGCCGACGAAGTCCCGCAGCGTCCTGGGGCGCAGCGAGCGGTCGAGGTCCTCCTCGAACTCGGCGTCGGGCGTCTGGATGCGCATCAGGCGCGTGCCGCCTTCAGTGCCTGCTGCAGGAGGTCTTCGGGCGTTTCGCCCACGGTGCCGGAGAGCAGCCGCTCGGCCTCCTCCAGGCTGAAGCCGAGCTCCACGAGCCCCTCGCGGGCCAGGCTGCGCGGATCGTCGGCGCGCCGCACGGTGATCTCGCCGCCGGCGACCGGTACGTCGTCGACGGTCACGACCTTCTCGCGCAGCTCGACGATGATCCGCTCGGCCGTGCGCTTGCCGATGCCCGGCACGGCGGTGAGCCGCTGGACGTCGCCGGCGGCCAGCGCGGCGACGAGCTCGCGCGGCGAGCCCCCCGACAGCACGGCCAGCGCCATCTTGGGCCCGACCGACTGCACGCCGATCAGCAGCAGGAAGAGGTCGCGCTCCTCCTCGGTGGCGAACCCGTAGAGCGCCAAGGCGTCGTCGCGGACGACCAGGTGCGTCAGCAGCGACACCGACTCGCCGGCGGCCGGCACGTGGCGCAGCGTCTCCGCCGAGACCGCGAGGCGGTAGCCGACGCCCGAGGCGGTCTCGACGACGACGTGGTCGGCGCGGCGGACGTGGACGTCGCCGGCGACGAGGGCGATCATCGGGCGCTCGCCATGGCCTGCGCCAGCGGCGCGTGGTTGGCGTGGCAGACGCCGACGGCGAGCGCATCCGTCGCGTGGTCGGGCAGCGGCTCGTCGGGCAGGCCGAGGACGGCGCACACCATGCGCGCGACCTGGTCCTTCGCCGCTCGGCCCGAGCCGCAGACGGCCTGCTTGACCTGCTGGGGCGTGTAGGACGCGCACGGCACGCCGCGGCGGCCGGCGGCGAGCATGACGACGCCACGCGCCTGGCCGACCGCGAAGGCGCTGCGGGCGTTCTGGCCGAAGAAGAGGTCCTCGAGCGCGACGGCGTCGGGCTCGTGGCGTTCGATCAGCGCGTCGATCTCGGCGAAGATCGAGACGAGGCGCTGCTCGAGCGGGACGCCGGCGCGCGTGGTCACGACGCCGCCGTCGAGCGCGACGAAGCGCGCCCCGCGGCGTGCGACGAGGCCGTAGCCCGTGTTGGCGAGGCCGGGATCGATGCCGAGGACATTCACAGAGGACTGCATTCTGCGGTTCGCTTCGGATGCCTCCCGCGCTGGACGCGGCGCCGCGCCTCGGCGATGTGTCCACGGTTGCGCCCGCGCGCACGAGCCCGGGTCCCTCGCCGCCGAAACGGGAAGGGTGTCGGGCGCACGCGATCTCAACAAGGACGGCCTCGGCGGCTGGGCGAAGAAGCCCTTCTCCGAGACGCGTCGACTCCGCGACGAGCTGCGCGTCTCGCACGCGCGGATCGCGTCGCTCGAGGCAGAGCGCAACGACTACCTGCGCCGGGACCGCCGTGCCGGCGTCCTGACCCACGACGCGTTCCGCGAGGCCGCGGCCGCCGCCCTGCGCGGCTCGCAGCGCCGGGGCGAGCCGGCCGCCGCCGTCCTGGTCGACATCGACGGGTTTCGCGCCCTCAACGGCCGTCGCGGCGCCGCCGCCGGCGACGCTGCCCTGGCCAGCGTCGCCGCCCGGCTGCGCGAGCTGGTGCGTGGCGGCGACGTCGTCGGGCGCACCGGTGCCGACGAGCTCGCCGTGATCATGCCGGGCGCGACGCTGGCCGGCGCGCGCGGCGTCGCCGAGCGCCTCGTCTCCGTGCTGGAGCAGCAGGGCCCCGTGACCGTCTCGGCCGGCATCGCGGTCGACGGCGGCACCGCCCAGCTCGACGGCCTGCTGGCCGACGCCGCGGCGATCCTCGAGCGAGCCCGCATCGCGGGCGGCGGACGCGTGGGCGCCCCCGGGCGCCAGCCGACGCCGGAGCCCTCGCGCGGCGCGATCGGCGCCCTGGCGCTCGCGCTGGCGGAGCGCGACCGCGGCACCGGCGAGCACGCCGAGAAGGTCGTCGCGCTGGCCGGCGCGGTCGCCCGCCGCCTCGGCATCGACGGCGAGGAGGTCGAGCGCATCGCGGCCGCCGCGCTGCTGCACGACATCGGCAAGGTCGGTCTCGCCGACTCCATCCTCAGCAAGCCCGGCGCGCTGAACGACGAGGAGTGGGCCGTCATGCGGCAGCACCCGATCGTCGGCGAGCGGATCCTGCGGGCCGTGCCGGGCCTCGGCCCCGTCGCGCGCATCGTGCGCCACGGCCACGAGCGCTTCGACGGCACCGGGTACCCCGACGGCCTGCGCGGCGAGGAGATCCCGCTCGGCAGCCGGATCGTCCTGGCCTGCGACGCCTATGACGCGATGACCTCGCACCGCCCCTACCGCGACGCGATGACCCACGAGCAGGCCGCGGCCGAGCTGGTGGCCGGCGCCGGCACGCAGTTCGACCCCCGCGTGGTCGACGCGCTGCTGCGCTACGTCGCCGACTGCCGGCCGCTGGACTACGCCGCGCGCGCCACCGACGCCCAGAGCGCGGCCGGCGCCCTCTAGCCTCGCGGAGCGGCCGGGAGCCGTTCCCAGCGTAGGGTGCACGCTGTGGACTTCGAGGCCGAAGGGTTCTACGAGGGTCTCGACGAGCAGGCGCGGGCCGAGCGTGAGGACCTCCTGCACTGGCTCGTGGAGCAGGGCTTCTCCGACCCCGAGCTGCGCCGCGCGCACCGCCGCGGCCTGCTGATCTTCCTGGCCGCCGAGCGCGAGGTCGGCGGCGAGCCGAAGTACACGGCGCAGGACGTCGCGGCGGCGTCCGGCGCGCCCGCGGAGCTGCTGGCCCACCTGCGCCGCGCGCACGGCCTGCCGGTGCCCGAGCCCGGCGCCGTCGAGCTGACCGAGGTCGACCTCGAGAGCGCGAAGGTCTCGCAGCGGTTCGTCGAGATGGGCCTCACCGAGGACCAGATGGCCGGGACCGGCCGGGTGCTCGGCCGCAGCCTCGCCACCGCGGCGGAGGCGATGCGCGCCGTGATGCTCGAGATCGTCTCCGAGCCGGGCAGCACCGAGCGCGACCTCGCCGAGCGCTACGCCGCGGCCGTCCGCGAGGTCATGCCCCTCGTCGGGCCGCTCGTGCTCGGCATGCTCAGCCAGCACCTGCGCAACATGGTCCAGGGCGAGGCGATCGGCGCGGCCGAGCGCCAGGCCGGGACGCCGCTGCCCGGCGCGCGCGACACGACCGTCGCCTTCGCCGACATGGTCGGGTTCACGCGCCTGGGCGAGGAGATCGCGCCGGAGGATCTCGGCTCGGTCGCCGAGCGGCTGTTCTCCCTGACGCGGGACGTTGTCGAGCCGCCCGTGCGGCTGGTCAAGACGATCGGCGACGCGGTCATGTTGACCTCGCCGGATCCCGCCGCGCTCGTCCGCGCCGCGCTGCGCCTGGTGGAGGCCACCGACGCCGAGAGCTCCGACGGCGCGTTCCCGCAGGTGCGCGTCGGCCTGGCCTACGGCCCGGCGGTGCCGCGCGGCGGCGACGTCTTCGGCCGCGCGGTCAACCTGGCCAGCCGCGTCACGTCGATCGCACGCGCCGGCAGCGTGCTCGCCACCCGCGACGTGCGCGACCAGGCCCCCGGCGACTTCTCGTGGTCCTCGGCGCGGGCGCGCCGCATCAAAGGGCTACCGGATCCGGTGCCGCTGTACCGGGCGCGGCGGCTCTAGGAGGCTCCTGAAATCAGGCGGTCCGGTCAGATGTGGTCGTGGACCGAGCCAGGCGCCGCACGATTCCGCAGGCAAGGCTTCCGCCTTGTCAAGGGATCGGGTGGCGATCTGGCGATGTGTCCACGGCCGCAGCTGGCCGCAGCGCCATTTTCAGGGGGCTCCTAGGCAGGTCGCGCACCGAGCGCACCGCGAGGCAGCCGATCGCGGCGGCCACGCCGATGACGGTCATGGCGGTGAGCGTCTCGTGGATCCCGACCGCCTCGGCCACAGGCCCGGCCACGATGATGCCGAGCGGCATCATCCCCGCGCTGGCGACGTAGTCGTAGCTCGACACGCGCGACAGCGACCCCTCTGGGATGTGCTCCTGCAGCGACGTCTCCCACAGCGCGAAGAACGCCGAGACGCCGATGGCCGCGCAGAACTCCACCGCGGCGATGGCGAGGATCGGCAGGCCGCTGCCGATGATCACGGCCTGGCAGGAGGCGAGCATCAGCGCGATGGCCGCGGCGCGCAGGGCGAAGCGCGGCCGCCAGCGCAGCAGCAGCAGGTCGGCGACGATCGAGCCGAGGCCGAACGCGGTGACGATGATCGCCCACGACGTCGCGCCGTCCAGCTCGTCCTCCATCAGGACCGGTCCCAGCACGTAGATCGAGGGCAGCACGACGACGTGGTAGGCGATCATCGCCAGCAGGAACGACCACACCCAGGAGCGCGTCCGCACCTCGCGCCAGCCGCCCTTGAGGTCGGCCGCGAACGGCTCCGGGTCGCCGCGCTCCACGACCCGCGGGCGCAGCGCCAGCAGGCAGAGGACCGACACGCCGAACGTCCCCGCGTCGACCAGCAGCGCGCCGCCCTCGCCCAGGGCCGCCACGAGGATGCCGCCGAGCGCCGGGCCGACGATCGAGCCCGTCGAGAACGACATGCCGCGCAGCGCATTGGCGGGCTGCAGGTGATGCGGCGCGCTGATCGTCAGCGGCATGAGCCCGCTGAACGCCGGCGAGAAGAACGAGTCCGCGGCGCCGAAGATCGCCGTCAGGACCGCGAGGTGCCAGATCTCGGCCTGGCCGGTGACCAGCAGCAGGCCGGCGATGCCCTGGCTGGCGAGGCGCACCAGGTCGGACGCGACGAGGATCCGCCGGCGCTCGACGCGGTCGGCGATGACGCCGCCGACCAACCCCAGGAAGATGAACGGCAGGAAGCCCGCCGCCGCGACGATGCCGACGTCGGTGACCGAGCCGCCGATCGACAGCACCGCGAACGGCAGGACGACCTGCGTCATGCGGTCGCCGACGACCGACAGCGCCTGGCCGAGGAACAGCAGCCGGAACTGGCGCTCCTCGCGGAGCACCGCGGGCAACATGGTGTTCTAGGAGGCGGCCATCAAGCGCTCGAGGACCTCGGCGTCGACGTCGAAGTTCGCGTGCACCGCGTCGACGTCGTCGTTGTCCTCCAGCGCGTCGACCAGGCGCAGCAGCTTGGCCGCGGTGTCCTCGTCGACCGGGACGAGCACCTTCGGGCGCTGCGTGACCTCGGCGTTCTCCAGCTCGACGCCGGCGTCCTCCAGCGCCTTGCGCACCGCCGTCAGGTCCGACGGCTCGGTGATGACCTCCCAGGCGTCGTCCTCGCGCGAGATGTCCTCGGCGCCCGCGTCGATGGCGACCATGAGGTCGTCCTCGCTGTAGCGCTCGGCGTCGACGACGATGACGCCCTTCTTGTCGAAGTTGTAGGCCACCGATCCCGGCTCGCCGAGCGAGCCGTTGCCCTTGCTCAGCGCGTGGCGCACGTCGGCGCCCGTGCGGTTGCGGTTGTCGGTGACCGCCTCGATGAGCAGGGCGACGCCGCCGGGGCCGTAGCCCTCGTAGAGGATCGTCTCCAGGGCGGCCGCGTCGGCGCCCGCGCCGGTGCCCTTGGCGATCGCGCGCTCGATGTTGTCCTTGGGCATCGAGGCGTCGCGCGCCTTCTGCACGGCCAGCGCGAGGGCGGGGTTGCCGTCGATGTCGCCGCCGCCCTCCTTCGCCGCGACGGTGACCGCCCGCGCGAGCTTGGTGAAGAGCTTGCCGCGCTTGGAGTCGACGATCGCCTTCTTGTGCTTGATCGAGGCCCACTTGGAATGTCCGGACATACGCCCCCGATTCTAGAGGGCGCGGCGGCCGAGGCGGCGTTGTCAGACCGCGAACCTGCTCGCGGAAACGCTGAAGGTGAGGGCTGTTCAGCCGATCACGGTGGACAAGTCCCACAGGCGTTCGGGGATCGACACCGATGGCCGCTCAGCGCTCACCCATGCCCTCGTCGTGCCCGCCCCGCCACCCGGTCCGCGCACGGACGCTCACGATCCTCACGGGGGCGGCGATCGCCCTCGGGCTGGCCGACCTCGCGGTGCTCGCCGGCGTGCGCCTGGCGTCGGACAGCATCGGGACGATCGCCCTCCCCGCCGCCACCGCCCTGGTGGCCGCCGGCCTCGCCGGCGCGCGCCTGGCGTGGTCGCGCGACGACCGCACGATCCTGGTGCTCCTGTGCGGCGGCCTCGCCGCGACCATGGCCGGCGGCCTGGCCGCCACGATCCTCGGCGGGCACCTCGACCGCGCCGGCGCGCCCGACGTCTTCTGGCTGGTCGCCTACCCGCCGTTCTACGCCGCGCTGATCGTGCTCGCCCGTCGCTACCTGGGCGGCGCCCACCGGTCGTTCTGGCTCGACGGCGTGCTGATCGGCCTGTGGTCGGCGTCCTACGTCAGCGCGCTCTTCCTCGACGACCTCACCGGCCTCGACGGCGCCTCGCTGGTGGTCAACGTCGCCTACCCCGCGGCCGACCTCGCGCTCCTCGGGATCCTCGTCGGCACGCTGCTGATGATCGGCCGGCCGGCGCCGCAGAGCCTCGTGCTCGCCGGCGGCCTGACGTGGACGCTCGTCTCGGACGTCCTGCGCGTGGTCGGCCTCTCGGCCGGCGACGGCGCGCTCACCCCCGCGATGGCCGTCACGTGGAGCCTGGGGCTGCTGATGATCGCCGCGGCCACCTGGGCCCCACCGGCGCCCGGCCGCGTCCTGCCCGTCGGCGGCTGGTGGGAGCTGACCTCGCCGGCCTGCATCGCCGCCATGGCGTGCGGCATCCTCGTCGCCGACCACTTCTCCCGCCTGCCGACGGCCGCGATCCTCCTGGCCGCCGCCACGTTCGCCTGCGCCCTTGCCCGCCTGGTCTGGACGCTGCGCGAGGTCCGGTCGCTGGCGCTGCACCGCCGCGAGGCGCTCACCGACGACCTCACCGGGCTGCCCAACCGGCGCGCGCTCTTCCGCGAGCTCGAGGTGCTGACCGCCGCCGGCGAGCGCTCCTCGCGCCGCCTCGCGTTGCTGCAACTGGACCTCGACGGCTTCAAGGAGCTCAACGACACGCTCGGGCACCACGCCGGCGACGACCTGCTGATCGCGGTGTCGCGCCGCCTGGAGGCCGTCGTGCCGGGCACGCTGGCGCGCCTGGGCGGCGACGAGTTCGCCGCGATCGTCCCCGAGGGCCACGACGCGCGCGCGATCGCCGAGGCCGTGGGCGTCGCGCTCAGCGCGCCCCTGGCCATCGAGGGCGTCGGCATCGCGGTGACCGCGAGCGTCGGCATCGCGCACTTCCCGCAGGACGCGCACGACTCGCGCGAGCTGGCCCGGCGCGCCGACGTCGCGATGTACGACGCCAAGCGCCTGGGCACGGTCGTGGCCGGCTACAGCGCCGAGCACGACGAGCACTCGCTCGACCGCCTCTCGCTCGCCGCCGACCTGCGCAGCGCGTTCGAACGCGACGAGCTGTGGCTGGCCTACCAGCCGCAGGTCGACATCCCGACCGGGCGGATCTCCGGCGCCGAGGCGCTGATCCGCTGGCGCCACCCCGTGCGCGGCGACGTGCCGCCCGGGATCCTGCTCCCGATCGCCGAGCGCACCGGCCTGATGCCGCAGCTGACGCTGTGGGTGCTCGACAACGCCGTCGCGCAGGCCGCCCGGTGGCGCCGCACGGGCCTGGACATCCGCGTCGCCGTCAACGTGTCGGCGATCGTGCTGGTCGACGCGGGGCTGCCCGATCGCATCGCCGAGACGCTGCGCCGCCATCTGCTGACGGCCGACAACCTCGTCATCGAGGTCACCGAGGACGCGGTCATGCGCGACCCCACGCGGGCGATCGACATCCTCAACCGCATCAAGGCCTCCGGCGTCGACATCGCGGTCGATGACTTCGGGACCGGCCAGTCGTCGCTGGAGCAGCTCAAGAACGTGCCGGCCGACGAGCTGAAGCTGGATCGCTCGTTCGTGCTGGGGATGGTCGACGATCCGCAGGACGCGGCGATCGTGGGCTCCGTGATCGGCCTCGGCCGCGCCCTCGGGCTGCGCGTGGTCGCCGAGGGTGTCGAGACGCCCCAGTCCTTCCAGCGGCTGGCCGAGCTGGGCTGCGACGTGGCGCAGGGCTTCGGCCTGGCGCGCCCGATGCCCGCAGGCCAGTTCGAGCGCTGGGCGCGCGAGCCGTCGGACCGCGCGAGGCTCCTCGTGCCGCAGCTGCACACGTCGCGGTCGGCGTGGCGGCGGCGGGCGCGGGTGGCCGCGGGGTCGTAGCCGGCCCGTCTCGGAGACTGTGTCGCTATCGCGACTGGGGACCCACCTCCGGCGGCGACGGCTGGCCGTCGTGGGCCTCGGCCTCGCTGGCCGCCTACGGCACCCCTAGCGGGTCGCCCGGTACCACTCCAGCGTCCGGCGGAGCCCCTCCTCGAGCTCGACCTGCGGCGTCCAGCCGCAGACGCGCTCGATCTTGCCGATGTCCACGTGCTGGCGGCCGAGCTCGCCGGGCGTGGCGTGCGTGGGGTCGTAGACGACGTCCAGCGGCGTGCCCGCCACGCGGCCGAGGGTGTCGACGACCTCGCGCACGCTGGTGGGTCGCCCGCTGCCGGCGTTGAACGCCTCGCCCCGGGCGCTGGGGCCGCCGTCCTCGCGGTCCAGCGCGCCGGCGAGCGCGAGGCAGGCCGCGACGGCGTCGCCGACGTGGAGGAAGTCGCGCTCGGGCGTGCCGTCGGAGCGGACCTTCGGGGCGCGGCTCCCGAGCGAGGCCGCGACGAGCTCCGGGATGAGGCGGGACGCGTGGCGGTCCCCACAGCCGTACAGGTTGGTCAGCCGTGCGACGGCGACCGGCAGGCCGTAGGCCGGCCAGTAGGAGCGGGCGATCAGGTCGGCCGCGGCCTTGGACGCCTCGTACGGCGCGGCCGCCCGGAGCGCCAGGTCCTCGGTGGACGGCTGCGCGGCGTCCGCGCCGTAGACCTTGTCGGTCGAGGCGACGACGGTGCGGGCGACGCCGCCCGCGCGCGCCGCTTCGAGCACCGCGACGGTGCCGCCGACGTTGGTGGCGAACGTCTCGGCGGGCGCGGCGCGCGCGACGCCGGCGATCGTCTGCGCCGCGAGGTGGAACACGGTCGCGACCTCGTGCTCGACGACCGTCCGGGCCAGCAGGGCGCCGTCGGCGACGTCGCCGACGACGACGTGGCAGCCGTCGCGCTCGGTGGCGGCGCGCTGGAGGACCACGACGCGCTCGCCGCGCTCCAGCAGCGCGTCGACCAGCCGGCGGCCGAGCATCCCGGAGGCGCCGGTGACGAGGGTCGCGCGGGGGCTCACGGGCCGGTCCACGTGCGCCAGGGCGGCGTGCCGGAGGCCCACAGGTCGTTGAGCAGGACCGCGTCCTTGTAGGTGTCCACGCACTCCCAGAACCCGTCGTGGCGGAAGGCGCGCAGCTCGCCGTCGGCGGCGAGGCCCTCCAGCGGCTCGCGCTCGAGGACGTGGCCCGGCTCGAGGCGCTCGAGCACCGGCGTGTCGAAGACGAAGAAGCCGCCGTTGATCCAGTGGTCGGACCGCGGCTTCTCGCGGAAGCCGACCACGCGCGCGTCGCCGTCGAGCTCGGTCACGCCGAACTGCAGCTGGGGCCGGACGACGGTCATCGTCGCCGCCCCGTCGTGCGCGGCGTGGAAGCCCAGCAGCGTGCGCAGGTCGACGTCGGCGACGCCGTCGGCGTAGGTGGCGCAGAACGTCGGGCCCGCGTCGAGATGGCCCGCGGCGGCGTGCAGGCGCCCGCCGGTCGGCGTCTCGACACCGGTGTCGACGCAGGTGACGAGCACGCCCTCGGGCCACGCGTGATCGGCGACGAACGCCTCGATCTGCTCGCCGAGGTACCCCGTGCACAGCACGAACTCGGCGAAGCCCGCATGCGCGTAGAGCCGGATCACGTGCCACAGGATCGGCAGCCCGCCGATCTCGACCAGGGGCTTCGGGATCGTTCGCGTGTGCTCCTGCAGCCGGGTGCCACGCCCGCCGCAGAGGATCGCCACCGGTGGGGTCCGCTCCATGCGGCGCGAAGGATGCCCGACGGCGCCGCGCCGCGGGGTCTGACCCCGTCACGCGGATTGGTGACGAGGACGTAGGATCCTCCGTGACATGAGCGTCCCTGCCGAGATCTTCAAGGCCTACGACATCCGCGGCATCCACGGCGAGCAGCTGGGGCCCGACGACGCCGAGCAGATCGGCCGTGCCTTCGCCCGGGTGATCGGCGAGCTGGAGGGCAAGCCGACGACCGAGCTGCGCCTCGGGCTGGGCCGCGACATGCGCCTGTCGGCCCCCGAGATGGCCGCGCGCTATCGCGACGGGATGGTCGCCGAGGGCGCGACGGTCATCGACGCGGGGCAGGTCGGCACCGAGATGTTGTACTACCTGGTCGGCTCGCGCGATCTCGACGGCGGGCTCATGTGCACCGCCTCGCACAACCCCAAGGCCTACACCGGGGCCAAGCTGGTCAAGCGCGGCGCGATCGCGCTCAGCGGCGACGAGGGCATCCAGGACATCCGGCGGATGGTCAACGCGGACCCGCCCGTCCTGGGCGACGCGTCCGCGGGCGGGCGGGCCGGTCTCGTCGAAGAGGTCGACATCTACGACGAGTTCCAGGCCGCGGCGCTGAAGGCGATCGACGCCTCCAACGTCAAGCCGCTGAAGGTCGTCGTGGACGGCGGCAACGGGATGGCCGGCCCGATGGCGGGGCCGCTGCTGCGCGACCTCGGCCTCGAGCTCGTCGAGACGTACTTCACGCCCGACGGCAACTTCCCCGACCACGAGCCCAATCCGATGTTGGAGGAGAACCGGCAGTTCATCATGGACAAGGTCGTCGGCGAGGGCGCCGACCTCGGCATCGCCTGGGACGGCGACGCCGACCGCTGCTTCTTCATCGACGACACCGGCCGCTTCGTGGACGGCGACTTCCTCACCGCGATCCTCGCCCAGCACCTGCTGCAGAAGCGGCCGGGCAGCCACATCCTCTACGACGCGCGCGCCTCCCGGGCGGTGCCCGACACGGTCGAGGCCGCCGGCGGCACGCCCCACATCAACCGCGTCGGCCACGCGTTCTTCAAGACGCGCATGCGCGACGAAGGCGCGATCTTCGGCGGTGAGGTCTCCGGCCACTACTACTTCCACGACTTCTACAACGCCGACAGCGGCACGCTGCCCGCGCTGCTCGTGCTGGAGAAGCTCAGCGTCGAGGGCAAGCAGCTCTCCGAGCTGCTGGAGCCCTACAAGGCCAAGTACTTCATCTCGGGCGAGATCAACTCCGAGATCGCCGACGCGCCGGCCAAGATGGCCGAGCTCGAGGAGCACTACGGATCGATGGACGGCGCGACGGTGACGCACGTCGACGGCGTGTCGGTCGACTTCGACGACTGGCACTTCAACGTGCGCGCGTCCAACACGGAGCCGCTGCTGCGCCTCACGCTCGAGTCGCTCGTCTCCCCGCAGGACATGGAGGCCAAGCGCGACGAGCTGCTGGCCCGGATCCGCGCGTGACCACTGCGCGCGCGATCCACGCGCTGCCCGTCCCCACGCCGTTCGCCGTCGGCCGCGTCAACTGCTATCTGATCGAGGACGACCCGCTGACGCTCGTCGACGCCGGCCCCAACTCCGGCACGTCGCTGACCGTGCTGGAGGCGGCGCTGGCCGAGCACGGCCGCCGAGTCGAGGACCTCGAGCGCATCGTGCTGACCCATCAGCACATCGACCACATCGGCCTCGCGCAGATCCTCGCCGACCGGTCGGGCGCCGAGGTGGCCGCGCTCGCATCGCTCGGCCCGTGGCTCGCGCGGTTCGGCAAGGAGATGGACGACGACGACCAGTTCTCGGAGTCGGTGATGCTGCGCCACGGCATCCCGCGCGACATCGCGATCGCGCTGCGCGCCGTCACCGCGCAGTTCCGCGCCTGGGGCTCGTCGGTGCGGGTCACGCGGCCGCTGGCCGAGGGCGACCTCCTGGAGTTCGCCGACCGCTCCTGGCGCGTGCACCACCGGCCCGGCCACTCGCCGTCGGACACGGTCTTCCTCGAGGAGGCCACGGGCGTGCTGATCGGGGGCGACCACCTCATCAAGCACATCTCCTCCAACCCGCTGATCAGCCGCCCGCTGGAGGGCGGCCGGCCGGAGGACCGCCCGAAGGCGCTGATCACCTACATGCGCTCGATGAGCGCGACGCGCAAGATGGACTTGAGCATCGTCTACTCCGGCCACGGCGACCCGGTCGAGGACCATCGCACGCTGATCGACGAGCGCTTCGACGGGCACGAGCGCCGGGTCCGCAAGATCGCCGGGATCCTCGCCGAGGGGCCGAAGTCCGGCTTCGAGATCGCCCAGCAGATGTGGGGCAACGTCGCCGTGACGCAGGCCTACCTCACGCTGTCGGAGGTGCTCGGCCACGTCGACCTGCTGCTGGAGCGCGGCGAGGTCGTCGAGGTCGAGGACGAGGGCGGCGTGGTCCGCTTCGCACCCGTGTCATGAGGCAGGCCGGGCCCGACGACGTCGCGGCGGTCGCGGCGCTGGTCGAGGCGGCGTTCGCCGTCCACGTCGCGGCCGTCGGCCGGCGGCCCGCGCCGATGGACGCCGACCACGCCTGGCACGCCGCGCACGGGGAGCAGTACGTGCTCGACGGCGCCGACGGCGAGCTGGTGTCGAGCGTCGTGCTCGTCGGCCAGACGGACCACCTGCTGGTGCACAACGTGGCGGTCTCGCCGGCCCATCAGGGCGCGGGCCGCGGCCGCGCGCTCATCGCCTTCGCCGAGGACGAAGCGCGCCGGCGCGGGCTGCCGGAGCTGCGGCTGCACACCAACGCGGCGATGGCGTCCAACCTCATCATGTACCCGCGGCTGGGGTTCGTCGAGACCGGTCGCGCGTTCGACGAGGGCTTTCACCGCGTGTTCTTCGTCAAGCAGATCTGAGCTGCGCGGCCGCGCGGCGGCGCCCGCTCACGCGACGATCTCGGCGAGCAGCGCGTCCATGGCGCGTGCGGTCGCGTCCCAGGTCAGCGGCGCTGCCTGCGACGGACCGGCCGCGCGCCACGGCGCGGGATCGTCGAGGGCCCGCTCCAGCGCGGCGGCGACCGCCTCGGGGTCGGTCGGGTCGACGAGCTGGGCGGCGTCGCCGCAGACCTCCGGCAGCGCGCCGCGGGCGCCCGCGACCACCGGCACGCCGGCGGCCAGCGCCTCCAGCGCGGTCAGGCCGAAGCCCTCGTACAGCGACGGCAGCACGAACGCGGCGGCGCCGGCGTAGAGCCCAGGGAGCAGCGCGTCGTCCACGTGGCCGAGCGTCAGGATCCCGGCGGTGTCGGCCTCGGTGCGAAACTGCGGGCGGTCGCCGCCGGCGGCGACGAGGTCGACGCCGCGCGCGGCGAGGCGGCGGGCGGCCAGGTCGAGCACGCCGAGGTTCTTGCGCGCCGTGCGGCTGGCGACGGTCAGGACGTAGGGTCGCTCGGTCAGGCCCAGCGCGGCGCGCGCGGGACCCGCTGCGGCGGCCGGCGTGAAGCGCTCGTCCACCCCGCCCGGCACGACCGCCACGCGGTCGGCGGGGACGCCCAGCAGCTCGACGACCTCGTCGCGCGAGAACGCCGACGGCGTGACGACGAGCCGGGCGCGCGCGGCGATGCGCGGGAGCACCGCGCGCTGCCAGCGCACGTACAGGTCGGAGTACCAGCCGGGCTCGCGCAGCGGCGCGACGTCGTGCAGCACCACCACGGTGCGGCGACTGGCCAGCGGCGCGAGGTTGGCCGGGCACAGGATCGCGCGCGCCCCGCGGGCCGCGGCCTGCGCCGGCAGCACGAGCTGCTCCCAGGCGTGGCCCGCACGATGGGCCAGCGCGGCGGGCGGCCGGGCCACGGCGTAGCGGTCCGGAGCCAGCGCCGGGAGCCGCGCGGTCAGCTCCCTCGCCCATCGCTCCACCCCGCCGAGCTCGGGCCGCGCGGCGGCACGGGCGTCGATGAGGACGGGCGCCGTCAGCGCGCCTCGATGTCGGCCAGGTGCGCGACGTTGGCCGCGTCGGCGGGATCCTCGCTGGGGCCGGCGGCGAACCACGCGTCGAGGATCTCGGCCAGCTCGGCGACGGAGGTCGTGCGCAGCGACAGCGCCAGGACGTTCGCGTCGTTCCAGCGGCGCGCGCCCTCGGCCGTGGCCGCATCGGCGCAGAGCGCGGCGCGGATCCCGCCCACCTTGTTGGCGGCGATCGACGCGCCGGTGCCCGTCCAGCAGCACACGACGGCCTGGTCGGCGCGGCCGTCGGCGACGTCGCGGGCGGCGGCCTCCGCGCACCACGCCCAGTCCTCGCGGGCGTCGGGCGCTAGCGCGCCGTGGGCGGCGACGACCTCGTGGCCGCGCTCGCGCAGCGCGCCGGCCACGGCGCCGGCGACGCCCGTCCGCTCGTCCGCTGCGACCGCGATCCTCATCCGCCCGAGTATGACGGCCTCGCCGCAACCTCCACCGCCCGCCGAACGCTCGTCCGCAGCGCCGCGCGCGTGCCGTGGCCCCGGTCCCCGAAGCGCCGCCGGCGCCCGTGACGGATGTCACGCGCAACCTCGTACGACCGCCACTACCGCGCCGCCGCAGCGCGCGCGATTATCCATGGATGGCCCTCCGCCGCCCATTTCCCGGTACGTCGGCGCTGGACGGTCGTCGTAGCGGAGCTGACGGATCGCCCTCGGACCGCCACCATGTCGCTGTGAGCACTGGGTGCACCGATGTTGCGATGCAGAAGTTGGGGGCCCATTGCCGGGCCGAAGCGGTGCGAGTGGCGGAGGACAAGGGATGGCTGTGACCGAGGGCCTGGACTACATGCCGCTGGAGGGCCGTCTAGGCTCCGCGACGATGGAGGGCTCGTCCAACGCTGCGGGAGTGACGCCGGAAGGCGTTCGCGCCGGGGATCGCGCCGCGCTGCAGGCGCTGGTGGACCGCCGCGGACCCGCGGTGGTCGCGTTCTGCATGCAGGTGTGCGGTCCGCAGGCCGCCGACCGCGCGGCCGCCGAGGCGTTCGCGCGCTTCCGCGCCGCGGTGCGCGACGCGCCCGAGCTACGGGGCCTGGATCCCGAGGCGCTGCTGCGCGGCGCCACCCGCCACGCCGCCGCGTCGATGGCCCGCCAGCCGTCGGGCCCGCCGCCGCACGGCCGCCTGCTCAGCCGCGGCACGCAGACGTGCGAGCACGTGCCGACGATGCTCGCCGCGCGTGCCAACGGCGCCCTCGGCGACGCCGATCTCGACCGCCTCGCCCGCCATCTCGACCGCTGCGAGCGCTGCGACGCGCTCGCCGAGATCTTCCGGCGTGCGGAGCTGGCCTACCAGGACCCGGTCGTCGACACGCTGGGCACCGACACCTCCACCGTGCTGCTCGTCGCCCTGCAGTCGGTCTCCGAGCACGGCGTCGGCACCGCGCCCGCGCCGTCGCCCGACGCCCCGGCCGCCGAGCCGCTGGACGGCGCGTTCGGCCACCTGCCCGACCTCGACGACGAGGTGCCGATCGAGCCGCCGGCGCCGCTGGAGACCACGCAGGTCGACGAGCTCGCCGCCGAGCCGCTGGCCGCCGAGCCGTCGCCCGCGGACACGCCGCCCGCGCCGGTCATCGCCGCGGCGGTCGAGGGCGAGATCGCGTTCTTCGCGACCGGCGAGCACGACGCGGTCGACCCCGGCGCGACCGTCGAGTGGGACGAGCTCCCCGACGTCGCCCCCGAGCACGAGCCCGGCGTCGTCGAGGGCGGCGGCCCGGCCGCCGGGCTGCTGGAGGGCGGACACACGCGCCGCACCCGGCCGCGCCCGCTGTTCGTCGCGCTGCCCGTGCTCCTGATCGCCGCCTGCGCCGCGGGCGCGCTGGCGCTGGCCGGCGTGTTCGGCGGCAACGACGCGACGCCGCCCGTCGAGCGGACCGCGCCCGCGCGGGTCCAGGCGCCGGTGACCACGCCGCTGCCGGTCACCGTCAAGGCGGCGCCGCCCGCCGCGACCGCCGGGGCGGGCACGACCGGGGCCGCGGGGACGGCCACGACCGGGGCGGCCGGGACGGCCAGCACCCCGACTCCCGGCGCCACCGCGCAGGGCGCGCCGGACGCCAGCAGCACGACACCCTAGAAGCGAGTAGAACGCGCCGCGCGCCCGTCCGCAAGTACGCTCGCGGACATATTCGCCGGTGGCCCCACACACCACACCCCTGCGGATCAGGCGCCGCCGGCCCGCTGCGCGTCGTGGCCTGCGTGCCCGCCGGACCTGACCGAGCTCCCGCCGTTTCACAACGAGCCGGTCCTCGACCTGACCTCGGCCGCCCAGCGCGAGCAGCTGCGGGCCTGGAGGTCATGCGCGTCGCCGCCGAGGTGGTGCCCGGGCAACGTCACCTCAAGCGGACGGTCGTCGAGATGGGCGGCAAGAACTGCGTGATCGTCGACACCGACGCCGACCTCGACGGCGCCGTCCACGCCATCGTCCACTCGGCGTTCGCCGACGCCGGGCAGAAGTGCTCCTCGGCGTCGCGCGTGCTCGTCCACGAGGCCGTCGCCGACGCGGTCGTCGCGCGGCTCGCGCACGCCGTCGACCGGCTGCGCGTCGGCCCGGCCGACGCGTTCGACACGTCGGTGGGCAACCTGTACGTCAACCGCGCGATCACGGGGGCCATGGTCGGGCGCCAGCCGTTCGGCGGCAACCGCCTGTCGGGCACGGGCTCCAAGGCCGGCGGCCCGGACTACCTGCTGCAGTTCGTCGATCCGCTGGTCGTGACGGAGAGCACCGTCCGCCACGGCGCACCGCGCTGAGAACGTCACGGCGCGAGAGCAACCGGACTCGCGGGTCCGGTTCGCTAAGGTATCCGGACTCCAAGGTCCATTTATGCCCCATCTCACTCCCCACGCCCGTCCCAACCCCATGCGCAGCCTGCTCATCCTGAGCACGGCCGCCCTCGCCTTCGCGCTCGCCCAGACGACGCTCATCCCCGCCCTCGGAGATCTCAAGACCCAGCTGCACACCGATTCCTCCGGCGTCGCCTGGACGCTCACCGGCTACCTCGTCGCCGCGGCGATCTTCACCCCCCTCTTCGGCCGCCTCGGCGACATGTTCGGCAAGCGCCGGATGCTCGTCGCCTCGCTGGCCGCGTTCGTCTTCGGCTCGCTCGTCGCCGCGCTCGGCTCGTCGCTGGAGATCGTCGTCCTCGGCCGCGTCCTGCAGGGCGTCGGCGGCGGCATCTTCCCGCTGTGCTTCGGGATCATCCGCGACGAGTTCCCGCGCGACCGCGTTGGCCAGAGCATCGGCCTCATCTCGGCCACGCTGGGCATCGGCGGTGGCCTCGGCCTGGTCATCGGCGGCCTGCTCGTCGACCATGCGACCTACCACTACATCTTCTGGCTCAGCGCCGTGATGTCGGCCGCCGCAGCCGTCGCGATCTGGCTCTACATCCCCGAGTCGCCCGAGCGCACGCCCGGCAAGGTCGACCTCCGCGGCGCCTTCGTGCTCGGCGTCGGGCTCGTGCTGCCGATGATCGCCATCTCGCGCGCCAACACGTGGGGCTGGAGCGCGCCCGAGACGCTCGGCCTCATCGCCGCCGGCCTGCTCGTCCTCGCCGCCTGGGTGCAGCTGGAGCGCAAGACCGAGGAGCCGCTGGCCGACGTCACCGTGCTGGCCTCCGCTCCGGTCCTCATGACGAACGTCGCGACGCTGTTCATCGGGTTCGGCATGTTCGGGTCCTACATCCTGATCCCGCAGCTCGCCGAGGCGGCCAAGTCCACCGGCTACGGCTTCGGGCTCTCGGCGACCGCCGCGGGCGTGCTGATGCTGCCCTCGGCGCTGGCCATGTTGTTCGTCGGCCCGCTGTCGGGCATCCTGGGCGCACGCATGGGCAACAAGGTGCCGCTCACGCTCGGCGGTCTGGCGACCGGCGCCGGCATGATCCTCATGGGCTTCATGCACGGCTCGGTGGCCGAGATCCTGATCTTCAACACCATCACCTCGGTCGGCGTCGGACTCGCCTACGCGGCGATGCCGAACCTGATCGTCGACGCGGTCCCGCGCCACCAGACGGGCCAGGCGACCGGCTTCAACGCCGTCGTCCGGTCCGTGGGCTCGTCGCTCGGCTCGCAGGTGACCGCGGCGGTGCTCGCCGGCAGCGTCCTGGGCGCGACCGGCCTGCCGGGCGACAGCGGCTATACCGCCGCGTTCGTCATCAGCGGCGTCGTCGCGCTCGTCGCGGCGGGCGCGGCCGTCCTCATCCCCCGCACCAGCCACGGCCACGGGACCGTCGGCGCCGAGATCGGCGCGGCGGCTCCGCTGGGCGAGCCGGTGCCGGTCTACGCCAACGCGGAGCGCTGAGCCATGGCCCTCGCCACCGATCCCCGTCCCCGCCGTGCCGACGCGCTCCGCAACCGCGAGCGCGTCATCCGCGCCGCGGCCGCGGTGTTCGCCGAGAAGGGCATGGAGGCCGGGATCCCGGAGATCGCCGAGCGCGCCGGCGTGGGCAAGGCCACCGTCTACCGCAGCTTCCCCTCCAAGGAGCACCTCGTCGCCGCGGTGGCCGCCGAGCGCCTGGACTGGATCACGACGCTCGCGACGCAGGCGCTGGCCGAGGAGGACGCGGGCGCGGCGTTCGAGCACGTCATCCTGGCCATCGCGGAGCGGCAGGCCGGCGACTGCGCCGTCGCCGGCAGCCTGGCCGCCGACATCCACCTGCCCGAGCTCGACGCCGCGCGCGCGACGGCCCACGCCAGCCTCGACGCGCTCGTCGACCGCGCTCGCCTCGCCGGCGCCCTGCGCGACGACGCAGGCGCCGAAGACCTCCGCGTGCTCTTCACCGGCGTCGCGCACGTGCTGCGCTCATCCAGGGAGCACGACCCCAGCGTCTGGGGCCGCTACGGCGAGCTGATCGTCAACGCGCTGCGCGCGCGCTGAGCGCGGGCGCTAGGAGACTGTGTCGCTATCGCGACTGGGGACCCACCTCCGGCGGCGACGGCTGGCCGTCGTGGGCGCCGGCCTCGCCGGCCGCGCCTACGGCACCCCTACCCGGCGGCCGACACGCGAGCTCGAACCCGGTCCAGGAACTGCGCGTGGAGGCGGTGCTCGCCGGAGAGCTCGGGGTGGAAGGCGACGACGGTGATGTCGCCCTCGCGCGCTGCGACCGGGTGGCCGTCGACCGAGGCCAGGATCGCGACGTCCGGACCGTGGTCCTCGATCCACGGCGCGCGGATGAAGACCGCGTGCACGGGCTCGTCGAGGTCCGGGAAGTCCAGGTCGGTCTCGAAGGAATGCAGCTGACGGCCGAACGCGTTGCGGCGTGCGGCGATGTCCATCAGGCCGAGGTGGTCGCGGTCGAGCATGATCAGCCCGGCGCACGTGCCGAGCACCGGCGCGCCGGAACGCACGAGCGCGGCCAGCGGCTCGGCCAGGCCCTCGCGGGCGATCCCGAGCGTCATCGTCGTCGACTCGCCGCCGGGCAGCACGAGGCCGTCCAGTCCGTCGAGGTCGGCCGGCGTCCGCACCTCGCGCACGCCGGCGCCGAGGTCGCGCAGCATGCGCGCGTGCGCGTCGAAGCCGCCCTGCAGCGCCAGGACGCCGACGACCGGAGCGCCGCTCACCGAGGCGCTACCAGCCGCGATTGGCGAGGACCTGCGACGCGTCCAGCTTGCGCACCTCGAGCGACTGCATCGCCTCGCCGAGTCCCTCGGACACGGCCGCGACGCGCCCGGCGTCGGCGAAGTGCGTCGTCGCCTCGACGACGGCGCGGGCCATAGCCTCGGGGTTGGACGACTTGAAGATGCCGGAGCCGACGAAGACCGACTCGGCGCCCAGCTGCATCATCAGCGACGCGTCGGCGGGCGTGGCGATGCCGCCGGCGCTGAACAGCGGCACGGGCAGCTTGCCGGCGCGCGCGACCGCGCGCACGATGTCGTAGGGCGCCTGCAGCTCCTTGGCCGCGACGAACAGCTCGTCCTCGTCCAGCGTCGTGAGGCGGCGGATCTCGCCGCGGATCGAGCGCATGTGGCGCACGGCCTCGACGATGTCGCCGGTCCCGGCCTCGCCCTTGGAGCGGATCATCGCGGCGCCCTCGCCGATGCGCCGCAGCGCCTCGCCGAGGTTCGTGGCGCCGCAGACGAACGGCACGTCGAACGCCCACTTGTCGATGTGGTTGGCCTCGTCGGCCGGCGTCAGGACCTCGGACTCGTCGACGTAGTCGACCTCGAGCGCCTGGAGCACCTGGGCCTCGGCGAAGTGGCCGATGCGGGCCTTGGCCATGACCGGGATCGTCACGGCCTCCTGGATGCCCTTGATCATCGCGGGGTCGCTCATGCGCGCGACGCCGCCGTCGCGGCGGATGTCTGACGGCACACGCTCGAGCGCCATCACGGCAGCCGCGCCGGCGTCCTCCGCGATCTTGGCCTGCGCGGCATCGACGACGTCCATGATGACGCCGCCCTTCAACATCTCCGCCAAACCGGCCTTGACCCGGAACGTCGCTTCGTCTCGCATACGAGCCCCATGATAGGGGTCCTCCGCGGCGACCAGCCTCCGCCAGTTACTTCAGGCGGAAGGCTTTGATCCGATCGGCGTACTGGTCGGCATCCCGGCTGTACACGCCGTACGCCAGCGCCTGGATCGTCGACAGCAGCGCCGTGTGCGAGCGCACGTAGGCGGGCGAGTTGCTCGAGTAGTACAGCTTGATCTGCGCGAGCTTCGCGACCTCCGACAGCGTGGCGTCGACCACCGCCAGCGTCGGCGCCTTGCGGTGGCGGGCGAGCTTCATCGCACGCACGACCAGCGGATGCGGGCGGCCGGCGCTGAGGCCGATCACCAGCGTCCCCTCGTCGATGCGGCCGAGGCGGCTGAGCGCCTCCTGCGACGGGCTGGCGACGATCTCGGCACGCAGGTCCAGCAGCATGAGCAGGTGGCGCATGTAGCTGGCGAAGAACGCCATCTGGTCGGTGCCGCAGACCAGCACGCGGTCGGCCGCGACGATCGCGTCGATCGCGGCCTCGACGTCGGAGCGCGAGACGCGCCGCGCCGTCTCCTCGACGTTCTGGTAGTCGGCCGCGATCGCGGTCTCGAACTCGTTCTGGTCGAGCGAGAACAGCGGCTCGGGCGAGGTGGTGCCCGCGGGCGCCCCGGCCGCACCGGCCGCCACCTTGCGGCGGTACTCCTCCCGTGCGGAGTGCTGGAGCTCGGGGAAGCCCTCGAACCCGAGCGCCTGCGAGAACCGCACGACGGTCGAGCTCGAGGTGTTCGCGCGGCGCGCTAGCTCCTCGGCAGTCTGGAAAGCCACCTCGTCCAGGTGATCGACGATGTACTGCGCGACGTCCTTCTGGGATCGCGAGAACTCGTCGAAGCGTGCCTGGATATAGGCGGAAAGGGTCTGGTGGCCGCGCGCCTCGTGGGGCGGGGCCGTGATCGTCGCAGCCGTCCTCTTCATGGGCGACCGGTCTTTCGACACCCCGGAGGCGGAGTCCTCCAAAGAGCGTGCCGAAGATCCTCGCGGGCCGCTCGCAGACGACGCGCGCCCGGCGGTGGCCGGGCGCGACGTCGCTGTGCGTGCGAGCCCTCGCCGCTTCCGCCAATCGGGGCTCGCAGGAGGGACGCAGGCGGGGGGTATGGCGCCGAACGCATCCCTCAGTTGGTGTCCCTATGGGCTCCCCGCCGGCGCGGCGTCGGGAACCGACTCCGGCGTCCGGGTGTCCGCCGTGGGACGCCGGCTGTGCTTGGGTAGGAGCGTCACGTGAGCTCGCGCCAGGTCATCGAGGATGCGGCGGAACGGTCGCGGGTCACGTTCCACGACCGCGTCGCGCGCCTGCGCGCGCTGGCCCCCACCCTGTTCATGGGCGCGATCGGCGCCGGCATCGCCTGGCTCGTCGCGACGCACATCGTCGGCGAGACGGGAGCGTTCTTCGCCCCGGTCGCCGCGATCATCACCCTCGGGCTGACCGTCGGCTCGCGGCTGAACCGCGCGATCGAGCTCTCGATCGGAGTGCCGCTCGGCATCGCGCTGGCCGACGTCATCGTCCTCGAGGTCGGGTCGGGCACCGTGCAGCTGATCTGCATTGTGTTCCTCGCCACCTCCCTGGCGGTGTTCCTCGGCGGCGGGCCGCTGCTGGTCACCCAGGCGGCGGTGTCGGCGATCCTGGTGGTGACGCTGCAGCCGCCCACCAACGGCCTCTCCTTCTCCCGCGCGGCCGACGCGCTCATCGGCTGCAGCGTCGCGCTGATCCTCAACTTCGTCATCGCGCCGATCGACCCGGTGGCCTTGGTCCGTCGCGAGGCCGCGCCCGTGCTGCGCGAGCTCGCCGGGGTGCTGGAGGACATCGTCGCCGCGCTCGAGACCCGCGACCGGGAGGCGGCGTTGACCGCGCTGGGCCGGGCGCGCGACATCGACGCCTACACCCAGCGCTTCCTGGAGTCGCTGACGATCGGACGCGAGACGGCGGCCGCCGCGCCGCAGCGCTGGTCGGACCGCGGGCCGCTGGCGGTCTACAGCGAGGCCGGCGGCCAGATCGACCTCGCCGTGCGCAACGTGCGCGTGCTGGCCCGCGGCGTGGTGCGGGCCATCGAGGTCGGCGACCACGTGCCGGCCGAGGTCGGCGAGGCGATCGGCGAGCTGGCCGGCGCCGTGCGCAGGCTGGAGCCGTGGCTGGACGACCCGCGGCGCGCCACCGGGGTCGTCGAGCCCGCCGTGCGGGCCGCCCGCCACGCGAGCGCCGTGCTGGAGCAGACGACCAACCTGTCGGTCAGCGTGATCATCGGCCAGATCCGCTCGACGGCGGTCGACCTCCTGCGCAGCGTCGGCATGTCGCCCGACGACGCTCGCGCCCTCATCCGCGGCGACCCCGCGCCGATCGTGGACGCGTAGCCTTCAGACCCGCTCGACGGCCAGCAGCACCGCATCGTCCTGCGGCTCGCCGCCGGCGAACGCCACGAGCGCGTCGCGCACGGCGTCCACGAGCTCGCCCGCGCCCGCGCCGGGGCCGGCGGCCTCCAGCGCGGCGCACAGCCGGTCGAGGCCGAAGCGCTCGTCGCCGTCGGTCGCCTCGGTGACGCCGTCGGTGAACAGCAGCAGCACGTCGCTGCGCCGGACCTCCACGTCCTCGTGCGCGCGGCCGTCCTCGGACTCCGGCAGGCCGAGCATCCGCCCCACCGGCCCTACGGCTCGCGCCCGTCCGTCGCGTACGAGCACCGGCGCCGGGTGCCCGGCGCACACGATCCGCGCCCGCGCGGGCCCGCCGCCCTCGCCCTCCTCGAGCACGACCGCCGCCGCCGTGCACAGCACGCGCTCGGGCTCCGGCTCGGCGGCGAGCGTCCGGTCCAGCAGCGTCATGCCGTCACGGGGATCACCGGTGAGCGCCGTTGCGGTGGCGATCGTGTGGCGGATGCGCGGCGTCAGCGCGGCGGCGCCCACGCCCTTGCCGACGACGTCGCCGACCAGCACGAGCCAGCGCCCGTCGCCGGCGGGTTGGATGTCATACAGGTCGCCCCCCACCTCGTTGGCCTCGCCCGCCGCGCGATGGCGCAGCGCCGCGCGCCACCCGGGCGGCTCCGGGAGCTCGCGCGGCAGCATGCTGGCCTGCAGCACGTGGGCGATCTCGCCGCGCTCGGTGTAGAGCCGCGCGTTGTGGACCGCCGCGCCGGCCCGGCGTCCCAGCTCCTCGGCCAGCGCGACGTCGCTCGGGGTGAACCGCCGCGCGCGGTCGGTCAGCACCAGCGTCAGCGCGCCGATCACGCGGCCGGTCACCTCCAGCGGCACGATCAGCGCCGAGCTCAGGCCCACCCTCCGCAGCACGGCCAGGTGCTCCTCGTCGCGGGCGATGACCGCGAGCATCTCGTCGGTGACGTCCTGGGTGAGGCTCGTCGCGCCCTTGCGGATGACGGCGGCCACGCCGGCGCGATCGGACGGCGCGATCGGGTACCGCCTGCGGAACTCGCGGGCGAGGCGCACCTGGTCGGGATCGACGTGCGCGACCGCGACCTGCTGGATCTCTCCGCGGCCGTCGAGCAGGTCCACCGCGCACCAGTCGGCCAGCGTCGGGACCGCGAGGCGCGCGACGTGCTGCAGGGTCTGCTCGTAGTCCAGCGACGACGCGAGCGTGCGCGCCGCCTCGTCCAGCACGCGCCGGACGATGTCGGCGTCGGCCGCGTCCGTCACGTCCTCGATGACGTTGACGGCGCCGACGAGCGCCCCGTCGTCGTCGAGCAGCGGCGTCGCCTTGACCAGCGACCACCGCAGCTCGCCGGCGGTCACGTCGATCCAGCGCACGAGCTGCGGCTCGGCGCTCTGGCCCTGCAGCACCCGCCGCCCGGGCAGCTCGCCGGCCGGCAGCGGCGTGCCGTCGGGTCGGTACTGGCGGTAGCGGGCCAGGAGCGTCGCCGGGTCGGAGGCCAGGAAGTCGTCCAGCGTCGCGAAGCCGAGCATGTCGAGCGCCGCGCGGTTGGCGAACCGCAGCCGCCCGTCGGCCGACTGCACGGTCACGGCCTCCGCGAGGGTGCCCAGCGCGGCCGCGAGCTGGCGCTCGGTCAGGGCCAGCGACCCGGTCCGCGGTCCGATCATCGACGGATCATGCCGTGCCGGCGGCGTCGAGGTCCAGCACCGTCTTCAGGCGCGAGGCGGCTGGCTGCAGCGCACGGCGCGGTCCTTGCCCTGGGCCTTGGCCGCGAGCAGGCACTCGTCGGCGGCCTTGAAGAGCGCCGCGACGGTCCCGGCGTCGCCGGGGGCGACCGCCACGCCGGCCGAGGCGGTGATCGGGCCGGCGACCGACCAGGTGGCGGCGCGCACCGCCTCGACGAGCCGGTCGGCGCAGCGCGCGGCCTCGCCCTCGTCGGCGTTGGGCAGGATGACGCCGAACTCCTCGCCACCGGTGCGGCACACGACGTCGCCGGCGCGGACGTGGTCCTCCAGGACCTCACCAAAGCCGATCAGGACCTGGTCGCCGACCGGATGGCCGTGCACGTCGTTGACGCGCTTGAAGTCGTCGACGTCGAGCAGGACGAGCCCGACGGGCGCCTCGTCGCGCTGGGCGCGCGCGAGCTCGGCGGCGAGCCGCTCGTGGAAGTGGCGCCGGTTGAAGAGGCCGGTCAGCTCGTCGGTGCGGGCCTGCTCGGAGAGCAGCTCGCGCCGGCGCGCGTTGTCGTAGGCCAACGCCGAGAGCATGGCGAAGCGCTTGATGAGCTGCGCCTCCTCCGGCGAGAAGGTCGGGATCGTCCCCTCGAAGCCGGGCGCGGAGTCCTCGCGCCACACGTTCAGCGTGCCGATCACGCGGCCCGCGACGATCAGCGGGCAGAACACGATCGCCTCGAGGTCCTGGGGCGTGCCGTCGATGATGTAGCGGCCGAACCACGGGTGGCCGGGCTCGAGGTGCACGAGCTGGCGCGACTTGACGACCTTGCCGGTGATCGAGTCGTCGAGCTTGGGCGCGTCGGCCATGGTCTCCTCGACGAACTGGCCCTCGGCGAAGACGGGGACGAGCGCGTGGCGCTCGAAGTCGACCTCGTAGATGGCGAGGCTCGTGTAGGGCACGATGCCGTTCAGCGCGCGCGCCATCGAGGACAGCGTCGCGTCCAGCGACTGCTCGGCGAGGACGCCGGCGACCGCGTCGATGATCGACTCGAGACCTCGTACGACCCGGGTGGCGGAGACGAGTTGCATGCGCTCCCCCCGAGGATCGGCCGGCCGGGGTCTCAGATTGAGGCGGCGGGTACCGGTGCGAACGTTGTTGCGAGCTTTGGGCAGGGTCGGACATGGCGTGTCCGAACGCGTTGACCATCGTTGCTTCAGCAACTATTGTGTGAGCAAGCGTGATGCCCGACGCCCTCAGCCCTCGCCACCTCGCCCAGCGCGTGGCCCAGATCGCCGCGCTGGTGATCGTCGCCGTCCTGCTGCTGGCGACGCTGCCGGGCCTGAGCGAGGTGCGCGACCGGTTCAGCGACGCGCGCGGCGGCTGGGTCGCCGCGGCGCTCCTGCTCGAGGTCGGCTCGATCGTCTCCTTCGTCGTCGTGTTCCGGGGCGTGTTCTGCGTCCGGATGCCGTGGGGCTTCAGCGCGCAGGTCGGCCTCTCCGAGCAGGCGGCCAACGTGCTCCTGCCGGCCGGCGGCGCGGGCGGACTCGCGCTCGGCGCCTGGGCGCTCAACCGCGCCGGGATGTCGTCGGGCCACATCGCCCGCCGCACCGTCGCGTTCTTCCTCATCACCAGCTCGACGAACTTCATCGTCGCCGTGCTCGCCGGCATCGGGCTGCTCACCGGGATCCTGCCCGGCGAGGCGACGTTCGCGCTCGCGGCGGTCCCGGCCGGCCTCGCCGTGCTGACGATCTCCATCGTGCTGCTCCTCCCCCGCGTCCTGCCAGCGGGCTCCGGCGCCGACGGCAAGGTCCGCCGCGCCGCGGCCACGGTCGCCGAGGGCGTGCGGGACGCCGGTGCGCTGGTGCGCTCCGGCCGCCCGTCGGTCATCGGCGGCGCCGCGGGCTACCTCGCCTTCGACATGGCCGCGCTGTTCGCCGCGTTCCACGCCTTCGGCCACGCGCCGGCCGCCGGCGACTTCCTCTTGGCCTACGTGATCGGCCAGCTCGGCGGCCTCGTCCCGCTGCCCGGCGGCGTCGGCGGCACCGACGGCGGCCTGGTCGCCGCGCTGGCCCTCTACGGCACCCCGCTGGCCTCGGCCACTGCGGCCGTCCTGGCCTACCGCGCCTTCCAGCTCGGCCTCCCGGCCCTGACCGGGACCGTGGCGTTCGGCCGCCTGCGCCACACGCTCTCGCGCGACACGCGCGCCGCCGCCGGCTGCGAGCCGCTCGCCGCGCCGCTGCGCCAGCCGGCGGCCGCGCCGGTCGCCCAGCACGTCGCGGCCTGAAGCAGGAGCGTGGGTCCCTAACCCGCCGCGGGTTTCGCCCCCTGGGCGAAGACCCGCAAGGGAACCTGGCCCTCTGGGCCAGTGTTCCCCTAGGACTTCCCGACGGCCGGTGTCGTGAGCCAGGCCTCGAGCTCGGCGAACGGCATCGGCCGGCCCAGGAGGTAGCCCTGGGCGAGGTCGCAGCCGAGGGCCCGGAGGAAGGCGAGCTGCTCGGAGGTCTCGATGCCCTCGGCCGTGACGGTGCGGCCGAGCGCGTGGGCCATGCCGACGACGGCCGCGACGATCGCGCCGCTGCTGGTGTCGGCGGGTAGCCCGGCGACGAACGAGCGGTCGATCTTGATGCCGTCGATCGGACGCTCCTTGAGCATCGACAGCGACGAGAAGCCCGTGCCGAAGTCGTCGAGGACGAGCTGGACGCCGAGCGCGCGCAGCTCGGCGAGCGTGTGGGCGGTCGCCGGATCGGATCCCAGCAGCGCGGTCTCGGTGATCTCGACGACGAGCCGCTCGGGCCGCAGGCCGCTGTCGCTCAGCGAGGCCTGCACGCCGGCCGCGAAGGCGGGATGGCGCAGCTGGCGCGGCGAGACGTTGACGCCGAGCGCCAGCGCGGTCCCGGTCGCGCGATGCACGTCGGCGATCGCCGCACAGGACTCGCGCAGGACCCACGCGCCGATCGCGTCGATCAGGCCGGTCTCCTCGGCGATCGGGACGAACTCGTCCGGGCCGACCTCACCGAGCTCGGGGTGCGTCCAGCGCAGCAGCGCCTCGACGCCGTGCGTCGAGCCGTCGAGGAAGCGCGCAACCGGCTGGGCGACCAGGTGGAACTCGCCGCGGTCCAGCGCGCCGCGCAGCGCCGCCTCGACCTCGAGGCGCCGGCCCGCGCCTTCGGCGGCCTGGCCGGGGCCATGGCGATGGCGGTTGCCGCCCTCCTCCTTGGCGGCGTACATCGCCTCGTCGGCGCGGCGGATCGCCTCGTGCGCGTCGACCTCGCCGCCGGGCACGACCGCGATGCCGACGCTCGCGGTCGGCGACATGCCGCCCGCGGCGCCGCGCTTGGCGGCCATGACCGCCTCGATGATCCGATCGGCGATGACCGTCGCCCCGTCCGGGTCGATGCCCTCGCAGACGGCGATGAACTCGTCGCCGCCGAAGCGCGCGACCGTGTCGCCCGGCCGGACGCAGCCCGAGATCCGCTCGGCGACCTCGCGCAGCACCGCGTCGCCGACCTCGTGGCCGAGCGTGTCGTTGACGAGCTTCAGCCGGTCCAGGTCGATGAACAGCACCGCCAGCGACGTGCCGCTCCGGCGGCCGCGGGCGAGCGCGTGCGTGAGCCGGTCGAACAGCAGGGTGCGGTTGGGCAGGCCGGTGAGCGGGTCGTGCGTGGCGCGGTGCACGAGCTCGTCGGTGGCGCGCTGGCGCTGGATCGCGATGCCCGCCAGGTGGGCGGCGTCGCGGATGAAGCGGCGGTGCTCCTCGGTGGGCTCGCGCGGGGCCGATCCGTACAACCCGAAGGTGCCGAGCACGTCGCCGCCGGCGCCGAGGATCGGGAACGACCAGCAGTGGCGCAGCCCGTGCTCGCGCGCCAGCTCCCGGAACGGCGCCCAGCGCGGGTCGGTCTCCAGATCGGCCGAGACGACCTCGACGCCGTGGAACGCGGCCGAACCGCACGAGCCGACCTCCGGCCCGATGACCAGGCCCTCGAGTTTGGCGAGGTACTCCGGCGGGAGCGTCGGGGCGGCGCCGTGGTGCACGGTGCGCAGGACCGCGTCGAGCAGCAGGACCGAGCCGCGCAGCCGCGGGTCGTAGCCCTCGATGCTCAGCACGACCTCGTCCAGGATCTCGCGCAGCGGCGCGTCGGCGCTGATCAGCTCGTGGATCCGGTTGTGCGCCGCGACGAGCGCGTTGGCGCGGCCGAGGGCCCCCGCCGCGAGCCGCAGGGCGATCTCCCCAGCGATCGCGTCGCTGAAGTCGCCGAGCAGCGCCAGGTCGGCCGCGGTCCACCCGCGGGGCTCCTGCTGGGTGACGCACAGCGAGCCGACCGGCTGGCCGTGCACCGTGATCGGCGTGCCGGCGTAGGCCACGATGCCGTGCTCGACGACGCCGACGTGATCGGCCAGCTGCGGATGGTCGCGCGCGTCGTCGACCGCCAGCGGGCTGGCGCCGGAGATGACGTACTGGCAGATCGACAGCTGCGCCGGGGCGGTCCGGATCGGCTCGGCGCCCTCGAGCCCGATCACGCTCTTGAGGTATTGCCGGCGATCGTCGAAGAGCGTGATCAGCGCGATCGGGGCACGCAGCGCGCGGGCGGCCAGCGCCGCCCAGCGGTCGAAGGCCTGCTCGGGCTCCGAGCTCATGAGCCCGGTGCGGTCGAGGACCGCCAGCCGCGCGGGATCGGCCAATGCGGCCGCAACGCGCTCGGGATGGAACCGTTCAGGATCGAAGGACACCGCTTCCCCTGTCATCGGTCAGTCCTGCCCAGCGTCGCATCCCTCGGTCAGGGGAGAGCGGCGCCGCGGGCTCAGAGACGGAAGGCCGCGATCGCGTCGCGCAGCTCGCTCGCGGTGCGCGCCAGCTCGTGCGCGGACGCGGCGACCTGCTGCGTGGAGGCCGACGTCTGCTGCGTCGAGGCCGACACCTCTTCGCTGGCCGCCGAGGAGTCCTCGGCGACGTTGGCGATCTCGGCGACCTCCTCCTGCACGCGCGCCAGCTCGCCGACCACGCGGTCGGCGGCGTCGGCGATCGAGTTGACCTGGCGCGTGACGTCGTCGACGGCGCTGCCGATGGCCTCGAAGGCGGCGGCGGCCTGCTCCACCGTGGCGCTGCCCTCGCCGGTGCGCTCGGCGCCGTGCTCGACGGCGCGAACCGCCCGGCCGGTGCCGTCCTGCATCTCGGTGATGAGCACCGAGATCGAGCGCGCCGCGACCTGGCTCTCCTCGGCGAGCTTGCGGACCTCCTCGGCGACGACCGCGAACCCGCGGCCCTGCTCGCCGGCGCGGGCGGCCTCGATCGCGGCGTTCAAGGCCAGCAGGTTGGTCTGCTCGGCGATGCCGGAGATCGACGCGACGATGCCGCCGATCTGCTCCGACTTGCCGGCCAGCTCGCGGATCGCCTCGGTCGCGTCGCCGGAGGCGTCGCGGACGGCGGCCATGGCCTCGGTGGCGGCGTGCGCGGCGGCGACGCCGTCGCCGACCACGGCGGTCGTGCGCTGCGCGGCCTGCGCCGTGTCCTGTGCGGTGCGGGCGCTGTCGCGCACCGCGTCGCCGACCGAGTCGGTGCGCTGCCGCGCGCTCGCGACCATGCGGGTCTGGCGCTCGGCACCGTGGGCGACGCCCTCGACCGCCGTGGCGATCTCCTGGACGGCGCGGCCCGTCTGCTCGGCCGTGCTCGACATCTCGTGCGACGCGGTGCTGAGCTGGTCGGCGCTGCGCGCGACGCCGCCGATCATGTCGGCCAGCGCGGCGCGCGTGCGCTCGTAGGCGCGCAGCGACTCGCCGGTGCCGGCGATCGCCTCGTTGAGCGTGCGCCCGGCGCGGGCGATCTCGTCCTCGCCCCTGACCTCCAGCGGCTCGGTGGTCGAGGTGACGGGCTTGGTCAGGTCGCCCGTGGCCATCGCGCCCATGCCGTCAGACAACGCAGCGATGTCGACCGCCGACAGCTGGTCGAGGCGCTCGACGAACGCGCCGATCGGCCGGGTCAGCCGGCGGGCGATGACCATGACGGCGCCGACGAGCAGGATCAGGGCCAGCAGGCCGACGGCCAGCAGTTTCTTGCGCAGCGCGCTGACCTCGGCGAAGACCTCGCTCTTGGGCGCGACGGTGATGAAGCCCCAGCCGCCGGTCTTGACCGGCGACCAGGTGATGAGCACGCGACGGCCGGCGTGGAACGGATCGTCGGCCTCGACCTGGCCGGCGCGGCCGGCCTTGACGCCGGCGGCGACGCGGGCGAGGACCGGGGCGTCCTCCGACCGCGCGACCTGCGCGAGCGTCTTGGTGCCCACAAGCTTCTTGTCGGGCGCCGACGCGAACGTGCCGTTGTTGGACACCAGCATCGCGTAGCCCGACTGGAGGACCTTGATGCGACCGACCTGGGCGTTGGTCTGGTTCAGCGCGCGGTCGATGCCCACGACGCCGATGAACTTCCCGCCGCGCAGGATCGGCATCTCGTAGCTGGTCATGAGCGTGCCCTCGTACAGGTAGGGCTGGACCACGAGCGGCTTCTTGGTGGCCTTGGGCACGTCGTAGTAGTCGTTGCCCTCCATCGAGTCGACCGGCACGTTGGCCAGCGCGCCGCCGGCACGGGTGAAGTAGGGCGAGAACCGACCGGCCTTGGCCTGGCCCGGGACGCCGGCGAACGCCGCGTCGCGGCCGTCGAACGCGTTGGGCTCGTAGCCGAGCCAGAAGCCGAGGAGGTTGGGATGCGCCCGGGCGACCTGCTGCAGCATGCGCTGCGCCTCGGCGCGGTCGCCGTGGTGGTAGGAGGCCATCAGCGCCGCGAGGTTCACGCTCGTGTCCTGCTGCTCGCGGAAGTTGCTGTCCTCGGCGGCCGCGTGGCGGCCGGTCAGCTCGGCGAGGCGGCCCGAGACCGCCTTGCGCTGCGACTTGTCGGCCGTGTCGATGGCGATGAGCGTCAGGGCGGCGATCGCCACGACCGCGATCGGCACGATCGCGAGGATGAGCTTCAGGCGCAACGAACGCAGGGGCGGCATGCCCTGGGAGGTCGGCCGCTACACGGACAGCTTGAACCGCCCGGCCAGGCGGTGCAGCTCGCGCGCGCTGCCGGCGAGCTCCTCGGCGCCGGAGGCGATCTGCAGCGTCGAGGACGAGGTCTGCTGCGTCGAGGCGGCGACCTGCTCGCTGGCGGCCGAGGACTCCTCGGCGATCGACGCCACCTCCGCGATGTCCGCGGTCATCTTGGCCGAGCGCACGGCGATCCCGCCGACCGCCGCGGCGATCTCCGCCACGCGCGAGCTGGTGACCTCGACGGCCTCGCCGATGGCGGCGAACGATGTCCGCGCGGCCTCGACCGTGGCGACGCCCTCCTCGGTGCGGGCGGCGCCGTCTTCGACGACCTGCACCGCCCGCTCGGTCTCGGTGCGGATCTCGCCCACGACCTCGGCGATCGACCGCGCGGCCTTCTGGCTCTCCTCGGCCAGCTTGCGCACCTCGTCGGCCACGACGGCGAAGCCGCGGCCCTGCTCGCCGGCGCGTGCCGCCTCGATCGCGGCGTTCAAGGCCAACAGGTTGGTCTGCTCGGCGATCCCGCCGATCGTGTCGACCATCGACCCGATGCGCGAGGAGCGCTCGCCCAGCGCGCGGATCGTCTGCGTGACCTCGGCGGACGCGCCGCGGACCTCGGACATCGCCTCGGTCGCCGCGCCGACGGCGCTGGCGCCGTCGTGGGCCAGCTGCTGGGCGCGGCCGGCCTCCTCGGCGGCCTGCTGCGCGTTGGCGGCCGACTCCCGCGTGGAGGCCGAGACCTCGGTCGACAGCGCGCGCACGGCCTCGACGGAGCGGACCTGGCGCTCGGCGCCGTGGGCGACCTCGCCGACCGCACGGGAGATCTCGTCCACGGAGCGGCCCGACTCGGCGGCCTCGCCGGCGACGCGCGAGGACAGGTCCGAGACGCGGTCGGCCGCGGAGGACACCTCCCCCACCATCGCGCGCAGGTTGGTGGTCATGCCCGCCAGCGCGCGGCGCAGCTCGTCGTCGCCGGAGTGCGGACGCAGCTCGCCGGAGAGGTCGCCGCGCGCGATCCGGTCGGCGTGGGCCGAGAGGCCGCGCAGCTCGCCGAGCAGGTGGGCGAGCGACAGGGCGAGGCGGCCGGAGTTGTCGTGGTCGGAGACGTGGAACGCCTTGACGTCGGGATGCAGGTTGCCCTCCGAGATGGCCTGGGCGACCGCCGACATCGGCACGAGCTGGCGCTTGGTCTCGAGCATCGACCAGACCGCCAGGAGGACGCCCATGAGCAGCGCGGCGACCGAGCTGATGACGAACACGGACCGCAGGTGCGCGGCGTCGCCGGCGACGGAGTCGGCGTGCACCGACTTCATGCCGTGCGCGATGACGGCGACGAGGACGGTCTGGGCGACCAGGTTGGCCACCAACACGGTGTAGACGCGCAGGTGCGCGGACTGCAGACGGCTGACCCGGTGGGCCTCGGGCGGCAGCGCGGGCTCGGCGGGCTTGTTGGTGTTCATGGTCTGCGTCTCCCTCTCAGGCGGTCAGCGTGAAGCGGTTGGCCAGGTGGTGCAGCTCGGTCGCGCTGGCGGCGAGCTCCTGGGCGCTGGAGGCGATCTGCTGCGTCGACGCGGTGGTCTGATGCGTCGAGGCGGCGACCTGCTCGCTGGCGGCCGAGGACTCCTCGGCCACCGCGGCGACCTCGGCGATGTCTGCGGTCATCCGCGCGGAGCTGAGCGCGATGGCGCCGACGGCGGCCGCGATCTCCGCGACGCGCGAGCTGGTGATCTCGACGGCCTCGCCGATCGCGGTGAACGACGCGCGGGCGGTCTCGACCGTGTGGACGCCGTCCTCGGTGCGCTGGGCGCCCACCTCGACGACCTGCACGGCGCGATCGGTCTCGCCGCGGATCTCGGTGACCAGCGCGGCGATCGAGCCGGCGGCCTGGCGGCTCTCCTCGGCCAGCTTGCGCACCTCGTCGGCCACGACGGCGAAGCCGCGGCCCTGCTCGCCGGCGCGCGCCGCCTCGATCGCGGCGTTCAAGGCCAACAGGTTGGTCTGCTCGGCGATCCCGCCGATCGTGTCGACCATCGACCCGATGGCCGACGAGCGCTCCCCGAGCGCGCGGATGGTGCGCGTGACCTCGGCCGAGGCGCCGCGGACCTGCTCCATGGCGTCGGTGGCGGCGCCGACGGCGGCCGCGCCGTCGTGGGCGAGCTGCTGGGCGCGGCCGGCCTCGTCGGCGGCCAGCTGCGCGGTCGCGGCGGAGTCCTGGGTCGAGGCCGAGACCTCGGCCGAGAGCGTGCGGACGGCGTCGACCGAGCGCACCTGGCGCTCGGCGCCGTGGGCGACCTCGCCGACGGCGCGCGAGATCTCCTCGGCGGAGCGCCCGGACTCGTCGGCCTCGGCCGCGACGCGGTCCGAGACGCCGGAGACCTGGTCGGCGGCCGCCGTGATCTCGCCGACCATGGCGCGCAGCCCGTCGGTCATGCCCGCCAGCGTGCGCCGCAGCTCGTCCTGCTCGGAGCGCGGGGCCAGGTCGCCGGAGAGGTCGCCGGCGGCGATGCGATCGGCGTGCGCGGCGACGGTGCGCAGCTCGTCGAGCATCGTCCGGATCGCGCCGGCGGCGCGGCCGAGCTCGTCGTACTCGTGCGCGACGAGGTCGCGCTCGGCGGCCGGGTGAAGGTCGCCGGCGACGATCGCGGTCGTGACGTCGTGCAGGGCGACCAGCCGCGCGTTGAGGTCCCTGGACGACTTGACGCTGACGATGCTGCGCACGACGAGCACGCCGATCGCCAGGACGAGGTAGACGACGAACAGCCAGCCGAGCTTGTGCTCGTAGTTGGCCTTGGTGAGTCCGCCCAGCTCGTGGGCGACGAACACGATGTAGGTGATCTGGACCGCGATCAACCCCACCATCATCACCGCGAGGTTGCGCGTGGTCGACGCGCGGGCCCCAACCCGTGCGCCGGGCTCCTGCTCCTGCTGTGCGTGCACCCTGGCTCCTCCGTGAATACGGGCTACGCCCGGGTAGTCGGTCACCCGATCGGGTGACTTGAGGGGCCGCGTCAGGCCACGTCGGAGACCGGCTGGAAGTCCAGCAGCGGCACCAGCGGCTCGTCGAACGGGCGGTCGTGGCGGTCCAGTTTCAGCGCGGCGAAGGCCTCGACGCAGGCGGGATCGAACTGCGTGCCGGCCTCGGCCTGCAGGCGCGCGACGGCCTCGTCGTGGCCGAGCGCCGGGCGGTAGGAGCGGTCCGAGGTCATCGCGTCGTAGGCGTCGGCGACGGCGAGGATGCGCGCGTCGAACGGGATCGCCTCGCCGGCGAGGCCGTCGGGGTAGCCGCGGCCGTCGTAGCGCTCGTGATGGTGGCGGGCGCCGGGGACGTAGATCGCGAAGCGGGCGACCGCCCCGATGATGTGCGCCGACAGCGCGGGGTGCCGGCGGACCTGCTGCCACTCGTCGTCGCTGAGCGCGCCGGGCTTGTGCAGCACGCTGCGCTCGAGGGCGACCTTGCCGACGTCGTGGAGCATGCCGGAGAGGTGGATGCGCTCGCAGTCGACGTCGGGCAGGCCCAGGGCGTGCGCCAGCTGCACGGCGTAGCCGGCGACCTTCTCGGAGTGCCGAGCGGTGTAGGGATCGCGCGCGTCGATGGCGCGCACGAACGCGAAGATGGTCTCCTGGTTGAGCGCCTCGAGCTCCTGGACGCGCTCGAGCAGCGAGCGCGTCAGGCTGCCGCAGACCCAGCCGACGAGCATCATCGCGCCGCCGCGCACCAGCCAGGCCTGGTCGACCTGGTCGGACTTGCCCAGCAGCGCCAGGGCTCCGGGCTCGGCCAGCGCGGCGCAGGTCGCGCCGGCGACGAGCCCGACCCGCGGGCCCCAGAGCACGGCCGCGAGGACCACGGCGATGTAGTACAGGTGCGTGATCGGCGTCGGCGGACCGCCGACGGCGACGACCAGCCCGGTGATGAGCACGACCGCCAGCAGGACGGCGGCGACCGCGACGGGGCGCCTGCGCCAGGTGGCGAGGACGTGCGCGATCTCCGGTTGCGGAAGGTTCATGCGCAGCGTCACCCACGTGGTCATCGGCCACCGACCGCCGCGGCTTGACCCGCCGGGCGACCACCTCGGCGTGTGGTGGGTGTGGCTCGGCGGAAGCGTTCGCCGCTACGGCCCCTGGAGATACGCCGCGATCAGCGCATCGAGCCCTTGGGCGGCGGCGCGGTCGGCGATGAGCTTGCGGTCGAGGTCGGCGACCGCGTCGGTGACGGCCAGTCCGTCGCGGGTGTCGAGGCGGTCGAGGTTGGTCCGGGCCAGGTCGTAGCGGCGGCGGCGAAGCTGCTCGACGTGGCCGGCCGTGAGCGGCACGTCGACGGTGCCCGAACCCGGGTCGGGCGCCCAGCCGAGGGCGTCGAGGACGGCGATCGCATCGCGGTAGATCGACACCAGCGCACGCTGGGCCGGCGCACCGAGGGTGGCGATGTCCTCGAAGTACTCGTGGTTGGCCTCCAGGACCACCAGGGTCTGGAGGCGCAGGATCTCGCCGAGGTATGGGTCGACGGCGATGACGCGCTCGTCGTTACGCTGCGTGGTGCTCACGGAGTACGCGCTCCTTGGGCCATGCCCCCGGCCGCTGACACGGCGCGGGGGCGCTTTGTTGATGAGGTTGCGCCATGCTACTCAGCGGCGCGGACCGCTTGTCAAGGGACGGGCGGGGTCCTGCCGGTGCGGCGCTCGCTCGACCCGTGCGCCATGGGCATGAGGGTGGCGACTCGAGCGTGTTGGCCCTACTCAGCCATCCTTGTGCCGATTCGTACGATCTCGTTGGTCGAGAGATGCGGAGTTTCGGCAGCAAGTTGGGGACCCGCTCGCCGAGCAGAGCCAGCTGCCGCCCGCCGTCTTAGCCTGGATCCCGTTCCATCCGGTGGTAGTGGTGAGGTGACCTCCCAGATCGGGCGCGCGGGCGCCACCGGGCACAAGCTGCTGCGCGCCCGCCGACTCGGGCTTTTGGAACCGGAAGATCATGGCCAGGTTGCAACGGCGGGCTGGACCTACTCGATCGGCGTGCGCCAGCAGCAGCACATCCAGGCCGCGACCGCCGCGATCGATGAGACCAACTGGGAGCCGCGCTTCCCCTCAGGCAAGTTCTACGCCAACGCCCGGAAGGTGATCGCCGCGCTGGCCCACAACCTGTTGCGCTGGACGCATCTGATCGCGCTGCCCGGCTAACCCGTCCGGACGGCCCTCACACACCCCCGACCAGATGCCCAAGCCTCCGACCCCGCCGCTCACCCCGCCCACACGCCGATCAAACGGTGGATCGAGGCTCAGCAATGGAACCATGGCCGTCAGACGCGGGCTCGGCGTTCAGAACGCCGAGCCCGCAGACCCAACTTCGCTACTGCGTGGCCTTCCGGACGGCCGCGAGCGGGTTGCAGTTCGGACCCGCGACCTCCGCCTTGAGCGCGCTGAGATCACCGGCGCTGATCCCGTCTGCGACGCGGGCGGAGCGCTGAGCGATCTCGCCTGCGATCTCGGAGGACTTGAAGACGCCCCATCGGGGGACGTCCGTCGCGATTGTTCGGGCGACGTCGGCGGCATCGGGATCGTCGAGCGCCGCGTTGTACCAGTCGCAGCGGAGGTTGTTGAGGATTACGAACTCGAGCAGGCTCGCGCTCGTGCCGCCTTGGTCGGCTGCGGCGACGAGGCCGACGTCGTCGAGGCTGTCGGCTTCGGGCAACGGGAGCGTTGCGGCGAACTGGTCGGCGTAGGCCTTGATCTCCGTGTACGTCTGGAGGTACGGCCCGGCGTTGAGGTCGGCCGGGGCCGGCCTCTCCTTCAGCTGCGCGGACTTGGCGATGAGGGCGGCGTTGGCCTCGGCACGGGTCGGCTTCTGGGCCTCAGCGGGCAGGCCGATCGCGGCGGCTCCGATCAGGAGGCCAGCAGCTGCGGTGAGTACTGCGTAGCGCTTCATGTGACCGTTCTCCTAGTAGATGGCGGAGCCGTCGTGGTCGGTAAACGAGCTGCCTAGCGAACGACCCCGGATGACGAAGCAGGTGCCGTTGGTGAAATAGTATCCGGAGCCTCCGGCTGAGCTGATGTTGATGTACTGGTACGAAGTCGAGCCCGTCGAGAAGTCATTGTACTGGTAGGCGGAGTAGTCGCTGCAGTAGTTGTAACTGATGCGGCTCGGCTGCGGCGGGGAGTCCAGCCACCGGTAGCGCTGGTCGGGGTAACTCCCGATCGTGCGGTTGCCGCCGTAGGTCGTGACGGTGGTCCACATGTCGAAGTTGGGCAACAAGGCGTCGGCTTGGGCGACGGACGTCATCGACAGCGCTAGCGCGACGACGCAGGCGCCCGCAAGCAACATCTTGAGCACGGCTGCTCCTTCGGTGAGGGGTTGGTGATGAACAGGAAGCGCGCGCAGCCTATAGGAGGGGTGCTTAGCGGTCAACCGTTCTCTTCTTATTTAGCTCAAGGCCACGGCCGCGCGCGCTGTCGTCCGCGGAGCGCCGGGAGGAATCGGTCGCGCTCCGGCATCGGGGACGAGAACCATCATCATCGCTCAGGGTCGTGAACCGTGGACGCGGCGACTGGCGCCCCGCTCCGGTCCAACGCGGCAGGAGCCCGGGTGCCAGCAACGCCGAACCGAGGGACGGAACTCCGACAACGCCCAAATCACAGGTTCGAGTACTTCTGGTACATCGCGACAAAGCCCAGCACGAGCCCTACGACCCCGCCCACGATGCCGCCCGAGACGGCGGCGTGGGCCAGCTTGCCCGCGACGAACACCCCGGCCGCGGCGAGCAGTGCCGCGAGGACCAGCGGAAGGAGCCCGGCGTCCGTGGATCGACCCTCCGCGGCGCAGGCCGCTTCGCGCGCTGTGACCAGTCCGACCACGACGACGAACGCGAGAACAAGACGCGCGGCATGGGACGGCCTCCGGTCGCCTCCGTGCCGCTGGACCGGAACGACCGTATCCCACTTGCTGACCATCTCCCGGGAACCCGGGTGCACGGTCGGTGCAACGTCCAGCTCGGAGCTCAATCAGAATCCGGAGATTGCAGGACTTGCCCCATGGGCCGGCCGGGAGTCGAACCCGGATCTGATGGATTATGAGTCCACTGCTCTTCCCATTTGAGCTACCGGCCCGCCAGCGATCCTAGGGGACCCGAGCGGGTGGTCAGACCTACTCGTCCTTCGGTGGATCTCGGGGTTCGAGCTGCAGCTCGTCGTGGGCCGGGAGGCCGGCTTCGAGCTCGCGGCCCCGCTCCAGCTCGGCGTTCAGCTCGGCGCCCACGAGCACCGCGATGTTCGAGATCCACAGCCATACGAGGAACGCCACGACGCCGCCCAGGGCGCCGTAGGTCTTGTTGTAGGACGCGAAGCTCGCGACGTAGACCGCGAACGCGGCCGAGGCGATCAGCCAGATCACCAGCGCCACGAGCCCGCCGACGGTGATCCACCGGAAGCCGGGCTGCTTCACGTTCGGCGCGGCGTAGTACAGGATCGAGAACATCGTCGCGACGACCAGGGCGATCACCGGCCACTTCGCGATGTCCCAGGCCGTCACCGCTACGCTGCCGGCGCCGATGACGTCCCCGAGCTGCCGCGCGACGGGACCCGTGACGACGACCGCGATCGCACACAGCGCGAGCAGCAGGATCATCACGGTGGTGACGGCCACCTGGATGGGGCGCAGCTTCCAGAACGGCCGGCCCTCCCCCACCTCGTAGATCGCATTGCACGCGCGGGCGAACGCCCCGACGTATCCCGAGGCGCTCCAGATGGCCAGGACGAGCCCGACGACGAACGCGAGGCCCGCGCTGCTGCGGCCGTTGGCGACCTGCTTGATCGCCCCGGAGAGGATCTCGTTGGCCGGGCCGGGCGCGAGCTTGCCCAGGTTGTCGAGCAGCGGCTGGGTCGCCGACGGGCCGACGAGCCCGATGATCGACACCAGCGCGATGATCGCGGGGAAGATCGCCAGCACCCCGTAGTAGGTCAGGGCCGCCGCCCAGTCGGTCAGGTTGTCGGCCTTGAACTCCTTGAAGGTGCGCTTGAGCACGCCGCCCCAGGAGCGGGCGCTGAGATCCTGCGGGCTGTCGGGGACGTCGTGGTCGCGCTGCGCGCCGGTCGTCGGGCCGCCGTCCTTGGTGAAGCGGCGCTCGGGAACTGAGGGTCGAGCCATGCCCGCGGCGTACCCGGCGCCCCGCCCATCGCGAACCAGGGCTCGACGCCTGGCGCGTCGCCGCCCTACGTCCCGGCCGTCACCTTCGCCACGGCGCGCTCGAGCTCGCCCGGCGAGAACGCGCCCTCGAAGCGCGTCGAGACCACGCCGTTGCGGTCGATCACGAACGTCCACGGCTCCGTCTGCAGGTGGAACGCCACGAGCTGCGGCCGCAGGCCCTTCGAGGCGTTGTTGTCGGCATAGACCTCGTTGTGGATGAACGAGGCCTTGTCGCCGAACTTGGACTGCACCTGCGCGACGACGTCGACCACCGGGCCGCACACGCGGCTCTGGCAGAGCTGCGGCGTGGCGAACGTCAGCACGACGGGCTTCTTGCCCACCACGTCGGCGAAGTCGTCCTTCAGCAGCGAGGTCGCCGGCGGGAGGCGCGTGTCGATCTTCGCCACGTCCCCGGCGACGTCGGCCGGCGTCTGGGTGTGCACGACCGGCGCCTTCTGCCCGGGCCCGGGCGGCGTCTTGCCCTGCGCGCCGACCTTCACCGCGATCGGGCTCGTCGCGACGACGCGCCCGTCGAGCTTGGCCAGCGCGAGCATCGCGTAGCGGCCGTTGCGCTTGAACGGCACGTCGGCGACGTAGACGCCACGCGCGGCGTTGGGGTCGGTCGCGGTCTGCTTGCTCTCGAACTGCGGCGAGACCTTCAGCGACTCGCTGCGCGCGAGGTATGGCCCGTGCGCCCCCGCGCCGTCGACCTTGCCGACGTAGAGCGCCACCCCGGCGCCGGCGATCTGCTTGCCGGCGTTGTCGAAGAGCGCGAAGCCGATGCGGTCCTTGCCCTTCTCCAGCAGCGACACGCTGGGCACGAGCGTCGGCCCGCTGGGCAGGTTGCCGATCACGTCGGGCAGCGTGTGGCCCTCCGCCGGGGGGAAGTCCTCCGCGCTCGCGGTGGGCACCGGCTCGGCGGGCGCGGCCGTGTCCTTTCCGCTGCTGCCGGAGGAGCCGCACCCGACGGCGACGAAGAGCGGCGCGGCAAGCGCGAGCAGCGCGCCGAGCAGGCGGGAGGAGGGAGCGACGCGGACCATGGCGCCGGGAAGGCTAGTGGGGTGATTGGATACAGCGCGCCGGTGTCGTGTTAAGCGGAGATGAGGGAGAGATCCAACGTGGCGCAGCGTGCAGCGATCGTGACGGGCGCGTCGAGCGGCATCGGGCTGGCCATCGCGGAGGTGCTCGGCGAGGAGGGCTACTCGCTGACCGTCGCCGCACGCCGCCCCGAGAAGCTCGAGCAGGCCGTGCAGGGCCTGAAGGACAAGGGCTACGAGGTCGAGTCCGTCGCCGGCGCGCTCGGCGACGAGGAGGGCGTCAAGGCGGTGGTGGCCGCCCACCGCGAGCGCTACGGGCGGCTCGACGTGCTCGTCAACAACGCGGGCGTCGGCATCGGCGCGCCCGTCGCCGAGATCGACACCAAGAAGCTCGACATGCAGCTCGGCGTCAACCTGCGCTCGATCATCCTGTTCTACCGCGAGACCGTCGACCTGCTGCGCGCCGCGGCCAAGGACCAGGGCACGGCGCTGGTGGTCAACACCGCGTCGATCTCGGGCAAGCGCGGCCAGCCGTGGCTGTCGGTCTACTCGGCCACCAAGGGCGCGGTCGTCACGTTCACCGAGGCCATGCACAAGGAGCTGTCGGGCGAGGGGATCAAGTCCACCGCCTTGTGCCCCGGCTTCGTCGACACGCCGATGACCGAGTTCGTCAAGGGCCAGGTCCCGGCCGAGCAGATGATCACGCCCGGCGACATCGGCGAGGCGGTGCGGCTGCTGCTGAAGGTCTCCCCCGCCTGCATCATCCCCGAGATCCAGTTCATCCGGCCGGGCGACTGAGGCTCCGCACGCGCCTCGCGGCCGCGCCGGTCGCGGGCGATCGCCTAGTCTGCGGACCTTCCGCGGGGTCGAGGTGGCTTCAGCGTACGCCGAGGCGGTCGGGACGCCAAGGCGATCTCCTCCTCGTGAAAGGAACGTTGCATGCAGTTGGGTGTCCACATCGGCTACTGGGGCCTCGGGCTCACCAGCGCGGACCAGCTCGCCATCGTCCAGGAGGCCGAGCGGCTCGGCTACGACAGCGTCTGGACCGCCGAGGCCTACGGGTCGGACGCGGCGACGATCCTCTCCTGGCTCGCCGGCCAGACGACGACGATCAAGCTCGGCTCCGGGATCTTCCAGATGCCGGGACGCAGCGCGGCGATGACGGCGATGACCGCCGCGACGATCGACCAGCTCTCCGACGGCCGCATGCTGCTGGGCATCGGCTCGTCGGGCCCGCAGGTCTCCGAGGGCTGGCACGGCGTGCGGTTCGGCCAGCAGCTGCAGCGCACGCGCGAGTACATCGAGGTGGTCCGCAAGGCGCTGGCGCGCGAGCGGCTGGAGTACCACGGCGAGACGATCGAGCTGCCGCTGCCCGACGGGCCCGGCAAGGCGCTGAAGCTGACGATCGCGCCGGTGCAGGAGAACATGCCGATCTACCTGGCGGCGATCGGACCCAAGAACACCGCCTTGGCCGGCGAGGTCGCCGACGGCTGGATGCCGACGCTGCTGTCCCCCGAGCACCTGCCGCTGCTGCGCGAGTCGCTGGAGGAGGGCGCGGCGCGCGCGGGCCGCTCGCTCGACGCCTTCGACATCGCGCCGACCGTCAACGTGAACATCACCGACGACGTGGAGGGCGCGCGCGACGCGGTCCGCCCGTTCATGGCGCTCTACGTCGGCGGCATGGGATCACGCGACAAGAACTTCTACAACACGCTCGTGCAGCGCTACGGCTTCGAGGACGCGGCCCAGCAGGTCCAGGACCTGTACCTGGAGGGCAAGAAGGAGGAGGCCGCCGCGGCGCTGCCCGACGAGCTGATCGACCTGGTGTCCTTGGTCGGCCCGGCCGACCGGGTGCGCGAGCGCCTGCGCGCCTACGCCGACGCGGGGGTCGGCACGCTCGGCGTGTCGCCGATGGCGTGGACGCGCGACGAGCGCATCAAGCAGCTGCGCCTGGTCGCCGAGCTGGCGGAGGACGTGATCTGAGAGCGCTGCTCGGCGCGTTCGGCGACGCCGGCCACGCGTTCCCGATGATCGCGCTGGGCCGGGCGCTCCGGGCGCGCGGCCACGAGGTCGTCGTCGAGACGTGGACGCGCTGGCAGGCGGACGTCGAGCGCGAGGGCCTGCGCTTCGCGCCGGCACCGGAGTACCACGTCTTCCCCACGCTCGAGCGCCCGCTCAAGCCGTACGAGGCGGTGGTGCGCGCGACGGGCGTGACGCGCGAGCTGGTGCGCGTCGAGCGGCCCGACGTGGTCGTGGCCGACATCCTGACGCTCGCGCCGGCGCTGTCGGCGGAGCTGGAGGGCGTGCCGTGGGCGACGCTCGTGCCGCACGTCGACCCGCGGGGCGCGGCCGGGTTCCCGCCGTATTCGGTGGGCGCGCGGCTGCCGCGGACGGCGGTCGGGCGCCGGTTCTGGGGGCTGTTCGATCCGGTGATCGGGCGCGGGCTGGAGCTGGGGCGCGCCGAGCTGAACGAGACGCGCCGGCGGCTCGGGCTGGGCCCGCTGGCGCACGTGCACGGCGGGATCAGCCGGGAGCTGGCGATGGTCGGGACGTTCCCGCAGCTGGAGTATCCGCGCGGCGGCGGCGGTGCCGAGCCCGGCACGCACGTGGTCGGGCCGCTGCAGTGGGAGCCGCCGTTCGGCGAGGTGGAGCTGCCCGACGGGGATCCGTCCTGGCCGGTCGTGCTGGTCGCGCCGTCGACCGCGCAGGATCGCGAGCACGTGATGCTGCGCGCGGCGCTGGAGGGGCTTGCGCGACTGCCCGTGCGCGTGCTGGCGACCACGAACCGGCGCGCGCCCGCGACGCCGCTGCCGGTGCCCGCCAACGCGCGGCTGGTCGACTGGGTCTCGTACTCGCAGACGATGCCGCGCTGCGACGTGGTGGTCTGCCACGCCGGCCACGGCACGCTGGCGCGCGCGCTGTCGAGCGGCTGCGTCGTCGTCGCCTGCCCGGCGGCGGGCGACATGAACGAGAACGCGGCGCGGCTGGACTGGGCGAGAGCCGGCGTGCGGCTGCCGCGCCGGCTGGTGTCGGCGCGCGGGCTGCGGGTGGCGGTGCAGCGAGCGCTGGCGGATCCGTCGCTGCGGGCGCGAGCACGCGAGCTCGCGGCCTGGCACGCGCGGCGCGACCCGGCCGATCGGGCGGCGGAGCTGGTCGAGGGGCTGGCGGCGCGCAGGGCCTGATCTCCGTCCGAGACACGAACTAGTGTTCGTGTCCGTGGAGCGGGAGTGGCTGGCAGCGAAGCTCGAGGCGGGCGCGTCGTACGAGACGATCGCGCGTGAGGCTGGGTGCTCGCCGTCGAAGGTGTCGTATTGGGCGGGGAAGTGGGGGCTGACGTCCGCGCATACCGAGCAGCACGCCGCCCGAGGGGGCATCGACGAGGCGCTGCTCCGTGATCTCGCCGCGCAAGGGCGCTCGATCCGCGCCATGGCGGCGGCGCTCGACCGCAGCCCTACGACCGTCCGCCACTGGCTCGGCAAGCTCCAGATCCGGACGCCGGCGGCGATCCGCATCGCCGAAGGACGCGCTGCGCGGGAGACCGGCACCGAGCACCCGCTGCTGACCTGTCCGATCCACGGGTTGACCCGTCATGTCGGCCGTGACGACGGCTTCCGTTGCGCCCGCTGCCGATCTGACCACGTCACGGAGCGACGGCGCCGGGTGAAACTGCTGCTCGTCGAGGACGCAGGCGGCGCCTGCGCCATCTGCGGCTACGACCGCTACCCCGGTGCCCTTCAGTTCCATCACGCAGACCCGACCTCCAAGGCGTTCGAGATCAGCGGCCGGGGCGTGACGAGAGCGCTCGAGGCTGCACGAGCCGAGGCGCGCAAGTGCGTCCTGCTGTGCGCGAACTGCCACGCTGAAGTCGAACGCGGCGTGACCGATCTTCCCGTAAGATCGAGTCCGCCCGGGCAAGTCCCGGGTAGCGCAGCATCCGATCCGGGGTAGCTCAATCAGGCAGAGCATTCGACTGTTAATCGAAGGGTTGTGGGTTCGAGTCCCACCCCCGGAGTTCCAGAAGCCCGCCTCTCGAGGCGGGCTTCCTCGTTCTCAGTCGGTCGGGCGACCCTCTTCCATGCGCTCGCCCAGGTGCTGGTGGAGGCGCTGCTCGACGTTGGCGCGGCGGGCCACGAGCTCGGTGATGCCGCCGCTGCGCGCGACCTTCGCCGCGGAGATCTGGCGGTTGATGTGGGCCAGCTCGACGCGCGCCAGCTGGCTCTGCAGCACGGCGCGCGACAGGTCGCTCTGGTCCGCCGCCGCGACCAGCCCGACGATCAGGCGGCGCAGGGGCTCGTCGTCGCCCTCGGCCAGCCCGTGCACCGGCGCCTCCCAGTGCTCGCGGAGGTAGCTGGCCGCTCGCCGGTTCAGGTCGTCGGTGAACGCCTCGTCGGGCAGGCGCGACAGCGTGTCCCGGCCGTCGTCCTTCATGCCGACGCAGTAGGCCAGCAGGGCGCGCTCGGCGCGCACGGCCGGGTCGCTGGAGACGGGCAGCGCCTCGGGCTCGCGGCGCGGCGCGGGCCCGCCGCTGCCCCAGCCGTTGCCGCCACCGCGGTGGCCCGGCGCGCCCGCGCTGCCCGGCGCGGGCAGCCACGAGGACACCAGCGACGGGGCGAGGTCGACGCGGTCGGCGACGTGCGCCAGCAGCTCCTCACGCAGCGCGCTCGGAGGCAATGTGGCGAAGGCCGGCTTCAGCGCGGCGATCACCGCGTCCTTGCCCTCGGCCTGGGTCAGGTCGCCGCGTTCCAGCTCCCGCTCGATCTGGAACCGCACGAACGGGACGGAGGACTCGACGAGGGCGCGAGCCGCGTCGGCGCCCTGCTGCTGGACGAGGTCGGCGGGGTCCAGGCCCTTGGGCAGCGGCACCACGCGCAGCTGCAGCTGGCGACCCGCGGCGAGCCGCGCCGCGCGCAGCATCGCCTCCTGGCCGGCGCTGTCGGCGTCGAGGGCGAGCAGGATGGTCTTGCCGAGCTTGGCCAGCTCGCCGACCTGCTTCTCGGTCAGCGCGGTGCCCATGATCCCGACGACGTTCTGCATCCCGGCCTGGTGCAGCGCGAGGACGTCGGTGTAGCCCTCGGCGACGATCACCTCGTCCGCGCGCGCGGACGCGCCGCGCGCGAGGTGCGCGCCGAAGACCATGTCGCCCTTGGTGAACACCTCGCCATCGGCCGAGTTGAGGTACTTGGGTTGCTGGTCGGTCCCGAGCGCGCGGGCCCCGAAGCCGAGGATCCGCCCGCGCGCGTCGCTCAGCGGGAACATGATGCGCCGGCGGAAGCGGTCGTAGATGCGCCCCTCGCCCTTGGCCCGCACCGCGAGCCCCGCGTCGAAGAGCTCCTTGTTGCCGTAGCCGCCTTGGCGGCCGGCCGTCAGCAGCTTGTCCCAGGCGCTCGGCGCGTAGCCGACGCGGAAGGTCCGCAGCGTCTCGTCGCTCAGCCCGCGCTCGGCGAGGTACAAGCGCGCCGGCGCAGCCTCGGCCGAGTCCCAGAGCCACTTCTCGTAGAAGCTCGCGGCGCGCTCGAGGAGCGCGAGGAGCCGGTCGCGCTGGCGCCGCCGCTCCGCGGCCGCCGGATCCTCGTCCTCGACCGCGATCTCGACCCCGTAGCGCTGCGCGAGGCTCTCCAGCGCGCCCACGAAGTCCAGGCCCTCGGTCTCCATGACGAACCGGAACGCGTCGCCTCCCACCCCACAGCCGAAGCAGTGGTAGAAGCCGTCGTCGGCGTTGACGCTGAACGACGGCGTGCGCTCCTCGTGGAACGGGCAGAGGCCCTTGAAGCGCCCGGGGCCGGCCCGGCGCAGCTCGGTGCGCGTCGAGACGAGGTCGACCATGTCGACCGCCTCGCGGACCTTCTCCTTGCTGTCGTCGGCGTAGCGGGGCATGCGGCAGCACGGAGCATAGGCGGCCCCGCGCAGGGGTCTGCTGCTGATCCGGGCGCGCCGGCTCGCGGCTGGATGGTCGGCCCACGCGGCGGCAGCAAACCCGTGGAGCAAGGCGCCTACAGCGCGAACGCCTCCGGCACCGTCAGATCCTCGTACGCGCGGATGCAGTAGCGGTCGGTCATGCCGGCCAGGTAGTCGGTCACGCGCTGGGCGTGGTCGGCGCCCGCGACCCCGCCGCCGTCGGGCAGCTGCCCGGGCTCGGCGACGAAGTGCTCGAACAGCGTGCGCAGAACGTGCCCGATCTTGACGTGCTCGCGGCGCGCCGGCGGACCGAGGTAGACGTGCTCGAACATGAACGTCCGCAGCTCGTCCATCGCCGCGCCGGCGTCCTCGCCCTGGCGAATCGCGCCGGCGCTCTCGGAGTGCTCGACGAGGTCGTGCACGAGCGCGTCGATGCGCTGCGAGCCGGTGTCGCCCAGCACGGCGATCGGCTCCAGCGGCAGGTCCTCCTCGCGCAGCACGCCGGCCCGCACCGCGTCGTCGATGTCGTGGTTGAGGTACGCGACCCGATCGACGAGCCGGACGATCGCGCCCTCCAGCGTGCGCGGCGGCGCCGCCCTCCCGGAGTGGCCGAGGATCCCGTCGCGGACGTCGTCGCCGAGGTTGAGCCCGATCCCGTCGTTCTCCAGGACGTCGACGACCCGCAGCGAGTGCTCGTAGTGGCGAAACGTGCGGCCGAAGCGCTCCTGCAGGCAGCGGTCCAGCACCGCCTCGCCGATGTGGCCGAACGGCGGGTGGCCGAGGTCGTGGCCTAGCCCGATCGCCTCGGTCAGGTCCTCGTTGAGGCGCAGCGCCCGCGCGACCGTACGCGACACCTGGGTGACCTCGAGGGTGTGCGTCAGGCGCGTGCGGTAATGGTCGCCCTCGGGTGCCACGAAGACCTGTGTCTTGTGCTTGAGCCGGCGGAAGGCCTTGCTGTAGACGATGCGGTCGCGGTCGCGCTGCATCGGCGTGCGCAGGCCGCAGTCGGGCTCGTGGACGGCCCGGCGCGCCGGGTAGGAGCGCGCGGCAAGGGGCGACAGGTGCTGGTCCTCCCACGCCTGCTGCCGGGCGGCGAAGGCGGCGGCGACGGGGCCTGGTGCGGTGGCGACGTCCACACGACGATCGTCGCACACCGGCCGGGCCGTCCGGGGCCGTGTGCGTGACCCGTCGCAGGCTCCGGCGCCGTTCGTCACAGGTTCGTCACAGGGCCAGGCCCCACCACGAGGGAGCCATCTCGTCACGGGCGCGTCCTCGCGCAGGGTGCTCGCTAGGTTCACGACATGCTCGCACTGGTCGTCGCCGCCGATCCGCCGTACGCCACGCTGGCCGAGGCGCCCGATCCGCGGCCGCTGCCGTCGGAGGCGCTCGTGCGGGTCAGGGCGGTCTCGCTGAACCGCGGCGAGGTGCGGCACCTGGCCACCATGGATCCCGGGGCGATCACGGGCTGGGACCTGGCCGGCCAGGTGGAGCAGGCGGCCGCCGACGGCAGCGGGCCACCAGCGGGCGCGCGCGTGGTGGGGCTCAAACAGCCGGTGGGCGCGTGGGCCGAGCGGGCCGCGGTGCCCACCGAGCTTCTGGCCGAGCTGCCCGACGAGGTCACCTTCGAGCAGGCCGCCTGCCTGCCCGTGGCCGGGCTGACGAGCCTGCTGGCGTTGCAGATCTGCGGCTTCGTGCTCGGCCGGCGCGTGGCGATCACCGGCGCCTCGGGCGGCGTCGGCCGGATGGCGATCCAGCTCGCGCGCGACGGTGGCGCGCACGTCACCGCCATCGCCCGCCGCATGGAGGGTCTCGCGGAGCTGGGCGCCGACGAGGTCGCGCCGTTTCTCGCGCCCGAGGGCGAGGGCTTCGACGCGATCCTCGACGCGATCGGCGGCGACGTCCTGGGGGCGGCGATCCAGCGCGTCAACCCGGGCGGCACCGTCGTCAGCTACGGCTCCACCGTGCCCGAGCCCGTCACCTACCCCACGCGGGCGCTCTTCGGCGAGTCGCCGGGGGCCACGGTGCACGGGCTGTTCGTCTTCCCGGAGCTGCGCCGGCAGCAGTCCGGCTCGCGCGATCTCGCGCGGCTCGCCGAGCGCGTGGCCGCCGGCCGCCTGGACGTGCAGATCGATCTCGTCGCCTCATGGCGCGAGGCGGACCGCGTGCTGAAGGCCTTCCTCGACGGCGAGGTGTGTGGCAAGGCGGTGCTGAACGTGGACTGACGCCCCCGTCCCCTTGCCGCGCGCACGCCGCCGGAGCGCGCGGAGCGCGACGGGGTCCTCGTGGGTGCGCTGCTCGGTCCAGGGGTCGCCGTCGTTGTGGTAGCCGTTGCGCTCCCAGAAGCCCGGCTCGTCGTGGTCCAGCAGCTCGATCGACTGGACCCACTTCGCCGACTTCCACAGGTACCGCGACGGCACGACCAGCCGCGCCGGGCCGCCGTGCGCGGGGGCCAGTGGGGCGCCGTCGGCCTGGTGGACGATCAGCGCGTCGGCGGCGCGCAGCGCCTCCAGGGGCAAGTTGGTGGAGTAGCCGCCGTAGGCGTGGATCAGCGCATGCGTGGCGTTCGCGTGCGGCCGCGCCCGCTCAAGCAGCTCTCCGACGCGCACGCCGGTCAGGGCGGTGTCGAAGCGCGACCAGCGCGTCACGCAGTGCAGGTCGCTGACCTGCTGCACCTGCGGCAGCGCCTGCAGCTCGTCCCACCGCAGCGCGTAGGGCTCCTCCACCTCGCCATAGAAGGACAGCGACCACCTCGCCACGTCCACGTCGGGCGTCGGCCCGACCGTCAGCACCGGCCACTTCACGGTCGGCGACTGGCCGGGCGGCAGGCGCGCCGGGTCGATGCCGAGCTTGGTCGCGCGCTTGCGCCCGCGGGCGCCGAACACCGAGGACGTGAGCTTCATCGCGTCGCCAGGTCGGGGTCGACGTTGCGGACCGCGGCCTGCGCCGCCGCGACGCGCGCGACCGGGACGCGGTAGGGCGAGCACGACACGTAGTCCATCCCCGAGTGATGGAAGAAGTCGATGGAGTCGGGATCGCCGCCGTGCTCGCCGCAGACGCCGAGCTTGAGCTCGGGCTTGGTCTTGCGTCCCAGCCACGCGCCCATGCGCACGAGCTGACCGACGCCCGGCCCGTCGAGCGTCTCGAACGGCGAGCGGTCGAAGACCCGCATCTCGATGTACCGCGCGAGGATCCGCCCCTCGATGTCGTCGCGCGAGAACCCCAGCGCCGTCTGGGTGAGGTCGTTGGTCCCGAACGAGTAGAAGTCGGCCTCGTGGGCGATCTCGTCGGCGCGCAGGCAGGCGCGCGGCAGCTCGATCATCGTGCCGATCGAGTAGTCCTCGCCGCGCGTCAGCGAGTGCCGGCCGGCCACGCGCTCGATCAGCTCCCGGAGCAGCGCGAGCTCGCGCCGGTAGTCCACCAGCGGCACCATGACCTCGACGTGCACGTCGACGTCGCGCCCGCGCGCGGCGACCAGCGCCCGGAAGATCGCCTCGATCTGCATCTCGTAGATCGCCGGGTAGAGGATGCCGAGGCGCACGCCGCGGGTGCCGAGCATCGGGTTGACCTCCTGCAGCGCGCGGACGCGCTCGAAGGTGTGCTCGAGCCGGCCGAGGTCGTCGGAGCGCTCGACGCGCGCGCGCTCCACCTGCGCCTCGACGTCGTGCAGCTTGGGCAGGAACTCGTGCAGCGGCGGATCGAGCAGGCGGATGGTCACCGGCAGCCCGTCCATCGCCTCGAAGATCCCCTCGAAGTCCGACTGCTGCGGGCCGAGCAGCTCGTCCAGCGCGGCGCGGCGCTGCTCGTCGTCGGAGGCGAGGATCACGTTGACCATCTTCTCGTGACGATCCTCGCCGAAGAACATGTGCTCGGTCCGGCACAGGCCGATGCCCTGCGCGCCGAACTCCCGCGCCTTGCGCGCGTCCTCGGGCGTGTCGGCGTTCGTCCGCACGTCCAGCCGCCGCAGCTCGTCGGCCCAGCCCAGCACCGTCCGGAACTCCGCGCTCATCTCCGGATCGATCAGCGGGACGTCGTCGGTCGTGATGCAGCCGGTGGTCCCGTCGATGGCGACCAGCTCGCCCTCGCGCAGCACGACCTGGCCGTCCAGCCGGACCTCGCCGGCCTTCACGTCGATCTCCAGCGACCCGGCGCCCGTCACGGCCGGCACGCCCATGCCCCGCGCGACGAGCGCCGCGTGCGAGGCCTTGCCGCCCTCGGAGGTCAGGACGCCCTTGGCGGCGTGGAAGCCCGCGACGTCCTCGGCCTCGGTGAACGGCCGCACGAGCACGACGTCGCGTCCGTCGGCTGCCGCGGCCACCGCGTCGTCGGCCAGGAAGACGATCTCGCCCTTGGCCGCCCCGGGTGACGCGGCCACGCCCTTGGCCAGCACGTTGAACTCGGCGCCCGGATCGAACGTCGGGTGCAGCAGCGCGTCGAGCTTCTCGGCCTCGATCGTGGCCAGCGCGGCGCCCTTGTCCAGCAGGCCCTCGCCCACCGCGTCGACCGCGAACCGCACCGCCGCCTGCGCCGGGCGCTTGGCGTTGCGCGTCTGCAGCATGTAGAGCCGGCTCTCCTCGACCGTGAACTCCGTGTCCTGCATGTCGCCGTAGTGCTGCTCCAGCGTCCGCAGGATGTCCATCAACTGCTTGTGGACCTCGGGCTGCCAGTCCTTCAGCTCGCGGATGTCGCGCGGCGTTCGCACGCCCGACACGACGTCCTCGCCCTGCGCGTTGGGCAGGAAGTCGCCCGACGGCTCGGGCTCGCCCGTGACCTCGTCGCGCGAGAACGCGACGCCCGACCCCGACGTGTCGCCCTTGTTGCCGAAGACCATCTGCTGGATGTTGACCGCCGTCCCCCACTCGTCGGGGATGTGGTTGATGCGCCGGTAGGAGACCGCGCGATCGCCCACCCACGAGTCGAACACCGCACGGATCGCGCCCTGCAGCTGCTCCTGCGGATCGGCGGGAAACTCGTAGAACCCCTTGAACGTCTGCGTCAGCTCGCGCAGCGCGTCGACGTCCAGCTCGGTGTCGTCGCGCACGCCGCGCTCCTTCTTGGCGGCCTTGATCGCGTCCTCGAAGCGCTCGCCCTCGATCCCCACGACCACGTTGCCGTACATCTGCACGAAGCGCCGGTAGGAGTCCCAGGCGAAGCGCTCGTTCCGGGTCTTGCGTGCGAGCCCTTCGACCGACTCGTCGTTGAGCCCGAGGTTCAAGACGGTGTCCAGCATGCCGGGCATCGACTCGCGCGCGCCGGACCGCACCGAGACCAGCAGCGGATCGTCGCTGTCGCCCAGCGCCTTGCCCGCGTGCTCCTCGAGCCGCGCCAGCGCGGTCGCCACCTGCTCGTCGAGCCCCTCCGGGAACGCCTGCTCGGCATTCATGTAGGCCACGCACGCCTCGGTCGTGATCGTGAATCCCGCGGGCACGCGGTCCGCGCCGAGCACCCGCGTCATCTCCGCGACGTTGGCCCCCTTCCCGCCCAGGAGATCGCGCATCTCGCGGGAGCCCTCGGCGAACTCGTAGACCCACTTGTCGGACGTTCCGTCGGCGCTGCCCATGGCGCCAGACCCTATCCGCGCGACGCAGCGCGCAAACGGACGTGGGCGTGGTGCTCGACCGTCTCGGCGATCGCACGCTCCGCCTGGCGCAGGGCACGGGGCGACCCGGCGGGCGCCTCGGCCAGCGGGCGGGCCAGCGCGTCGGTCATGAACGCGTGCGCCTCCTCGGCCAGCGCGAAGCCGCCGGCCTCGCACGCCGGGCAGACCACGCCGCCCGCGGCGCCGCTGAAGCCGACGAGGTGCTCGCGCTCGCCGCACGCCGCGCAGGCCGCCAGCTGGGGCGCGAACCCGGCGGCCACGAGCAGCTTGAGCCGGAACGCGAGCTGGTTGGCGAGGTCGGCGTGGCGCGCGTCGGCCTCCAGCAGCGCGAGCTCGTTGCACAGCAGGTGGAAGACCGGCGGCTGGGCCTCGGCCTCGCCGAACAGGCGGTTGACGGCGTCGCAGGCGCGCGCGGCCGCGTCGAGCGTCGGGCCGCCGTCGCGTAGGCGCGGGTGGGCGTCGATCGTCTCCGCGCTCGTGACCGTGAGGAGGTCCGAGCGCCCCTCGTGCAGGACGAGGCGCAGCCGGAAGAACGGCTCCAGGCGCCCGCCGAAGCGGCTGCGCGTCTTGCGCACGCCCTTGGCGATCGCGGAGATCCGGCCGCGCTCGGGGGTGTAGAGGTGGAGGATCCGGTCGGCCTCGCCGAACCGCATCGAGCGCAGCACGACGGCCTCGGTCTTCAGCGGTCCGGACATGGTCCTGCCTCGGCGGGCGGTCGCAGAACCGTCGCTATCCTTGCTGAAGTAATGGCCAACGTCACCGTCTACACCACCGACCCGTGCTCGTTCTGCGTCCGGGTCAAGCAGCTGCTGAACGCTCGCCGGGTCGAGTTCGACGAGATCAACCTCGCACGCGATCCGGACGGCCGCGCGGAGCTGCTGCAGCGCACCGGCATGATGAGCTTCCCCCAGGTGCTCATCAACGACGAGCTGGTGGGAGGCTTCCAGGAGACGCTGGCCGCGGATCAGTCAGGGCGACTGGCTGAGCTGCTGAAGGCCGCCGCCTGACCCGCGGCCGGGGCTGGCAGGACTCGCACACGTACGTCCCGCGCCCGGCCGCGACGAGCTTGATCACCGCCGTGCCGCAGGTGTGGCACGGCTCCCCGCGGCGAAGGTGCACCAGGAACTCGTTCTGGAACGAGCCCTGCACGCCGTCGGGGTGGCGGAAGTCGTCGATCGTCGATCCGCCGGCGTCGATGCCCGCCACCAGCGTCACGCGCACCGCGTCCGCCAGCGCCTCGCACTGCGCGCCGGTCAGCTTCCCGGCCGGGCGCAGCGGATGGATCCGCGCCCGGAACAGCGCCTCGTCGGCGTAGATGTTGCCCACGCCGGCGATGTGGCGCTGGTCCAGCAGGAAGGCCTTGATCGGTGCGCGCCGGCCGCGGGCCAGCGCGCGCAGCCGCGTGCCGGTCAGCTCGGGACCCAGCGGCTCGATGCCCAGCCGCCCGGCGAAGAACGCGTCCAGCGCGTCGGAGCCCAGCACCAGCTCGCCGGTGCCGAACCGGCGCGGATCGCAGAACCGCAGCGCCCGGCCGTCGTCGAGCGTGAAGATCACGCGCTGGTAGGGCGTCTCCGGCGCGCAGTCCAGCAGCAGCGTGCCGGTCATGCGCAGGTGGACGAGCAGGAAGACCTCGTCCTCGAGCTCGAAGACGAAGTACTTGCCCCGGCGGCTCACCCGTTCGATGCGCCGCCCCTCCAGCGCGCCGCTGAGGTCCTCCGCGCCGACCGGCGAGCACCACCGCGCGTCGCGGATCTCCAGGCGCTGCAGGGTCCGCCCCTCGAGGTGGGGCGCCAGCTGGCGGCGGATCGTCTCGACTTCGGGCAGCTCGGGCATCGCTGCCTTCAGGGTACGCGGCGCCGACCCCCTAGACCGGCGGGACCTCGCTGAACGCGTCAGCGGTGCTGAACCCGTCGCCGGTGATCGGCACGCCCGGGAGCTCGGCGACCTCGCGGCCCGTCAGCCACCGCAGGACCGTCGCGCCGACGTCGGCCATCGGGCCGTCGTGGCGGTGGCTGTCGCCGTCCTCGTAGACCGCCAGCAGCGGGACGTGCTCGCGGGTGTGGTCGTTGTGGTCGGTGTCGGGATCGACGCCGTGGTCGGCGGTGAGGATCAGCAGGTCGTCGGGCCCCAGCAGGCGCACCCACATGCCGACCGCCTCGTCGATCTCGCGCAGCGCGGCGTGGAAGCCCTCGACGTCCTTGCGGTGGCCGTAGAGCTGGTCGGTCTCGACCAGGTTGACGAAGATCAGCCCGCGCTCGAGCGTGCGCAGCAGCTCGGTGGTCGCCTGGAGCGCCTGTGCGTTGGTCTTGCCGGCGTGGGCGACGTCGATGGACCGGCCCGCGAAGAGGTCGTGCACCTTGCCCACCGAGTGCACGGGGACCTTGTCGTCGTGCAGCTCGTCGAGGTAGGTGCGCGACGGCGGGTCGACCGAGAAGTCCTTGCGCCCGGTCGTGCGCGTAAACGCGCCGGGCACGCCGGTGAACGGCCGGGCGATGACCCGGCCGACCGCGTGCTCACCGGTCATGACCGTGCGGATCTTCGCGCAGACCGCGTGCAGCCCGGGCTCGGGCAGGACGTCGTCGTGCGCGGCGATCTGCAGGACCGAGTCGGCCGAGGTGTAGAGGATCAGCTCGCCGGTCTGCAGGTGGTGCTCGCCGTAGTCGTCGATCACCGCCGTGCCGCTGTATGGCTTGTTGCAGCAGAACGTGTGACCGCTGACGGCCTTGATGCGCTCCACGACTTCGGGCGGGAAGCCGTCGGGATAGGTCGGCAGCGGCGCGGGCGTCACCGCGCCCATCAGCTCCCAGTGGCCGGTCGTCGAGTCCTTGCCGGGCCCGAGCGGGTGCAGGCGCCCGTGCACCGCGGGGGCCGAGGACGGCGGCACGCCGAGGATCGCGGTGATGTTGCCCAGGCCCAGGTGTCCGAGGTTCGGCACCTTCAGCCCGCCGACAGCCTGGGCGACGTGCGGCAGCGTGTCGGCGCCGGCGTCCCCGTAGTCCGCCGCGTCGGGCAGGGCGCCCACCCCGCAGGCGTCCAGGACGACGACGAGGGCGCGACCCTTCACGACCTCGGCTTGGTCACGTGCAGCGACCGCAGCAGCGGACGGAACACCTCGGCATCGGTCTTGCGGAAGCTGTCGGCGTCGGCGTAGGCGTCGATGACGATCTCCGCTCCGTTGGCGTAGATGTGCGTGGAGCGGATCGTGCGCGGCTGGCCGGCGATGTGCTGGCGGGCGCGGATCTGGACGGCAGGCTTGCCCGCGATGGTGGTCGGGGCGGTCTTGATCTGCTCGAAGGTGACGTCGCGCTTGCGGGCGGCCTTCAGCAAGGCGTCGCGCGCGGCCTTCAGCTCGGCCTGGCTCTTGGGGAGCTTCTGGGTGCGGGGATAGCGCCACACGGCGACGGTCGCCTGGCCGGCCTGCGCCGTGGCGACGAGAGCGCCCTTGCCCGAGTCGACGGTCCACCCTGTCGGCGCCGTGAAGCTGATGCCCTGCGCCGGGTAGGCTCCGCCCGGCACCTGGACGGCGGCGGTCGTCGTGGACGTCGGCGAGTCGCTGCCGCAGCCGGCGACGGCCAGCGCGGCCACAGCCGCAGCGGTGAGTGCGAAGGAGGCGGGTCGACGCATGGACCGGTCATCGTGACACGGACCGGCGCCGGAATGGACGTTCATCCGCGTCCGCCGGCACGCGGGTGGGGGCCCATCCGCGAGCGCGTCGGTCATGCCGCCGAGCCCCCCGCGCGCGGATGGGCGCTGAAGTACACGTCCTTCAGGCGCTCGGCCGAGAGATGCGTGTAGATCTGCGTCGTGGCGATGTCCGCGTGGCCGAGCATCTCCTGCACGGCGCGCAGGTCGCAGCCGCCGGCCAGCAGATGGGTGGCGAAGGTGTGGCGCAGCGTGTGGGGGCTCATCCGATCCTGCAGCCCGACCGACCGGGCATGGCGCTGGACGATCTTGTAGAGGCCCTGACGGGTGAGGCCCGTGCCGCGGCGGTTGACGAACAGGTGGCGGTCGTCGGTCGCGGCGGTCAGCGCCGGCCGGCCCCGCTGCAGGTAGAGCGTGACGGCGGCGACCGCCTCACGGCCGACGGGCACCAGACGCTCCTTGGAGCCCTTGCCGCGAGCGCGCAGGACGCCGGCCTCGAGGTCGAGGTCGCCGACCTCGAGGTCGATCGCCTCGCTGGCGCGCAGTCCGCAGGCATACATGAGCTCCAGCAGCGCGCGGTCGCGCTGCGCCGCGGGCTCGGTGCCCTTCGGCGCGCGCAGGAGCCGGTCCACGTCGCCGCGCGAGAGGACCTTCGGCAGCTTCTGGCTCTTGCGCGGCGCCCGGAGGTCGGCGGTCGGGTCGTGGCCGATGAGCGACTCGCGGCGCAGGTGGCGGTAGAACGAGCGCAGGCACGCGGCCTTGCGCTGCAGCGTGGCGGGCCGGGCCGCGGGCCGGGTCTCCGAGCCGGCGGCCAGCGCGTCGAGGAACCCGGCGAGGTCGCTGTGCTGGGCCTCGAGCACGTCGGTGCGGGTGGCGCGCAGGTGCTGGCCGAACTGCAGCAGGTCGCTGCGGTAGGCCTCGAGGGTGTTGCGAGACAGCCCACGCTCGAACTCGAGGTAGGCGAGGAAGTCGAGCACGTGGAGCTCGAGAGCCCGGGTGTCGGGCGCTGCCGGGGCGACGGCCATGGTGGTCACTGGTTCGGGGCCGACCGGCCAGCTCCTCGCGATGCAAGGAACCTGCCGGCCGGCCGCCGAGCGCTGCTAGCCGGTTGACAACGCGGGAGGAGGAACCCACGCTGACACGGATGCCAGAACGGACCGGCTGCTGTGTCGTCGGTGGCGGCCCCGCCGGGCTGATGCTCGCGGTCGTGCTGGCCCGCGGCGGCGTTGCGGTGACGGTTCTGGAGAAGCACGACGACTTCCTGCGCGACTTCCGGGGCGACACGGTGCACGCCTCGACCCTGACGCTGCTCGACGAGCTCGGACTCGGCGAGCGGTTCTCGGCGATGCCGCAGCGCGTGGTGCAACACCTGCCGCTCCCGCTCCAGGCGGGCACGAGCTTCGTGGTCGATCTCGGCCTGCTGCCCGGGCCGCACAAGCACATCGTGATGGTGCCGCAGTGGGAGTTCCTGGAACTGCTCGCCGATGCCGGTCGCCAAGAGCCGTCCTTCACGCTGCGCAGGGGCGTCGAGGTCACCGGGCTGCTGCGCGAGCACGGGCGGGTGGTCGGCGTGCGGTACCTCGACGCCGACGGCAGCGACGGGGAGCTGCGCGCAGCCTTGACGGTCGCGTGCGACGGCCGGACGTCTGCCGTACGAGGCGCCAGCGGGCTGCGCGTGCGCGAGTTCGGGGTGCCGATGGACATCTGGTGGTTCCGCGTACCCCGCCGCGGGGCCGACCTCCAGGGCCTCGACGTGCGGGTGGACGACGCGGCACTGCTCGTCATGATCGACCGTGGCGGCTACTTCCAGGTCGGCTACCAGATCCGCAAGGGCAGCGACGCCCGGCTGCGCGCGGAAGGCATCGAGGCGTTCCGCAGGCGCATCGCGGCGCTCGCTCCGGAGCTCGCCGACCGGCTCGGCGCGGTGCGCGGCTGGGACGACGTCAAGCTGCTTGCCGTGCGCCTCGATCGGATGCCGCGCTGGTTCGACCCTGGCCTGCTGTGCATCGGAGACGCGGCCCACGCGATGTCCCCGGTCGGCGGGGTGGGGATCAATCTCGCCATCCAGGACGCCGTCGCCGCCGCACGGTACCTCGCCGCGCCGGTAGGCCGTGGCGAGGTGCGTTTGGGCGACCTGGCGCGCGTGCAGGTGCGCCGGTGGGCGCCGACGTTCGTCACGCAATCGCTGCAGCGCCTTGCCCACCGGCTTGTCTTCCAGCCGGTCCTCTCGGGACCGCTCGGCCAGGGCGACGGCGGCCCGCACAGGCCGTCGCGGCTCACTCGGCTGCTGCGGCGGTTCCCGCGACTCCAGGCGATCCCCGCCTACATCGTCGCGATCGGCGCGCTCCCCGAGCACGCCCCGTCGTTCGCGCGCCGATCGTCGAGCGAGTAGGCGACGCACGCCTCGATCTGTCGAGCGCTGCTACTGCAGGAAGCCGGCGAGGTCGGTGGTGGCGGGCAGGCCCTTGACCTTCTTGGCGGCCTTCGCCGAGACGCGGTACTCGATCGCGCCCTGGGAGATCCGCAGCACGTGGTTGCGGGAGGTCAGCGTGTAGTCGGCGCTGCGGCCGTCCTTGGTCAACCGGAACGTGCCGGAGCACGTGCGCTGCTGGTTGACCTTCTTGACCGGCGGGCACGTGACCTTGATCTTCGATGCCGTCGCGCCGCCGGGCGTGAGGCGCGCGACGTCGCGGATGCCCTTGCGCATCGCGGCGTCGGCCTGGGGGTTCTTGATCGCGGCGCCGGCGGTGGCCGCGGGCGTGGCGGCGACGGCGACCGCGAGCAGGGCGAGGGGGAGGACGTTCGAGCGGGTCATGCTCGTTCAACGGCGGGCCGGGCCGAAGGTCACACCCTCGCGGGCAAGTGTGGTGGTAGCCGTACCTGCCGCTACACGGGGCTGACGGCCGGGCTGGGAACGACAGGCCCAGGCCCGAACGTCGCGGCGTTCCCGCTCGCCGATGATCCACCGCCCGCTTCCGAGGGCCACTGTCCCGTCGCCCTCCCGCTTAGGAATACAACGCAATGGGTCAGCGCGCAATCGCACTCGCCGAACTCGCCCGCCGGGTCGCCGCACCGGTGAGCCGTCACCCCCGCAGGCGATAGGCCGACGCCTCAGCCGCGTCGGCCGCCTGCGCCGCCGCCGCGGCCCGGGCCGCCCGCGGGTCGTCGGGCTCGAGCGCTCGGTTGACGCGGACGAGCGTCGCCGCCGTGCGCGCGCCGGCGGCGGCGAGCGTGACGGCGACCAGCACGTCGGGCCGCTGGTCGCGCTCGCTGTGAGGCACGACCTCGAGCGCCACGTCGGCGATGTCGCGTGCCACCTCGGCGATCGCCAGCGGGACGTCCGCCGCGCGCAGAAGCGTCTGGGTCATCCGCTGACCGGTGTCGTGGGCGGGAAGCGGCACGGCCCCGGGCCCGGTCGGACCGCCGCGCGCCGACGCGTTGGGGTGGGTCCGCACCAATGCGGCCCGCGCTTCCCGGAACGCGTCGACGTCGAGGTCGATCAGCGCCTCGGCCTGCGCCCGCAGGGACTCCGCGCCGGCGATCGCGCCTCCGGACTCGACCCAGGATGTGCGCGTCGCGCGCGCGACCTTCGCGGTCAGCGCCGCCGCCATAGCGACGGTGATCGCCGCAGCGGGGCCCGCCGCGGCGGTCTCATGGGACGACGCGAGCGCCGCCGTGACGTCGCACAGCGAGCGATGCGCAAGGCGTCGATTCGCTCGGGCATGCTCGGGATCGCCCACACCAGCAGTCGTACCCGCTTATCGCGCGACGCGTTCGATCTCGGCCTCAACCCGCCGCGTCGAGATGACGTCGCCCTTGGAGCGGAACAGCTCTCGGGCGCAGCACAGCGTGTCGCGCGCGTCGCGCGCTCGTCCCATGAGCTCCAGGATCTCGGCCAAGTCCACGTTGAGGTAGGCGCGCAGATGGATGTCGTCGGTGGCGCCGGAGAGCTCGAGCGTCTGCCGCATGAGCACCTCGGCGTGGTCGAGGTCACCGGCGCGGGCGCGGACCTTGGCGTCCACGGCGCGCCAGCGCATCTGGGCGTCGACGTCGTCGGCGGGGGACAGATCGCGTGCCCGGAGCGCGATCTCGCCGGCCTCGTCGTACCGGCCCTGCCGGTAGACCGCCTCCGCCAAAGCCCCAAGCCGCGTGACGAGGAAGCTGCCCTCGCCCATCCGCTCCAGGGTCGCGCAGGCGTCGCGCAGATCCGCCTCGGCGCGTTCCGGCACCCCGGCGAGCATCTCGACGACGAAGGCTTCCTGGGAGGCGCCGGCGGCAGCGAGCGTCATGCCCATCTCAGCGGCCATGGCGCGCCCGCGAGCCAGGAGCGCCCGGGCCTGCGGCACGTCGCCGCCCATCGCGCGCATCGGCGCCTGCTCGATGATGCCGAAGGCCTGAAGGCGCCGGTCATCCGGGTGCTCGCGCATCACGCCCTCGCAGCGGCGAATGCCCTCACGAGCCGGAGGCGCGCCGATCCAGGCGCTGATCATCAGCCAGGTCAGCGCCTCGGATTCCAGACGCCGGTCGCCGGCCGCCCGTGCATGTCGCGCCGCCTCGCGCCAGGCGGGGTCCGCCTGGGCAGCGCTGCCCCGCTGGAAGCGACACGTGGCCAGCACATGCCACGCGCGTCCGAGCCCGGTCTCATCACCCAAGGACGCGAGCTCCTCGACGGCCTGCTCGGCCACACCGATGACATCCTCGACCAGCGCGGCCTGCCAGAGGTCCAGCTCGGCGCGGCCGACACGCGCGCGCCACGCGATCCCGCGCTGCCCACGCGCCGCGGCGAGAACGACCGCCTCGTCGAGGACTCGGCGGGCGGCGCCGAACTCGCCCACCTCGACCAGCGCCTTGCCGAGATCAGGCAACAGCGCCACGCGCGCGACCGACGTCGGGTCCATGAGGCCGGCCGCGCGGGTGAGGAGCTTGGCGGCGGCGGTCATGTCGCCGCGGCTCAGTGCACGGCCGCCGGCGCGCTGCAGAAGGGCCGCCGCCCGCGCCGCGAGCCGGTCCTCGTCGGGTCCGAGCGGCCGCAGCTCGGCGCGCAGCTCGTGGGCGCGCTGGAGATGGTGGGCGATGATCTCCTCCGACTGGCCTTGGCTGGTCGTGTCCTCGTCCTCGAGCCAGTCGGCGAAGCGCTCGTGCAGTTGGGCGCGGACGTCCTTGAGGATCCCCGAGTAGGCGGCATCACGGATGAGCAGGTGCCCGAACCGGAACGCCGGGTTCCCGCCGGGATGCGAGAGCGCGATGCAGATCAGATCCTTGTCGGTGAGGCCGGCCAGCCCCCGGTCGACCGCACCGCGCAGCTCGGCCGGGCACAGCTCGACCAGCGGCGTCCGCCAGAACTCCTCGCCGATGACGGACGCGCGTTCGACGATCGCCCGCTCGGATCCCGGCAGGCGATCCAGCCGGGCCGCCAGGACCGCATGGACCGTCGGCGGCAAGGCGATCTGCGTCAGCTCGCCCATCGGCTCGCCGCCCCGGAGGGCTCCGTCGTCGATCAGCGTGCGGACGAGCTCTTGGGCGAACAGCGGGTTCCCGCCCGACACCGCGACCACGCGATCCACCAAGGTGGGCGGGAGCGACGAGGCCCCGAGCGTCGCGAGCGCGACCTTCGACGTGGACTCCGTGTCGAGCGGATCCAGCTCGATCACCGTCGCGGGTCCGCCGGCCCCCACGAGCTCGGGCCGTGCCGCGCGCAGGTCGGGACGGGCCAGGCACACGAGCACCGTGGGCGCTTCCCGCACGGCGCCTGCCATCACCTCCAGCCCTTCGTGGAACGCGGTCTCGGCCCAGTGGACGTCGTCGAAGACCACGAGCGTCGGCCGGCGCCGCCCGAGCGCGGCCAGCAGTCGGCCGACCGCCCAGAAGGTCTCAGCGGGCGAGCGTGAAGGCTCGTCGATCCCGAGCAGCCCTCCGACGTGACCCGCGACGAGACGGCCGTCGCGTTCGCCGGCGACCACCTCCGAGATCTTCGCTCGGATGACGGCATCGTCGTCGGCATCGTCGACCCCGGCCGCATCGCGCACCACCTCCACGACCGGCCAGAAGGTCAGGCCTTCGCCATACGGCAGGCAGCGCCCGCGCGTCACGCGAGCATCGGGGCGCACCCGCTCCACGAGCGCCTCGACCAGACGCGACTTGCCGACGCCGGCATGGCCGAGGACGACCACCAGCGGCGACCCTGGACGCTCGCCGGCTTGCGCGAAGATGCTGAGCAGTCGGTCGAGCTCCCGCTCTCGTCCGACCAGTGGCGGCCCGGCGCCTGGCGCTTCCGCGGCTGGCAGGCCGGCCAGACGCCACGCCGGCATGGGCTCGAGCTTGCCCTTCAGCCGCAGCGGTGCGATGTCCTCCACCGCGACCCGATCGCCGAGCAGTCGTCGCGCTCCGGGACCGAGGAGGATGACGCCGGCGCCTGCGGCCTGTTGCATGCGGGCAGCCACGTTGACGACGTCGCCGTGGACGAAGTGCTCTCCGCCGGCGCCGTCGCCGGCCACGACCTCGCCGGCTTCGATCCCGATGCGGTGCGCCAGCTCCAGGCCGTATGACGTCAGCAGCTCATCGTTGACCGAGCGGAGGGCAGCGCACATGTCGGTGGCGGCGCGGGCCGCGCGCAAGGCGTGGTCCTCGTGCACCACCGGCACGCCGAACACCGCCATCACCGCGTCGCCGATGAACTTCTCGACGGTTCCGCCGTGGCGTTCCAAGGCGGTGCGCATGGCCGCGAAGTAGCGGCTCATGACCTTGCGCACCGACTCCGCGTCCAGGCGCGCGGCCAGCGCCGTCGAGTCGACGAGGTCGCAGAACAGGACGGTGACAGGCTTGCGCAGCTCCTCCTGCCTGCGCGTCACCGGCTCCAGCGCCGACCCGCAGTACGGACAGAAGCGGGCGCCCGACGGGGCGCGCTCACCGCACCGCAGGCAGTGGGCTGACATCGTCTCGCTCCCTCAGATCCCGTGAGATCAACCGGCCCTGGGCCGTGGCCACCAGTCTAGGGGCGGGACCGCTGCGGCCGTCAGCGCCCCCCGCCACCGCGGACGATCGCGGCAGCGTTCAAGACCACCGTGCGGCCGCGCTCGAGACGGACCAGGCCACGGGCCTCGCATTCGCGCAGGACGCGGTTGACGGTCGCGCGCGACGTGCCGGCCAGGCCGGCGATGTCCTCCTGGGTCAGCGGGATCGCGACCTCGCCGTCGCGGCCCTCGCCGTACAGCGCGGCGAGCTCGGCGACGCGCCGCAACACGCGGCGGTCGGCCGGCACGTAGAGCGCGTCGACCAGCTGCGCCGACAGCGCGTCGAGCCGCGTCGCCAACGCCCGAACCAGCACGTCGAGCGCCTGCGGGTGCCGGCGCTGCAACGCCGCGAAGTCGACCTGGTGCAGCGACCGCGTCTCGCCTGGCTCCAAAGCCAGCACGGTGGCCGTCCGCCGGCCTTCCTCCGTCAGGAGCGCCACCTCGCCGAACGTCTGACCCGGTGACAGTAGCGCGAGCGTCGCCGTGTCGCCCAGCGGCGTGACGATCCGTACCGCGAACCGACCACGGACGATGAGGTGCATCGTGTCGGCCGGGTCGTCGCGATGGAAGACGACCTCGTTGCGCGCGAACGTCCGGCGCCGCGCGACCATGAGCAGCTCGCGTCGCTCATCCACGCTCAGACCGCTCAGCAGGTTCCACTCCATGACCGGCCGCGACGATCTCAGACTCGCCCGGACGCCGCAACGCATCGCGAGATCGGGCGTCCGGTACCCGAACGCCCGTGCGCCTCCGTGTGTGACGGCGGTGACACTGCCGGTGTCGCGAGGCAGCACGACCGCGGACACGAGGTCGCCGAACGTGTGGACATCGCCTTTCCAACCGGGCCCAGCGCCCAAGGAGACACCATGTCGCACAACATCACGAAGTTGCTCGTCGCCACCGTGGCCGCCGCCTCCGTCGCAACGTCCCCGGTCGCCGCGAGCCAGGTGGCGGAACGGGCGCCCGGAGCCGGAGTCGCGGCGTCGACCACGCACCTCGCCGCGATCGGGCACGCGGCGACGCGCGGTAGCGCAGTCCACAAACGCCACCGCACCCGGTGTCCGAAGGGCAAGAAGCGAGTGGGCCGTCACTGTCGGCCTCTGACCCAGCGCAAGCCCGCCTCCGCGCCGCCTGCCGTGCCGCCCGCCGCGGCCGACAAGCCGGTGCCGCAGGCGCCCGCGAGCGCGCCTTCCGGGGACGCCCCGAAGGTGCAGGCCGCAGTCCAGGGCAGTCCGTGGACGGACCTCGGAATCATCAGCACGCCCCTGGACAACACGACGTCGTGCTTCTCGTCGCCGACGGCTTCTGGCGACGGCGTCACCAACAACGCCAACGGCGGCTACGTCGTCGCGAACTTCCCCAACGTCGGCGGCCTCTACGTCCAGCCGTGGCTCTACATCTACCACGGGCGCACCCAAACCGATGAGTGGGTGCCCATGGCGGGTGGGTCGAGGTGGATCGGGCCGCTGGTCCAGCGCGACTACCAGGCGCCCGCGGCGACGACCGACTGGACCATCTCCCCCGGCCAGGACGCGTACATCAAGGTGCTCTGGCAGATCGCGGACCCGTCCGTCATGACGATGGCCGCTGGGTGGGCGCCGAGCTACCGCGAAGGCGGCTTCACCGGCTACACCGACTGGTGCTACTACCCATAGGTTGCCGGCGTCGTTCGCCGGAGGGGCGCGGTCGACGTACCGCACCGGGGGCGGGACCGCTGACGGTCGCGCCCCTTCGGCGCGGTCGGCCAGGTCACCAAGGGGCCGCGCTCCACACCCTCCCTGGCTACTTCCCCCGGAAAAACTCGTGATGTGAATCGGGGTCTGTCCGGCCGGTTTGACAGTGTTTGGCCTGCAAATCGGTGGTTTGGAGGATGGATGCTACGACTTGTTGGGCCTCAGGCGGAGTGCCTGTTTGACGTTGGGTTGCCGATCGAGGTGCGCGAGCTGCCCGAGGATCTGGCGGCGCTGGACGTGCTGCTGGACGATCGCGCGTTGCTGGCGCCGATCTGGGAGGCGTGGGCGCTGTCGGCGCGCTGCCAGGGGCGGCCGTCGATCGCGATGGACCGCTATGTGCGGTTGATGGTGATCAAGATGCGGACCGGCTGGGGCTACGAGACGCTGGTGCGCGAGGTCAGCGACTCGATTCATCTGCGGCGCTTTTGCCGGATCGCGCTGACTGAGCGCGTGCCGGATGAGTCGACGGTGCGCAAGCTGACGCGCCGCCTGGGGCCCGATGTTGTGGATGAGATCACGCGGGCGGTGATCGACAAGGCCACGCGCGAGCGGCGTTTCATCGCGCGGGCGCTGCGGATCGACTCGACCGTGGTGGAGTCCGACATCCGCTACCCCAACGACGCCGCGCTGGCGGCCGACGCCACGCGCGTGCTCGCGCGCGAGGCGCGCAAGGTCAAGGCGCTGGCCGGCAAGGGCGCGCGCGGGGTGCGTGACCGCTCGCGGTCTGCGGGCCAGAAGCTGCGCGCGATCAGCCGCACCGTCGCGCGCCGCACCGGGCAGGCCAAGAGCACGGTGCTGCGGTTGACCGGTGAGGCCGGGCAACTGGTGCAGCGGTCGGTCGACGAGGCGCGCAAGCTCGCCCAGCAGTTGCGCCAGCGCGCGCGCGGGCGCGGCGCCAAGGCCAAGCAGCGCGCCGCCGATCGCCTCGACGGGCTGGCCGATCGCGCTGAGAAGGTCGCGCGGCAGATCACTCAGCGCCTGGCTGGCGAGAAGATCACCGACCGCCTGGTCTCGATGGCCGATCCCGACGCGCGTCCGATCCGCAAGGGCAAGCTGCGCTCGCCGACCGAGTTCGGCTACGTCTTCCAACTGGCCGAAGTCACCGAGAACACCAGACGCGGCGCGCGCGGTCTGATCCTGCCGGCACCCACCAGGATCGGCTCACCCAACGAGTCTGACCTGCTGGGCGCCACCGCCGCCGAGTTGCGAAGAGCCGGACTGAACCCGCGCGACGTCGCGTTAGACGGTGGCTTTGCACCAGGTCCCGTTGCCGAGCACCTGCCCGACGCCAGCAAGGTCTTTATCGCCGGGCGCCAGAGCGCCGGCACTGCGCACGCCGACCGGCGCCTGGCGCGCTACCGCGTCGGCGCCGAAGGCCGCATCAGCCACCTCAAACGCGGCTACGGCATGCGCCGCACCCGACTCAGAGGACAGCCCGGAGCACGAACGTCGGTCGGCTGGTCGATCCTGACCTACAACCTCGACACCCTCGCCATCCGACTCGCCTGACAGCATCCGATCCGCACCGGGACCCATCCAAACCGGAGCCGATTTGCAGGCGGCCGCCCCACCCGGGGCGGCCGTTTTCGTTCCTCACCCCGGCGCTTCCGCAGCAGCGTTTTTCCGGGGCAAGTAGCTAGAACCCCACGTCGCCGATCGTCTGGACCTTGGTGTGGCCGTCGCGGAAGCGCGCGATCACGCGGACCTGCCCGGTCGGGAACGAGCCGTCGTAGACCGCGAGGATCGCGTGAGCCGGGCCGCCGGGGATGAGCGTCCGCACGTCGCGCGGCGTCTCCAGGGTCACGGAGACCACGTCTGGCGCGACGCGGCCGTTGTAGATCATCAGGCCGGGCTGGGTGCGCCGCGCGATGCGGCCGGTGCCGCCGCTGTCGCCGCCCTCCTCGGCCAGGTCTCCCCCGCCGGTCGAGTAGCCCAGCAGCACCGGTACGCGGCGAAACAGCTTCGCCTCGTCACCTCTCGAGCAGCCCGAGCCGCCGCCGATCTGCAGCTCCGACAGCGTGTCGCGCCGGTAGTCGACCCCGCCGACGCGCTCGCCGACGATGCGCCCGCCGGTGCCCAGGCACCAGCCGCCGTCGGCCGAGCGGCCCGCGACCAGCCCGAACGGAAGGCCCCCGTTGGGATCCGGCGCGCGGGCCGCCAGCTCGGGCTGTCCGGTCCCCGGCTTCGCCGTCGGGTCCGCGCCGTGGAACACCGAGGGCGCGCCGGGGCGCACGACGGGCAGGCGCACGGTGCGGCCGGGGTACGCGACGCTCCCGGTGATCCGGTGCTGGTCGAGCTCCGGCCCGGCGACCGCCAGGAACGCGCGATGGGCGGTGGGCGCCGGTGCGACGGTGCGGTCGCCGAGCTTCAGCGTGACGTCCCGGGCGGCGCTGCCGGCCACGCCCCAGACCAGGGTCGACTTCACGCGCGCCGCGGGCGCCGAGGGCTCGGTGATCGTCGAGAGGGTCTCGAACTGCGGGGAGCGGCGCAGGTCGGCGGCGCGCGAGCCGCACCAGGTCCCGGTGCCCGGCGACGTGACCCGCAGCGGGCGGAACGTGCCCTCCGCGTCGAGCCAGCCGAACTGCCCGCGGTGGAGCCGGCCGAGCTGCGCGCACAGGTTGTGGCCGATCACCGGGTCGACGCCGTGACGCCGGCTCGCGGGCTTGACCACGCGCGCCGCGCGGAACACGCGCACCGCCCACTCCGGCCCGCCGAGCGGATCGGCGGCCCGGGCCTCGACGCGGGGCGTGCCCTCGAGCCGCAGCTCGACGTCGGCGCGCGTCGGCCACGCCGGGGCGGTGCGCACGACGCCGGCGGGACCCGCGGCCGCGGGTGGGGCCACCGCGGTCGTGGTCGCGACGTGCTCGCCGGCGCTCGTGCGCGGGATCGCGAACGCCGCGACCGTGCCGAGCAGCAGGCCGAGCAGCGCGCCGAGCAGGATGAGCGGGCGGACGGTCACGGCTTCCTCCCGGCCGGCGGCACGGGCCGCGGGCGGTCGCGGCTGGCGAGCTTGTGGTGCACCAGGCCGGTGCTCCCGTGGGCGACGACGGTCCGGCCGCTCTTGAGCCGCAGCCGCACGGTGATCGAGGCGAGATCGACCTTCGGGTCCAGCACGGAGAGGAACACGCGGCTGGGCGGGATCGTCAGCCGCCGCGGCCGTCCGGTGCCGACCTGGACCGACACCGCGGCGACGTCCTCGCCGGCGCCGCCCCAGACGGCGGTGCGCGCGGGATGCCGACCCCAGTTGCCCTCGCCCTGCAGCTCGAAGGGCCGGCCGCCGGTGCCCGGCCGGATCTTGCGCACCGCGAAGTACCAGCCGCGTCGGTGGCGCCCCTCGCCCAGGTCGCCGCAGCCCGTCGGGCTCTGGGGCCCGCCGGCCACCTGGCGCGCCCAGCGGAAGGCGGTGCATGAGCGCCGGTCACCCGAGACCATGTAGGCGGTGGTGCGCCACGCCGGCCCGCCGAGCGGGTCGGGAACCACGAAGGCGCTGCGGCCGAAGTCGTGGACCTCGTGACGCCCCGAGGCGAACGTCAGCGTCGCGCGGATCGCGTTGTCCTCCGGGTAGCCGCGCAGGACCGTGGCGAACACGCCGTCGCGCACCGGCGCGCGCACGGAGCGCCCGAGCGTCTCGACGTCGACGCGGCGCAGGTCGCTCCCGCCGAACCCACTGACGACCGTGCGCACGTCGGCGCGCTGCTTGGCGTCGAACACCCGCGCGCCGACCAGCGAGGCGGCGCCCCTGCGCTCCGACCCGCACGAGTCGCTCACGCCGTCGGCGATCGTGCGGAACCGGCCGTCGAGGCCGACGAGCCCGAACTGCCCGTCGACGACCTGGCCGACCGTGCTGCAGAGCAGGCCCGTCTCGCTGCGCGCGACGCGGACCGTCCACGGCGGGATCCCCGCGGCGGGATCGGCGGCGCGCAGCTCGCTGACGCGCGAGGTGTTCGGCACCGGCGTCTGCTCGGGCGGCACGGCGTCGGGAGCGGGGATCGCGCTGCCCCGCAGCGCCAGCAGCGTTCCGGCGGCGGCCGTTCCCGCGGTCGGCACGAGGATCGCGGCCGCGACGAGCAGCGTGCGCAGCGGCGGCCGGCGCCGCGGGACGCGCGTGGTGCCGCGCCCCGCTGCGCCCGCCGCCGCCCGCCGCCGCGCGGCCTCGACCAGATCGCGCTCCAGGCCGTCGATGAAGTCGCTCACTGCGAGTCCGCCTCCATTCGCGTCCGCAGCCCCGAGAGCCCGCGGCTCACGCGCTGGCGCACGACGGCCTCGGAGACCTGCAGGTCGGCGGCGATGTCGCCGTAGTCGCGTTCGTGGACGATCCGCGCCAGGACCGCGTCGCGCTGCTCGGGCGGGAGGTCGGCCACGAGCGCATCCGCGCTCAGGCCCCGCGAGAGGTCGACGAGCTCCTCGATGCGCTCCAGGTCGCGGTCGGTCAGCGCCCGCGGCGGCATCCCCAACCGCGTGCGGGCGCGATCCTCGACCTGGCCGCGCCGGACGCTGTCGACCAGCCGCGAGCCCGCCATCGCCAGCAGCCATGCGCGCGCCGGAGCGCGCCGCGGGTCGTAGCGGTCGGCGTCCTCCAGGGCGGTGGCGAAGACCTCGGCGCACAGGTCGGCGGCCAGCTCCGGCCGCCGTGTACGCGAGAGCAGGTAGGCGAGCACGGCCCGGACGTGGCGCCGGTAGAACAGGCCGAACGCCTCGGGATCGCGCGCGGTGGCGGCCAGCAGCGCGGCGTCGGTGGGCTCGTCGGGGGCCACACCTCCTCTACGTGCGGGCCGTGAGCGTTGTGACGCGTTACCTCGCAGCGCGGCGCCGCTCCAGCAGGAGGAGGCCGATGAGCGTCTTGGAGTCGCTGACCTCGTCGATGGCCTGGGCGAGGCGGTCGACCGGCCAGCGGACGATCTCGATGCGCTCGTCTTCGCCCGAGTCGTGCTAGCCGTCGGCGTCGCTGAGCTCCTCGGCGAGGAAGAGGTGCACGACCTCGTCGGTGAAGCCGACCGACGAGCGGTAGGCCTTCAGGGGCGTCCAGCGCGCGGCCTGCTTGCCGATCTCCTCGGCCAGCTCGCGGCGGGCGGACTCCAGCGGCGTCTCGCCGTCCCGGTCCAGCCGCCCGGCGGGGATCTCGAGGCTGTCGGGGTCGCCGACCGGCTCGCGCGGCTGGCGGACGAGCCAGATCGCCTCGTGGTCGACGGCGACGATCCCGACCGCGCCGGTCGTGTGGACGATCTCGCGGTCGGCCGTCTTGCCGTCGGCGTAGCGGAACGTGTCGTTGGTGACGGTGACGATCCGTCCCTCGTACTTCGTCTCGCCGGCGATGCGCTCGAAGGTGCGCTCGTCGTGGGCCATGCGGAACGCCCTACCCCTCCGCCACCGCGTCCAGCAGCGCGTAGGTCACGTCCAGCATGCCGTCCAGCGCGGCGACGCTCACGCGCTCGGTCGGCTCGTGGTTGCGCTCGGTGCCGTTGGCGAGGCAGACGGTGTGGAGGCCGGCCACCTCGAAGGCGTTGGCGTCGGCGCCGCCGCCGGAGGCGATCGGGCGCGGCGTGTAGCCGCAGGCGTGCAGCGCGCGCTGCGCGGCGAGCACGGCCGGCGAGCTCGGCTTGTGGCGGTAGCCGTCGAACAGGCGCTCGACGGTGACGTCGAGGTCGCACTCGCACAGCGGCTCGTTGGCGGCGTCGTGGCAGTGGTCGACCATCTCGGCGACGATCGCCTCCGCCTTGGCGGGGTCGAGGGAGCGCGTCTCGCCGAGGATCGCGCAGCGATCGGGGACGACGTTGGTCGCCCCGGCCGACCCGCCGGAGATCCAGCCGATGTTGGCGGTCGTCTCGTCGTCGAGGCGTCCGAGGCGCATGGCGGCGATCGCCCGCGCGGCGGCGACGATCGCCGAGCGCCCGTCCTCGGGACGGATGCCGGCGTGCGCGGCGCGCCCGCGGAACTCCGCCTCGAGCCGGTAGTAGGTCGGTGAGGCCATGACGATCTCCCCGATCGGCGTGGCGTGGTCGAAGACGTAGCCGAACGGGCTGCGCAGCTGGGAGACGTCGAACGCCTTCGCGCCCGCCAGCGCGGTCTCCTCGCGCACGGTGAACAGGAGCTCGAGGTCGACGGGCGCGGGTGGGTGGGCCGGGTTCCGCGCGCGCTCGGCCGCCAGCAGCATGACCGCGACGGCGGCCTTGTTGTCGGCGCCGAGGATCGCGTCGTGGCGGTTCTCCCAGCCGTCGTCGACCAGCACGGGCTCGATCGGCGTCGTGCCGTGCGGGACCGTGTCGAGATGCGCGCACAGCAGGACGGAGCGGCGGTCGGGCGCGACAGCGGGGTCCGTCCCCGCCGGGGGCGCGTACCGCGTGAACACGTTGCCGTGCGCGTCGGTGCTGCAGGCGTAGCCGGCGCGCTCCAGCAGCGCGGTGACGTGCGCGCCGACCGCCGCCTCCTCGCCGGAGGGCGACGGGATCGCGCACAGCTCCGCGAAGACCTCGTTGAGGCGGCGGCGCTCCGCCGCCGAGGCCCGTGTCATCGGGCCGGCCTCGCCGCGGGCACGGTCGTCGCCGACCGCCAGTGAAGCGCCCTCACCGCGTCTCGGCGGGCTCAGCCTCCGACGAGCGCGACGCGCGGACCTCGCCCTCGGGGTGCTGCTCCTCGGCGCGGCGCAGCGCGGCGCGCACGAACTCGCGGAACAGCGGCGCCGGGCGCTCGGGGCGCGACTTGAACTCGGGGTGGAACTGCGAGGCGACGAAGAACGGGTGGTCGTGCAGCTCGATCATCTCGACGAGGCGCTCGTCGGGCGAGGTGCCCGAAACGACCAGCCCGGCGCTCTCGAGCCGCTTGCGCAGCGAGATCGACACCTCGTAGCGGTGACGGTGGCGCTCGTAGATGACGGCCTCGCCGTAGATCTCGCGCGCGGCCGTATCGGCGTGGACCTTCACGGGATCGGCGCCGAGGCGCATCGTGCCGCCGAGGTCGGAGACCTCCTTCTGCTCGGGCAGGAGGTCGATGACGGGCCACTCGGTCTCGATGTCGAACTCGGTGGAGTTCGCGCCCGGCATGTCGGCCACGTGGCGGGCGAACTCGCAGACGGCGATCTGCATGCCCAGGCAGACGCCCAGGTACGGAATCCGGCGCTCGCGGGCGACGCGTGCCGCGCGGATCTTGCCCTCGATGCCGCGGCCGCCGAAGCCGCCCGGGATGAGGATGCCGTCGGCGTTGCTGAGCCGCTGCACGGCCATCTCGTCGGTTTCGAGCGTCTCGGAGTCGACCCAGTCGACCTCGACCTTGGCCTCGTGCAGGAAGCCGGAGTGGCTGAGGGCCTCGGTGACCGACTTGTAGGCGTCCTCGAGCGCGACGTACTTGCCGACGAGCGCGATCTTGACCGTCTGCGTCGCGCGCTCGGCGCTGTCCATCAGCGCGCGCCACGCCGACAGGTCCGCCTCGGGCGCGTCTTCGACGCCGAAGTACTCGCAGATGAAGTCGTCGACGTCGTGGTCGGCGTACCAGAGCGGCACCTTGTAGATGTTGTCGACGTCGACCGCCGAGACCACCGCCTCGACCGGCAGCGACGCGAACAGCGCGATCTTCTTGCGGATGTCGAGGTCGAGCTCGTTCTCGGCGCGGCAGAGCAGCATGTCGGGCTGGATGCCGATCCGGCGCAGCTCGTTGACGGAGTGCTGCGTCGGCTTGGTCTTCAGCTCGCCCGCGTGCCCGATGTACGGCACCAGCGTCAGGTGCAGGAACATCGTGTTGCGCCGGCCGACGTCCACCGGGAACTGGCGGATCGCCTCGAGGAACGGCAGCGATTCGATGTCGCCGACCGTGCCGCCGATCTCCGTGATGACGAAGTCGACGTCGTTGGTCTCGCCGATCAGCTTGATGCGGTGCTTGATCTCGTCGGTGATGTGCGGGACGACCTGCACCGTGCCACCGAGGTAGTCGCCGCGGCGCTCGCGCCGGATCACCGAGTTGTAGATCCCGCCCGCGGTGACGTTCGACGCGCGGCTGGCGTTCGAGTCCGTGTAGCGCTCGTAGTGGCCGAGATCGAGGTCGGTCTCCGCGCCGTCCTCGGTGACGAACACCTCGCCGTGCTGGTAGGGCGACATCGTGCCGGGGTCGACGTTGATGTACGGATCGAACTTCTGGAGGCCCACCGTGAAGCCCTTGGAGACCAGCAGCCGACCGATCGAGGCGGCGGCGATGCCCTTTCCGAGGGACGAGACGACACCGCCCGTCACGAAGATGTAGCGGGTCTTGCGGTGGGCTTCAGGCACTGAACGCTCGTCTCGGAAGGGGTAACGGGGTAACGCGATCCAAGGCAGCCAGGGTAGCCGCCAGAACGGACGACGTAATGTGGAGCGCCCAACCGAGGACCAGAAGGCATGGACAAGATCGCAAAGACCGAGGATCAGTGGCGCGAGGAGCTCTCGCCCGACCAGTACGCGGTGCTGCGCCGCCAGGCCACCGAGCCGCCCTTCACCGGGAAGTACGTCGACAGCAAGGAGGCCGGCGTCTACCGCTGTGCCGGCTGCCAGGCCGAGCTGTTCCGCTCCGATGACAAGTTCGACTCCCGCTCGGGCTGGCCGAGCTTCACCGACCCGGCGCTCGCCGAGGCCGTCGAGCTGCGCCAGGACACGTCCCACGGCATGGTCCGCACCGAGGCCGTCTGCGCCAAGTGCGGCGGCCACCTGGGCCACGTGTTCGACGACGGCCCGGCCGACAAGGGCGGCATGCGCTACTGCATCAACTCCTGCGCCCTGGAGCTGGACCCGCAGGAGTCATAGGACCAGGACCGTTCGGGCCGCGGTTGTGCGGCCGGAGCGGCGTGGTGCGCTCGGTGGCGTCGGTGCTTCGGGTGGGTGCTGCGGGCGGGGCTGGCTGGGCGGCACTCCGCGATGCTCGCCACCGCCCCTGCGCGACGCGCTCGCGTGTTCGTGCCTCGGGCGCTCGCTGCTCGCTCGCGCTGCTCGTGACGACGCGATCTGCCCTGGCATCGATCGCGCGCTTTCGCTCCGGAGCGGATGTCGACATCGACGGAGAGCCGCCTCGGTTCAGCGCCGCGGCAGCGCCCCTCCGCCCGGCGCGGCGCCCCGCGCCGGCGCTTCGCGCTCACGGCGCAGGCGCGTCGCGTCGTCCGCCTTCGGGTTCGCCTGAGCCCCGCGCCGACCACCACCGCCCCAGGCGCCCGCCCGACCGTCGAGGGACGACTGAACCGCGACTGTCGCGGTTGAGTCGTCCCTCGATCCCGCCCGCGGCGGGAGCGTGGGCGGCACATCCGTGGCGCTCGTCACGGAGTGCCACCTCGGCTCGTCCTCGGGGCAGCGCTCCGCGAGCGGCCACGGCGAGCGCTGAGGGTGCGCAGCCGCCGGCAGGGAGCTGTGGACGTAGCGGGGGTGCGTGATGTCGTCATCCGTCGCGGAGCGGCTAAGCGCGGGATCGATGCCCCCACAGCCGGCGCCACCCCGGCAGCGATACGAACGGCCAGCGCCCGATCCTCGGCGACGCGAGCGCGAAGCGCAGCGCGGGGACGACGTCACGCAACCCCGCCGACCACCAACGCCCGCGCACTACGCCCGAGCGTCGAGGGACGACTCAACCGCGACTATCGCGGTTGAGTCGTCCCTCGACGGCGCCCGTGGCGTGGTTTGCGGCCCGAGCGCGCGGCCCGCAAACCACGTCACGCGGCCTTGCGGAGCTCCTTGGCGTGACGGCGAGCCGCGACGTCGTCGGCTGGCGCGCCGAGCATGCGGACGAGTTCGCCTACGACCTGCTTCTCCTGGAGCTCGGAGACCGTGGTGAGCGCCGGCTCGCGGCCGGTGTCCTTGGCGATCGAGAAGTGGCGCGCCGCGAGTGAGGCCACCTGCGGCAGGTGCGTGATGCACACGATCTGACGGCCCTCGGCCAGGTGGCGCAGCTGCTCGCCGACCGCGCGGGCCGTGTGGCCGCCGATGCCCGCGTCGACCTCGTCGAAGACCAGCACCGCATCCGACCCGTCGTCGGCCGCGGGTGGGCGGGAGCCGAGGATCGCCAGCATGACGCGCGAAAGCTCGCCGCCCGAGGCCGTCTCGCGCAGCGGCGCCGGCGGCACGCCGGGGTTGGGAGCGATCAGGAACTCCACGGCGTCGGCCCCCGTGGGGCCAGCTTCGCGCTCGGCCAGCGCGATCTCGAAGGTCGCCGCCTCCATCGCCAGCTCCGTCAGCCGGCCGCGCACGTCCTTGGCCAGCGACTTGGCGGCCTTTCCGCGCGCGGCGCGCAGCTTCAGCGCCAGCGCCTCGCGCGCCTGGCGCGCCTCGCCCAGCTCGGCCTGGGCCTCCTCCAGCGCGACCTCCGCGCGATCCAGGTCGGCGATCCGCGCCCGGCACTCGTCCGCGTGGGCGAGCACCGCCGCGATCGTGCCGCCGTGCTTGCGCTTCAGCCGGTCCCACGCGCCGAGGCGCTCCTCGATCACGTCCAGCCCACCGGTCTCGGCGTCGAGGCCCTCGCCGTAGACGCGCAGCTCCCCGGCCAGGTCGTCGACCTCGATGGCCATCGCGCGCCAGCGGTCGGCCAGCGCGTCGAGCTGACCGTCCACGCCCGCCACGCCGTCCAGCAGCGCGCCCGCGCTCGCCAGCACCCCTGCCACCCCGCCCTCGTCGGCGGTCACCGCCTCGGCCGTCCCGAGCGCCGCGGCGCGCAGCGCCTCGACGTGGCGCAGGCGATCGCGCCGCGCCGTCAGCTCGGCCTCCTCGGCCTCCGACGGCTCGGCGGCCTCGATCTCGGCGAGCTCGAACTGCAGGAGGTCCAGCTCGCGATCGCGCGCGCCGGCGCGCTCGCGCAACTCGTCCAGCGAGCCTTCCAGCTCGCGCACCCGCGCGTGCAGCCTCGTATAGCGCTCCCGCCGCGCCCGCTGCTCGGGCCCGCAGGCGCCGTCGAGCACCTCCAGCTGCGACGAGGCCAGCATCAGCTTGCGGTGCTCGTGCTGGCCGTAGAACGCGATGAGCCCCTCGGCCGCCTCCCTCAGGTCGGCGACCGACGCGGAGCGTCCGTTCAGGTACGCGCGCGTGCGGCCCTCGGCCGACACCCGCCGTGCGAGCACGAGCTCGTCGGCATCGGGCGCGACGCGATCGCCCAGCAGCGCCCGCAGCCCGGAGGGTAGGTCGAACACGCCCTCGACGTAGGCCTCCGCGGCGCCCGGCCGCACGATTCCGGACTTCGACCGGCCGCCCAGCAGCAGGTCCAGCGCGTGGGCCAGCACGGTCTTGCCCGCGCCCGTCTCGCCGGTCAGGACGTTCAACCCGGGAGCGAGCCGCAGCTCGGCGCGCTCGATCAGCAGGAGGTTCTCGACACGCAGCTCGTGCAGCACGCCGCATGGTCTACCAGCGGCGCCGGACGAACACGCGTTCGCCCGGCGTTCCGGCACGGTTCCGTGACGAAGGCGCGCTACGACGCCAGCCGTCCGAACCGCTCCCGCACCCGCAGGTAGAACGAGGCGCCGGGCACCTGGGCGAGGTCCGCGGCCTCGCGGACGAAGCGCGACGCCAGCGCCTCCCCCGGTCCCAGCTCCCCAGCCGGCCGCCCGTCGATCGACACGTCGACCGGCTCGCGCGAGCGGTTGTGGACCTCGAGCACGTCGGTCGGCGAGACCACCAGCGCCCGCGCCGTGAGCGAGTGGGGCGCGATGAACGACACGACGTAGCCCTCCACGCCCCACGCCAGCACCGGCCCGCCGTTGGCGAGGTTGTAGCCCGTCGAGCCCGCGGGCGTGGAGATCACCAGCCCGTCGCAGCGCACGGAGCCGACCTCCTGGCCGTCGACCACGTAGGCCAGCGTCGCGACGCGCTCGCCGAGCTTCCGGTGGAAGGACACGTCGTTGATCGCGGCCTGCGCGCCGCCCGGCGTCTCGAGCGCCAGCGCCGGCAGCGTCATGACGTCGAATTCGCCACGGAACGCCTTGGCGAACCCCTCGCCCACCTCGTCGGGGTCGATCGTGGCCAGGAACCCGACCTCGCCGAAGTTCACCGCGAACACCGGGACGCTCGTGCCCGCGTAGCGCCGCAGCGCGCGCAGGATGGTCCCGTCGCCGCCGAGCACGACGCAGAGGTCGACGTCGTCGCTCAGCGGTGCGTCGAGCTCCAGCCCCTCGGCCGGCGCGAGGTCGTGCTTGGCGACCTCCTCGCGATCGAAGCGCAGGACGTAGCCGGCGTCGATCGCCGCGCGGCGCAGCGAGTCCAGGGCCGTCGCGGTCTGGTCCGGCCGCCCATGCGTGAGCACGGTCGCGGTGCGCGGGCTCACGCCTGCACCGCGGTCTCGGTCGCCGCCGCGGAGGCGACGATGCCGGCGTCGTCCAGCGCGCCGGCGCGGCCGCCCTCCGCCAGCCATGCGAAGGACTCGCGGTTGCCCTTGGGGCCGGGGAGCCCCGACGACACGAACCCGAGGACCGACACGCCCGAGGCGTCGCGCACGTTGCGCGCGACCTCGACCAGCGCGGCGCACCGGGCCTCCGGCTCGCGCACCACCCCGCCACTGCCGATCCGGTCGCGGCCGACCTCGAACTGGGGCTTGATCATCGTGAGCGCGTCGAAGCGCGGTGCGGCACAGGCGAGCACGGCGGGCAGCACCTTCGTCAGGGAGATGAACGACACGTCGGCGACGATCAGGTCGGGAGCGTAGGGCAGCTCGTCGCGTTGCATGCGGCGGGCGTTGGCGCGCTCGATCACGGTCACGCGGTCGTCGGTGCGCAGCGACCAGTCCAGCTCGCCGTAGGCGACGTCGTAGGCCACGACGTGCTCGGCGCCCTCCTGCAGCAGGCAGTCGGTGAAGCCGCCCGTCGAGGCGCCGACGTCCAGGGCGCGGCGCCCGGCGACCTCGACCCCGAGCGCCGCCAGCGCGTTGGCGAGCTTGACCCCGCCGCGCGAGACGAAGCGCGGGCGCTCGTCGACCGCGACGACGACGTCCTCGGGCACGAGCTGCCCGGGCTTGGCCGCCCGATCGCCGCGGGCGCCGACGCGCACCTCGCCTGCCATGACCGACGCGGCCGCGCGCGAGCGTGACGGGAAGAGCCCGCGCTGGTGCAACAGGGTGTCCAACCGGACCTTGGCCACGCGGAAACCGTACCGTCGCGGCCAGCGGCCCCCGGTGCGAGCCGCGCGGCGGGTCTCCGCAGGGGCCCGCCGGCGCCGCTCAGCGGAGCACTGTGTCCGTGCTCACAGTGCTCCCGTCCCACATGCGGCATCTTGTGTTCAGCGAAGGGAACGGCGGCCAGCAGGGCCGCAGCGACACCCAAGACTTCTCTCATCGCTCGCCGGCTTCGGCCGGTCCCACATACGACACACATAGCAGTATCTCTCCTCCCCTGAAACGGCCTGCCTCTCCCGGCGGGCCGTTTCTCTTTGTGCGGACGCCCGGTCGACAACCGGCCATCGCCGCTCAGGATCCGCACCGGTCCGACCGATGACGGAAGGGATGGCCGAGCACCTCACCCTGGCGGCCACCGCGCCCCCCAGCGCCCCCGCCCACGACGCGGAAGTCCTCTTCGCGCGCCAGCCGATCCTCGACGCCGACAGCCGGCTGGCCGGCTACGAGCTGCTGTACCGCGGCGAGGGTCAGGAGAGCCCGCACGCCGCGACCTCGCGCGTGGCGGCCAGCGCCCTGAGCGATCTCGGCCTGCGCAGCGCCACCGGCGGCGCCCCGGCGTTCCTGAACGTCACGACCGAGTTCCTGCTGGCGATGGACCCGCTGCCGTTCGGCCCGGAGGGCGTGATCCTCGAGATCGCCGCCGACCGCGTCCCCGACGGCCCGCTGCTGGACCGCCTCGGCCGCCTGCGCCAGCACGGGTACATGCTGGCCCTCGACGGCTACGCGGGCCAGCCCACGGCCGAGCCGTTGCTGGACTTCGCCGCGCTGGCGAAGGTCGAGGCGCGCGACTCGGGCGCCAGCCAGCTGACGACGCTCGTCGCCAAGCTCCGCGGTCGCGGCCTGCGCCCCGTCGCCACCGGCGTCGAGTCGCACACCGATCACGACCGCTGCGTCGACGCCGGCTTCGAGCTCTTCCAGGGCGACTTCGTGTGCCGCCCGCGCGAGATCATGGGCCACAACGTGCCGACAGCGAGCATCGGCGCGCTGCGACTGGCCGCCGGGATCTCGGCGGCGGACACCAGCGTCGACGAGCTCGAGAAGGCCATCGCGCTGGATCCGGGCCTGAGCCTGCGGCTGCTCCGCTTCGTCAACAGCGCCGCGTTCTCCCTGCGCCACCAGATCAAGTCGGTCCGCCAGGCGATCGTGCTGCTGGGCCCGCGCACCGTGCGCCAGTGGGCGATGCTCCTGCTGCTCTCGGGCATCGACGAGCAGCGCGGCCCCCTCCTCATCACGGCGCTGTCGCGCGGCCGCACCTGCGAGGCGATCGCCCGCCGGCTCGGCGCCGACGACGCCGACGCCTACTTCTTCACCGGGATGCTCTCGGTCGTCGACGCGCTGCTGGACAAGCCGATGGACGAGGCCGTCGCCGACCTGCCGCTCTCCGAGGACGTCGTCGCCGCGCTCGTCGACCGCGCCGGCGGCAAGGGGCGCACGCTGACGATGGCCGAAGCCTGCGAGCGGGGCGCGTGGGACGAGGCGGCGCTGCCCGGCCTGGACGCCGGCGAGCTCGGCGTGCTGCACGTCGAGGCGCTCACGTGGGCCGACGGCACCGCCGCCGGCCTGATGTGAGCGCGCCCTAGTCCTCCGCGCCCAGGCGCCGCGCGCAGGACGCCGAGCCCAGCCACGTGTGCGGGGCGCCGGCCCAGCACCAGCCGAGCTTCGGCGCGCCCTTGCTGATCCACAGCGCGGTCACGCGGCGGTCGCCGCAGCGCGAGCCGACGAGCGAGAAGCCGGCGTTCTCGGCGACCGCCTCGGGGAACTGCGTCACCAGCGCGACGCCCTCATCGATGGTCAGCACCGACCGGTCACGGTCCTCGATCTGTGGCAGCGCCGCCTCCGGCGGGACGTTGCGCGTCGCGAAGCCGAGGTCGACGTCGGCGATCAGATGGGCGTCGCCGGCCGGCACCTCCACCCCGTCGATCGGCGTGAAGCCGGCCAGGTCGTCGGCGTCGATGACCGCGAAGCCGCGGCGACCGCGGCGCTCCACGCGGGTGATCGCGCCGTCGACGGGCACCAGCCCGGGGCCGATCACGAGGACGAACGGCACGACGCCCTGAGGCGCCCACGCGCCGGTGTCGAGGTCGGCGAGGCGCGCCTTGAGCGGCTGCAGCCGGGCGGCGAACGTGGCCGGCGACAGCCCCGCCGCCGCGGGGTAGCCGGTCTGGAGCAGGACGTCGACCTGGCGGTCGAACTCGGCGCCAAGGGCCACCGGAACGGAGGAGGAGGGAGAGGAGGTCAGCGGCATCCGGCGAACTATCACCCATATGGATGATAAGGTCAACCCCATGGCTGACAGCGTCGAGCCCACCCCAGCGCCGGCCCACGGCCGGCGCGCTCCCGCCCCGGGCCAGCGGCGCCGCGACGCCGAGCGCACCCGCCGCGCACTGCTGGACGCCGCGCTGGCCGAGTTCTCCGCCAAGGGGCTGGCCGGCGCCCGGGTCAGCGCGATCGCCGCGCGAGCCGGCGTCAACAAGCAGCTCATCTCCTATTACTTCGGTGGCAAGCAGGGGCTCTACCGGGCGCTGGCCGAGCGCTGGCTCGAGCACGAGGCGGAGCTGAACCGCGACGAGCTCTCGCTGGGCGACGTCGTCGCGGGCTACATCGCCGACAGCGTCGCCCAGCGCGACGTGCACAAGGTCTTGCTGCGCGAGTGCCTCGACGACGCGCCCGCCGCGGAGCCCGTCGTGGCCGACCGCGACGAGGTCGCCGGGCTGCGTCGCCGCCAGGAGGCGGGCGAGATCGCCGCCGACCTCGACCCCGCGCTGCTGCTCCTGGCCCTGCAGGGGATGGCCAGCGTCGGCATCGTCTTCCCCGGCGACGTGCGCGCGGTCACCGGCCTCGATCCCGCGCTGCCCGAGTTCGCCGAGCGCTACGGCGCGCTCGTGCGCCGGATCGTCGCGGCGCTCGCGCCCGCGGCGGGCTGACCCACCCTAGATGCCGGCGGTCTCGCGGGCCGCGTCGCCGAACCAGGCGATCAGCTCGCCGGCGGCGTCGACCACGCCGCCCCAGCGCAGGAAGCCGTGGACCAGGCCGTCGAAGGTCCGCTCCTGCACGCCGATCCCGCCGGCTCGCAGGGCGGCCGCGAGGCGCAGCCCGTCGTCGCGGACCGGATCGAGCTCGGCGACCGCGACCCAGGTCGGCGGCAGGCCGTCGTGGTCGGTGGCCAGCAGCGGCGCCGCGTCCGGGTCGCCGGCGCCGGCGCCGTCGAGGTAGAAGTCCCAGCAGCGCCGCATGTCGGCCCTGGTGAGCAGCGGGCCGTCGGCGAACCGGCGGTAGGACGCGCTCTCCAGCGTCGGGTCGAGCGCCGGATAGGCCAGCAGCAGCGCGCGCAGCGGCGGCCGGCCGTCGGTCCGCGCGTGGCGTGCGGCGACGACCGCGAGCTGGCCACCGGCGCTGTCGCCGCCCAGGACGACGTGGGCCGGGTCGATCCCCAGCTGCCGGGCGCCGACCTCCGAGCGCACCCAGGCGACGGTCGCGTCGGCGTCGGCGACCTGCACCGGCCAGCGGAGCTCGGGCGCCAGCCGGTACTCCACCAGTAGGACCTTGGCGCCCGAGGCGTTGGCCAGCGAGCGCGCGACGCGGTCGAAGGTCGGGATGTCGCCGACGTACCAGCCACCCCCGTGCAGCCAGACGATCACGCTGCCGGTCTCGGCGGCGTGCTGGGGCGCGTAGAGCCGGGCGGGCAGGCGGATCTCGCCGTGGGGCACGACGAGGTCGACCGCCGACGCCACGGGCTCGGCCGCGCCGCCCAGGCGCAGCGTCGCGTCGAGGTACTCGGCGCGCTCGGCCGCGAGGTCGGCGGGCGCCGGCTCGCCGTCGCTCGCCATCGCCTCCAGCAGCGCGCGGACCTGCGGGTGGACGGCGTCGAGCACTCGCGGCCACGCTATCCCACCGGCGCGCGAACGAGCCCCTGGGCGAGTTCGCGCAAGGGAACCTCGCCCCCTGGGCGAGCGTTCCCCTAGGCCTCGGAAAGCACTTCGCCGCGACCGGCGAAGAGCGCCGCCTCGACGCGGCGCGCGATGTCGCGCCCGGTGAAGCCGACCTCGGCGTGCAGCAGCGCGGGCTTGCCGTGCGTGACGTAGCGGTCGGGCAGGCCGACCCGCAGGATCGGCGGCACGGCCACGGCGGCGTCGTTGAGCGCCTCCCACACGCCGGACCCGAAGCCGCCCGAGAGCACGCCCTCCTCGACGGTGACCAGCAGCTCGTGGTCGGCCGCGAGGGTCCGCATCAGCTCGCGGTCGATCGGCTTGGCGAAGCGCGCGTCGGCGACCGTGACGTCCAGGTCGTGCTCGGCGAGCACGTCGGCGGCCTCGAGCGCCTTGCCGACGCCGCTGCCGTAGCCGATGAGCGCGACGCGCGAGCCCTCGCGCAGGATCTCGCCGGTCCCGATGGGGATCGGCCGCACGTCGGCGGCCGCGGGCAGCGCCACGCCGACGCCCTCGCCGCGCGGGTAGCGCAGGCCGAACGGGCCGCCGTGGGTCAGCGCCGTGCGCAGCAGGAGCTTGAGCTGCGCCTCGTCGCGCGGCGCGGCGAGCGTGATGTTCGGCAGCGGCCGCAGGTAGGAGATGTCGAACGCACCGTGGTGCGTCGGGCCGTCGTCGCCGACCAGGCCGGCGCGGTCCATCGCGAACGTGACGTCGAGCTCCTGGAGGCAGACGTCGTGGACGATCTGGTCGAACGCGCGCTGCAGGAACGTCGAGTAGATCGCGCAGACGGGCTTGGCGCCCTCGAGCGCCAGGCCGGCGGCGAAGAGCACCGCCTGCTGCTCAGCGATGCCGACGTCGAAGTAATGGTCGGGCTCCGCCTTCTGCAGGAGGTTCAGGCCGGTGCCGGAGTTCATGGCGGCGGTGATGCCGACGACGCGGCGGTCGCGCCGGACCTCCTCGATCAGCGCCTCGCCGAAGACCTGCGTGTACTGCGGCGGCGCAGGCGCCGCGACGGGGGCCGACGACGATGCGGGCTTGGCCACAGTAGGCGCGCGGTTGGTGATGGAGTTGGGCTTGGCGGCGTGCCAGCGCTCCATGCCGGCCAGGCCACCCTCCTCAGCGGGCGTGAACCCCTTCCCCTTGACCGTGGCGGTGTGGACGACGACCGGCCGCCCGGCCTCGAGGGCCGCCTTCAACGCGGCGCGCAGCGCGCCGACGTCGTGGCCGTCGATGACGCCCATGTAGGCCCAGTCGAGCTCTTCCCAGAACAGGCCGGGCGCCCAGAACGACTTGATGGACTCCTTGAGCTGCGGACCGAGGCGGTCGAACGCCGCCCCGATGCCGCCGGGCAGCGTCGTCAGCTTCTCCTCGACGCCCTCGCGGGCGTGCCACAGCTTCGGGTTGAGCCGGATGCGGTTGAAGTACCGCGAGAGCGCGCCGACGTTGGGCGCGATCGACATGCCGTTGTCGTTGAGCACGACGACGATCGGCGTGCCCAGGCCGCCGGCCTGGTGGATGGCCTCGAACGCGACGCCGCCGGTCATGGCGCCGTCGCCGATGACGGCGACGACCTTGCCGGCGTCCACGTCGCCCGCGAGCTTCATGCCCTCCTTGATCCCGACGGCGTAGCCGATCGAGGTCGACGCGTGGCCCGCGCCCATGATGTCGTGCTCGGACTCGTGGATCGCGCAGAACGGGGCGAGGCCCTCGTACTGGCGGATCGTCGAGAGCTGGTCGCGGCGACCGGTGAGGATCTTGTGCGGATAGGCCTGATGGCCAACGTCCCAGAGGATCTTGTCCTTGGGCGAGTCCAGCAGCGAGTGCAGCGCGACCGTGACCTCGCACATGCCGAGGTTGGCGCCGAAGTGGCCGCCGATCTCCCCGACGGTGTCGATGATGTGCTCGCGCACCTCCTGCGCGACCTGCTGGAGCTCCGCCTCCGTGAGGCCGTGCAGGTCCTGCGGGCGGTCGATGCGGTCCAGCAGGCGGTTGGTGGGCGTCATGAGGTTCGCGTGAAGATGAAGTCGGTGATCTGCTCCAGCTCGGCGGCGCCGTGCGGAGCGGAGCCCGACAGCGTAGCTCTGGCTGCGGCATGACAGTCGGCTGCGAGCTTCCTGGCGCCTTCGAGTCCGAACTCGGTCACGTACGTCCGCTTGCCGTGGCGCTCGTCGCTGCCCTGCGGCTTGCCGAGCCCCTCGTCGGTCCCCGTGACGTCCAGGATGTCGTCGACGATCTGGAACAGGACGCCGAGCTCGCCGGCGTAGCGGCGCCAGCTGGCGGTGGCCGGCTCGTCGTCCTCGACGGCGCCGGCCAGCAGCAGCGCGCACACGACCGAGGCGCCGATCAGCCGGCCCGTCTTGAGCTCGTGCAGCCGGCGCAGGTCCGCCGGCGTCTCCGAGACGCCGGCGACGTCGAGGTACTGGCCGCCGACCATGCCGTCCACGCCGGTGGCCGCCGCCAGCTCGCGGGCCGCGGCGAGCACCTGGGCGGGTTCGCCGGGCTGAGCGGTCAGCAGGTGGCGGAAGGCCTCGGCGTACAGCGCGTCGCCGGCGAGGATCGCGACGTCCTCGCCGAACTTCACGTGGCAGGTCGGACGACCGCGACGCAGGTCGTCGTCGTCCATCGCCGGCAGGTCGTCGTGGATGAGCGAGTAGGTGTGGATCAGCTCCAGCGCGGCGGCGAGCGGGAGCACGCGCTCGCGATCGAGCCCGACGGCCGTCGCCGTGGCGAGGGCGAGCACCGGGCGGATGCGCTTCCCGCCCGCGAGCAGGCTGTAGCGCATGGCCTCCTCGAGGCCCGCCGTCCGCGGCGCGCGGCTCGGGAAGCGCAACGCCTCCAGATAGGAGTCGACCTGCGTCCGGAGATGGTCCGGATAGGTCACGACCGTGCCGCTCAGAGCAGCGGGTCCTGGCCCGGCATGGGCTCGGCCGCGGCGACGCGGGAGAGGCGGTCGAGCTCCGCGGAGGCCTGGGAGGCCAGCGACGCGGCGTCCTCGACCAGCGTGGCGGCGGCGTCCGGCGAGACGTCTCCTGACCGCAACTGCTCGGCGGTGCGCTCCAGGCGCGTCACGAGCGCGTCGAGCTGGGCGGCGGTGTCGTCGGCGGTCACGGCGACCATTCTGCCAAGCGCGGGGACCGGGGGGCGGCTCAGGCGCCGCCGGCGGCCGCGCGCTGCTCGCGCAGGGCCGCGGCGAGGATGCCGTTGACGAAGCCGGGCGCGTCGGCGCCGCAGTACTCCTTGGCGGTCTCGACGGCCTCGTCGATGGCGCCCTCCGGCGGGATCGGCGTGTCGCTCGGCGCCGCGTCGGGGTGCAGCATCTCCAGGAGCGCGATGCGCATGATCGCCTTCTCCAGCGGCGCGATCCGGTCGACCGACCAGCCCTTGGCGTGGCGCTCGAGGACGGCGTCGAGGTCGGCCGTGTAGTCCGAGGCGGCGTAGGCGAGCGCGCGCGTGAACTCGGTCGCGTCACGCTCGAAGACGTCGTCCAGCTCGCGCGACGTGAGCTCGTGCTGGTAGAGGGCGAACGCGGCGGCGCGGCGCTGGTCGGTACGGCGAGACATCCGCGGCCAGCGTAGCGTCAGGGCGCCACCGGCACCCCGACGCCCAGGGCGCCTCAGGCCCGCGACATGTACTCGCCGGTCTCCGTCTGGACCTTGACGCGGTCGCCGACGTTGACGAACAGCGGGACCTGGATCTCGGCGCCGGTCTCGACCGTGGCGGGCTTGTTGCCGCCGCCCGACGCGGTGTCGCCGCGCACGCCCGGCTCGGTGAACGTGATCTCCAGCTCGACCGAGGACGGCAGCTGGATGTCGGCGGGCTCGTCGTCGATGAACAGCAGGTCGACCGTCTCGTTGGCCTTGGTCCAGCGCAGCTTGTCGGCCAGCGCCGCCTCGGGGATCGCGGTCTGCTCGAACGTCTCGGCGTCCATGAAGTGCGCGTCGGTGCCGTCGCCGTAGAGGAACGTCATCTTGCGGGCCTCGGTGCGGACGGAGCGGAACTTCTCCCCGGCGCGGAAGGTCTTGTCGATGATGTTGCCGTCGCGCACCCGGCGCAGCTTCGTGCGGACGAACGCGGGGCCCTTCCCGGGCTTGACGTGCTGGAACTCGACCACCTTGAAGATCGTTCCGTCGACCTCGATGTGGTTGCCGTTCTTGAGTTGGTTGGTGCTGATCAAGTGGAGCGGGCCTTGGCTTGGGGACGGACGCGTGCGGGCGCCCGGGCGGGTGCGCCGCCTAGATGGTAGGCGCGCGCGGCCGCCGATGGCCGTCCGGCCGGAGCGCGTCGCTGCGACCGGCGTCCTTACACGATCCGAACATGTCCCTGAGAAGACGCTGAGCGCTCCGCGGCACCGTGGCCTCATGACTTCACGACGCCACCCCATCGACGACGCCAACGCCACCGACATCATGGAGGCGAGGCTCGCCCTGCGACAGAGCGAGCGCCGGGCCGAGAGCGGCGCCCGCCGCCTCGCCGATCGCCTGGCCGACGTCGAGCTCCATCAGCGCGAGGCGCGCTTCATGCTCGAGCGCGCGGGGATGCTGACGCGCCGCCCGCGGGGATCGGCGCGGTAGGAGACTGTGTCGCTGTCGCGACTAGGGGTAGGTCGCCAGCTGGACCACGAGCAGGGCCGCGATCGCCGTGGCGGAGAGCACGTGGTCGCGGAAGACGGCCCGGGCCCGCCGGCTGAGGAGGTCCCGGGCGCCGGCGGCGGAGCCGAGGCGGACGGCGTTGGGCAGCGTGTGGGTCGCGGCGAGCAGGATCGCCGCGGCGGCGAGGACCAGTGAGACCCAGGCGGCCCAGGCCGGATCGTCGTCCCGCGCGATCTGCACGACGATCGCGGCGACGGTGGCGAGCATCACGGCGGCGACGAGCCGGTTCATCGGGCGGGCGGCGGTGGTGACCCGCGCGTAATAGCCGCTGATCGACGCGAGGACGTCCTCGGGCAGGTCGCGCTCGCGATGACCGACGACCTGCACGTCGAACATCAGGTCGAACCACAGGACCGCCAGCAGGAACCCCGCTCCGGCGGTCACGAACGCGGTCACGGCCGGGAGTATCCCAAGCGTTCGCCGACCAGTGGCCCACTAACGTCCTCGTCATGGCGAAGCGGGGTGACACGAAGGTCGTCTGGTCGAGCACCGACGGGGACCTGCGCAAGGCGCGGGACCCGACGGTCAAGGCGCGGCTGGAGGGCGGTGGGCGCGTGAAGGTGCGGCGCGAGACCGCCGGGCGCCGCGGCAAGGCCGTCACGACGGTGTCGAACGTCCCGCTCGACGACGACGGGCTGAAGGTGCTCGCCGGCCGGCTGAAGAAGCGCTGCGGCGTCGGCGGCTCGGCCAAGGACGGGATCATCGAGCTGCAGGGCGACCACCGCGACGCCGCCGTCGAGCTGCTGCGGGCCGACGGGTACGACGTCGTGCTGTCGGGCGGCTGAGCCGATCATCTAGCGTCCCGTTCCATGAGCGCCAACGAGAAGCCCACCGTCGAGGTCCCGTCCGACCAGCCGCCGTCCTACCAGCTCGAGCTGGAGGACATCACCGTCGGCGAGGGCGACGAGGCCACGTCCGGCCGCGTCGTCGAAGTGCATTATGTCGGCGTGTCCTGGGCGACCGGCCGGCAGTTCGACGCCTCCTGGGATCGGGGCGACACGTTCAAGTTCGGTCTCGGCAAGGGGCAGGTCATCCCGGGCTGGGACCAAGGCGTGGCCGGGATGAAGGTCGGCGGCCGGCGCCGGATCACGATCCCGCCGGCGCTCGCCTACGGCAAGCGCGGCGCCGGTGGCGTCATCGGTCCCGACGAGACGCTCGTCTTCGTCGTGGACCTCGTCGGCGTCCGCTAGCCAGGACGGTCCCGGGCGTCGAGGGACGACGCAACCGCGATAGTCGCGGTTCAGTCGTCCCTCGACGCCGAGGTGGGCTGCGTCGCGCCCGGCACCTCGGCCAGCCGGCGGTGCAGGCGCTCGCGCAGCGCGTCGGGCGGGAGCTCGACCGCGCTGCGGCGCTTGCGCGCGACCACCACGCCCGTGGCGGCGACGCCCGCCAGCCCGGCGAGCCCGACGAGCTTCCATCGCATCGGCATCGGCCCGTAGGTTAGGGCCGATGCACGGATCGGTCCTGCGCCTCGACGACGCGATCGCCACCGCGGCGACCGGCGACGTGTGGCTCTTCCGCGGCCACTCGTTCGCCGACCGGGCGATCCAGACCGTCACCAACAGCCCGGTCAACCACGTGGGGATGGTCGTGGCGATCGACGATCTCCCGCCGCTGCTGTGGCACGCCGAGCTGGGCCGGTCGCTGCCCGACGTGTGGACCGGCGAGCGCCAGCGCGGCGTGCAGCTGCACCTCCTGGCCGATGCGGTCGCCACGTGGGGGCAGAAGTACGGCCAGCGCGCGTGGGTGCGCCACCTGGAGGGCACGCTGCAGCGCGAGCACGAGGACCGGCTCATGGAGACCATCGACCGGTTCGACGGCCGCCCGTTCCCGACCACGCCGGGCCTCGCACGCCAGTGGCTGACCGGCCGCCTGCGCCGGCGCGACTCGTCGCTGGAGACCGTCTACTGCGCCGAGCTCGTGGCGACCACGTTGCAGCACATGGGCCTGCTGCCCCGGCGCCGCCCCGCCTCCTGGTACGACCCCGGCCGGTTCTGGAGCGGGGACCGCATCGAGCTCGTGCCGCCGTTCGCGCTGGGCGGCGAGATCGCGGTGCGCTGAGCGATGGCCGACGACGACCTCACCGCCTTCGCCGACGCGCTCGTCAACGTGCAGGCGGCCTTCGCCGAGGCGGCGCGTGAGCGCTTGGCGCTCATCCGCGCGCTGGCCGCCGTGGAGGTCTCGCCGGGCGCGACCGCCGCCCAGCAGCAGCTGGTCGCGGCGCTGCTGCGCCGGGAGGCTGCCGACGCCGACGACGCCGCCGCGCCGGCCGACCGCATCCGCCGCTCGGTCGCCGAGGCGCGCGCCGCGCAGGTCGCCCGCGAGCGCCTCGTCGCCGAGACCGAGGTGCAGGAGCTGGCGGGAGCGATCGACGCGACCTGGCGCGCGGCGCTTCACCGCAGCGACGCGCTGGCCGGCTGGCTGCGGGAGCGCACGCCGCCCGCGGTCGCGGCGGCGTTCGCGGGCTACGTCGAGGCGCTGCGCGGCCTGCACGCGCTCGGCGCGACGCCGTCCGAGGCCGAGATCGCGGCGGCGACCGAGGCGTTCGCCGGCGCCGTGCAGCGCCTCGAGCGGGCCGCCGGACCTCCGCCGGCCTGAGCGCCGGCCACCCGATCAGCGGGGGGACAGTCCCCCACCCGATCAGCGGGGGGACAGTCCCCCACCCGATCGGAGGGGGACAGTCCCCCCGGTCCCCCCGGTCAGCGCGAGCGCCGCGGCGTGCCGTCGGTCTGCTCGAAGCGGCGGCGGTCGCGCTTGGTGGGCCGGCCGCCGCGGTCGGTGCCGGCCGCGGCCTCCAGGCGACGCTGGGCGGCGTAGGCCTCGCGGCCCTCCCGGCTCTCGGCGGTCTCGTCGTAGAGCAGCGCGGCCTCCGACGCGGGCCCCCGGCGCTCGGCCGTCCCGCGCACGATCACGGCGATCCGCACCGGCCCGGTCGTCAGCTCCAGCCGGTCGCCGGCCTTGACGTCCTTGCTCGGCTTGATGGCGCGGCCGTTGACGTGGACCCGGCCGCCCTTGACCGCCTCGGCGCCGAGCGAGCGCGTCTTCACCAACCGCGCGGCCCACAGCCATTTGTCCACGCGCACCGGTGCCGAAGCGTCCGCCATGGACGGCATCGTCGCACGAACGCCGCCGGCGGCTGCGAGGATCACGGCGTGCCCGACGACGCCACCATCCTGGAGCTCGACACCCCGCACGGCCTCGCCCGCGCGCACGTGCAGGCGCCACCGGGGCCGCCGGTCGCCGCGCTCGTCCTCGGCCACGGCGCCGGCGGATCGATCACGGCGCCGGACCTGCAGGCCGTCGCCGGGGCCGCCCGGGCCGCCGGCGTCACGACCGTCCTGGTCGAGCAGCCCTACCGCGTCACCGGCCGCCGCTCGGCCGCCCCCGCACGCCAGCTCGACGCGGCGTGGACGGCGGTGATCGCCCAGCTGCGCGACGGCCCGCTCGCCGGGCTCCCGCTGCTGGTCGGCGGCCGGTCCGCGGGCGCGCGCGTGGCGTGCCGCACCGCGGAGCAGGTCGGAGCGGCGGGCGTGCTGTGCCTCGCCTTCCCGCTGCACCCGCCGCGCCGCTCGCCCGAGGCCGAGCAGAAGACGCGGCTACCCGAGCTCGACGCCGTGCGCGTCCCAATACTCGTCGTCCAGGGCGTGACCGACCCGTTCGGCATGCCGCCCCACGGACCGCAGCGCACCGTCGTCGAGGTCGAGGGCAACCACAGCCTCAAGGCCGACGCCGGCGCGGTGGCGTCCGCGGCCGCCGCCTGGCTGGATACCGTCCTGCGATGACCCGACTCCTCGTGCTCGGCGGCACCTCGTTCGTCGGCCGTGCGCTCGTCGAGGACGGCGTGCGCCGCGGCTGGGACGTGACCACGTTCAACCGCGGCCGCCACGCGTGGGCGCATCCCTCGGCCGAGCACCTGCACGGCGACCGTCTCGAGGTCGCCGACCTCGCCCCGCTCGCCGCCCGCGAGTGGGACGTCGTGGCTGACACATGGGCGGGCGCGCCGCGCGCGGCCCGCGACAGCGCCAACGCCCTCGCCGACCGCGCCCAGCGCTACCTGTACGTCTCCAGCGGCTCGGTCTACGCCCCGCCGCCGCCGATCGACGGCGACGAGGACGCACCCACGGTCGACGCGTCGCCCGACGCCGAGTCCACCGACTACGCCGCCGACAAGCGCGGCGCCGAGCTCGCCGTCGAGCAGGCCTTCGGCGACCGGGCGCTGCTCGCCCGCGCCGGCCTCATCCTCGGCCCGCACGAGGACGTGGGACGCCTGCCCGCGTGGCTGCTGCGCCTGGACCGCGGCGGCGAGGTGCTGGCCCCCGGACCGCCCGACCGGCCGCTGCAGCTCATCGACGCGCGCGACCTCGCCGCGTGGATGCTCGACAGCGCCACCGCGGAGCGCTCCGGTCCGTTCAACGTCATCTCGCGCTCGGGCTTCGCGACCATGGGCAGCCTGTTGGAGACCTGTCGCGCCGTCACGCGCTCCAACGCCCAGATCACCTACGTCGACGCCGCGTTCGTCGCCGAGCAGGGCATCGAGCCGTGGAGCGAGCTGCCGATCTGGCTGCCGGCCGACCACGAGTTCGCCGGCATGCTGGCGACCGGCGTGCAGCGCGCCCACGCCGCCGGGCTCCGGAACCGGCCGCTGGCCGACACCGTCCAGGACACATGGGACTGGCTGCTGTCGGTCGACAAGGTCCCGACGCAGCGGCCCGACCTGCCGCCGCACGGGCTCCATCCCGACAAGGAGCGCGCCGCGCTGGCGTCCTGGCACGCGCGCGGCTGACCGGGCGCGGCCGCGCCGACGGCCGCTACCAGGCGGCCGGCTCGTAGTCCTTCAGGAAGCAGCCGTAGAGGTCCTCCCCCGCCTCGCCGCGCACGATCGGGTCGTAGACGCGGGCGGCGCCGTCGACCAGGTCGAGCGGCGCGTGGAAGCCCTCGCCGGCCAGCCGCATCTTCGTCGGGTGCGGGCGCTCGTCGGTGATCCACCCGGTGTCGACGCTCGTCATGAGGATCCCGTCGCCCAGCAGCTCCTGCGCGCTGGTGCGCGTCAGCATGTTCAGCGCCGCCTTGGCCATGTTGGTGTGCGGGTGGCCCGGCCCCTTGTAGCCGCGGGCGAACTGGCCCTCCATCGCCGACACGTTGACCACGTAGGTGCGGCGTGCGGCCGCCGCGGCCAGCGCCGGGCGCAGGCGGCTGACGAGGATGAACGGCGCGGTCGTGTTGCACAGCTGCACCTCGAGCAGCTCCATGGCGTCGACCTCGTCGACCCGCTGGATCCAGCTGTTGGAGTCGTGCAGGTCGGGCACCAGGCCGCCGGCGTCGATGGCGCTGTGCGCGTGGATGCGGTCAAGCGACGCCGACCCGGCGGTGAGCGCCAGCGCCGTGAGCGCCTCGGGCGTCGGGCTCCAGTGAGGCGACGGCGCGTCGGTCAGCGCGGAGCCCACGGGCCGGCCGGCCACCGCGCCGAACGTGAGGACCTCGGGCACCGAGCCGGGCGGCAGCGGCGCCGACTCGGCGGCGACCAGCTGCGCGTAGGCCTGCGCCGAGCGCCGCACGGTCTGCGCGGCGTTGTTGATGAGGATGTCGAGCGGACCCTGCTCGATCACGGAGTCGGCCAGCGCCTCGACCTGCGCGGGGTTGCGCAGGTCGATCCCGACGACGCGCAGGCGGTGCAGCCACTGCGCGCTGTCGGGCATCGCCGTGAAGCGCCGGACGGCGTCGCGCGGGAAGCGCGTGGTGATGGTCGCGTACGCGCCGTCGCGCAGCAGGCGCAAGGCGATGTACATGCCGATCTTGGCCCGGCCGCCGGTGAGCAGCGCGCGGCGGCCGGTCAGGTCGGTCCGCGCGTCGCGGCGGGCGTGGTGGCGCACCGCGCAATCGGGGCACAGCTGGTGGTAGAAGGCGTCGACGCGGTGGTAGCGCTGCTTGCAGACATAGCAGGCGCGCGCCTGGATGAGCGTGCCGGCGCTGGCGCCCGTGACCTGCGACACCAGCGGCAGGCCTTGCGTCTCGTCGTCGATGCGGCCGGGCGCGCCGGTCGCCGTGCGGGCCGTCACCGCCGCGTCGGCGGCCAGTGCGGCGGCGCGCCGCTCGGCCCGCCGGCGCTCCTTGACGGTCTTGAACAGCCCGCCGGTCGCCCGGCGCACGGCCACCGCGTCGGGATGGTCGACGGGCAGCCGCTCGACCTCGGCCAGCACGGCGAGGGCCGCCTCCAGCCGCCCCGGCTCGATGCCGTCCGTCGTCGCCGCGGGTTGTCCGTCGATCACCGTCATCGCGCGCCTCACTGTAGAGCGCCGGTTCGGCGCGGAGACCGTCCACGGACCGGCCACTAGATGGTTGATTCCGTATCGCGGTCAGTATCCGTAGGCGGCGAGGTGGCGTCCGGGCTGGCCGATCTGCTGGTTGTGCCACAGCGCGGCGGACAGGGCGAGCAGTCGCAGACCGACGCGGGCAGC